>Ga0214474_1000019_pt1 | contig 105415 bp, 123 predicted proteins | sample RVTome_2_FD_187335 | JGI IMG/M metagenome (GOLD analysis project Ga0214474, IMG submission 187335) | Soil microbial communities from uranium-contaminated site in the Upper Colorado River Basin, Wyoming, United States - RVT95D214 HiSeq ... | reverse complement strand
TGTTTTTTGGGAGAATGCAAATACTAATTCTAATTGGTGGCATGGCTTCCCCGTCTATGTTATCGCTTATCATGCCAGAGAGTGGAACGGAAGTAGTTACATAAACTGGAGCAAAGGCCATGTGGTTATCACCTATCTGAGCGAGGGATCTTACCCTAACAATGGCAAGATTAGCGGGTCACTTGTTAATGACCAGACTGCTTTGTGGGACCTAACTTTGTTGTTGCTAGCACGTTAGATATTATATACACTCTTTGTGATATCCTATTTCCTGGGGCTTAGCGGATTCGTAAGCCCCAGGGAAAAACTAGATGGGAATCAATTTCTATTCACCACTGATAAAAAGAGAGCATGGCATCCGTGATTGACTCGCGTTTCGTTGAAAATCATGAACTATGCAAGGGAAAGGGTAAATGGTTGTTAAAATACTGACTATATTAATAGCATTTATGCTCCTTGTCGGAACGGTTTCTTGCAACGGGGGTACCTTTGATATGGTGAGAAAGTCTATTGTGCAGGTTTGGAATCCATCAGTTTCAAATGGTGGTTTGGGCGAACTCGAGTCAATTGGTATTGTCGTCGGAGATGGCAGCCAAGTACTGACACTACTGGATTATGAAGACTACAGCCCCGGTAATCTCATTATCTTTACGCAGAATCACCAGCAATATAATGCTATCGTTGAGGCTATTGACCCCCGTACCGGCATCACCTTGCTTAAACTGGAGGGTGTCAGATTGACGGCAGCTACGTTGGGTAATTCTAATATACCTGCATATGAACAGAAAGTGCTTATTTGGGGATGGAGTGATTCTGACCAGCCCGAGCCTACGCGCTATGTGGTTACAGCTTCGGCTAACCAAGCACCACGTCCATTGTTTTTTAGCATTTATGGTTTTGCACCTTATACCCCTGGAATGGTGGTTACTGACAGGAGAGGTAATATTCTTGGATTTGAGACCACATTTCATGAGCGATTGTCTATAAATATAGGTCCACCAGGCACGAGACCCCCTGTTGCCAGTGTTGAAAGCGCCAGGGAACTACTTTCGTCGGGATGTCAGGAACCTCTTGCTGATGGTCCAGCGCATTCTGCTATCGCCAGTAGAGGCTTATTAATCGGCAATTTTGCCGGAATCTTATCAACAACGTCGGACTATGAAAAAATGACTATTGCTCTTCAAGACTTGTTTAGAAACGTAGGTCAGCCGATTGCTACTGATGACCTGGGTCCGCCCAGCAACACCTTGTACAGGCCGATTGACGGAACAATGCTAGTAGTGGTTTACCCCTGGCCCGTCGCTTTAAAGGGAGTCGATGGCCAAGTACTGGCGCAAGCAAAATGGGTCGGCATACAGTGGGATAGGAGTGAAGGAAAACCTAATCGCCTGATTTATGGAGATGTGGCTTATACCATTAAAGGTGGTTTTGTAATCGTTGGAGACCTTACCAGTTTACAGCAGTCGGTACCCCCTGTCCGGTAGTCCAGAGGACCGGTAAGGATATGAAGAAATTACTCGAATCTGTTCTCTCGAGGATCATTCGATTTTGATGGCGTTGAATAGAATGGCAAACTGAGCCTTCTTAAAAAGTTTAGATATTAAATATTATGATTTTTATTATCCGGTTATTTTAATTCCACAAACGCCCTCTTGAGGAGCAGAGCATCTTCTTCGAGATTCGGGCTTTCGCAGATTACCAACCCGCCCGCCTTAAAGTCCTTCAGCGCCTGCAGCAATTCCCGGTAAGCAAAGTCGGAGTCTCTCAGGTCAAGGTGGTTTTTCTCGCCGCTCTTGCCGTAGGCAATCCCCGCCACGTGGATATGCATTTCTTTAAGCGCCGCAGCTCCCAACCGTTCCTTAATCTGTGAAAGCATGGTCGCGAACTCATCGTATGAATTAAATGTTCCCGTACGGGCGTGCCAGTGTGCGAAATCAATACAAGGCGCTACCCCTGGTATCTCGGAAGAAAGACGGAGCACCTCATTCAAAGCACCGAACTGGCTGGCTTTGCCCATGAGTTCCGGTCGTAACCTGACTTTGATCCCATCCTTATCCAGTTGCTCTCTGACTTCCAATAGGTTCTTCTTGACTGTTTCGTAGACCTTCTCCAAGGGGTCGCCCAGATAGAAGGCAGGGTGAAAGGCAACATCACCGGCGCCACATAAGGAAGCGGCACGGGCGGCTTGAATCAACCTGACCTGACTGGCTTTCATTTTATCGGGTTCGTGCGCGTTCAGATTGATGAAATAGGGCGCATGGACGGATAACGTAATATTGCGGTTAAGAGCAACCTGAGCAATCTGGCGGGCGCTTACCTCCCCAATATTAACCCCCCTCACAAACTCTATTTCCAGGCAATTCAGCCCCAACTCGGTAATGCGTTTGATGCCTTCAACAGTTGAATGCGGTGGTTTGGAGCTGTGTGGATTACCCGCCGTACCAAAGAGTAGTGTATTCATATTCATCCTTTCCGCAATTACTGGCATAATATTCGCCCGAAGAGCCGATGTCAAGAACCTCGCTCCTCACACTTTACATTGCACAATAACATCATATTCTTCGTGGTTTGCATTATCTGGTATAATAAAGCTGGCTAATAACTTCGTTGAGGAGTTCTATCTCTGGAATCACTAGAAATAGCGCGAAAAGCTGTTGAGGCCGCAGGCGAAAAACAGGCTGTGGACATTTCTCTCCTCGATGTCCGGGATGTCTGCACCTTTGCTAGTTATTTTGTAATCTGCAGTGGTGAGAGTGCACGCCAGTTACAGGCAATCTGCGAGGAAATTGAGCAATCTCTAAAGAAGAGCGGCGTGCGTGTCATTCATCACGAAGGAACCTCTGATTCCGGTTGGATGCTTTACGACTACGGCGATGTTATCATACATGTATTTTCACAGACAGAGCGCGACTTCTACCAGTTCGACGAACTCTGGCATAAAGCCACCCCCATCGTCAGGATTCTTTAACTGCTACATATTTCGTTTTTCTTGAAGAAGAGCGCTATTTCTTTTACAGCATTTTCAAGAGAGTCCGAGCCGTGTACTGCATTGTTCTGAATATCCATACCGAAGTCCGCCCTGATAGTGCCTTTTTCCGCCTTGGCGGGATCAGTGGCACCCATTATTTTGCGGATTAACTCAATGGCATTCTCCCCTTCTAAGACAATTGCCACGATAGGGGCAGAGGTAATATAATCCACCAGCGAATTAAAAAAAGGCTTGCCTTCGTGCACGGCATAGTGACGCTTCGCCAGGACTTTATCCATGTGTAAAAGCTTCATACCTACGATTTTCAGACCACGCTGTTCAAAACGGTTGATGATTGCTCCAGAAAGATTCCGCTTTGTCGCATCAGGCTTGATTAGCACCAACGACCTCTCCATTCGATTCTAACTCCTTTCTTCTTGAGTTTTGTCTGCGGTCAACAATTTTTCTACCACCGCTACATTAACTGCTTCCAGACTGGACACAACTAAATCAGCTTCAATCAAACTATCAGCAGGGTGGGTATTGGTCACAGCGATACACTTCATCCCGCCGTTCTTGGCAGCTTTAACACCAGCTACTGCATCCTCTATAACCACGCAGTTTTCAGGACCCACACCAAGCTGTCGCGCCGCCAGGAGATAGCCCTGAGGACTGGGTTTACCCTCGGTGACATCATATCCTGAGATAATCTGGCGGAAGTAATGTCTAATATCCAGCTTATCTATGATAAGGTCGATGTTTTCCCGCGGGGTAGAAGAAACCAATGCCTGTAGAAATCCCGCCGCGCTAATATCCGAAAGCAATTGCAGCACGCCCGGAAGCGCTCTCACATTTTCTTTGATAAGACGACGAAAAGCCACCTCTTTCGTTTGCACGATGGTTTCAAATTTCTCCTGTGTAAAATCCTTGCCGAGTATCGCGTGTATGATTTCGTCATTCCTCATCCCGAAGACGTGCTTGAAATTATCATCAGTGAAGGTAATACCAGTTTGTTGAAAGGTCTCCTGCCACGACCTCATGTGGTACAAGCCACTATCGACAATAACACCATCCATATCCCACAATACGGCTCTGGACTGATTAGCGGTCATTATTTTCTACCTTTCGCCCGATTCTCTGGGTATCAATCACAAAATGAGTCGCGCTCCCTTCAGCTACCACAGTTCCATCCGGCAGTTTCATGGTAGATGCGCAATCTATCACTTTCCTGGTCTTCCTAGTGATATGACTGGTAATAGTTAGTGGTATATCGATGGGAATCAATTGCTTTAGACGGGTCTCTAACTTAGCCGTGATACATCTTATCCCCTGAAGGTAGGTGACATTACTCATTACCTCATCCAGTAAACACCCGACAATACCTCCATGCAAATACCCAGGCCAGCCTTGATACCTTTCATCAGCAGTAAAAACAGCTTTGATACCCTTCCCATCCGGCTCAAACTTAAGCTTCAAACCGATGGGATTTTCCTGTCCGCAACCGAAGCACTTGGCATATCCTTCTGGAATATCAATAGAGACCTGAGGCCAATTTGACATTTTCAACTCCAAATCTACCTATATTAGTATTAGCGATTAGGATTTAGAATTTTATTTTAACGGTGTTTCGCAACAGTTATTGAAGGCCGACGTAGATAAGCCGGCTGAAGTGTAGCGACATTATCGGTTTCACCGGCCGCAATCTTTATCATCCCCAACTCGGCAAGATAGCTCGCACGACGTAAGTCAGTAACTGGGCTGGCAATAACTGCCTTCTCTCCTAACCTTGAAACCAACTGAGATGAAATAGCAGGCAGGTACTCGCCACAGAATAGAGTCTTTTCTGTTGTCTCCATACAGAGTTTTTCCACCGTGGCGATATGTTCTTCTTTCAACTGCCGCCAACCGATTGTTTGCTTCTGATAGAGAGCGGTCGCTACTTCCCCACGGCTTGCATTGAAAACAGGACAGACAGGTAAACTTGTTTCGGCATATTGGTAGGCTTCGACTTCAAGGCTGCTAATACCAACGATGGGAATATTGAGACTGAAGGCAAGCCCTTTGGCAGTACTGATGCCTACCCGCAAGCCATTAAAGCTCCCTGGTCCCTTAGCTACAATAACACCTGTTAGCGCGTTTGTATCATCGCCGACCAGCTTGAGAAGATATGTCAGATTAGGGAGAAGCTGTATAGTATGGTTCTGTCCAGAGTGCCAGGTTAGCTCGGCGAGCGTCAGTTTATCTTTAACCAGCGCCAGCGAGGCAACGTCTGTCGAGGTATCAATGGCAACCAGCACGTTATTCCTTCACTTTACAACAGTTAATTTCTTTACTTGTTCCAGTAATGTGACGTAACGCTCGCCCACCGGTTCAATTTCAAAAGAGCGTTCCGTATCTGAAATATAGCGTATTTTTACCAGTAGATGATCGTCGGGCAGAATATCCAGTCCTTTTTCTGCCCATTCGATAACACAAACTCCCTGACTGTACAGGTAGTCATCCAGACCTAAATCAGCGATTTCATCAATATTATCCAACCGATAGAAATCCATGTGATAGAGAGGGAGTCTACCGTACAGCTCGCGCATGATAACAAAAGAAGGACTGAGTGTGTATTCCTGAATATCCAGACCCCAGGCAATTCCCTGAGTCAGGCAGGTTTTGCCTGCACCAAGTTTTCCTACAAGCAGATAGATATCTCCAGGTATAGCCAGCTTGCCGATACTCCTGCCAAGTTCCCTAGTTTCTTCCGGGCTGTGCGTAATTAGCTTCCAGCTTTTCATACTATTTTTTAAAGGCATCCCAGCCCTTTCTTTTAAGGTCGAAGGTATTACCAGCTTTATCCACGAGCATAACCTTACCCGGATTATTGTCCGTAATCTCTCCGACTACAGTCACCGGACAATCAAGATTTCTCTTCACTTTCTGAATCACGCGGGTAGGCGCGGTAAAGAGCAATTCATAATCCTCGCCGCCACTCAATGCGAGCTCTAAGGCATTATCCTCGAAATATTTTTTTACCACCGGTGATACCGGTACAAGGTCGATATTCAGGCGGGCGCCCACATGGCTCGCTTCGCAGATATGAGTGAGGTCACCCACCAGTCCATCACTGATATCCATCCCCGCTTCGACTCCGTAAGCTACGAGCTTCCGCCCCTCTGTAATACGCGGATATGGCTGTAGATGAGCTCTCCTCAATTCGGCGGTTGTCTTCGCTGGGAATTTAAGACCACGGGTGAGCATATTTAATCCAGCGGCGGAAGCCCCCAGAGTATTGGTCACAGCTATTTTATCGCTTGGTTTTGCGGCTGAGCGGGTAAGAACTTTCCCGGATTTGTTACTGGCACATCCGATAACGGTAACACTGATGAAAACAAAGGGTGAGCCAACCGTATCACCACCGATAATAGCAACCCCAAATTCACCTGATACTACTAACATGCCATCATATAGAGCCTGGACATCTTCGACTTTTGTATCAGAAGGCAAGCCCATTGAAATCAAAGCATACATCGGGATACCACCCATGGCAGCAATATCACTCAGATTGACGGCGATCGATTTCCAGCCTAGTTCCCACCAGGTAGTCGTTTTTAGAGAGAAATGAACACCTTCAACTAGAGAATCTACAGTAATAATCTGGAGGGAAGCCTGCGGATGCCAGACGGCCGCATCATCGCCGATACCGACCATTAACTGGCGTGATGACTTCCAGCGTTTATCAGTGGCTACAACGACCTTCCCAGCGAGCCTTCTAATAAGCCCGAACTCCCCTAATTTAGAAATCTTCATAGCGGAATTATAGCATCAAATAATGATAAAAACCTAAATAAGCAAAAGGAAAGGCGGGTATTTGAGACACCCGCCCTACATTTTCTATCTTTTACTCAAGAGCTTTATTTTACTGGTTTTCTCTTCAGGGCTTCGCGCCGGGTCTGGAGTTTTGCCAGCTTTTCCTGTACTGCATCCTCCATGGTCTGGTCGAATTCGCAGGTAGCGCACTGGAAGCACCGGCTGCAGAGTCTGTAGGAGACATCACCCTTCAGGGCATAGCGGCAAACTCTCTCGCTGCCAGGCAACTCCTCGAATTTCCTCAGAGTCTCTTCCACTTCCCCAGCCTCACCTTTTGCCATTTTCTCTTGCATTTGCTGGTCGAATTCGCAGGTTATGCAATCGTAACCATTCGTACAGACTCGGTAGGAAATCATTCCTAATTTCTGCCAGAGGCATTCCTTAACTTTCCCGATAACCTCCGTAGTCGTTCCTGTCTGCGGGGTAACCATCCCTTCCTTTGCTCTACGGATCCAGATTCTTGCTTCGATACTGCCGGGAGCAACCCTAACTACTTCTTCAAATTCCCGTAAAGCTTCGGGATATAACCCCTCTTCGTAATGTGCCTTACCTCGGCGAAGTCTTGCTTGGATTCCCTCAGGTGCATGTGCTACTACTTCCGCTACTATTGTGATCCCTTCTGTCCTTTCCATCTTCTTTTCCTCCTTGCTCTTGAGTTTTTCTTTCCTTTGCATCTTCAGAATACTTCATTAGTAAATCCTCAACATCTGATTCAAGTCGTAACATGTTCTACCAATGTTACTTATTGCCGAGGTTAGTATTTTAGGTATTGATTTACATATTAGAGTAAGCAAAGAACACCGTCTTTCGGATATAAAAATAAGCCAATAATCATAGTACTTTTCACGGTTTGAACTCGATAAAGAGTTGATTTCATTCAAATCCGTAAATAACATAATCATTGAAGGTACAAAAATACCGACACAATTATGCTGGTTATATTGAAGGGTCAGACAAAGTGAGTTACAATTACATTGAGGCAGAGATAACATAATGACGAAAATACGCATACTTCTGGCTGAAGACCACGCGATTATGCGTGAGGGCGTACGTGAGTTTATCAAACGTGAAGCCGATATGGAAGTGGTGGGAGAAGCTGGTGATGGTGAAGAGGCAGTAAAACTAGCCGTTCAACTCAAACCTGATGTCATTGTTATGGACATCCGTATGCCCAAACTCAATGGTATAGAAGCAACCAAACAAATCAAGAGTCAGCTCCCCAATACTGCCATTCTCATCTTGACTGCTTATGATAGCGACCAGTACATCTTCGCCCTGCTAGATGCAGGCGCAGCAGGTTATCTACTTAAAGGCATCCGCACACACGAATTAATTGACGCTATTCGCGCGGTTTACGCCGGCGAGTCTGTACTTCATCCCGTCATTGCCAGTCGGGTTATCCGCCGTGTCGTTACCCCTGCCACGACAGGTAGTAAAGGTTTTGAACCACTTAGTGACCGCGAGATGGAAATTTTGAAAATTGCTGCTAAAGGCGTTAGTAATAAAGACATCGCCGAGCAACTTTTTCTGAGTCCGCGTACCGTACAAGTACATCTTGGCAACATTTTTAATAAATTAGGAGTGGCTTCACGTACAGAAGCCGTACTACATGGATTGAAACGCGGCTGGCTCACTCTAGAAGACCTGCCATGAATGACCGTTCAGAAGTTGAGGAACTATTACGAGCGAGTTCAAAGAAAAGGGAGCACCCTCGCACTTTCTGGCGTAATAAACATTTCTGGATAATCGCTGTTCTTTTTATTATTGGCATCCTATTACACTATCCTCAAGAAATTCTGCATATCAGTTCATCTACAACACTAACATTTATGGGATCGCAGAGATTCTCCGCTGAGCGTATTTTTTTCTTGATACCCATTTTTTACGCCGGTTTTGCCTTTGGTCTGATAGGTGGTATCGCAAGTTTAGTATCCAGCATCGCCATAATGTTACCCCGGGTAATTATCATCTCCACAGACCGTGTAGATGCTACCCTCGATATTGCTGTGATCGCAGTTGTTGGCATCATGCTAAATTTCTGGTTGGAAGGACACCGTCGTGAGCAGGGTCGCCGGGAACAGGCTTTCCAGACGCTGGAGGTCGCCAGGCACGAAATTCAACAATATGTCCAGGCAGTAGAGAACAACGAAAAAGCTCTATCAACCATCAATGCTGTTTGTTTGGTGGCATCACAGTCACTCGATTTACAGAAGGTATTGGATACAACAGTAGAGCGGGTGCGGGATGCTATGGATCTGGATGTGGCAGTTGCTTTCCTGTTAAACGAAAATACCAAGGAATTGGAATTGATTGCATCACGTGGTGTTTCTGCGGAGTTTGTGGAGGGACTAAAGGGTTTAAAGATAGGTGAAGGTTTCAATGGTATCGTTGCTCAAACCGGTGAGCCGCTACTGGTCGGCAATGCTTCCAACGACCCACGTCTCACCCGGGAAGTTGTCAAGGAAGAAGGCATCGTAACACAACTTGTCGTTCCATTTAAGTCCAAGGAAAAGGTGGTCGGGACACTTAGTGTCGCTGGTCATTACGCTCGCTTATTTAAAGAGGAAGAAATTGATCTTCTTACGACCATCGGACGCCAGGTGGGCGTGGCAATTGAGAACTCTCGGCTTTATGAACAGGCGCGCCAACATGCCGAAGAGCAGAAGGAATTGCAGGAAATACTACGGTACTATCTGAGGCAGGTCACACGCGCCCAAGAAGAGGAGCGACAGCGTATTGCTCAGGAATTGCATGACGACACGATTCAGGACCTGGTACTGCTTCTTCATAATATTGACCGTTTTTCCAGCACTGTCGACTTTCTTCCGCCTCAGGAGATAATTTTCCTCGAGGAATTACGACAACGTATTCACGTCATCTCAAATGAAGTGCGCCGTTTCACCCAGGACCTGCGTCCATCAATACTCGATGACCTGGGACTTTTACCGGCATTGGAATGGCTTGCCCAGGACGTTAGTAAGCATTTTGAGATGAAGGTCGATTTTTCTTATAGTGGGCAGGAGCGTCGTTTTGACGAAGAAACAAGACTGACTCTATTCAGGATTGTGCAGGAAGCATTACGCAATGTATGGAAGCATTCCGGCGCCACAGAGGCACAGATAAAAGTGGAGTTTACTAACAATAAGACAACTTTTTCAGTAGTTGATAATGGCAAAGGTTTTGAGTTACCGGAGCGGGTTGAAGACCTGGCTCCAGCCGGTAAACTCGGACTGGTAGGGATGCAGGAACGCGCTCAGCTTATCGGTGCGCAACTCAAAGTACAATCACAACCAGGTAAGGGCACTACGGTTACTATCGAGTTACCGAACCTAGTAGGATAAAGCAACCAGCAAACATCAACTATCAACTGACAAACAAAAGATCAAGTTAAAAGTCAAAGCTAAAAAGTTGAAGGTTAAAATTTAAACATTGTTTGCTATTTGATTATTGGTAGTTGATTCTTTGCCTTCTAAAGGCAGATGTTGTACTATTCTTAACGATGCGTATTTTGATTCTAGCGGATATCCATGCTAACCTGACTGCCTTTCAGACGGTGCTGGCTGATGTGGAACAGCGGGGTAAAGTTGATGAGGTTTGGTGCCTCGGTGATGTAGTCGGTTACGGACCCGACCCGCACGAATGCATTACACTACTTCAAAAGATCTGTCGAGTTTGTATTGCTGGGAATCATGACCTGGCAGCCATTGCGAAAATTGATACATCGGATTTTAATCCCCGGGCGGCTGAAGCAAACCAGTGGACAACACAACAGCTTACCAAGCAAGACATCAGGTATCTGAGCAACCTACCACTCACCTTGGAAAAGGGAGAATTCACACTAGCTCACGGCAGTCCCCGCGACCCCATCTGGGAATACCTTTTCTCCTTAAACGAAGCGGCAGAGAACCTGTCAGCTTTCAACTCACCTTATTGTTTGGTGGGGCACACCCACCAGCCTCTGGTTTTTAGCTTTGATAGATTCCGGGAGAGCGCGGTAACTAAACTTGAGCATGAAAGTGAAGTGGTCCTGGGAGAAAAGCGTTTGATCCTAAATCCGGGAGGTTTAGGACAGCCACGTGATGGAGACCCCCGCGCCAGCTATGGTATTTATGATAGCACTATACGCACATTCACCTTCTATCGTGTAGCGTATGATATCAAAGCCGTACAAGAACGAATGAGAGAGCACGACTTACCCGCGATGCTGATATCGAGGTTGGAGGTGGGGAGGTGAAGGCTAGGCGTGCGCCATCAAACCGCCGTCAACAAACATGAACTGTCCAGTGGTAAACTCCGTCACATCCGACGCCAGGTAGACCACCAGCGAACCGATCTCTTCCGGTTTGCCATAGCGTTTCTCAGGAATATATCGTGCCAGTGCCTCATCTACCGGTTTGCCGGGTTCAGTGAACCAGCCAGTACCAATGGCATTGACTGTAATACCCTGCAAAGCCCACTCCTGGGCAAGCGCCTTGGTCAACTGGAGCACACTGCCCATTGATACACAATACGCCGTGCCGTTAGCAATTCCGCGTTCGGCAAGACCGGATATTATATTGATAATCCTGCCCTTTTTCTGCACTAGCATCTGTTTTCCGGTAGCGCGGCAGAAGTTCAAAATAGAGTTGAAATTGTAGTCTATAACCTTTTCCCATTCGGTGACTTTGATCTCAAGAAATGGTTGGAAGAAGGGGACATCCGTTGCATTGACAAGAATATCAATACGTCCGTATTCACCTATGACCTGTTCGACGGCTTTCTTCACCTGAGTAGAACTGGCAATATCTACAGGGATTCCTATAGCTTTACGTCCGATTTTGTGCACCGCATCAACTGCCTCAGTGAGCTTGGGGGAGTTTTTAGCGATGATGGCAACATCTGCACCTGCGCCGGCTAATGCAACGACTACCGGTTTCGTCCACAACTTGCTGTCGCCAGCAACTACTGCAATTTTATCCTTTAGATTGAATACTCTGGCTGTCATGCGATTCCCTCCTTGAGCGATACTAAAGGCGCATAGCCTGTGGTAGCAAATCCTCCCGCCAGCCCACCACCATCAGAGATGAAAATACCAGCGGTAATGTATTCGGATGCATCCGAACAAAGGAACAGGGTAAGATAACCGATATCGTCCGGTTTGCCTTGATGCCCAACCGGGATGAAAAGACGGGTAGAACGTCCCGCACTCGCAGCACGTAACGGCGCCATTGCTTTCTGGTATTCCTCTGGCTGGTATTCAAAAGTATCCACAAAACCGGGTACAACGCAGTTGACCCGAATACTATGTTCGGCAAGAGTGAGAGCCAGAGTTCGAGTGAGATTGACAACACCTGCCTTGGCGGCAGTATACATGATATTGTTCCGGACACCACGAAATCCCTCACCGGAAGCTACATTGATGATATTGCCTCGCTTATTGTCGGCGAAGTATTTACTCACGGCTCGACTGCAATAAAATGCGCCGGAGAGATTGACATCGATGCCAGTGCGCCAATCCTGGTCGGTAAGCTCCCAGAACGCCTTAGGTCTTTCGCCACGCACAATACCCGCATTATTAATGAGTACATCGATTTTACCCATTTCCGCCAGCGTTTTTTCAATGAGGTGATTACACTGTGCTGAGTCTGTAACATCCGTTGGGACGACCAGAGCTTTCCTGCCTAGCTTGCGGACACCCTCTGCCGTCTCTTCAAGAGGTTGTACACGACGCGCGGCAACCACGATATCCGCACCTTCCTCAGCAAGACGAAACGCCATCGACCTGCCTAAGCCGGTACCACCGCCGGTGATAATAATGACTTTGCCTTCAATGGTCCCTTTACCCACAGTCATAAAATATCCTCCTTACGTTATTGCTCACCACCCTACCCCACTAAACCTTGTCCCCGCGCAGGCGGAGAACTAAGCAATATATAATAATATGAAATATTAATAACTTCAGTTGTTCGAATCTTAATGGTTGTGATATTCAGTGGATAATTATAGCACAAATAAAATGGAGCGGAAGACGAGATTCGAACTCGCGACCTCCTCCTTGGCAAGGAGGCGTTCTACCACTGAACTACTTCCGCACCCATGGTGCCGAGGCCCAGAATCGAACTGGGGACACGTAGATTTTCAGTCTACTGCTCTACCGACTGAGCTACCTCGGCATAACAAAGAATATTGTAGCTTTTGGTGAGATGGAGTGTCAAGGTAAAGGTCATGTATTCGAGTTTAGTGTTTCAAATTTTCCCATCATTTGTCCCCCTTCACAACCTCCTCCCCGTAAATGTTGACACACGTATTTCAATTCTGCTATTATTGTTATTTGTGCTCACTTGTACGGCAGTGACGGGGGCAACTTGAACCAGTGAGGTAAAATTTGCTCAGGAAACGCTGAGGGGATGAGCTACGGCTCATCTTTTTATTTGTAGGCACAGGAGGAAATACTTGCCGACTATTAACCAGCTAATTCGTAAAGGACGCAAGACCAAGGGTGAAAAATCCAAGGCACCTGCCCTGCATTATAACTATAATGCGATGAAAAACCGCACCCATTGGGGAGAAGGCAATCCACAGAAGCGCGGCGTGTGTACGCAGGTCAAGACTATGACCCCCAAGAAACCGAACTCGGCGTTACGGAAGATTGCCAGGGTACGTCTTTCCAACGGGATTGAGGTTACGGCTTACATCCCTGGTGAAGGTCACGAATTACAGGAGCACTCTGTAGTACTGGTAAGAGGCGGCAGGGTCAAGGACCTACCCGGTGTACGTTATCACATCGTCCGCGGTGCGTTGGATACGACTGGCGTTCAAAACCGCAAAAAGGCACGCAGTAAGTATGGCGCCAAACGTCCCAAGGCGACGGTGGAGCAAGCTTAGGAGGAATCATGCCACGGCGTTCTCGCGCTCTAAAACGACCTAAAATTACACCGGATGCTCGCTATCAGAGTATCACGGTAACCAAACTTTTGAACCGCATTATGAAACGCGGTAAAAAGAGTACAGCTGAAGGTGTTGTTTACGGGGCATTCGAAATCATGAGTCAGCAAGGCTCTAAAGACCCCGTTACAGATATGGAAACAGCCATTAAGAATGTTACCCCTCAACTTAAAGTGAAATCGCGCCGGGTGGGGGGTGCTACCTATCAGGTGCCTATCGAGGTACCGGCAGATGTTGGGCTTTCTCTGGCAATACGTTGGTTGATTGATTCATCCAAGTCACGCAATGGAAAGTCTATGGCGGAAAAACTGGCCGCCGAACTGAGCGATGCCGTAAAAGGACAGGGCACAGCGGTAAAAAAGCGCGAAGACACACATAAGATGGCAGAGGCAAACCGCGCCTTTGCTCACTACCGGTGGTAAGCAGGGAGGCTCAAGATTAACCCGGTTACAGCCATAAAGGATAAAACTATGTCCAGAACAATACCTCTGGAGCAAGTGAGAAATATCGGCATCATCGCCCATATCGATGCCGGTAAGACCACGCTCACCGAGCGTATCCTCTATTATACCGGCGTCACCTACAAAATCGGTGAGGTTGACGAAGGCACTACCGTCACAGACTGGATGGAGGAAGAACGGAAGCGCGGTATCACTATAACTTCAGCGGCTATTACATGCTCATGGAATGAGCACCGCATCAATATTATCGATACACCGGGTCATGTAGACTTTACCGCTGAGGTAGAACGCAGTCTCCGTGTACTCGATGGTGGTGTCGTTATCTTCGATGCCGTTCAAGGTGTGGAAGCACAGTCCGAAACTGTCTGGCGACAAGCTGACCGTTATCACGTACCGCGCATCTGTTTTGTTAATAAGATGGAACGCGTTGGCGCGGATTTCTATAACACATTGAAGATGATTACGGAACGACTGCATGCTAAACCATTGGCAATTCAGATGCCCATCGGTGCCGAAGCGGATTTCAGTGGTATTATCGATATCATTGAGAACCGTGCCTGGTTAATGGATGGTGAACGTGACAGTGAACCTACTGAAATCCCCATCCCTGAGTCTGAAAAACCGGAGGCAACCGAATTACGACACAAACTAATCGAGCAAATGGCAGAACTGGATGACAAGATACTCGTTGCTTTTCTGGATGGTAAGGAAATCAGTCCGGAAGAAATCAGGGCGGCTCTAAGACGCATTACTCTGGCGAACAAAGCCGTCCCCATTTTATGCGGGAGCGCACTCAGTAACCGCGGCGTACGACTTCTATTGAATGCAGTAATTGATTACCTACCGTCACCTGCGGATATGCCGCCGGTTCGTGCTATAGATACAAAAGACGGGACCCAAACTGTACACGAAGCTAAAGATAGTGCACCCTTTACCGCACTTGCTTTTAAGGTTGTCACCGATCCATTTGTTGGGAGATTAGTATACTTCCGTGTCTACTCAGGGAAGGTGAAAGCCAGTGACCAGGTCTTTAATTCTACGCGCGGTAAGACGGAACGTATCGGACGTCTTTTCCTCATGCACGCCAACCGACGTGATGAAATTGAAGTTGCCGATACCGGCGCCATTGTCTCTACACTTGGTCTTAAAAATACTTTCACCGGCGATACACTCTGCAGTCAGACTCAACCAGTCCTTCTTGAATCCATCCGTTTCCCTGAACCCGTTATTTCCGTAGCGATTGAACCGCGCACTCGTGTCGACCAGGATAAAATGGGCGAAGCTCTCAGAAAGCTCACTGAAGAAGACCCCACCTTTAAAGTCAATTTCAATGAAGAAACGGGGCAGATTGTGATTGCGGGTATGGGTGAGCTTCATCTAGAAGTAGTAGTTCACCGCCTGCTCAGCGAATTCGGTGTTACGGCTAAAGTGGGTAGACCCCGTGTCGCTTATAAGGAAACCATCACCACTGCGGCAAAGGCGGAAGGCAGATTTGTCAGACAGAGTGGTGGACGCGGGCAATACGGCCACGTGTGGCTGGATATCGAGCCATCGGAACGCGGAAGCGGTTTTGAATTTATCGATAAGGTAAAGGGAGGCGTAATTCCCCGTCAGTTTATCCCACCAATTGAAGCCGGTGTCCGTGAAGCATTAGAAGATGGCGTTGTTGCTGGGTATCCACTCGTCGATATTAAAGTAACCGCTGTTGATGGCAGTTTTCATGAGGTCGATTCTTCAGAACTTGCCTTCAAAATGGCTGGTTCTATTGCACTCAAACATGGCGTTGCTAAAGCTAATCCAGTATTGCTTGAACCCATCATGCGGATGGAAGTGGTAACACCAAAAGAATTCTTGGGCGATATTATTGGTGATGTCACTTCCCGTAGAGGGCACATAGAAGCGATAGAGACCCATGGTGATATCTGTATCATCCAGGCGCTCATCCCGTTGGCTGAGACCTTTGGCTATGCTACCACCCTCAGGTCGCAGACACAAGGTAGAGCTTCCCATACTCTTGAGTTCCACAGTTATCAGGAAATCCCCGCATCCCTAACAAAAGAGGTAGCAGAGAAAGCAGGATTGGCGAAATATGCCTAAGCAAAAGATACGTATTAAAATCAAAGGTTTCGACCACAAAGTTGTCGACCAGTCGGCGCAACAGATTGTTGAAACGGTAGAGCAAACCGGAGCGGTTGTCGTAGGACCTGTACCACTGCCGACACGCATTGAAAAATTCAGTGTCATCCGCGCCAGCTTTATCGACAAGAACTCGCAGGAGCAGTTTGAAGTGCGCACCCACAAGCGTCTTATCGACATTGTGGAGACCACCTCCAAGACGATTGATTCGCTGACCAAGCTGAATCTACCATCCGGGGTGGAGCTAGATATTAAATTATAATAAATACCGGGACGAATTAAATGATGATTCCAGGGATTATCGGTAAAAAAATAGGCATGACTCAAGTCTTCAGAGATAATGGCAAGATGGAAGCCGTTACCCTGATTGAAGCCGGACCTTGCACTATTACGCAGGTCAAAACAGCTGATAAAGAAGGGTATAATGCTATTCAGATTGGCTTTGGTCAGGCAAAGAAATTGACCAAGGCAGAGCAGGGTCACATTAAAGAACTGGGGAAATTTAAAAATCTCCGTGAATTTAAAATCACCGACCCTAAATCAGTGAAAGTAGGCGATAAGGTAGATGTTAGTGTCTTTCAGCCGGGCGATGTTGTGAATGTCGCTGGTATTTCCAAGGGTAAAGGTTTTGCCGGCGTGGTCAAGCGCCATCACTTCAAAGGCGGGAGAAAGACACATGGCCAGTCTGACCGCACGCGCGCCCCGGGTGCGATTGGTGCTACTACAACCCCCGGCCACGTTCTCAAAGGTTTACGCATGGCAGGACATATGGGATTAGATCGTGTTACGGTACGCCGTCTGGAAGTTTTCAAAATCGACACCGAAAAGAACATGTTGCTCGTGCGAGGAGCGGTTCCGGGTAATCGCGATGGTTTGCTTTTAATCAGTAAGACGACTAAGAGGAAGTAAGCAGATGCAGGCTCAAGTATATAATCTGACCGGAGAAGTAGTGGGAAATATTGAGATAAGCGATGCTGTCTTCGCCGTGCCATTTAATGAGGGAATGGTACATCAGGCAGTACTCAGACAGCAAGCGAATGCCCGGCAGGGGAACGCAAGCACCAAGACTCGTGGCGAAGTCAACGGCAGTACACGAAAGCTATACCGGCAGAAGGGCACTGGCAATGCACGCGCCGGTGGGAGGAAATCACCAACCCGTAAAGGTGGCGGTGTTGTCTTTGGACCACATCCCAGAGATTACCGCCAGGCGATGCCCAAAAAAATGCGACAGTTAGCCTTGCGTTGCGTGCTTTCTGCTAAAACAAGTGATGGCGAATTAAAGATTCTAGACGCATTAAAATTTGATGAGCCGAAAACAAAACAAATGACTGGAGTTCTGGATGCACTTAAAATAGAAAACTCCGCGCTCGTAGTGACATCTGAAGCGAAGACAAATGTGGTTAAATCCGCCAGTAACATTCCGGGCATTAAGACGCTCCCTGCAAACTTATTAAACGTAGTTGATATCCTGGCACACAAGGCTCTAATAATGGAAGTAGCAGCAGTACGCAAGGCGGAAGAGCTGTGGGGAAAGGATTCATCTGGAGAAAAAAGCGATGCAACTGCATGAAATTTTACGAAAGCCTTTAGTGACTGAAAAGAATGCTACGCTTCAGATGAGCGGAAAATATGCTTTTAAGGTAGACAAGCGCGCCAATAAAATGCAGATAAAGGAAGCAGTAGAAACAGCTTTCAAGGTAACTGTAACAGGTGTTAATTTAATGAATATGCCTGGTAAAAGTAAGCGAGTGGGGAGAGGGATAACCGTTACCCCGAATTGGAAAAAAGCAATTGTAACTCTTAAGTCAGGCGACAAAATAGACTTGTTTGAGAACGTTCAGTAACAAGGGGACTTGAATGGCATTGAAAGTATATCGACCGACCTCGCCCGGCAGAAGGGCAATGAGCGGTTATACCTTTGAAGAAATCACCAAGGATAAACCGGAAAAGTCATTGCTCGTTTCCCGAAAGAACCAGGCTGGACGAAACAATCGCGGTATAATTACCGTGCGTCATCAGGGCGGCGGCGCCAAACATCTGATTCGCGAGATAGATTTTAAACGAGACAAGATCGGTATTCCCGGTAAAGTGGCAGCAATTGAGTATGATCCCAACCGCTCAGCACGCATTGCACTAATTTTCTATACCGATGGCGAGAAACGGTATATATTAGCACCCATCGGATTGAATGTGAAAGATACTATCATGGCTGGTGAAACTGCCGAAATCCGACCAGGTAATGCCCTACCGATGCGGCTCATCCCCACCGGTACCATGATACATAATATTGAGTTGATAAAAGGCAGAGGCGGTAAGATGGTACGAAGTGCCGGTAATGCGGCACAGCTCCTTGCTAAGGAAGGCGACCATGTTCATGTGCGTCTACCTTCCGGAGAAATGCGCCTGGTTCGTGCTGAATGTATGGCGACCATTGGCCAGGTGGGTAATTTGGAACACTCCACCATCAGTCTCGGTAAAGCCGGACGGAAACGTAATATGGGTATTCGGCCAAGCGTTAGAGGTTCTGCCATGACCCCGCGCGACCATCCACATGGTGGCGGCGAAGGACGCACTCCTATAGGCATGCCTGGACCAAAAACCCCATGGGGCAAACCAGCTCTGGGTCATAAAACACGTGACAAGAAATATTCCGATAGACTGATTATCAGACGTCGGGGGAAGAAGTAGACTATGTCGAGGTCAACTAAAAAAGGGCCGGCAGTTGATGCGAAGCTGGTGAAAAAAGTTATAGCGGTTAGTCGTGCCAGCGAGAAAACGATCATCAAAACCTGGTCGCGCTGGTGCACGATCCTACCTGAAATGGTCGGGTTGACCATCGGTGTCCACGATGGCAGACGGCATGTCCCCATTTACATTACTGAAAACATGGTCGGGCACCGCCTCGGCGAGTTCGCACCTACACGAACGTTCAGAGGGCATTCTATGAAGGCAGAGGAACCCGCCCCGGCAAAGAAACAACCAGTAGCTTAGGAGATACATGGAAGTCAAGTCCGTATCAAAAAATACAGGAATATCAGCACGCAAGATGCGGGTCATCGTCGACCTGGTGCGTGGCAAGAGTGTGAATGATGCACTAACTATCCTTAAATTCACACCTTCACCTCATGCCCGCCTTGTTGCCAAGGTAGTAAAAGCGGCAGCAGCGGATGCAGAAAAGGTACACAGCCTTGCCGTAGACAACTTGAAAGTGGTGGAAATTCATGCTGATGAAGCTACCACACTCCGTCGCTATCGGGCACGCTCCCGCGGTCGTGCCAGCTCAATTCACAGACGTTCCAGTCATATCACCGTCGTCGTCGGTGGACAGGAGGGTTAATGGGACATAAGGTACACCCGGTTGGTTTTAGAGTTGGCATTATCCGCGGATGGGATGCCAAATGGTATGCCGATAAACATTATGTGAATTATCTTCAGGAAGACCTGAAAGTCCGTAAGGCAATCCGCGCTATGTATCCTGAAGCAGGAATTTCACAGGTTGAAATCGACCGTCAGGCAAACAACGTTACTTTAACAATACATACTGCCCGCCCTGGTATTCTCATTGGCCGCGGCGGTCAGCGTGTCGATGAAATGCGTAATACTCTAGAAAAGCTCATTGATAAAAAAATTCAATTGAACATCAGGGAAGTCCAACAACCCGAACTGGATGCCTTCTTGGTAGCACGGTCAGTTGCCGACCAGATGGAACGTCGCGTTGCCTATCGCCGTGCTATGAAACAGTCGTTACTGCGTACCATTCAGGCTGGCGCTAAAGGGATGAGAATCCGTTGCGCGGGACGTCTGGATGGCGCGGAAATTGCCCGTAAAATAATTATGCATGAGGGACGTGTTCCTCTGCACACTATCCGTGCTGACATTGACTACGGGTTTACCGAAGCCCGCACTGTGATGGGCAGAATCGGCGTAAAAGTCTGGATTTATAAGGGTGACGTCCTTCCAGAAATAGAAGAGGTAGAAGCATCAGAAGCACCACAGACAACTACAACCCCAACCGCTGAGGCAAAACAGGCTGTGGAAACAACTCCAGCAGTTGCTCGTGAGATAACACCAGCAACGCCTGAAGCGGCAGTTACTGAAGCGAAACCGATAGAACAACCAGCTCCCGGAGAAGAAAAACCCAGACCGGTGAGAAGAGCACCAAGACCGAGAGCCACAACAACCGAAGCGACTGGTGAAGAAAAGCCTAAGTCAACTGTAAGGAGAACAACCAGACCGAAGACAACCACAGCCGAGAAGAAAGCCGATGAAACTACTTTGGAAGGACAACCTAAGGCTACTGTGAGAAGAGCACCCCGAACAGCTTCTAAAACCAGGGAAGCAAATACTGAAGAGACAGTAGAAAAACCGGCAACTACAGTTGAATCCGTAGACAAGCAGGGAGACAGTAATGCTACAACCTAAGCGTGTCAAATTCCGCAAGATTCAAAAGGGTAACCGGAAAGGCACTGCTCATTCCGGGGACACCGTTACCTTCGGCGACTATGGACTGCAGGCATTGGAGTCAGTCTGGTTAACAGCGCGTCAGATTGAAGCGGCACGTCGTGCTATTACCCACCACGTCCGCCGTGGTGGCAAGGTATGGATACGCATCTTCCCAGACAAATCGGTTACCAAGAAACCAGCCGAAACCCGTATGGGTTCCGGGAAAGGTGCCCCTGACCATTGGGTAGCTGTAGTCAAACGTGGTCGTGTCATGTTTGAAATGGGCGGAGTCGATGAAGCGATTGCCAAAGAAGCATTGCGTCTCGCTTCTAATAAATTACCCGTGCCCACAAGATTTATTGCGAGGAAATCAACAATAATTGGCACAAGTAAAGCCAAGGAGCTAGCAACCGTTGAAAGCGATTGAAATCCGAACGATGAGCATTGAGGAAATGAATAAACAACTCGAGGAGGCTTATCAGCAGTTGTGGGACTTACGTCTGAAGGCAAATACACGGCAACTGGCCAACCATCGCGAGATTCCACGGGTTAAGAAACAGATTGCCGCATTGAAGACGATCCTGCGGGAACGCGAACTGGAGAGCCAGGAGTGACCGGCGTAAAAAGAGGGGATTAAACTTATGCCAGCGATGAAAAAAACAAAGGTGGGGCAGGTACTGAGTAATAAAATGGATAAGACGGTGGTCGTGTCTGTTGAATCTTACCGCCATCACCCGATTTATAAGAAAACTATTCGTAATGTAGTGAAATATAAAGCGCATGATGAGAAGAACGAGTGCGCTATCGGAGATACTGTACGAATCGTGGAAACCCGTCCGCTCTCCCGAGAGAAGCACTGGCGAGTTAGTGAAATCATTATTAAAGCAGCAGCACTTGATGTAAAACCAGAAGAAATTGAACCCAAACTGGTGAGTGAAGAACCTCAACCAGAGGCAGTTACGACAGCAGATGGTCAACCAACTGAAGAAAAACCTGCGGAAACCAAGGAAAATTGATATTCGGGGTGTGTTACCGTGATACAGATTTACTCTAGATTAAAGGTTGCTGATAATACAGGCGCAAGACAGATAATGTGCGTTAACGTGCTCGGTGGAAGCGGACGCAGATACGCCTATGTGGGTGACGTCATTGTAGCAGCAGTGAAAAAAGCCATACCCGGTGGATCTGTAAAGGAAGGTGACGTTGTCCGTGCTGTCGTTATACGCACCTCGAAACCGACACGTCGTGGGGATGGTACATACATCCGCTTCGACGACAATGCGGCGGTGATTCTCACCGAGAAAAACAATCCGAAGGGCACCCGTATTTTTGGTCCTGTCGCTAGAGAACTACGCGAGAAGCTCTTCACGAAAATTCTGTCGCTGGCGCCGGAGGTGTTGTAAGAAATTAGATGAAAATTCGGAAAGAGGATAACGTCCTAGTCATCACCGGCAAGGACAAGGGAAAGAAAGGCAAAGTACGCTTTGTATACCCAAAGCAGAACCGGGTACTCATCGAAGGCGTAAATATGATTAAAACGCACAGCAGAGCGAGACAGCAGGTCAGACAGGCAGGCTTAATTGAGCGCGAAGCACCCATTGCTCTCTCCAATGTCATGCTCATTTGCACCCGCTGTAACAAACCTGCACGTATTGGATTCAAAGTCCTAGATGATGGACGAAAGGTACGCATCTGTCGCTCGTGCAAAGAGGCAATAGACTGATATGGCTGGTTTGAAGGAAAAATACAGTAAAGAAATTAGACCCAAGCTTATGGAAACACAGCGCTACCAGAATGTGATGCAAGTACCTCGACTGGAAAAAGTGGTTGTTAGCATTGGATTGGGCGAGGCAATTACCAATGCCAAAGCGCTGGAAGGTGCTGAGAAAGATCTACCAATTATCACCGGGCAGAAACCTATTATCACCCGTTCAAAGAAATCGATCGCTAACTTCAAACTGAGAGAGGGAATGCCTATTGGGATGAAAGTGACTCTCCGGCGGGAACGCATGTATGATTTTGTTGAACGTCTTGTGAATGTCGTTCTGCCGCGACTTCGTGAATTTCACGGAATACCTCGTAATTCTTTTGATGGCCGTGGCAACTATACACTTGGTCTCAAAGAACAGACTATTTTCCCTGAGATTGAATACGATAAAATCGACAAAGTACGTGGTCTGGAAATCACCATCGTCACAACAGCCAAAACAGATGAAGATGGTCGTCTTTTATTAGAAATGATGGGAATGCCCTTCAGTAAGGATTGATTGGAGTTCCATGGCAAAGAAATCTGAAATTGCAAAATGGAAGCGTCCGCCAAAGTTCAAGGTGCAACAGCATAATCGTTGTCAGGCTTGTGGTAGACCGCGCGCTTATATGCGTCGGTTTGGTTTATGCCGCATCTGCTTCCGGGAGCTTGCTCTAGCCGGCAAGGTCCCAGGTGTGAGGAAGTCGAGCTGGTAAGGACAGTACGGTCAAAGGGGGAGCAAGGGTGACTATTTCTGACCCAATTGCAGATATGTTAACTCGAATTCGTAATGCCGTTTTAGCGCGGCACGATTCGGTACTGGTATCTTCTTCACGAATGAAATTAGCAATCGCTAAGATTCTCAAGGAAGAAGGTTTTATTAAGGATTTTGAGGTTGTCAGAGGTAAACCTCAGAAAGCTATTAAAATACACCTGAGGTATCAGGAAAGGAATCAATCAGTCCTTACCGGACTGGAACGTATTAGCAAACCAGGCTTGAGGATTTACGTTCAAAAACAGGAAATCCCACGTGTCTATGGCGGTCTCGGTGTTGCCATACTCTCCACTCCAAAGGGTGTGATGACCGGAAATAAAGCCTGGAAAGAGGGAATTGGCGGAGAATTACTCTGCTACGTGTGGTAATAGATTGAGGAGCATTACCTATGTCTAGAATCGGGCGATTACCGATATTAGTACCCAAAGAGGTATCAATAAAAATCGATGGTAGTTCGGTGACTGTGAAAGGTCCCAAAGGAGAACTGAGCCGTCGTTTTAATGAAGGTATCACAATTAAAATGGATGACGGGCATTTGGTTGTCTCGCGCGACGGTGATAATGGACAAGCACGCGCCCTTCATGGACTTTCACGCGCTCTTCTGGCAAACATGGTAGAAGGTGTCACCAAGGGTTTTGAAAGGACACTTGAAATTGTCGGAGTTGGCTACCGCGCCCAGAAGACCGGCGATAAAATCGTAATGAATGTCGGATACTCTCATCCAGTAGAGCTGACACCTGTATCCGGGGTGACACTTGCAGTCGAAGGTAACAACCGTATTAAAGTAATTGGAATCGACAAAGAACTGGTAGGTGAAGTGGCGTCAAAAATCGTAGCGATTAAACCTCATGACGATTATAAGGGTAAAGGGCTACGTTACGCCGGTTCATCTGTCCGTCTGAAGCCGGGTAAAGCTGGCAAGGCTATAGGGAGAACATAAATGCCACAGGTTAATCGTAAACTGGCTCGCGCCAAAAGGCATGTTCGTATCAGGGCAAGAGTGAAAGGAACGGATTCCCGTCCTCGTCTCTGCGTTTTCCGAAGTTTAAACAATATCTACGCTCAGGTAATTGATGATGTAAAAGGCACAACTCTGGTGGCGGCATCATCTATGGATTCGGAGATAAAAGGACAACTGGACGGCAAGAAGAAGACGGAAATTTCCCAATTAGTAGGTACCGTAATCGCTAAACGCGCCAAAGAAAAGGGTATTTCACAGGTAGCGTTCGATCGTGGTGGATATCTCTATCACGGTCGCGTTAAAGCCCTTGCCGAATCTGCACGTAAAGAAGGATTAAAATTCTAGCCATATTAATAACTACAGGATAGATAAAATGGTTTTAGGTAGTAGTAGTAAGATTGACCCATCGGAACTGACATTAACGGATAAACTGCTCTATGTCAACCGGGTTGCCAAGGTGGTAAAAGGCGGCAAACGCCTTAGTTTCAGTGCCCTGGTAGTTTCTGGTGACGGGAGCGGTCATGTTGGCGTTGGGTTGGGTAAAGCAAATGAAGTCCCCATTGCCATCAATAAGGCAGGTGCCAATGCGCGTAAGAACCTGATCACAGTGCCACTTGATGGCGCCACTATCCCGCATGAAATTGAACTAAAAATGGGAGCCGCTAAAATATTAATGAAGCCTGCTGCACCGGGAACTGGTATTATCGCCGGTGGCAGTATGCGCTCTGTTCTGGAATTAGCGGGAGTTAAGGATATTCTTACAAAATCCATGGGTACAGCTAACAAGACGAATGTCGCCCGGGCTACTGTCCTCGCCTTAAGCAAATTGCGGTATCCCAAGGAAGAAGTCCGTAAGCGAAAGGCAGCCGCTGAGGCTGGGGAGGCGACAACCGGTGGCTAAATTGAAGGTTACACTAATAAAAAGCGGCATCGGTTATAAAGAAGACCAGAAGGCAACTCTACGGTCTTTAGGATTTCATCGTCTTAACCAGAGTGTTGTCCATGAGGATTCGCTAGCACTTAGAGGTATGATTCAAAAAGTACGACATCTCGTAAAGGTGGAGGAAGCATAAATGAGACTTGATACACTTTCTCCGGCCATTGGCTCCAGAAAAGACCGTAAGCGAGTGGGACGTGGTGATGGCAGTAATAAAGGGAGTTTTTCTGGGCGGGGTTGTAAAGGTCAGAAATCACGCAGTGGTCATAGAATGAAACCTGGTTTTGAAGGTGGACAATTACCTATAGTAAAACGGCTGCCTAGCAAACGCGGATTCACCAATATTTTTAAAACCGAGTATGTGTTGGTCAATCTTGACGACATGGCAAGCTTTGCTGCTGGTGCTGTCGTGACCATTGAAGAACTGGTTAAAGCCGGTATCGTTAAGTCTACACACAAACCACTGAAAGTGCTTGGTGGTGGGGAGATTAAACAGTCTCTCACGATTAAAGCCCATAAGTTCTCCGCCAGTGCCCGTGCCAAGATTGAAGCAGCAGGTGGGAAAGCAGAGGAGGTTGGCGATGCGCCAGAGGCCGACTAGACCCAGACTTATCCAGGCAATGCTTGATGCCTTCCGTTTGCCTGATCTACGACGCCGTATTCTTTTTACGGTTGGTCTGGTTTTGGTTTCACGTTTTGTAGCACACGTGCCACTGCCCGGCGTTGATGCCACAGCACTTGCCGATATGTTCAAGGAAAATGCTATGCTCGGTATGCTGGATATGTTCAGTGGTGGAGCGATGAGAAATTTCAGCATCGCAGCGATGGGTGTTTATCCATATATTACTTCCACCATTATTCTGCAGTTAATGCAACCGGTCATTCCGGCACTCCAGAACCTTTCACAGGAAGGTGAAGCTGGACGTAACAAGATAAACCGCATCAGCCACTGGTTGACAGTTCCCCTGGCAGGTATTTCCGGCTACGGACAAATGGTATTACTCCAGAATGCCGGCATCCTTGCCAGTACCGATGTTCTCTCTACAGTGACCATGGTCATCTCGCTTATTACTGGCACCATGTTCCTCGTATGGCTCGGTGAACTGATTACCGAGTATGGGATCGGAAATGGCATCTCCATTCTTATCTTCGCTGGTATTATCACTGGTTATCCATCAATGATAGGAAGTGGAGTACTGGTAGCTGAACAGCAGTTAATTGGACTAATTCTTTTATTATTGATCATACTTGCCACCATTGTGCTGATTATTGTTTTTACAGAAGCACACCGTCGTATTCCCGTGCAATACGCTCGGACATCCTTCCGTGGTGGACGTATGTACCGCTCCAGCGGTGGCACTCATATCCCTCTACGTGTTAACTCAGCCGGTATGATACCACTTATTTTTTCTATGTCGCTGGTGGTTTTCCCTGGTATGATCGCCAGCTATTTTGCGAATCCATCAACCGCAGAGCCGAATTTTGCTAACCATGTCATGAATATTTTCAGTCCGGGACCCCAGGACGCACTCTGGGGAGGAGCGGTATATTGGTTACTCTATTTCGGATTCACGGTTTTCTTTACCTTTTTCTATACCATGGTAATCTTCCAGCAACAGGACTTGCCGGGTACACTCCAGAGACAGGGTGGATTTATCCCCGGTATACGACCGGGTAAAAACACGGAGTCATTCCTGAACAATATAATTACTAAAATTACCCTGGCAGGAGCTCTGTACCTAGGTATTGTCGCTGTAATTCCAGTAATCGCCCGCATTTTCACCGTCGAAGCGATTGCAATGCAACTTTCCAGTATGGGTCTTCTCATTATGGTGGGTGTGATTCTGGATACGATGAAACAGATGGAAGCGCAGTTGACCATGCGAAAATACGAAGGGTTCATTAAGTAAGGAGTTTGCAGTGTACGTAATTTTCCTGGGCGCTCCAGGAGCAGGTAAGGGAACACAGGCAGCAGACGTAGCTAAAGCACTGAAACTAGCACATATCGCTACGGGAGATATGTTCCGTGACGCGCAGAAAAAAGGCACGGCGCTTGGCTTAAAAGCAAAAGAATATATGGACCAAGGCAAGCTGGTTCCCGACGAGATCACGGTAGCCATGCTGTTGGAAAGAATTGCAGCACCGGATTGTCGAGAGGGAGTCATTTTCGATGGCTTTCCGCGCACCCTGGCACAGGCGGAAGCACTTGATAAGGCTCTGACAAAACAAACAAAAACGATTGATAAAGTCGTATATATTAAAGTAGCTGAGGAAGAGCTCCTAACTCGGTTGAGCGGTCGCTGGATTTGTAGACAATGCCAGACACCTTACCACGAGGTTACATCACCACCCAAAATAAAGGGTAAGTGTGATCGTTGTGGTGGTGAATTGTACCAACGTGATGATGATAAACCGGCAACAATCAAAGAGCGGTTGAAGGTGTTTTTTGCTCAGACTGCACCATTAATTGATTACTACACTAAAACCGGCAAGCTTACCGAGGTGAATGGTATGGGACCAATTGAGGAAGTAAGGAAGGCGATTCTCAATACCCTGAACAAAAGGAGTACGGGGCGGAAGTAAGCATGGGCATTATCATCAAATCTGATGAGGAAATTGCCTTGATGAGGGAGGCTGGCAGAATTACAGCAAAGGTATTAAATTTAGTATCAGCATCGGTGAGAGCAGGTATACGCACCGAAGAGCTTGATGTTATCGCCGAGAAGGAAACAAAACATTACGGCGCTAAGCCTTCATTTAAAGGCTACCGTGGTTATCCAGCAAATATCTGTGTCTCGGTAAACGACGAGATTGTCCATGGGATTCCGGATAAGAGGGTTCTGAAAGAAGGAGACATAGTCTCAATAGATTTTGGGGTGATATATAAAGGCTTTCAGGGGGATTGCGCCCGCACTGTAGGCGTGGGTATTATAAAACCTGAAGCAAAGAATTTAATAGAGGTAACTGCCGGAGCGTTAAGAGCAGGTATTACGGCAGCACAAGCCGGGGTAAGGCTCGGCGATATCAGTGCTGAAATTGAAGAATACGCCGAATCCCGCGGGTATTCAGTAGTGCGCGAATACACTGGTCATGGGATAGGGCGTCAAATGCATGAGGACCCGCAAGTACCTAATAGCACTAAATCGGTACTAGGACTGGTAAAAGGAACAGGACCAGTATTGATAAAGGGCATGACCCTGGCACTGGAACCGATGATAAACATTGGAGGCTGGGAAACAAAACTGGATGATAATATGTGGACGGTACGCACCAGAGATGGGAGCCTATCCGCACATTTTGAAGATACCATTGCAATTACAGACGGTGAACCCGAGGTATTGACCAGTGCTTAAGTAAGGAGAGTATGGCAAAGAAGGAGACTATCGAGGTCGAAGGTGTAGTAGTGGAGTCTTTGCCCAATGCAATGTTCCGGGTGGAATTACCAACCGGTCACAAAGTGCTGGCGCATATATCAGGGAAAATGAGGGTAAATTATATCAGGATTTTACCGGGAGACAGGGTACTTATAGAACTCTCCCCGTATGATTTAAATAGGGGAAGAATTACTTACCGGTTTAAGTAAAGAGGACAACCATGAAAGTCAGTGCATCAGTCAAACCCAGATGTGAAAACTGCAAAGTCATAAAACGGCATGGGGTGGTCAGGATAATCTGCACACGCCCCAAGCATAAGCAGAGACAGGGTTAATCTTTAGTGAGGGAGGAAGAATCATGCCGCGTATTGCTGGTGTAGATATTCCGAGAGAAAAACAAATATATTTCTCACTTCAGTATATCTATGGTATTGGTCCAACGACCAGCCAGAAAATCCTGGAGCAAACAGGTATCAGTCCAGAAACGAAAGCTGACAATCTTACTGACGGAGAACTCGCCAAAATCCGTGACCTCATTGATAAAGAGTATACGATTGAAGGGGAACTCCGCAAAGAAGTTAATCAAAATATTAAACGTCTTATAGAGATTGGCTCATACCGCGGTTTGCGGCATCGCCGTAATCTGCCTGTGAGAGGTCAACGGACCCGTACTAACGCACGTACACGCCGCGGGGCTAAAAAGACTGTCGCTGGCAGGGGTAAGAAACGCGGTACCTCTAAGAAGTAAACTGGATATTACACGGAGGATAGAATGGCAGGACCTAAAAAGAGCAAAACGAGAAGAAGGGAACGTCGGATTATACCAGCGGGACGCGCTTATATTCAGTCTTCCTTTAACAATACTATTGTCACCATTACTGACCCGGAAGGAAATGTCCTTGCCTGGGGAAGTTCGGGGACGGTGGGTTTCAAGGGTTCCCGTAAAGGTACTCCGTACGCTGCCCAGCTTGCCGCGCAGGATGCTGTTAAAAAGTGCCAGAACTACGGTATCCGACAGGTAGATATTTTTGTAAAAGGTCCGGGTAGTGGACGTGAGGCGGCAATCCGTGCTATCCAGGGCGCAGGACTCACCGTTACCAGTATAAAAGATGTCACACCCATTCCCCATAATGGTTGTCGTCCGCCCAAGAGACGACGGGTGTAAGGATGGTATTATGGCAAGATATATAGGTTCAGTCTGTCACCTGTGTCGCCGATGCGGTGACAAGTTAATGCTAAAGGGTAGTCGGTGCATGACACCTAAGTGCACTATGGAACGACGACGTCATGTAGCCGCAGGACGTGGTCGACGGCGTAGGCTATCCGACCGTGGAATACAGCTAGTGGAAAAGCAGAAAGGGCGCTTTTCCTACGGAATGATGGAAGCACAATTCCACCGCTTTTTCTTGGAAGCTGCCCGTCAACCCGGTGTTACAGGTGATAATCTCAAGGTCATGCTGGAAAAAAGACTGGACAATGTAGTCTATCGACTGGGATTTGCTGACTCACGTTCGCAGGCACGCCAACTGGTCCTTCATGGACATATCACTCTCAACGGCAAACGGGCTAATATCCCTTCGCGTCTGGTAAAAGAGGGTGACACTATCGCAGTAAAAGAAGCCAGCGCCCGTAACGAATATTTCAAGCAGCTGGTTGAAGAAATAAAGGCGAAAACAATACCTGCTTGGTTGAGTCTGGATAGAGTCAAGCTTATCGGGCAGGTGGTCAGTCAACCAATAATGGATGAAGCCAGTTTCAAATTTGATGGCAAGACAATCGTTGAGTACTACTCACGATAAGGAGGCAGGGATTGTCGGCAGTACCTAAGATTCAATTGATGGAAAGCCGCGAGAACTTCGGGCGGTTTGTCGCTGAACCTTTAGAACAAGGATTTGGCGTTACGCTGGGAAATTCTCTACGACGTGTCATGCTTGGCCATCTACCTGGCGCGGCAATCGCACGCGTCAAGATTGATGGGATTCTACACGAATTTTCGTCTATCCCTAATATCAAGGAAGATGTCATCGAGTTTCTACTCAATGTAAAAGCAATTAGAATCAAATCCGTCACCAACCAACCGGGGAAAATGATCCTGGATGTTTCCGGAGAAGGTAGAGTCACAGCGGCAGATATTAAACCTTCGGCGGATTTTGAGATTGTTAATCCAGAACTCTACCTGGCAACCTTAAATTCACCCGATGCCAAATTGTATGTTGAATTCGATGTTGAGTTAGGTGTCGGATTCCAACAAGCAGAATCGGCAGATGGGCTCCCGGTAGGAACAATCCCCATCGATACTATATTCACACCGACAAAAAAGGTTAATTATATTATCGAACCCGTTCATGTCGGGCGTGAGACAAGTCTTGAACGACTTTATCTGGAAGTTTGGACAGATGGCACTGTGGAACCAGCAGATGCTTTGAGCCAGAGCGCCAAATTATTGTCCGAATTATTGAATCCATTTGCGAACTTTGGGCAAGTGATTGAGGCCAAAGCAGAGAAAGAAGCTACCAGTCTATCAATCCCACAGGAACTCTACAATATGCCCGTCGAGCAACTTAATCTTTCAGTTCGCACAATGAATTGTCTACGAAGGGGTAATATCACCACAGTTGGTGAGGTGATTAGTAAGGGCGAGAAAGGTCTGATGACACTTCGTAACTTCGGCGTAAAATCACTTCAAGAACTTGAAGAACGGTTACAAGAACTGGGTCTAACCCTCGTAGTTTCAGAAGAGAATCAAGCACAGGAGACCGGCGACGAGAGCTCGGTAACTGATACTGCTGAGGAAACAGGAGAAAACACTAAAACAGAAAAGGCGTAGTATACATCGTTAACGATTCTACAGGTGAAATATCATGAGCAAGAAATTACTACATGGCAGGAGATTAGCAAGGTCATCAGGGTATCGAAAAGCAATCCATCGTAACCTGATTACCGATCTCCTTAAATATGAGCAGATTACCACCACCGAGGCAAAAGCAAAGGAAGTTCGTGGTCTGGTAGAGCAGGTAATTACGCTGGGAAAGAAGGGGGGACTCCCTGCCCGCCGTCAGGCTCTCTCCGTCATTTTCGAAGAGAAAGTGACTACAAAAGTGTTCGATGAACTGGCGACACGTTATGCTGAACGTGCTGGTGGTTATACTCGAATAGTCAAACTGGGACAAAGACAGGGCGATGGCGCCCCGATGGTGCAGTTGGAGCTGGTGAAATAAATGGTTGTGGCAATCACAAGACCTGAAGTGAAAGAAACTACAAATACTGAAACAGCCACGCGCATTGCGCTGGTCGTAGAGTACGATGGCACAAACTACTTCGGCAGTCAGCTTCAGGTGAACCGATCTACCATTCAGGCAGAGCTGGAAAAAGCTTTGAAAAACCTGACAGGTGAAAAGGTGCACATCACGGCAACCAGCCGGACAGACACCGGTGTCCACGCCCGTGGTCAGATTATTAGCTTTAAAACTACTAAAACATTGCCGCTAGAGGCTTTTGTCCATGGATTGAATCACCACCTGCCGGATGATATCGCTGTGCGTTCAGCATGTAGAACGGCGCTTACTTTCAATCCCCGGAGGATGGCTATTAGCCGTGAATACACTTATTCTATCTTGAATAGCATGACACGCTCACCTCTCACCACACGCTTTGCACACCGTGTCGCTGGCGACCTCGATAGCGAGACAATGAACCGTGCCTGTCAGTCATTGATAGGTATCCATGATTTCGCTTCATTTGCTAGCGAAATCGGGGGTGAATCACAAAAAAATACTATCAGAAATGTATACCGTGCGGATGTGATAAGAAAAGGCAAGATGATTATTTTTACGATCGTGGCGAATGCTTTTCTACGCCACCAGATACGAAATACCGCGGGTGCGCTGGTGCAGGTGGGGTTGGGCAAAATGAGTGCGACTGAATTTGCTCACCTCCTCGCGGTAAAACAACCCGGACTGGCTGGACCTGCACTACCGGCCTGCGGACTCTGCTTGGAGCAGGTCAATTATCCCTGTGCAATTGAGGAAATGAAATGATGAAAACCTATAGCGTCAAAGCAAGTGATATTAAACGTGAATGGCACATAATCGATGCCTCAGATGAAATTTTAGGCAAGTTGGCAACCCGGGTAGCGAGACTGCTTTCCGGAAAACACAAACCGATGTTTGCCCGTAATATGGACGTCGGTGATTACGTCGTCATTATTAACGCGAGCAAAGTCCGCTTTACCGGCAAGAAAACAGAACAGAAAATGTACTACCGGCATTCACAGTACCCTGGTGGACTGAGAAGTGAGACGCTGGGGGATCTGGTAGAAAAATACCCGGAGCGCATTATCGAACATGCGGTCAAAGGGATGCTACCCAGAAACAAATTGAATGCGAAAATGATGAAACGCTTGCGGATTTTTACCGGCGCTGATAATCCCTACGGAAAGCCACCATCTGCAGTAGCGCCAGTAAATGAAACAGGAAGCAATTAGCTTCCACCAAGTCGAATTACACATAGGGAGGATCTCTTGGAGGAACACTATTTCTATGGAACTGGGAGGCGGAAGACTTCGGTCGCGCGTGTACGTCTTCTACCGGGAAAGGGCGCTATTGTCATCAACGGCACCCCTTATGAAGAGCTATTTACACGTACCGAATATCGCCGCGCTATCACCAAGCCTCTCATCGTGACCGATAGCCTAAACCGATTCAATGTGGTGGTCAAGGTGGAGGGAGGCGGTATTACCGGTCAGGCAGCAGCTATCTCGCACGGTATCGCACGCGCTCTGGTGCAGGCGAACCAGGAGAACAAGAGCAAACTACGCCAGGGTGGACTGTTAACCCGCGACCCGCGTGCGAAAGAACGCAAGAAGGCTGGTTTGAGAAGAGCTCGCAAAGCACCGCAATATACGAAGCGTTAGGCTTTTCCGGATTTCCCGAGAAGTACTGTTACATTCGTATTAATATGGCGTGGCGAGAAATCCCAAATACCAAGTTATAACTGACAAACAAATTTAAAAATAAAATAACAGAGGGAGTGTTTCCACTCCCTCTTCTTTTTTCTGACCAGTAGTAATTACTCTGGTTAATTGTAATTGAGAGTTGATAACTTGAAATTTGTTAGTTACCTCAAGAACTTGCGGAGCCTACCTTCTGCTTCGTTCTTTTCCCCGATATTCAACCGTGCTTTGTTTACCATCTTCGCCAGGAACTCAATAGAGTTATCATAATTTTCGCGGTCAACCGGATAGGGATAACCGTCTTTTCCACCGTGAGCAAAGCTGTAACGTGCCGGATCCTGATAGCTGGGTGCAACGCCATACACTAATTCGGAAATTAAGCTGAGAGCACGTAGCGTCTTGGCACCTACTCCCTGCATTCCTAATAATTGCTCGAAATTTTCAGGTTGCCTTTCATAAACACTGAGAATAATCTTGCCTAAGCTCTCCGGGTGAATATCTGCAACTGTAAGGGGATGATGGGCAGGGAGGGTAAGTGTTGTCAGTTTTTTCATGTCGGATATCATATTTTCCGGTTTCGTTTCCGTGGCGATTTCAGTGATAGTAGCACGGGCAGGTGAGCTTTCACTGGCAACCAGGTTCAGGGTAGTTCCCCTTGTTTCAGAGAGAATCGCGGAATGCGGTTCATTCACAAAATCGGCGACCTTCTCTCCGAGCCAGTGATATCGCCGCGCGTAGCGATTAGTTTCATTCATCCCCTGCTGTACCACCGCCCAGTTGCCTCCAGAAGTAAAGAAAAAGTTATGGTGATAGAGCTGATATCCATCCTGTACAGCATTATTATCCACTTTGGCAGACATACGGCTGGCATACACAAGTGGCTTTGGATTAAATCCAATGATCTCGCCCCAACTTTCCAGTTCCACAGGCGTTTTGCGAGAGGTACCACCTTTACCACCGGCGACAAAAAAGCCCAGGTCCTTCTCCAGTCCTTTAACACCTTCTTTGAGTGCACCACATAGGGTGGTTGTGACTCCGCTAGAATGCCAGTCGAAACCGAGCACACAACCGAAAGCCTGGAACCAGTAGGGATGAGAAAGACGATGGAGCATTTCATCAGGACCGAAATCAGAAACAATGACAATGGTAATTTCGCGGGCGAGTTTTACCATCCGCTCGAAGAGCCAGCGCGGCGCTTTGCCATGATGCAGTGGAAGGTTAGCGACTCCAGTACGTCTCGACCCGGGTAGCGTCATCTTAGAGACACTCGACTAACTATTGCAGGTGTCGCAGCTTGAGGAACTGCAGCCGGCGCATCCGGTCGGTCCAGACGGTCCAGCCCCGCTTAATCTTTCCGGGTCACCGTATTCATTGGTGGTTATGCACATGAAGCGCGACATTACCCGTTTGGCTTTTGCTTTGCAGGTGGGACAGTCAGCTGGTTCACCCGACATGGAAATCGGGCGCATTAATTCGAACTTATTCTGACATTTATTGCAGACATATTCGTATATCGGCATAGTGTTTCTCCACATTCAGTTTAATGGTTTATGGAAAGTGAGTCAAGCTTGGTGGTTTATAAAGATGGCGAGCCTCATCGTCCATTTCCTTTGTTTGATACCATGAGTAGCCATTGAGCATGGACATTTGCTATACTTGGTATAAGAATTGCTGTATCTTATGAAGAGGGGGAACGTAAATACCCCCTCTTTTGCATAGCCGTTCTCATGTTCAATGTAGATAGAAGTAAAAGCGCATAATATTTCTGTTTTTAAACCGGAGAGGAGAGATTTTCACCAATGACCGGTAATAAATCAGCAAACAAGGCTTACGAAGAGATATACCAGCGCTCACTGAAAGACCCCGAGGGTTTCTGGGGGGAAATTGCTCAACAATTCCACTGGTATAAAAAATGGGATAAAGTCTTAGATGATTCGCATCCCCCATTCTACCGGTGGTTCGTTGGCGGGAAAACCAATCTCTGCTATAACGCCGTTGATCGCCATGTGAAAAATGGACTCCGCGATTCACCTGCACTCATCTGGGAAGGTGCGGCACAGAATGCCACCAGAATCATTACATATGGCGAGCTCTACAAGGAAGTCAACAGGTTTGCTGCAGTTCTGAAAAGTCTGGATATACAGAAAGGTGACCGTGTTTTATTATTTATGCCCACCGTTCCTGAGACGGTTTTCGCCATGCTTGCCTGTGTACGTATCGGAGCGATGCACGTGGGCATTTTCACCGGCTATGGACCTGGTGCTCTTACCAAGAGAATCCTGAGCGCCAAACCAAAAGTCATTATCACCGCAGACGGCAGTTACCGTCGCAACCGGATTGTACCATTGAAAGAAACCGTGGATATAGCTATGCAAAAAGCTCCTGTGGGAAAGGTGATTGTACTTAACCGAGGCATTACTCCCGTCAATATGGTATCAGGCAGAGACATGGACTGGTCGGAACTGGTCCGCAATTGTAACATCGAATATGTTGAACCAGAACAAGTTGAAAGCGAGTATCCTTCTCACATTGTTTTCACTTCCGGAGATACTGGAAATCCGCGCGGCGTGGTCAATGACACCGGTGGATTTATGGTAGGACTTTGTAAATCAATGGACCTTATGTATGGTGTACAACCAGGAGACGTATTCTGGGCAACTTCAGATATCGGCTGGCGTTTAGGACACAACCATATGGTCTATGGACCACTTCTATATGGCATCAGTACTATCATGTTTGAAGGTACACCGGACTACCCGGACCACGCTGTCTACTGGCGTTTGATAGAGAAACATCGTGCGGTAGTCTTGTTCACAGTGCCGACCGTCTATAGAATGCTACACCGATTCGGCATAGAGCACGTGAAAAAGCACGATATTAGCTCGATAAAATACCTCTTCCTGGCAGGCGAATATTTAGACTTTGATACCTGGCAATGGGCAACTGAAGCATTAAATGGTAAGCCGGTGATTGACCATTACTGGCTGACGGAAGCCGGCTGGCCAATGACCACACTAATGGCAGGTATGGAGCTTCCACCTATCAAGCCCGGTTATGCTGGCAGACCCGGTATTGGTTGGGATCTGGCAGTTGTTGATAAAAAAGGCAATCAAGTACCACCCAATATCGAAGGTATACTTGTCGCGAAGCCGCCATTACCTCCGGGCAATATCATGACACTCTGGGGAGCCGATGAATTCTATGAACAGGAATACTGGCACCATTTCCCTGATAAGACGCTTTTTCTATGCGGTGACTTTGCCAAACAGGACAAGGACGGCTATGTCGCTATCGGCAGGCGCGTGGATGAGGTTATTAATATTGCTGGCCAGCGGGTGAGCACACTGGAGATTGCAGATGCTATTGCCAGCCATCCGTCAGTCGCCGAAGCATGTGTCCTTGGTGTCGCTGATGCATTAAAGGGCGAGGAGGCGGTTGGACTGGTGGTAATAAAGTCGAGTGTGGAAGCTACTGCACAGTTGAAGATTGAACTGCGTAACGCGGTCAGAGAGCATGTTGGGGCAATTGCTGCCCCTAAAGATATTTACTTTGTCCCCTCACTGCCTAAAAACAAGTCAGGAAAACACATGAGGATGGTCTTTAAAGCCATTCTTGAAAAACAGGAAGTCACAGATCCGACTGTTCTAGAGAACGATGCCAGCAAAGAGGAAATAGAGCAAGCAATCTCTCTGATAAAACAAACTCTAGTCTAGAGCGTCGTATTTCTTACAGGTAACAATTATGTACAAGTGGAACCCTGAAGAGTATCAAGATAATTCCGATAACCAGCAGAAGTGGGGAGTCGATCTGATTACCAACCTTAAACTAACCGGAAACGAACGTGTTCTGGATATTGGATGTGGGGTCGGAAATATCACTGCTGCGATTGCAGAGAGACTGCCGAAAGGTTCTATTATTGGTATTGATAGTTCTCCAAATATGGTCAGACAAGCCAAGAAGAATTGCCCCATCAGCAAACACCCTAACCTCTCTTTTATGGTGAAAGATGCTAGCAGGATGGATTTCGTTAACGAATTCGATATTGTTTTTTCTAATGCCTGTTTACACTGGATAAAAAACCATCTCCCCGTTCTTCGCGGTATACAACGCAGTTTACACTCCGGTGGTCGGATAATGCTCCAGATGGGTGGCAGAGATAATGCAAAACATATTCTGGAAGTTATCGCAATATTGATAAAACAACCGAAGTGGTCATCTTACTTTTCTGATTTCGTTTTCCCTTACGGTTTCTATGGACCGGAGGATTATCAAGGCTGGCTGGCTGAGACAGGTTTGACAAAAAAGAGACTCGAGCTTGTACCGAAAGACATGACACACGATAGAAAGGATAAATTCGCTGCCTGGATAAGAACAACCTGGCTACCTTATACACAGGCATTACCAGCTTCGCTCCGGGAGCAGTTTATCAACGAATTGGTGACAGAATATGTAAAACTATATCCTGTAGACTGTAATGGTTACATTCACGTCCAGATGAACCGACTAGAAGTCGCGGCGTACAAACCATGAATGTAAATCGAACAAATTTCTGTATCAGACAATACTCCCCAGAAGACCAGTAGGCTGTCATCGCACTCTGGCAGAAATGCAGCCTGACACGTCCATGGAACAACCCAAAACTCGATATCGAGCGTAAACTAAAGGTAAGTCCCGAGCTATTTCTGATCGGATTACTTAATGACAAAATCATCGCTACTGTGATGGGTGGTTATGAAGGACATCGTGGGTGGGTGAATTATCTGGCTGTCGATCCCGATTATCAGAAAAGAGGATGGGGTAAGAAGATAATGAAAGCCGTTGAGGATAAGCTTTTAGCAATTGGTTGTCCCAAAATTAACCTAATGGTACGGATCGATAATCTTTCCGCGGTTTCTTTCTACGAGAAGATCGGCTATAAAGCGGATGATGTTATCGGCATGGGAAAGCGTTTGATTAAGGACTAGAATCCGACCACTAAATCTTTTAGTGCTTCTGCAATTTCAACTAATTTCGCACTATCAACCTTATCGGGTGTATCTATACCTGTATGGGTAATACTGGACATTAAATCGGTAACCTTATCCGACGTAAAAGCAATTGTCGGTATATTCTTCTGCACAAAAATCATGTGGTCGCCCTGATACCAATTTTCTCCTTTAGTAAGGCCAGGAAATTTCCCGAAAATAGATTTTGCTTTCTTTTGTATCTTGGCTGGACAACTATACATTGAAAAAGCGGTTTTACCGTAGATATATGCTACATCGTCCACATTCACAGACAAAATCACCCTGACCAAATCATCTCCGTATCTGTGAAGATAGTCCATCTGCCCTGCGGCACTGTAATTGTCCTCACCATTGAAAGCGACTATCTCAATCCCTCGCTCTAGATGTTGGTCTTTGAGTATTTCGGCAAGTAGTAAAAGGACTGTCGCACCGGAGGCATTATCCAGTGCACCAGGAGAGTTCCCATAAGCATCAATATGAGCGCAGATGACGATTTTCTTTGGAGATTCTGGATTTTTACAAGCTATTACATTCGATGCCGTTGACGGTATTCGCCTCCCTTTGGCAGACAACTTAAAGACTTGTCCTGTTTTCTGTATGATTTTGTTACCGATGACATCGGTGCAATACACGGTAGGAATATCGAAATCTCCATCTTCTATAAGTGGAAATGGGTATAAGGCACCGACCAATTCCGGTTTACGAGATGTCGCTGTAACAATCGCGGCTGGTTTCTTATTCTCCAGTAAAGCATATATATGTTTGTGGTGGTCCGGATTATAGAAAACGAAATTTTTAGGCATTAGTTGTTCGGCACATAGCTCATCTTTCATTAATAGAATTCGCGCCGTACAGTCGATTGATTCCAATTCTGCAACTGTGGACGCTGTAACTAGGGTGGTTATTGCCTGACAACTCTTTGAATAAGGGCTAATAAAAACCTCGTATTTTGCATCACCACAATTTAAAGTGGAGGTACCGGACTGGTAATCCAGACATGGAAATGGAGTAGTGTCGATTTTATAACCCCACTGCTCTATATTCCGTGTAAAGAAATCCGTAGCGAATCGATTCCCCACTGACCCGGTACGTCGATTCGGTTTCACACTGCAGAGAGCATCAATATAACTAGCGGCTTTTTGGATATATTTTTCTTTAATCATGTTGGTTTTGCCGGTAGTCATCAGTTACCAATTCTAACGGCTGACCAGCCAGCCCATTGCCAAGTTAATAATATCAGAAAAGACGGAGACAAACATACAAATAAACCCTGAGGTGGAAGATGCCCTATTCAAGAAGCCAAGATTTCTAAATGTTGTGTATCCGTTATTTATTTGCACGTGTATACTCCCTATCGTGTCGAGTTTAGTAAGAGGTTGGTAAGAGGCCTTGTTTTACAATTTATCGCAGGATGGTTTTTACCTGATCTATACGAGTGCGTTCCAATACATAATTATCAGGTATTGATTAATTAATAAAGAGAGGATAGTTAATCCGACAAAGAGCTCAACTATACGCCATCACCACTGAAGACTTGAGAAGTCACGTTGTTTCGACCTGTAAAAGTAAGCGTGACTCCGAGAATCTGATTTCCATTTGGACCAAAAATGATTCACATGTTTGAGATACCAATCCTGAAATCCGTATTGGGACAATAGAGATCATTCCATTTCGAGCACAGTGACATGTCAAAGGAATGCAATAGTGGACTTACTAATTATTGTTATAGCTTCAATTCTAATGGTACCACTGGTCGTTTTCACAGAGGGACCAGTTAGAATAATACTGGGATTGTTCTTTGTTCTTTTCTTCCCAGGTTATACACTAGTTGCAGCACTATTCACAAGAAAAACAGACCTAGATTCTCTAACACGCCTGACTTTAAGCCTGGGTATTAGCTTAGCTCTAGTAGTTATCATACTTCTAATTTTGAACTTTACCCCATGGGGAATACGGTTGCATACCATACTGATCTCTCTGCTGCTGTTTACGATAAGTATGGTAATAATTGCCTGGTTGCGGCGTCGTCGATTTTACCTGGAGGAACGGTATGCTCCCCTAATCAAGATTAATCTTTCAAAATGGTCTCGTAACTGGGCTCACCAGAGTATCAAAGATAAAATCCTCAATAGCCTGTTGGTAATGGCAGTGATTGGCGTCATTAGCACTGTTGGGTTAGTTGTTGCCCAACCAACAATGAGCGAAAAATTTACAGAATTCTATATCCTGGGTTTATTGGGAAAGGCTGAACATTATCCTCATGAACTTGCTATGGGGGAAGAAGGTAGGGTAATTGTGGTTATTGTAAATCAGGAACAAGAGGTAATGGCCTATAGTCTAGCTATAACAATTGATAGCGTAATAGTTAACAAAATAACAGACATAAGACTCGACCAAGGAGGGAAATGGGAACAACAAGTGACTTTTTTACCCACTAAAGCCGGAGCTGATCAGAAGGTAGAGTTCCTGCTTCATAAACAGAATAGTGAGACATATCAGACCCTTCATCTCTGGGTTGATGTGATCGGAAAGACCGTAAAGAGAACGCCTTTATTTGACTGGCATATTGCTCAACAAAGAGGCATATAAGCAAAAGGTGGTATTACTTGAATGAAAAAAGATAAAAGTCAGATACCGCAAAATATAGAGTTCCAAAATACTGATATTAAATCAACTAGGCATTTCGTAACTGGTGGCGCAGGATTCATCGGGAGTCATTTGGCAGGTCGATTATTAAAAGAGGGTAACAATGTCACTATCTATGACAACCTCGTCACGGGTAAAAGACAGTGGATTGAAAACTACATCGGCACAAAGGGATTCCAGTTCATCCAGGCTGACCTTCTGGATTTTGAGGTTTTAAAGAAGGCAATGGAGGGACACGATATTATCTGGCATCTGGGAGCCAACACCGATAATGTTAAAGGGAACCAAATTACAGACCTCGACCTGAAGAATTGCACCACGGCCACCTATAATGTTCTGGAAGCGATGAAGCAAAATAGTATAAGCGAACTTCTGTTTTCTTCCAGCGCCACAGTCTATGGTGATACTCCACCAATAGCTCTTCCGGAAATCTATGGTCCTCTTTTACCGATATGCCTTTATGGCGCCGGGAAGCTCGCCTGTGAGGGGTTAATAAGCGCTTACTGCCATTTGTTTGGTTTCAGGGCATGCATATTCCGGTTCGGCAATGTTGTCGGTGGCAAGATGTGGCACGGTGTAATTTACGATTTTATTGAAAAGTTGAAGAAGAACCCCTGCGAATTAGAAATACTGGGAGATGGTAATCAAGAAAAAAACTATTTCTTAGTTGAGGACTGTATTCAAGGAATGCTCTGTGCCTTTCATAAGTCTCACAAACAGTGTGATGTATTTAATCTCGGCAACAAAACTAACATAAATGTAACCACCATCGCGAAGATAGTAGTTGAGGAGATGGGATTAACGAACGTGAGGTTCAAGTACACCGGAGGAGAGCGTGGCTGGCCGGGTGATGTACCAATCGTTCATTTTAACCTGTCAAAGATAGGCAAATTAGGCTGGGCACCGAGATATAGTTCTACTGATGCAATCAGACTGGCGGCTCGAAGGCTTTTAGGCAAGGAAGGTTAATAGCGTGCCTAATGATATCAGCGTTAGTGTTATTGGAATCTGGCATCTCGGGGCAGTAACCTCTAGTTGCCTTGCCGATTCAGGCTATCACGTGGTAGGAGTAGACAAAGATGCCAGGATAATAGAGGCATTAAACAAGGGTATCCCTCCACTATTTGAACCGGGATTAGAAGAACTACTTGTTACCAATCTAAATTCCAGAAGATTACGTTATACCACGGATTTATATGAGGCAGTAAAAGGGTCTGACTATGTATTAATGACTTTTGATACTCCGATGAATGAAAGAGATGAATTAGACTTGACTGAAATTTTCAAAACTACACAGGAATTGGCCGGGTATTTGAGGAATAGTTCAGTAATCATTGTGAGCAGTCAGGTACCTATTGGCACTTGTGAGCAAATAAAGACAAGCATCCGGAAGTTGAATCCACTCTTAAATTTCGATGTTGCCTATAGTCCTGAAAATCTCCGCTTGGGACAAGCAATAGGGCGATTTATTAATCCTGAGAGGATAGTTATTGGCGCTGATAGTAATGTTACTTTGGATAAGGTCGAATCATTTTTCAGTGTCATTAAAGCACCCATTGTAAGAATGAACCTGAGAACTGCGGAGATGACCAAGCATGCATTGAACGCCTTTTTAGGCACGTCGATCAGCTTTGCTAATGAAATAGGCAATCTCTGTGATGAAATAGGAGCCGATGGCTCACAGATAGCACATGCACTAGGTTCGGATGCAAGGATAGGACCAAATCTACCGTTAAATCCGGGACTAGCCTTTAGCGGCGGTACATTATCCCGTGATCTGAAAATTCTGCAAAGCCTCGGTGACAGACTGAAGTGTGAGACATTGCTTATCGATGCGGTATTGAAGGTTAACGAACAGCAAAATGGAATAGCAATGAGAAAATTGGAAAAAGCATACGGCTCGGTTGCGAACCTGACCATAGGAATATTGGGACTAGTCTATAAAGCGGGTACCTCTACATTACGTCGCTCTGCATCCTTAGATGTCATCGGGCAATTAACCCGGGGAGGTGCTTCGATAAAGGCTTATGACCCTAAAGCTGATCCGGAGGAAGTCCAGTCGCACCAGGAATTCACGTTCTGTAGTGACCCTTATCAGGTAGCCGAAGATAGCGATGCCCTTGTTTTTATGACTGATTGGCCGGAGTTCAGAGAGTTAGATTTTGATTTAATAAAAGCGAAAATGAAAAAGCCAGTACTAATTGATGCCAGAAATTTGCTGGACAGGGAGCAACTTTTAGCCAAAGGCTTCCTCTATTTTGGAGTAGGAACCGGAGCAGATTATGAATCTAAAACATAAGATTTGCATCATTACCGGTGGAGGTAGGGGAATAGGTAAGGCGATTGCGACAGCTTTTGCCAAGGAGTGTTCAAGTTTGGTACTGGTTTCAAGGACTTTGTCCGAGCTTGAAAAGACCAAAAAGGAAATAGAATCACTTGCGGAAGGGAGGATAGAAGTATTTTCGGTTGATGTCTCCCAACCAAAAGAGGTAAAAGGATTAGTAAACTTCACTCTGAGAGAATTCGGCAATATTGATATTCTAGTCAATTGTGCTGGTATCTACGGACCTATTGGATTAGCGACTGACATTGATAATGAGAAGTGGTTACAAGCGATACATATCAATCTATTTGGGACTTTTCTGTGTATCCAGGCTGTACTGCCAACGATGATTAAAAATGGTCAAGGTAAAATCATTAATTTATCGGGTGGAGGCGCTGTTTCCCCATTTCCCCGATTCAGTGCCTATAGCGCTTCTAAGGCGGCAGTGGTTAGACTTACGGAAACTCTAGCTGATGAGGTTAAAGAGCATCACATCGATATCAATGCTATTGCACCGGGTGCAGTGAATACGAAATTGCTCGATGAGGTTCTTGAAGCGGGGCAGACCGCAGGTAAGGATTTTTTAGAAAAATCCATTAAACAAAAACGGGAAGGTGGCACGTCACCTGAAAAGGCAGCCGAGTTAGCTGTATTCCTGGCTTCTTCAAAATCAGATGGGTTGACTGGAAAACTGGTGAGTGCTGTTTGGGATAATTGGCGGGATATTCCACAGCATCTGGACGAAATAGTATCGTCAGATGTATACACTATGCGGAGGATAGTTCCGGGAGATAGAGAAAACGAATGGTAAGGCAGGGACAAAAATGAGAGTGGGTATTATCGGAGCCGGGCTCCAGGGAGGACGCCGTGCCCAGGCTCTCAGAAAATCCGGTGACAAACTGGTAGTAGTAGCCGATGTCGACATTGAGAGAGCAAAGCTTCTGGGTGATGACATGGGATGCGAAGTGACCGACAATTGGCAGGAGATAGTAACCAGAAAAGATATAGATGTGATTGTGGTTTGTACTCCACCTCACCTCCATGAACCTGTGTGCACTTTAGCCTTGAAAAATGGTAAGCATGTTCTTTGTGAGAAACCTTTAACCCGGACTGTTGCTGAAGCTCGAAAGATAGTTGAGACTGCTCAGAAAAATGGAGTCAAAGTAAAATGCGGATTTAACCATCGCCATCACCCGGGGATTATGCAAGCCAGAAAGTGGTTTGATAGCCAGATTATCGGTGAACTCAGCTTTATTCGTTGCCGGTATGGCATTGGCGGACGTCCCGGCTTTGAAAAAGAATGGCGGGTGGATCCAGAAATAAGTGGCGGTGGTCAATTAATGGACCAGGGGATGCATCTTATTGATTTATGTCGCTGGTTCATGGGCGATTTCAACCAGGTTTTTGGCTTTGGCGCTACCTGCTTCTGGGATATCGCTCCTGTGGAAGATAATTCTTTTGCTTTACTGCGTACCGAGAAAGACCAGGTGGCTTCACTTCACGCCAGCTGGACGCAGTGGAAAAACCTCTTCTCTTTCGAATTATTCGGTAAGGATGGATACATTATAGTGGAAGGTCTCGGCGGAAGTTACGGTACGGAGCGTGCCACGTTAGGTAAAAGGGAATTTCTCAAACCCTTTCGAGAAGAAACTATTGAATTTCGTGGTGAAGACTGTTCGTGGCAAGAGGAATGGGAGGAATTTACCACAGCTATCAATAAAAACCGTGAACCACTGGGGAATGGCAATGATGGACTGGAGGCAGTCAGGTTGGTTCACCTTATATACGAGTCCGCTTCCAGAGTTATTAATCGCAGTAATCCTAGGGGAAAATGATGGAAAACAACCACGAGACAATCGATAAGTATCCAAGAATTACTCTGCTCATACCCACACTGAATGAGGAGGAGAATCTGCCGCGTGTGATGCCTAAAATTCCTCCTCTCGTAAGTGAGGTACTGATAGTCGACGGGCACTCTAAAGATAATACCGTAAAAGTAGCCGGGGAGCTATGTCCTGCGGCGAGAGTAGTCTATCAGAAAAACAAGGGGAAGGGCGATGCTTTGAAATGTGGTATACAGGAAGCAAGGGGAGATATCGTGGTCATTCTTGATGCCGACGATTCTATGAACCCGGAAGAAATACCCGCATTGATTTCCGCACTGATGAATGGTTTTGATTATGTAAAGGGCTCACGATTTCTTGATGGCGCCGGTACTCTGGATATGCCGAAATATCGAAGACTGGCTGATAAAGCCTTTGTGTTCCTGGAGACACTTCTATACGGGACAAAATATACCGATGCGACATATGGCTACAAAGCTTTTTGGGTAAGGTCTTTTAAAAATATCAACTTGCGGCGTGACGGTTTCGAATTAGATGCCGAGATAGACATCAAGGCAAAAAAGGCTGGCCTAAAGGTAGCAGAGGTGCCGTGTCACGAAGAGAAAAGGTTTGGCGGTGAAGCCAAATTGCACAGTTTCAGGGATGGATGGCGAATATTAAGGACTATTATCGGATTGCGGTTTCACGATTGAGGATAACAATGATTTCAATAATCGTCACTTCTTACACAACCGAACAACTCAAGGATATTACGGAATTGCTGGATAGTATAAAGAGCCAAACCTATCCTGATATTGAAACGATTTTTGTGGCAGAGCGTTCCAGAGAACTATTCACAACGCTCAAAGCACAAGAGCTGAATGTCCCGAACCTGAGAGTGATTTTCAACGACGGTGAAGCAGGATTATCTGCGGCTAGGAACTTAGGTATCAAAGAGACGAGAGGAGACATTGTCGCTTTTATCGATGATGATGCAGTGCTATCTCCAAATTGGGCGGAGGCGACAGCGAAAGCTTATGCTAACGATGGCTCGATTATCGGGCTGACTGGACCGATTCTGCCCTTGTGGGAAGACCAATCAATGGCATGGTTCCCAAGAGAATTCTTCTGGATATTTTCTTGCACATATTATGATTGGACAGAGCCTACAGAAGTGAGAAACGGATATGGTACCAATATATCATTTAGAAAGGAAGCTTTTGACGCCGGCGGGCTTTTCCTAACTTATCTGGGTAGTGAAAGAGGTAGTGAACGCGGGGTACAAAAGACAACAGCCGAAGAAACTGAGTTATCGCTGAGAGTAAAACGAAAAACGGGGAAAAAGATAATTTACTACCCTAATGTAACCGTCAATCACAAAGTACATACGTTCAGACTGACCAATAAATATATCCGCAGGAGAGCATATATAGAAGGGTGCTCAAAAATGTTGATACGAAAACTTGCTGGAGACAATATTGAAGGCGAAAAACTATTGAAGACGGAATATGCACTGCTCAACCGTATACTTTTCAGGCTGCTCCCGAGCATATTTGCAGGCATTTTCACTCATCCTATTCTTTCCTGGCGTAAATTTTCCGTCACTGTTGTTGTTCTCTCTTCGGTTGCCGCTGGTTATTTATCGTACTTTTTCAAGAAGCCATATTAAGAGAGACGAGGATTAGCTGTCTCTGCCATTGGTTAAATAGAACGATCTGATAAAAGGAAGTCTAATAAAATGAGAGGAATAATTTGGGATTGGTTACACAAGCAGGCTGACCTTAACGAGGCAGGGACACGTGATGCTCTATTAATGCTTTGCCAGGAAGCTGGCCCGGTTTCGACATTACTTGATTGTGGCTGCAGCGATGGCGAGCTTACAGCACAAATCGCTAAAGCAGTTAAAACCACCAAGACCATTGGTATCGATGTTGTGCCGGAACAGATTGCCAAGGCCAAGGTCAGAGGTATAGAGGCTATTGTTGGTAATCTTGATAAAGGACTTAATTTACCAGATGAAAGCGTGGATATGTTAGTAGCGAGTCAGGTAATTGAGCATGTAGCTGATACTGATGGACTAGCTAAGGAGTTCTATCGCGTTTTGAAACCCAACGGCTATCTGGTTCTAGGAACACCAAACCTATCAGCTTTTCCCAATATCTTGTTTCTGATATTGGGAAAACAACCTACAATTGCCGAGGTTAGCGATGTGGCTCTCGTAAACACCTGGAGTCCCAGAAACACTTCAGTCGATAGGGTAGGGCCTGCACACAGACGTATCTTCACTCGCGGAGCACTTAAAGGCTTCCTACAGTATTATGGCTTCGAATGTGAGAAGATGGTCGGCTTTGGTTTTCTCCCTCTTCCTCCCTTGCTGGGTAGAATAGCGGCAGCTATTCTACCGGTATACTCCTGGAATATCCTTGTCAGAGCCAGAAAACTGAAGGTGAGGACGTGAATGTCTTTAAGCTAGTAAATTTGGGACCAGCGATGCAGAAAGTTCTATGGACTTTCCTTCTGGGTCTCACAATAGCCATAATTCTTTGGCCTATAGCACCATCAGTATATGACCCACTACCAGTGCAATCTACATACACTATTAAATATTTACCGCTGTTCATAGTCATCTTCATCATGTGGGTACTTAACCTAGGGGCTTTGATGTTTCTAGTAAGAGGTGGTGCTTGGGAGCGCCTAGCTTTATGTTTGGTCTTTGTTCTAGTGTTCGTACAATTCTGGGGATTTAAAGCGGCGCCATGGGGAAATTCAATAGATAGCGCATGGCTTATAGGCCATGTCAATTATCTTAATAATACGGCTACGATATCAGACACGGTACGACAAACACTTTGGTATTTTGACTTCCCAGGTTTAACTTTCATTGGGTCAGCTATACAACAAATATGTGGGGCAGATCTCTTTCTTGCCGTCCGCATTTATTTGTTATCAAGTGGGGTTATTTTTTCCTGTATTTTGTATGTGGCTTTTTTAAAGATTCTTAAAACGACTTATTTTTCGGCAGTCGGCGTTATCTTAAGCGTAGCATCAAGTATGATACTCGGATTTATTCCGAATCAATTCCATCCAATGAATTTATCTACAATTTATATCGTTATTTTTTTCCTACTTTTAGTGATGCGCGGAGTAGACAACTTTTCAAATACGAACATAGTCATTGTTTTTTTATTTCTTGTCATAGCAAGCACGATTGAATATATGTTCACACCCGTATTTTTTTCAATTGTATTATTGTTTATTTACATATTCCGTCGTGTATCAAGCGCATCGTATAACATACCCTTATCAATTGTCTTCTTACCAGTAGTTATGTTTTTATCATGGGAAATGTATTGGACTGTACGGGACTTCCAATATAATGTAACGGAATTACCACAAGCTTGGAAGGCTATCTTAAATGGGCAATGGTTTATACCTACACAACTAATTCTTCGGGAAAATTTTGGCGCGGTTTATCCATGGTGGGGGAATATGGCCAAACTCTTCTTTTGGCTTTCTGTTTTTGGTTTCGGTACTCTGCTTATGTTTTGGCAATTGCTGCACTGGAAGCAAGCTGACGATAGACGCCGAACACAGATTGCCATCTTTGTTGGAGTTTTGGTTACAATCATAGTTGGCTCATTCTATGGCGGTGTAATTGGTATAGTGCATGGTGGGATTAGGAGATATATCTGGATAGCACCATTAGTTGTTGTACCAGCATTAATGGAATTCCTCTCTAGTTTTAAACTAAATTTTGTCAGAACTGTTTTGACATTAGCGGGATTATTGTTGATTTTGCCTACTTTTTTTACTAACAACGATACTCTATCAGTTGACCGCATTTATTCCAGTGAAATAGATGCTTTTAAGTTTGTAAGTACGTATCAGTGTAAAGATAAAATTACAATTCTAGGTTTCCCATCTGTGTCACCAGCTAGTTATATCTACGTACCCGCCAATTCTATTGTTGAAGGAGCTTATATATATGGCGGAGCTAATGAAACCGAAGCATGGTCACGTCTGAATGACAATATAAAAGTATTTCTTGCCAGTGATGGAAAATCAAATGTAGCTATTATATCTGTGAAAGGCAAGCAAATATATAGGCAATACCTGGGTGTATCTTTAGATAACCTAAATTGGAGCGACCTTGAATTTAAGCTCTCATCAGGCAATAATATATATGACAATGGTACTCTTCAGTTTTATATTCCTTAGTAAATATTTGTGGTTTATTTACAGAGCACTTCTTAGAATGAACGTACATCCATAGATATAGGTCAAATCGGTAGCTACTGAACCACTCACACGAATATAAACTCCATTTTTTACAACACAAGTAGTTTCATAATAACCAAGAACATACTCATTTCTCAGGTACGTAATGAAATTAAATTGTGAAAACCATCCGTCCGTAAGCCAGTGCGTCAATGTACCGGTTCCCTGAATTCCCAACCGTGAAGAAGTACTCACCAGTCCGGTATAATCCAGGGCAAGAATGTCGACTCCCCACCACCCTATATCACAGGTGCCCACACCTTCCCAGAGTTGGCAAAGGCTGATAGTAGCATTCCCGCTATCAACCCAGAAGAAGAAATGGAATGTGTGGACTTGCCCGTCCTTCAGAAGGTTAAAAATAGCACTCAGATTATTCTCGTGGGTGTCGATAGCGGCAAGCTTGGCGCCGGCACTTGTCCAATCGGTATCGAAGAGACGGTGTTCCGTATCCTGACTATCCACATAGACACGGCAATTCAACTGTCCTGCCGTTATGCCGTCGATGGTCACTGCCAGTCGGGCAGCGATGCGCAAGACACTCAGGCGTATATCGTCAGGCTTAGGGAGCGTCAACGTAACGTTATAATCGGCATTAGCAATACCTGTAGCTTCGATAGTAGCTGTAATGCTCTTGGTTCCAGCTTCCATGTCTCCAGAATCCTGCAAACCTGGCTGGTAGCCGATTGACTCTATTCTTTCCTGTGTATCGGAATGGTATTTGTCTGTCATTGCTATGCTCCCTGTCCTTCATAATCCAGTTGATAACTCGCTACACCGCTGACATTCGCCAACTGCAAGACCAGCCTGTCCCATTGTCGGTCATAATGGAACTCAGCAATTTCACCGTGGCTCAAGACCGTCTCCGCTACCAGTTCTTTCTCAATCCCCCCATCTGCCAGATAGCCTGATAATCTGTACTTCAACGATTGACTATCATGGGTATTTTTCAACAAAATGGTCTTATGCCCCAGTTCCGCGACTTTCCAATCCAGAGCACTGACATAATCTGCCGTAGTCACACCGGTGAGTGAATCCTTATCGACTTTCCACATCTATGTTTTCTCCTTTACCCAAAATACCACTAACGGATTTATGCTAAGTGATATCGAAGGGTTTATCGTCATCGTTTCAAATCGTAGAACATACGTTCTCATATCGTCAATGGCAAAATGTCGTGTACTGCTATGGTTGTTGTAATTGCAGGTAGTCTAATGACCCCATATCAAGTACAGGGCAAGCTGTGCAATCTCAGGGTGATGGGGACGTCTCTCTTCTCTGTGATTGCCACGCGGAGTTTACCCTGAGGGATAGCGAAGGGTTCGCAATGACGAACTGTAGGTGAGGGTAAGGTAATATTATAAACCAGGGTTTTTTATTTTACGCACGATCGCAGGCAATGTAATGAATAGCAGAGCAGTTTGTATTATCAGCCAGCTTATCCCCACGCTAATAATCCCCATTTGTGGGAGCAGGATGCAACTGAGTGCTACTGTACCCACCGCCATGAAGCTACTGACAAAGAGTAGATTTTTCAACCGTCTCTCGATACGCGTCAGGCTGAGATAGATGAGATTCAGGCTTGCTGGTAATGCTGCCACTGCTAGAAGCTGAAGGAGTCTTGCCCCTTCTGTGGAATATACCCTGCCATATAAAAGTAAAAATTTATCCCCTAGAAGCGCCAGGATAACAATAGCAGGAATCAGAAGCAGGATAATGAGCTTGAGACTACTTATAAGGTTGCGGCTGATATTTTTCGTTTCATACGACCCCTCGGCAAATAGCGAGGAAGATATGCCGCTGCCGATAGCTAGAAGCACGGTCGACATTGTCCAAGACATATAGAAGAAAGCACTGGCTTCAGCGCCGGAGATGTTCAATATTATAAGCGGTAATACCCACGATGGCAGACTGAATAATCCTTCGCTGGTATAATTAGCGAGTGAATACGAGTATAACTCGCTATTTCCTCCAGTTTCATTAGCACGGAAAGTTGAAAAAGGTCGGTATGTGGGTAGGACTCTGGGTAAAAAGAGTAGAAGACAGACACTCAGAGAAATGATGATGGCAATCCCTTGAGAAGCAATTATACCGAATACTCCGAATACTGAAGCCAGCCCGATAGCCAGAGACAATCTGAGCACACTGCTAATAATACCCTGACTTAGTGCAAAACCGGACCGACGGGAAGCCACGAAAGCTTGTATGGCAACGGTATTCAGGGTAGTCGCTGCGACAAAAATAATAAACGTGGTAAAAAACACCGGGTCTTCATGGATAAATGTTAACTTAGGAGACCACCAGGACAGACCACCAAGAAAAATAAGACAAGCAACAACGGTAGCCAGACCCGATATAGTGAAAAAAAAGTTTAAAAGACGAGGCTTATTGTTTGAGGCGGGCAGATACCTTACGATGCTATACCCGAAACCCAGTGTTCCAAGAAAGCTCAGAAGTGCCCATGTTGAGAGTAAAGCCGAGCCTAATCCCACATCTGAGATAGAATAAAACCTGGCAATAACAATATAGAAAACAAAACCCAGAAAAAGAGTCACACCGGAGTTAGCTATAAGATAAACAGCATTACGAAAAAACGAGACTCCATAAATCTGCTTGAGACTTTCCTTCGGGGAGCGGACAATCCTCACAGCATCCGTGAGGGTAACCTTAACAAAATTGAAACTCGCGACAATCATGTTCAGAGTTGATTTAATTAATGGTGGATATTGCATTACCATCAATTCTAATCCGTTATTAGTTCATAATGCAACGATATATCCTCTTCACATAGGGCAAAAAAATAGTAGCGTGCTATTTCATGCAGAGAACAGGTTAAACCATGTTTTATGTGCTGATGGTGGAACTGATGCTATGATAGTCACAACTTTCAGATTGGAGTTTATCCTTATCATCTTAAAAATGTTAACTGTGTTAAAAAGATTTCAGTCCGCGAGAATCTTAAAAGACAAGCAATTGTCATATTACATAGATTGGACTTTTGTTACTTAATTGAGTCTTAGTTGTGTCGATTGTCTCCAAGGTTTACAATATTAACTTAAATGACAACTGCAAAAAGGCTAAGATTAAGCCCGGTGTACTGGGCTATTTGTATCTTCATTGTTGCTCAGGTAATTACCTTTTTTGTTATTTCCCATCTAACAACATTTATTAAGAGTAACCATATCTATATTCCTCCACAGTCACCTGAGTCTATATCACTGTGGCCACAGCCTGTCCAACCCGCACCACCAGGTGAAGTGCCAGCACCTGCCGTGGGTTCACTTGGGCCAATAATAATCTATTTCTTTGCTTTAGTAATTGTACTGGGTATAATTCTTTCTCTGGTTCCAATTTCAGCTTTGCGATTGCTCTTGAGAATTATTTTCGCCTTATTATTCTCCTGGGGGACATTTATCATACTCATTTTATGGTTCCCTCTTATCATCGCATTGATTATCTCCATTACTGTAGGAGTCGCATGGTTTTTTATACCCAGAGTCTGGTTACACAATTTAGTAATGATTCTCGCGCTTGTCAGTCTTGGAGCAATATTTGGGCGCCTGATTTCTCCCTGGACAGCAATGATCTTGATATCAGCTCTTGCTTTGTATGACTTTCTTGCAGTACGTTTTGGATATATGCTCTGGATGGCAAAAAAACTGACCGAATCCAGCACTCTCCCTGCATTTATAATTCCACGATCTGTTGCGGAGTGGAACTCGAGTCTTAAAAAATCTGATTATTCCACATTAATAGCAGAGGAATCGTTCGAGAAAAAGTATTCTATACTGGGTGGGGGTGATGTTGGCTTCCCACTTCTTATCGTTTCGTCATCATATTTTGGATATGGCTTTACTGATGCTATTATCGTTGCAGTGTTCACTCTAGTAGGTCTACTTTGTGCCTATTGGATTCAGGCAGCTTTGCTGAAAGGGAAACCTATGCCTGCGATGCCCCCAATTGCCATCTTATCGCTGATTGCTCTCTTAATAGTGCGATACTTCTAGTGACTATTTACTTTAACCTGCATCATCATAGGTATCGTCCCCTTAACTGGAGCCGAGGTATCAATAGGTAGTACTGGTAAAGACTTTGAGTTACGGTTTTGTCTGATAGTGTAGCCTCTTCGTTATCTCAAGCCTGGTTTATTGCCCGCTTTGCTCGGTGCATTCTCAATGTCTTATAATAAGATAATAACGAATGTATTTGAGCTATTTAACGCCTAGTGACCTGACTGCGGTTGTGACGATTACTTATGACAGTTAAGACGAGCCTTTCAGATTCCGATTTTATTAAGATTTTATATGACTATGACCTCGGGCAGTATTGTGGTTCTGAGCCTATCGTAAAAGGAAGCGTACAGACTAACTATATTGTCCGCACATCCGGTGGCAAGTACATCTTCAGATACTACGAAAACCGTTCAAAGGAATCGGCCTCATTTGAAACCAACCTCATCCGCTACCTGAAAAGGAAAAACTATCCTTGCCCTGAGCCGATAGCAAACCTGCATGGGAGGTGTATAGGAACTCATGAGGGAAAGCCTTTTTGTTTTTTCGAATTTTTTGAGGCGAAGGATGTAGAGAATCCAAGCGAGGAACAGAGCAAGCAACTGATACGAAAAGCGGCTGAACTACAGGACATTACCAAGAAGTACAGGCCATCTAACAAGAATTACAGGTGGAACTATTCTCCTGAACTGTGTAAACAGTTAGCAGAAGAGAAAGCGGAGAAGCTAAATACCCTTACGGCGAAGAAAAAGTTGACTTGGATCCAGGCCGAACTTGCTAAGCTTATCCTCCCCAAGCCGTTACCGAAGGGAATCTGCCACTGTGACTTCCATTATTCTAACGTACTTTTCGACAACGACCAATTTAAAGCTTTGATAGATTTCGACGACGCGAACTATACCTATCTGGTTTTTGACCTCGTCGGATTGGTAGAGTCAAATGCATGGCCACATAAAAAAGACGAGGTCCTTGATTTCGACCAAGCAAGGAAGACCGTAGATGAGTATAGCCGGTATCGTCCCCTAACCAGAGTTGAGAAACGGCACCTGTTCGATGTGTACAAACTAAGCATCCTGTTCGACAGTATCTGGTTTATGGATAGAGGAAATGCCCAGAATTGTCGGGAGAGGAGGAAGATCGATTTTCTGAACAGGATCGGTGCTGCCCAATTCTATGCCAACATATTTCAGTAACCGGAAGTACGGCTCAACGAACCAATTTCAACATGGAGATCCGCCAATGTTGTTGGGAAGTAATGTCTGGTGATTGTTGCCCTGTGTTGATAGGAATCAGATTAGTACCACCTATTGTTACCATAGCTTGAAAATCTGAAGCTAAAGTGGAGCTGAGGGGATTCGAACCCCTTACCTCCTCGTTGCGAACGAGGCGCTCTCCCTACTGAGCTACAGCCCCACGTCTGCTGACGTCATTTATTATAGCATATCCACGCCTGTTCTCTTAACGCGCAGCACTTTCCTCAAGTGAGTTGAACTCTCTCCTATTGAATTCGCACGACGAGAACTATGGGGCAATGATCCGAACCTGTAACCTCGGGCATAATTGACGCTTTTACCAGTTGGCTCTTCAGGTTCTCTGTAACAAAGAAATAATCGATTCTCCAACCTACGTTCCGTTCCCTTGCCCGCGACTTCACATCCCACCATGTATACTGTCCCGATTCCTGATTGAAATAGCGGAATGTATCGATATACCCACGCGCTACCAGTTTGTCCAGCCATGCCCTTTCCTCGGGCAGAAATCCGGAAATTTTGGAGTTCTCTTTAGGTCGAGCGAGATCAATCTCCTTGTGTGCAGTATTAACATCGCCACAGATAATGAGGTTCTTGCCCTCTTTACGGAGCGGTTCTATGTAGGCTAGAAAGGCATTATAGAAGTCCATCTTGAATTTAAGACGCTTCGGCGCTTTGTTTGCCGTTCGGAAAGTAGATGTTAAACAGTGTGAAACCAGGATATTCGGAAATAATGACTCTGCCCTCTTTATCAAACTCAGGCGCGCCGAAGCCATTCAGTACTTTCAGGGGTTTTTCTCTAGTGACGGTAGCAACTCCGGCATACCCTTTTTTCTCTGGAAAATTCCAGAAAGTGTGATACCCTGAAGGATTGAGTAGTTCTTCAGGCAGGTCGGCTGGTGTGGCTTTAGTCTCCTGTAGACAGAGGATGTCCGGTGCTTCGCCAGCGAGCCAGTCCAGAAAACCGCGCTTCATGACCGCGCGAATACCATTCACATTCCAGCAAAGGAGCTTTACTTCATGCAACAGAATACTCCTAAACGCCCAGGTACTTTTTCGCCAACCGCACCAGAAAATCAGACTTTACGCGGAGACTTTCAATATCCAGTTTTTCATCTTTACCATGGGCGGAGGCTTTCATTGCTGGATCAATATTGTGAGTCACCATGCCTATACCATAACTTGGAATACCTATTTTTCGCATGTATCGCGAATCTGTAGCCCCAGCGCAAATGGTCGGCAGGATGGGCATCTCACCAAGAGACTCCCTCAGTATATCCGTAATGAGATGATATGCTCTGGTATCGGTGGAAGTGAGACTCGGCGCATGGTACTGGATAGTCTCGATTTCAACACCAGCGAGGATGGATTTCAATTCATCGAGGACATACTTCTTATTTTGACCCGGCAGGATGCGTATATCCACCTCCGCCTGACAACTATCAGGAATGATGTTAGTTTTCACACCGCCATGTACTACATTCGGGGAGATAGTCATACGGGTGATGGCTCTCAGGTAAGCGGAAAATGAGTCATCTTTCAGATTAGAGAGTAGATCGTCAAGGTTACTCCCATTAACCTCATTATTAAAGTCGGTTAGCTCTACAATAGACTGAAACAGTTGATTTAACTCCGGTATCAGAACGATTCGAGGTTTGTAATTCGATAGATTGTTAATTACCCTCGCCATTTTTACCACAGCATTATTCGACAAGTTAGGCTTAGAACCGTGTCCGGCAACACCTTTCGTTTTCAGTTTGAGCCATGAAGGTCCCTTCTCTCCAACACTTATTAAATGACACAATTTCCCGTTAATGTTGATCGAATCTTCAGCTCCTTCGTTGATTGCAAAATCCGCCTTGAGTTTATCTGGAAAGTTATTAGCCAGATATTGAGCACCAAGCCCACCACCGACTTCCTCGTCGGCAGTAGCCGCAAAGATAAGCTTTCCCTTAAGTCTAGTGGTTTGCGCCAGGGTAAGCATGGCAAACGCTTCAGCGGCAACCAGTCCCTTGCAGTCAAGTGCACCCCGCCCGTACACAAAACCGTCCTTGATATCGCCGGAAAATGGAGGGAAACTCCATCCGTCGGACACAGGTACCACATCCTCGTGGGAAAGGTAAAGAAGACTCCGTTTACCATCCCCGAGCGTGGCGATGAAACTGGCGCGTCCAGGTTCAGATTCGATAATTTCATTGGGTATTTTTTGTTGGTCGAAAAGCTTTTTTAGATAGGTGGCAACCCCGATTTCCCCGCCCGGTGGATTGACGGACTCTATGCGGATGAGGTCGGAAAGAATGGTTTCGACATTCATGTTCACCCTCCTTGAGCAGTATCTTCCATCAGCCTTTGACCCCACTGGAAGGCCTGCTGTAACGCTTCAGGATGCTTGAGAATGGCTCCCTTTTCGTCAACACCACTAACCAGTAGCTCGCCCATGTAATCGACGTTAATGACATGGAATAGTGTTTTTACGATTGTCAAAGACGGCTCGAACATATTCTTCAAACGTGTCCCGGAGACAGATAGGAAAAATCCCTTTCGTTTTTTCACAGGAGATAGAGGAGGTATTTTCAGCACATATTTACGCGCCCAGAGACATTGACAGCGGTCGATCATCGCTTTCAGAGGCGCAGTGATACTGGCAAACTGTACCGGCGAAGCCATCACAATAACATCTGCTTCAGCCAGTTTATCATAAATCTTTTGCATATCATCCTGGATACGGCATTTGCCTTCTTTGAGACAGGAATCGCAGTGCACACAGGTACTGAATTTCAAGTTTTGCAGGACGATTGTCTCCACCTCAGCTCCTTTACTTTGAGCGCCTTTCAATAACTCGGCAAGTAAAAGGTCAGTGTTCCCCTGCCGACGGGGACTGCCGGCAATAGCGAGGACTTTCACAATTGCTTCTCCTCAATAATTTTAATAATTTCAGCTTCTCTCTTATGCATTGATCGCTTGTGCACCGGGGTATCGTGGTCGTAACCAAGCAGATGAAGCATACCGTGAACAATTAGAACGGCTATCTCTTTGTTCACAGTATGGCTGTGTTCTTTTGCCTGTTGCTTTGCCTGCGGGTAGGAGATAATGATATCACCAAGGCGGAGAATGTTATCCGGTGGCGTAACAAAACCGACTCGGTCTAAATCCGATTCCATCATCGGGAAGGATAGGACATCAGTGGGGGCATCCTCCTCAAGATAGATACGATTCAACTCCCTGATTGTATTCTGCCCTGTGATGATCAGTCCAATTTCCACATTCGGTTTGACATTTTCAGCAATGAGCACTTGTCTCGCGACTTTTTTCAGCCAGATAGCGGTTATTTTGCGTTTAAACTCTTTGTCAATCAGTACGTTAATTTCCACTCGTGGTGAACCCTCGTGGTGAACTATTTGAGCTAATGATAACACGGAAGGAGAAAATTCTAAATCCTGTTTTCCAGACTCTTAAACAAACCTTGACATTACTTTCTCCTCTCTTTTATACTGCTAATTGATAATTGTTTTCAATTGGACACTCAATGAAACTTACAGAAAGAAAGATTACCGCCACCCTCCATAGAAATGGCTACAAACTCACGCCACAGCGCCAGGCAGTCATAGATACCATAGTTACCAGCCAAGACATGCTTACTCCTGCCAGCATTTACGAAAAAGTGAGCCTTGAGCACCCTGATATCGGGCTGGTAACTGTCTACCGTACGCTGGAGCTTCTATCACGGCTGGGATTGATTTGCGAATTACACGCTGGCAGTACTTGTCCTACCTATACAGCAAGTAATCGGGAACACCATCACCATCTTATCTGTTCGGCCTGTGGTAAGGTAGTTGACTTTATCGGTCACGACCTTACATCGTTAGAAGACCGAATTTCGCACGAGAGTGGTTTCAGGATCCAGAATCATGTCCTCGAATTTATCGGTGTATGCTCTACATGTCAAAAAACTGAGTAGCCAGCAGGAGGTGACTGATGGCTTATGCGGCAACCAGTGGCGGAGCAGCAGCGGCTGCAATAGCGGCAATCGCTCGGGCAATTAAAGCCTCCGGCGCTATCATTCGACTAGAACCAGACGATTTCGTCAAGGTGCTCGCACGAGCTAGTAAACCACTGGTAGTAATTACGAAAGGTGGATTTATTAAACCTAATTATCAGTATCTGACTGCCTATAAAGGGCTGATTTTCTTTACTAAGTCCCCGACGGAGTTAATGCTTCCCGGCGATGTGGAAGTCATCACGGCACAGAAAATCTGGATTCCAGACTAGGAGACTCATGCTTCATTTAATTTCCGATGAACTAAAACACCATGTTCCCTTCACCGCTCTCGGAGCAGTGACTGGCATTATCATCATGCTTATAATTTCACTGGCAGATATACTGCCTGAGGTAAACCGTATTTCAGAGACGGTTTTTTACATACTACATCCACTTCATGTTACCTTCAGCGCTATTGTTATCACCTCGCTCTACCGCAAGTATAAACCAGGTACTATCTGGCAGGCTATCGTTGTTGGTTGTATTATTTCAGTAAGTATGGCAACACTTAGCGATTCCCTTATTCCATATCTTGGTGAAGCCGCTGTCAATTTGCCCCAGCGGGAGTTACACATCGGTTTCCTCGAAGAGTGGTGGTTGGTTAATCCAGCCGCTTTTCTGGGCATTCTCATCAGCTTCATAAGACCTGCAACCAAGTTCCCACACTCGGCACACGTTCTTATCAGCACCTGGGCATCACTATTTCATGTCATAATGGCGCTGGGAGCTACCGTGACCGCCTGGCAATTCGTTATCATTTTTATATTCCTGTTCCTGGCTGTCTGGATTCCCTGCTGTTTAAGCGATATTGCCCTACCATTAGTGGTGGTCGGCAGACAGTTGCCCCACGAACATTAATCACCTATAATCTTGACTGAGGTAGGAATGGCAATTAAAATCACCACGCTCAGCGAGAATACTGCCTCTGCCCCTGACCTGCTTGCAGAATGGGGTTTAAGTATTCTAGTTGAAATCGACTCATTAACCGTTCTTTTGGATGCCGGGCTCAGCACTTCTGCAGCTCATAATGCCGGCATACTGGGTATCGACTTGAAGAAAATCGACCGTATCGTGCTCAGTCATGGCCATTACGACCACACCGGTGGTTTACAGAATGTTTTACGCCTTATGAGAAAAAAGGTAGAAATCATTGCTCATCCCGATATGTGGGGTGAAAAATATTCCCGACAGAGAAACGAGGCTACTTATCATTACATCGGTATCCCTTTCCAGCGTCCGGTTCTGGAGTCGCTCGGTGCTAGTTTTAACCTATCCAGAAGTCCAGTGAGAATCACCGATGATGTCCTGACAACCGGTGAGGTGCCGGAAATCACCGAATACGAGCAAATTGAGCCGAATCGGTTTTTCATAAAGGAAGATGGTGAATTCAAACCAGATATCCTAGCCGATGACCTGGCAATTATTATCAATACTAAACCTGGTCTGGTGGTGATTCTGGGTTGCGGACACCGCGGGCTTATCAATACCCTGCGACATGCGCAGAAACTAACCCGCCGCCAAGAAATCCGTATGGTCGTCGGAGGTTGTCATCTTATCGGAACTTCTACAGAACGAGTCCGGCTGACACTTGCCGCTTTAAAAGAAATGGATGTGCAAAAAATTGGTGTCTCGCATTGCACCGGTCTGCCAGCAGCAGCCATCATGGCTCATGAACTTGGCGATCGCTTCTTCTTCAACAATGCGGGGACAAGGTTGACACTGGATTAGAAGATGGCAAATAATTTAAAAGTCCAACTAGCACCGAAAAACAAGCGGGGATTATTACTCTCTAACCCGGTAATGACGGCTTCTGGCACATTCGGCTACGGGATGGAGTATGAGCACCTGTTCGATATCCAGAAATTAGGTGCGATTGTCTGCAAAGGCACTACAATAGAGCCGAGAGAGGGGAATCCCCAACCACGCATCGTAGAGACTGCTAGCGGCATGCTTAACTCTATCGGGTGGCAGAATATCGGTGTGGAAGTGCTTATCAGGGAGAAATCACCAGTCTGGGCAAAGTGGCGTGTGCCAGTTATAGTAAATATTGCTGGCAAAACTATTACTGAATATGGACAACTCGCTGCACGATTGGATGGCGTGCCGGGGATAAGCGGTATCGAGGTTAATATCAGTTGCCCCAACGTCAAAGCCGGCGGAATGGAGTTCGGAGCTGATGCCAAATCCGCAGCTAAGGTCACGACAGTCGTGAGAAAAGCTACCACTCTACCTGTAATTATGAAGCTCACCCCCACCACCAATGATATTGCAGGCATTGCTAAAGCTGTAGCAGGAGCAGGTGCTGACGCTGTTTGCCTTATTAACACGCTCAAGGGTATGGCGATTGATGTTAAAACACGAAAGCCGACACTCGGTAATGTCTTCGGAGGACTATCGGGTCCTGCTATTAAACCGGTGGCACTGGCAATGGTCTATCAGGTGGCAGATGTGGTGGATATTCCTATTATTGGATGTGGTGGGATTGCCACAGCGACAGATGCGCTGGAGTTTATTATGGCGGGCGCCACGGCTGTCGAAATAGGTACAGCTAATTTCTACAATCCGCGTTCCCCGATGGATATTCTGGAAGGACTCACAAAATTCCTCCGTAAGGAGAAGATTACAGAAATCCGGCAACTGATTGGCGTCGCTAGAGTAAAATGACTATCCAGCTTGTTGATACCCACGCTCATCTCGATGCGCAAGAATTCGACCGTGACCGTGATGAGGCCATTGTTCGCGCTTTGTCAGCAGGCGTCACTAAGATTATCACAGTCGGCACGGATATCGCTTCCAGCCAGCAGGCAGTTGCACTTACGGAGAAATACCCACAGATTTATGCTGCGGTCGGTGTTCATCCCCACGATGCTGATAGAGCCGAGAGTTCATTTCTTACCCGGCTCGCAGAACTAACAAAGCACCCAAAGGTAGTTGCCATCGGAGAAATGGGACTGGATTTTTACCGGAATTATTCATCAAAAGAAGCACAATTCAACATTCTGCGCGGGCAACTGGAACTGGCGGTGGAGTTAAATCTGCCCATTATTATCCACGCCCGGCAGGCAGCCCGGGAAATGATTGAAACCCTCAGCGATTGGGTGAAGCGTCATAAAGACACATCCGGTAGACCACGCGGGGTAATTCACTGCTTCAGTGAAGATATAACGATAGCGCGTAAGTACCTGGACATGGGTTTTTCCATTTCCTTTACAGGCTCTGTTAGCTACCCGCAAAGCCGTGCGCTAACCGTAGCAAAGTCGATACCTATCGATAAAATGATGGTGGAGACGGACTGTCCCTTTCAGACACCGCAGAAATATCGCGGAAAGCGAAATGAGCCGTCTTATGTAGTGCATACAGCAGAGACACTAGCGCTGGCTTTAGGAATGCCTCTGGAAAAGTTTGCAGAACAAACAACAGAAAATGCACAACGACTGTTTAAGATCTAATATAGAAGTGTTTGTCATTCCCGACTCGACCGGGAATCCAGGAGGTTACCATACTGAACAACATCTTTCTAATGCTATCCAGTTTCTCTGGATTCCCCGTTTACACGGAGAATGACAGTGAAGTGTAATGAATGAAATTGGTTAAAATATCCATTCAAGTTCATCCGGGGGCGAAAAAAAACGAGGTATTACGATTTCAAGAAGGTGTCTGGCACCTGAAAATTGCCGCACCACCGGTCGAAGGCAAAGCCAATAAAGAACTAATTGAGTTCCTCAGCGATGTACTTGGGGTAAGCAAAAGTAATATTACGATTGAGAAAGGTGCGACAAGCCGTCGGAAACTAGTTGTGGTGGTGGGGATAACGGAGGCAGTAGTCATAAAACAATTTCATAATTCTTGACAACCTCTTTTCTTTCATGGTATTATTCAGATAATTCAGAATATTCAGAGTAATATGATTGCCTCAGGAGGCTGACTATGGCTACCAAAACGAAAATGGAAACTTGTTGTGCTCCGACCACAGACATGGCTTGCTGTCAGGTGGAGGCAGTTATCACGGTAGACGAGCGCGGACAGATGGTACTCCCTAAAGAAATACGAGAGAAAGCAGGCATTCACGCCGGTGATAAACTGGCACTCGTCAGCTGGGATAAGGAAGGCAAAACTTGTTGCCTGCTATTAATGAAAACGGATGAACTAGCCGGTATGGTCAAGATCATGCTGGGACCTTTAACCAAAGAAATTTTCGGATAGGCATAAGGAGTAGTATGGTAAAGAAAACTGAAATCAAGAAAATTGTGCGGGAAAACTATGGAACCATTGCCCGAGAAGCCGCTTCCTGTGGTTGTAGTCCGGCGATTGGCTCTTCATGTTGAGGTGGCACAACGGCTGATGTTATCAGTCAGGCAATCGGATACAGTGAAGCAGAATTACAATCGATTCCCGAAGGCGCCAATCTGGGGCTCGGATGCGGTAATCCAGTAGCACTCGCCTCGTTGAAACCGGGCGAAGTGGTACTTGACCTAGGAGCGGGGGCAGGTCTGGATGTATTCCTTGCCGCGAATAAGGTGGGCAAGACAGGCAAAGTCATCGGTGTCGATATGACCCCGGACATGGTCGAGCGGTCGCGTGAGATTGCACACGAAAACAAATACACTAATGTAGAGTTCCGACTCGGTGAGATAGAGAACCTACCGATCGCGGATAATACCGCTAATGTTATTATTTCAAACTGTGTTATTAACCTTTCACCCGATAAGCCGCAAGTATTTAAAGAAGCCTATCGCGCACTTAAATCTGGTGGTAGGTTAATGGTCTCCGACCTTGTACTTTTGAGCGAACTGCCCGATGCGATTAAAAAATCAGCTAGCGCTTATGTGAGCTGTGTTGGTGGTGCTGCCCTGAAGGACGACTACCTGAAAGCAATCAAGAAAGCCGGGTTCAAGGAAGTGAAGGTAGTGGAAGAGAACCCATTACCGCTGACGATGTTGATCAATTCTCCGGAACTGCAAGAGATGGTTGTGGAAGCTGGTGTTAATGCTAATGAACTTACAGACATTATGCATAGTGTTGTCAGCGTGAGGGTACAAGCAACAAAATAAATATCAACCATCAAATGTCAACATTCAAACAAGAATTAACATCTAATGTCTAATCTATGGTAGTTTGCCTACCAGGTATTGTTTGTTATTTGTCAGTTGATATTTGTCAATTTTTCGTGGGTTAGGCGCTTCTGAAGCTACGCATTATCTCTTTGAAGTTGGGACGCTTACCATACATCAGCAGGAATGTCCGGAAGAGCTTCGCCGCTAAGATAAAACATCCGATAATTGACACTACCATCAGTCCGATGCTGAGCGCCAGTTCCCAGACAGGAATTTTTGTCAGACCCAGCCGTATCATCACGGTTACTGGTGCGGTAATCGGGAAGATGGTTAGTATTTGAGAAACGATGTGTCCTGGATTTTCGATGATGAATGCCATGAACCAGAGCGGAGAAACCCCGGCAAGTGTAAAGAGGGTTGACATCTGTTGCCCTTCGCGGGCAGTCGGACTAACGGCACCAACACCTGCCATAAGCACCGCAAACAGCAGGTAACCGAGGATGAAATAAGTCGTGCCCAGAATAAGAAAGTCCGACGGTATCTGTAAGTTACCGATGATATTGCCCCAGGTATTTGACGCGAACTGCGCCAGGAACTGTGCTGAGACAAGCCAGACGATTATTTGCGCTAGTCCAGCAGCACCCAGCCCGATAACTTTGCCTGCCAGAAGCTGACGTGAAGAGAGGGAAGATAGTAATATCTCCATCACCCGGTTCTCTTTCTCCTCCCCAAGCCCCTGCAGTAAATAACCGGATGAGAAGAATATAGACATCAATAACAGCATACTGAATATGTAAGGAATAATGAAGTTCGCAAAGCCTCCCTGGTTTGGTGCCACCTCACCGGTTTCGGTTAATAGGGTACTGACCATGTTGATGGGATATTTTACCCGCTCGGTGATTTCAGGACTAGTTTTTCCCTCCAGTAGATTACTTAGTAAAAAATCCTTGATTACGGTGTAAGTCTCTCCACCGGGCTCAATCTCTCTGTCTAGTGTAAATCTATATACCAGACCGCTATCGACATAGTCAGGGGGAATAATGAAGTATTCCTTAATGTCTTTATTGTGCAAAGCTTCGCTGGCACCATCCTTCGAATCAAAGCTCACCAGCACAATTTTACCCTGCGCTGTGTACTTGCTAAAGACGCCTGTCTCATCCACGTAACCGATATTCTCTATTTCTACCGGAGGTTTCTCCAAACCTGAGATAACCTGGGAAGCCAGCATCGCTAGGAGCGCCAGCACCGGGAAGGCAAGGGTAAATATAATAAAAGCCTTTCTTCTGACGGTTATAATGAACTCATGCTTGGCTATCAGGGTTGTTTTATTCATGTCCGTCACCAACCACTTCAATGAAGATTTCATTCAGCGAAGGTGTAGACAATTCAAACCGGTTCACGGTTATTCCCTTTTTTATCAGTCTTTCTAGAAGCTGTTGCGGTGTGGTAGTCGCACCAAGAACTAGTTCGATGGCTCTCTTCTGTTGATTACGTTTTACCACGCCTTCTATCTCACCCAGTTCGCCTTCACATTCCACAATCACCGAATTATTGCGGAACTTCGATTTTATTTCAGTGAGCCCTCCATAGAGAACTACCTGTCCTCTGTTTATCATCAGGATACGGTCGCACATCTCTTCAATTTCATTCATGCGGTGAGTGCTCATAATAACGGATTTACCCTGATTTCTTAGCTCCAGCATCATATCCTTCAATAGCTGAGCATTGACGGGGTCCAGACCAGCGGTAGGCTCGTCCAGGATAATCAATTTCGGGTCGTGGATAACGGTTACAATAACCTGGATGATTTGCCCCATTCCACGGCTCAACTCTTCAATCTTCTTATTTTTGTGTGCCAGCATATCAACGCGTTTGAGCAGTTCATCGGCTCTTTTTCTGGCAGTCTGGACATCTATTCCTTTAAGTGAAGCAAAATAAATGATAGAGTCGATGACATTGACTTTCCGATAAAGCCCGCGCTCTTCCGGCAGGTAACCAATGCTGTTTTTACTGGTTTCATTGAGTTTTTCACCCAGGATTTTAATGTCACCGGAATCTGGTTTAATGATATCCATTATCATTCTGATGGTGGTAGTTTTACCCGCGCCATTGGGTCCAATGAGACCAAGAATCTCACCCTGATTAACAGTGAATGAGACGTCGTCGACTACGGCTCTATTACCGTAGGTTTTAGTGACATGATTAACTTCAACAGAGAGCATTCTGCTCCTTTCTAGCACCTAGAGCTATATACCATTTATATTTATACCACTTTCCATCCCACGTTTCCTACACAGAAATTATATAGAGCCTGTTTTAAAACATCTTTAATTTATTAGGAATAGACTAGCAGAATATTACAGGAAGAGCATCACTCATTAGATTGAATTTATTCTCAACCCAAAGTAGGATATCCCTCATAACTGCCTCGCTAGCAAATGAGACAATAGCTTAAACAATTTATGACCCCCTCCTAGAGAAGCAAGGAGGGGGTCAGGAGGAGAGGATGACTCGACGGTATTTATCTCAGTAGCGGTTCTGCTTCCGCCAGGAAACCGACCATCTCGTCAGCGACCTTCTGCGCTTGCTCGCCATACTCTTGCAGGAGTGTTTCCTTCACCCACACATAGAACAGATAGCGCAAGCAACGACGGTCTTCTCGCTGTGACAATAGAAACTCGGCATGCTCACGATTAATGCAGATGACACCCTCATGCGGATCATACCAGCTACGATAGACAGCCTTTTCCTGCGAGGGAGCTGCAATCTTAATACCAGGAGCACGACTCGGTCTGGGAATAGTAGGTACCACCGATTCCACCAGCCGCGCCTGCACCGGTTGAGGTTCAGCGACTTTATGCTCCTTGCCATTACCTTTTACTTTGACTCCACCCAGCGGCTCCATCCCCAGTTTCTCTAACAGTCCCTTCTCACGATAACGCAAGAACCGATCAATCAATTTCCCTGCCCGGGAAAGGATGATATTAAACCGTCGCTCCTGTGATTCGGCGCTCACTTCATCTATAAGCATTTTAATCTTCGGTTCTACCTGCCGGATAGTCTGCACAAAACTGCCAAAAACCTGGTCCTGCACCAGAGCAGTTTTATCTGCAGTCCTCTTGAGTCGGTCATAACGGATGTAGCCTTCCAAACGCTGGTCGAGCCATGGCAGGATCTTAAATGCCTGCAAATCAGTCAGAGCACAGACACGTGTTCCACCACGTCCATATAGACTGATACTGGCATCCGGCATTTCCCAGGGAAGAACGTAAAGTTCGACATATGCCGAGCCAGCACGCTCCACAGGTAGATGAGTGGAGAGTACTCTGACACCTCTAAATCGTTGTGGATGAATTTGCTCGAAGTTATGATCGTCAGAGATTGACATTGAATACAAATTTGAACGCAAGTCGTTGGCGAATTGCTGTCCCAGGTATTCCTTGATACGCTCCTTGGACAGTTGCACGGCAATTTCTGGTAAGATTCCCTCCAGATAAGCGACTGTACCACGGTCTTTATGCTGATGCTCTGGACAATTTTTCACAATTTCTGCATGACCGTTTTTCAGCCATTTCCGTTTGAGTACCAGACAACTGGAAGGAGTGCCCTCCTCCGCAGTCGAAGCAAGATGCAGTTCTTCAGCAACAAGAGCAAATGCGAGCAAGCCAATGCCCTGCTCACCCCTCAGGGCTGAGTTTAGCTTCTCTGAACTCCCAATTTGCTGAAGCACCTGGCGCATTTTCTGCGACGCCATGCCAACGCCATTATCTTGGATAGCAATACTTTTCAATACTCGTCCGCTGGAACCATTATTACCGACTGTCTGATATGTCAGCTTGATGAGGACCTGACCTTCATCAGTGCTCACTAACTCAATAGCATCTGCCGCATTTTCCACAAATTGCTTCATAGCCTCCTGCGGACTACGGCAGACATGTGATAATACCTCAAAGACTCCCGGACCGGTGTGGAGCTTAATTTTTGCCACTTGCCACCTCCTGTGACCTCATTCCTTTATGCCTGCTTAAAAGAGAGCTGGCTTATCCATCTCCTGTCTGGCTTTTTCATAGGCTACGTTCCAGGTAAAGCCCTGACGACGGTACTTAATAATTAGTTCAATAGTGCGGATGCTTTCATCATTAAACTGTCTGACGACTCTCTGCTTCAGTTTTACCTTTACAGACTTTAATATTCCTTTCTTTTCCAGGTAGTGAATTTCATCTACGGATGCCCCAGTCTGCCTCGCCAACTCTGTGATACGTAACATTACACGAAAACTTTCTAGTAATATTTCATGAAACTTTACCTGACTATATCACGCGATGTGTAGTTTGTCAAGCACAGAAAGAAAAACAAGGGAAGAGTGTGGTATATGAATGGAAAATCAGTTGACAGGTATCCTAGCGGTTAAAGAGCACAGTAACTATGTCGCCGTCCTGCACTTCGTAGTCACGTCCTTCGACACGTTGTTTGCCGGCTTTAGTTACTGCGACTTCACTGCCCAGTTCTAGAAGGTCTTCACAACGCATCACATCCATGCGGATAAAGCCCTTCTCCATATCAGTATGAATTTTACCAGACGCCACGGGTGCTTTATCCCCAAGCTGACAGGTCCAGGCACGCACTTCATCTTCCCCGGTTGTAAAGAAACTGATAAGTCCAAGTGTCCGGTAAGCGGCGTGTAAGAGTCGCTCCATCGAAGATTTATCTAATCCCAGATCATGTAAAAACTCGTGACGTTCCTCCGGTGCTAGTTGACTGATATCGGCTTCATCTTTACCGCAGACAGAAATAACTTCTGCACCTTCGTCATGAGCATGTTGCATCAATGCCGTAAGGTGAGGGTTATGCCCGTTATTCATTGTCTTTACATTGGCAATGTAAACTACCGGCTTCAAAGAAACAAGGTTACATTCACGCACACTAGCAAGTTCTTGAGGGCTGAGATTCTGTTTACGTGCTGTGATACCCTGCTGAATTCCGGCGTATACTTTCTCGCAATGGGCAGTCTCGCGGATTGCATCTTTATCACCGGCACGCACTCTTTTCGCCAACCGGGTAATTTTTTTCTCAAGAGTGATACTATCTGCCGTCATCAATTCCAGATCGATGATTTCAATGTCCCGTATTGGATTGATAGTCTCATATTCAAAAGGAACACCACCGTCCTCGAAACAGCGTACTACGTGCAATAACGCATCGACATCTTTAATATGCCCGATTAATTTCAGACCGCGTCCGTTTCCCTCCGGTGAGGCTTTCAAGCCGGGAATATCCACCACTTCCAGAGTAGCAGCAACTACTTTACGCGGGTGATACATCTCTACCAATTTATTAATACGCTGGTCGGGGACGTTCACCATCGCCTGATTCATTTCCGACCCGTTATAGCTCGATACACCGGCAGCGGTGATGGCATTAAAAATAACGGTCTTGCCACTAGATGGCAAACCCACCAAACCACAACTTAAACCCATATTTTATCCTTTTTCATGAACACGCATAAATAGCACGCGTCAACATCTATTAAAAAGCACTTTTTACCTGAGAACAGAGTCTCCGGAGAAAAGAAGCCATATGTGAAAGTTATTTAATAATCAAAATCACTACTATTAATAATAATAAATTATGGAGTAATTTTCAAAATAGCCGGAAAATTGCATTGATTTCCTGTAACTGTCTGGTTCTAGAACAGAAAAAGAGTGAGGGGAGTGGAAACCACTCCCCTCGTCCTTTTACGCACTAGTTATAAGTAGATTAAGTTTTACTTTTTCGCTGGTGCTTTCTGATTTTTAATCAGCCATTCCGGCATCTTCCACGGAGAATATCCGGGTCCGAGCCTGTCCTTAAAATCAGGATGGTCAACTTTGTAGCCCATGCCGTATTTAGCGGCGGCTTCAAACCGTGCCCAATCAGCCTGCTGATACAATACCATTTTCTGGGTTGCCAGAGAACCCTCAGCATGAATGGAAAGAACTCCGCCAAAGGTGGAACCTTGACTTATAACCGAGTTGATTGCCTTTATCCTTTCTTCAGCTGGATATCTGGCATCACCCTGCAGATATTTCTCAAGATAACCCTTGGTTTCAGGGTTTTCCCAGTCTTTCATGGAAGGCATGGTAGCCGCAATACCGCCGGTGATATCCTGCAGGTACTTCTGTGCCTCGTGCCATTGGGAGGCAAACCAGTACTTGGCGCAGTTGGTATAAACGGCGTTGGGTCGTGCCTGACCCGTTTCGGGGTCAACTGAACCACTTAAAGCGGCTGCTTTTCCGAGGGCTTCAGTAACTGTCGCATACATGGCAAACCAGCCGAGCATGTCCTGAATACGAGTGGCATGCGTCAAACCGTTGTATTTCGCCATCAGCGACGCTAATCCAGCTAAAGAATCAAGCTGCGAAGTTTTGTAAGTGGCAGCAGTGAGACGATGGTAGCGTGCGAAGGAAGTGGCGACTTCTCTGGAGAACTGCCATTCACCCGCCAGGAAGACTCTCTCCCATGGGACGAACACTTCGTCAAAAATAATCATGGGATGTCCGCCACCAGCTGATCCACCAGTGGCAATGAAGGTAACGCCCTTGGCATTGCACGGTACGGCACAAGCCACAGCATAATCTTTACCCGACTCATCGTGGTTGCGGGAAGGGAGTACCATCAGTTCAGTGGCAATAATGGAATCACTGATATGCAGTTTGCAACCAGTGATGACAATGCCATCCTTCTTCCGGTCAACTATTCTGACATAGAAGTCTTTGTGAGCTTGTCTGGGGTCTTCACCGTGTAACGCCCTGTTGCCTTTAGGGTCGCTTACTGCGGCACAGACACTGGGGTCGTTCTTCTTGCACCACGCCCGGTATTTAGCCATGTTGTCGGCGTAATGGGTCCCCAGAGCGGCATCAATCTTATCACAGCCGAAGGCAACCCCATTCAAGCCGTCAATACCGGTCAGTCGGGACCCCCCTGCACCCAACTTGTTTAATGTGAGCAGAATTTCTCTTCGCCTCTGCAGGTCTTCAGGGGTTTCGGGTACTTTGAAAGAGAAGGAGACCTCTTCTCCGTCCTCCATCATCGTGAATAGCTTCCGGTGCGCGGGGAGTGTTGCAACGTAAAATTCTGAAGCCGCCCGCTCTACGGAACGTGGCCATTTCGCTACCACGTCTGGGATTCTCTGGCCATCCTGGTAGACGACTCTACCATCGCGCAGGCTCTGTACATATTGCTCCGGTGTTCGAATCATGATTCCTCCTTTTTATAATATTCTTAATCCGGATTTGCGGTAATTCTCTTTTTATTGATTTTTCTTACATCACTGCACAATTATTATTGTCCGATACGACTAACCATTGAGATAATACATCTGCCATTATAATATCACTGAGAAGAATTTGTCTCCTCCCTAGAAGGGAAATTTAAGTCAGAATTACTTTAAATTAACCAGAGATTCAAGTATTCTCCGTCAGACGTGGAAGGACTGTGCCAGGACCATCCACATTTATTTATTAGACAGAATTAAGGTGCAAACAATAAATTTATCGGCTTTTCCCCTCCAACCTATATTTTGTTCTATCAACTAATACCTGTTTTAATATTATATTCGTCTGCTGCTCTGCAAATTCTTCGGGTGTAAACATGTCTTTTAGGAACCATTGTCTTGTTGCATACAAGCCTCTTAACATGTAGGTATTGAAAGCTACCAGAGTAACATTATCAACCTCGAATTCCCCAGCTTCTATCCCATCGTTCAGCAAATCTTCAAAAAAATGGATAAGGTTGCGGACAGTATCCGATACCGCGTCCTGCACATCGGGCTCCATGTGTACCTTCTCACGGTCAAGGAAAGCTGTCTGTTCTAATGCACCTGGCGGTACTGTAAGCCAGCATTTCACACAAGCATTGAAGGCTTCAGTCGGAGTGACATCACCGAGGTTCTTCCTGAGATTTTTAACCGATTCGTGAGCATACATTGAATTCTCGGTGACCATACGGATTATTTCATCTTTTGATTTTACGAAGTGGTATAATCCACCTGTAGTGATGCCGACTGCATTGGCGATATCGCGCATTGATGTATCTACTACACCCTTTTCTATAAAAAGGTGAATTGCCGTATCAAAAATCTGTTTTCTCCGCTCAAATGTGGTTTTTTCCTTTTTGTTATTGGGAACTGGCTCAGTCATGTTCTTCCATTTTTATTGAATATTAAACATACAACAAATACCTAACGTTCGTTAGGTAAATATCACAACGAAAGAATAGCGCAAATGTTGCTTCTTGTCAACTTTTCGTCAAGCTCATAATTATCGTACGATAAAAAAATTTATATACGAGCACAAATTTCCACACTTGGGTTCACGTGGTAGATAGCCTTAATAGATATAAACAGATGCCCCTAATATAAAAGAAACTTGACAGAAACCAGAAGACTATTCAAAATGCCATTATGAGTAAAAGCCGAAGCCTCTCTTCAGTTTTCAAAGTGCGATTGAGACTGCATTATTCCTGGATTGCTGTTTTCATATTTATGACAGCCGCTGTAATTACACAGTTTTCTACCAGCTACCCATTCCTGCAAAGGTTGGTATTGGGAGTTATTGCTAGCTGTCTTTTTCTACTGACTATCGTAGTCCGCATGTTTATTATTACTCTACTCGCTACCAGAAGAGGCGCAATCATTAAGAGCGATACTCTGTTTGCTATAGGTGGTGTTCTTGATATAGATGAAACCACTACCTTCCCCACCCTGGAAGTATTACTGTCCATCGTGGGATTTCTTATCCATTTGATCTTTGCTGGTATCCTGTTCACCATCTATGTAATAATGGCGCAGACCGGCAGTATCATGGTTCATGTATTCGTACAATGGCTGGCATTCATTTACTTTATGCTATCCATAGTTGATATTCTGCCCGGTCTACCCCTGGATGGCGGTAGGATTCTGCGAGCCTTTCTGTGGAAAACTACAAAGAATTACAGCCTAATAACTCGTATCATCAGTTGGACAGGTTGGGCAATCGGTATTGCATTTACTATCACCGGCATAGTACTGACCATTACCACGCGACAGTGGTTTGTCGGGATATTGCTGGCATTACCTGGCCTGATATTGCAAAACGCCGCCACGCACCAGCGCCGTCAGGCAGGTAAGCTGAAAAAGATCGACAAGCAAGAACAGATAGATGAATCAATCGCATCAACTTCTCCCGGATGAACCAACTAATGGAATTTCGTCGATTATATTCTTTTGCCGGCTCTCACTAGAAAATACTCGCCACTCAGCATTGAACCATCGGAAAGGGCTGTGTGCTTCAGACCATATCCGTAGTCTGAGGTCCCGAGTATCTCTGCTCGACCATGCTATCTGTGTGATAGCTACGAACGGAGTCCCATCTGTAATATCAACCTCATAGTAAGCCCGTTTTTTACCATCCGGCAATAATGAAGCCAGGTAAATAATCCAGTTTACTTCTATGGTGTTACGTGGCGCAGCACCAGTACGCAAGTACAACCGGCAGTCATCAGGCTCGCCGGCAGTGACCCACCGCATTTCTTTAACACTCGTGAGTAAAGGAAAAGACAATTGGCGTACCAGACTGCTACTCCGCTGAGTCTCAGGGATAATTTCTCCCACGATATCTTCCCACTGTTTCCACTTAGTAAAGGATTCATTAGTATGACGTATTACCCCAGTGATAGCAATCTCTTCGCCGACTATCTCATCCCATTGGTCTTTACCTAAAAGCCAGTCAGAGTCGTGCTCAAAAGTACCACTTCCAGAGAACACATTGCACTCAACCGGCAATCCAAACAGATAGCGGATTGTCTGGTCAGCAAGAAACTCGGCTACTTCATCTGAAGTCCCAAGGGCACTATGCGCCTGTTCTCCATAGTAAATAACATCTGCCCCGTCAGCATACTGGGCTGAAATCGGTATGACACCGTCATCCATATCCCTAGGCCACCCATCTACACCCGTACGGTCAAATTGCACGCTGAGCGGAGCATTTTCAGCGGATATGAAAGCCAGCCAGTGACGATTCTCAGCCACCCATTTACCGTCAGCAGAGCTATCATAGGAGGTTACGGAAGTGCAGACACCTTCATCGGAACCTAATAGACCGGTGCGGCAATAGTTCAAGACAGGACCACCGCCGGGCGCGTAATACCTATCGAGGTTTTTAATTGGACTGTTTATTGTTACCACTGTTGACACCTTGTCCGCTAAACCATCGATATTCTTAGCAACAGCATAAAGTGCCGTTTTACCTCCCATACTATGCCCAATGACAATAAGATTGTCCTTACCCTTGAAGTTATTGTAGATGCTATCCGCCAAGTTATGTGCCCAGGTATCAATATCTAGATAAGCCGGGTAACACCTGGATAACATGTTTATCTGAATTTTGACGCCGGTATGTGTCTGTTCATAGAGATAGACGTAGCTGGACAATCGTTTGATAACCCAATCAGAAAGATTTTGCAGACTACAGGGATTGCCACCCATACCGTGTAGAAAAACGAAGTTCAATTCCTTTATTTGAACAGCATCTTCGGCTAAAGCCGGGGTAAAACCGAAAGCACTGTTTGGTATAAATAGTACCAGCGCCACAAGGAAGGTTAGCCCTTTCCGACATACACCACTCCAAACTTTTAAAGCGAACTTAACATTCACTTCCCGCTATTCCTTTGACTCGTTTTTACATTAGTGCCTTCTGGTTCCCTTATTCTAGGCTAACATGCACTTCTATTCAAGCATTAATGATCTGCCCAATGACAAAAATGAGACAGTACACTATAATAGAAAAAATTCTCTATGATGGCTATGCCAGATAATAATTACATACTGGTAATTGACCAGGGAACAACCGGCAGTACAGCTCTGCTATTTAATGATAGTGGGGAAGTAGTTAGTCGGGCATATCGCGAAATTCATCAAATTTACCCTCAGCCAGGCTGGGTAGAGCAACTACCTGCAGAATTGATTGACAACTCAGTGTCTGTTTTAAAAGAAGCCATTCAGAAAGCCAGTGTATCTCTATCTCAAGTAAAGGGATTGGGTATCACCAACCAGCGTGAGACGACATTACTCTGGGAACGCAAGACCGGCCGACCTGTTTATAATGCCATCGTCTGGCAGTGCCGTCGCACGGCGGCGATGTGCGAGGAACTGAAGCGGACAGTTGGTACTGAAACTATCCGTAAGAAGACAGGGTTGACAATCGATGCTTATTTTTCTGCAACCAAACTGCGCTGGTTATTGGACAATATTCCAGATGGTCAACGCCGGGCGGAACAAGGTGAGTTACTCTTCGGGACAGTGGATAGCTGGCTGGTCTGGAACTTCACCGGCGGCGCTCTGCATATTACCGATTGTAGTAATGCCAGTCGCACGATGCTATTCAATATTCATACTGCCACCTGGGATAAGGACTTGCTGACCGCTCTGAACATACCAGCTGCCGTACTTCCGCAGGTAATGCCATCAAGTTACATCTACGGTGACACAGTTGCAGGATTACTGGGAAAAGAACGTATTCCTATTGGTGGTATTGCCGGTGACCAGCAAGCGGCACTCTTCGGGCAGGCGTGCTATCAACGGGGTACAGGTAAAAATACCTACGGCACTGGTAGTTTTCTCCTCATCAATACCGGTAGCGCGCCAGTACTATCAAAAAGCGGTTTACTTAGCACTATTGCCTGGGGACTGAACAACCGCGTAACCTATGCATTAGAGGGAAGCATTTTCGTTACCGGTGCCGCAGTACAGTGGTTACGTGACGGATTGGGACTGATAAATACCGCCGCCGAAAGCGAAACTTTAGCGCTTTCCGTAAATGACAATGGCGGTATCTATTTCGTACCGGCGCTAGCAGGACTAGGAGCACCTTACTGGGACATGTACGCCAGAGGTGCCATCGTAGGTATTACCCGTGCCACTACTCGCGGGCATTTGGCACGTGCTACACTGGAGGCCATCGCCTATCAGACCCGCGATGTTGTTGAAACAATCAGCACCGATGCTCACCTGATAATCCCCATCCTCAGAGTCGATGGTGGTGCTAGTGTCAATGACTTATTGATGCAGTTTCAAGCGGATATTTTGGGCATTCCGGTACAAAGAGCAAGAATCCCCGAGACCACAGCCCTGGGAGCCTGCTATCTTGCCGGACTCGCTATAAAGACCTGGAAAAACACAGATGAAATTGCAAAATACTGGTGCAGTTCTAAGACCTATGAGCCTAAAATGTCGAAGGATGAGCGTGAGAAGCTGTATAACAATTGGAAACGCGCCGTGGAGCGTGCCCGGAGTTGGGCGACTGAATAAATTATCACATATAACTTTTCGGTAGCAATTTCACTTGTTGTATAATTAATTGTCCAATTTAAGTCTTACTTCATAAATATCAGCAATTTACCCCCTATACATGAGTCAACATTTGCATTATCATCAAAGTAGTGAACTAAATCAGGAGGTGGGATATGCCTAAGATTGTGAGCATAAATCACACAGACCCTGTTATTAGAACACATATGCTTTTCATACAAGTATCTCTTGCCGCGATGAAGTACGCTGATAGCAGATTCTACCGTGAACATCATTTATCAATGATAAAATACATTGCCCTCAAGGTACTGCTACTGAACGGCGGTACCATGAAGCATTCGGAACTCGCCAGATGGACAAACACGAAAAAACATAACATTACCACTTTAGTGGACCGCATGAAGGAAGAGAAATTCGTCACTACCCAGCGCAGTACTAAAGACAAGAGAGTCATAGAAATTACACTCACCGACAAAGGGCGAGAGACATATGAGAAATCCAGTCCCGATGCACGAGATATTGTTAAAGAATTGATGCACGGAGTGAATGAACGGGATATCCGCAACTTCGAGAAGATTCTCCTGAAAGTCAAGACCAATATCGAGAAGGTTTGAGCGAATCTCTCTCAAAGTCAAACCGCCCTCAATGAAACAAAACTACTCATTTTTACGGGATTTCAAGGAATCCCTCTTTCACGAATCCTTTATCTAACAAGTATTTAATAGCCGCATTCAGCTCAGCATGATTACTGAACTCCCTGCTAATTTCATCCTGAGTCATATACATATTTTCTGTTTTATTATGCTCATTAGCAAATGTTAAAAATCTATCAAATATAGCCTTCGCAGTTATATGAATAGCAACATCTTTATCAAACGACGTATCTGGTGCAACCAGTGCCAATAAAGCGGCATTCTCTGTAAGCTTGCCTTCAATCTGATAGTATTCATCCTTATCTTTAGCATTCGGGTACAATATTGCAACCTTTTTCGGCATACCAATATCCCATCTCTTTCTGTTGAACACTGATCTTACAGGTTGATCATTGTATTTAATAACAAGAATACTAACGACGTAGTCTGATATTTTCCCAGAGCTTTCGTTCATCACCACCGGGGTCGCTCACCACCCGGCAGGTGTTATCAAACACCATTGTCGCACGTTCCCGGGTTGTATATGCCGGCCAATTTGGAAGTCCACTGTGGTTGGGATTGCCACTCCGGGCAAACTGGATCCAGGCTTCGCTTGTCTTTGCGGCAAGTACCTTCACCTCAGGATCGCCCTTAGTCATTACTGTGGGGATATCTGTATTATCGAATACGAACGGAATCTCGACTGTATGCGTTGCTCCTACTTTCCCTCCCATTACCGGTGAACGCCAGGCGAACAGGTACATATAGACGGGCGCTTTACCCTGGGCAAATTTACGTTCCGCCAGCATGATTGCACCCGCCCGCATCCTTCTATCGGTGCCCATGAGAAAATAGCGTTCGCTGGGATTTTCTTTGGGATATAACTTGTGATACAGATCAAGTACGGCATCAGCATCCTTCTCACCAACCATTTCAATTACATGCTGTTGTAGCCCTTTCTCATCCAGATTGAATGCGGCTTCATCATTCTGAGATATAGCGGTGTATGTCTGCTCGTGTCTATTACAACCAACCAGTATTGGAATCGTAGCCGATATCAGAGAAGCTCCTGGAGAGAAAGGATGCCCGGGTATAATCTTTCCGTCTACCACTGGAGAGAACTGAACCTCTGTGTTAGTGCCAAGAGTCTTCGTCATTGCTGTCAATAGCTTTTTCACAGGCATGGTCTGCAGTTGATCAATCCGGTCTGGTGTAATCCCCAACTCGTTCAGCATCGCCTTCGTCAACTCATTAGATTGCTCGCGTGTATTCAAACGGAGGGCAACACCGCTCTGGATGGCAGCGCGGTGGAACAGACCCTTCGCTAACGGCATACCCAACAAACTGCATACCTTTGCGCCCCCACCCGACTCACCAAATATCATTACGTTGCCAGGGTCTCCACCAAATGCGGTGATGTTGTCGTGCACCCACTGTAAACCCGATACCAGGTCCAGCATTCCGGCGTTTCCCGAAGGATTATACTTCTCTCCTCCTACATCTCCGAGGTGGAAATAACCAAATACATTAAGCCGATGATTAATGGTAACCACAACCACATCACCCCGTCGTGACAGCGACTCACCGTAGACCCAAGGCCAGGTGCCGCTTTCCTGCCTGAAACCACCCCCATGGCACCAGAACATTACTGGTCGCTTCCGGTTTGTGTTGGGACCAGGAGTCCACACATTGAGGTACAGGCAATCTTCATTAAAACCTTCTACAGAGGCATCCGCCTGTGGGGCAAGCATATCTGTGTAGCGCATGTTCTGTGGCGACCAGTGACCAAACTTGAATGCATCACGCACTCCACTCCAGGGTACTGGTTTACCCGGCGGCATGAAGCGCATCTTCCCACCGGTCGGGGCTCCATACGGAATGCCTTTAAACGCATGTATACCATCATGCACTGTCCCACGTAATTTGCCTCCTGTCGTTTCGACAATAACGCCCGGAACCACACTTGTTTCCGCATTCTTCTTAGCCATTAATCAATCTCCTAAATCTATCTTAAAATTACCTAAAGATGTCGTTCCAGCCACGCTTCCACATCTGAAAACACCTGTAAACGCTCCGGCTCATTATAAATCTCATGGTAGTAACCTTCGTAGAATTTCAGTGTCTTATCAGTAGAAGACGCTGTGTTATATAGCAGGGCGCTACCTTCTTTATTCATGAGATGGTCTATTGTGCCATGCATTATTAACAGTGGTAATTTTAATTCGGGTATTTTTGCTGGTAGGTATTTATCCATCATAGTGAGCAACTCGCTACCGAGCCGGGCAGAGACTTTACCTCGGTAGACGAGCGGATCATTCACGTAGGCATCAACCACTGCTTTGTCCTTACTAATAGCTGAGGCATCAATGGTCGAAACCCCCATTTTGGGGAGGATCGCGGACAGTACACGTGCCATCAGCTTCATCAATGGCGTGATACTATCACCTGCTTTAAGTCCTGCCCCCGATAAGACCAGCCCTGCCAATTCATTCTGATATTGTATCGCATAAGCAGTAGCAATTGTGCCTCCGATGCTGTGACCCACCATAAACAATTTAGTGCCAGGATGAAAACCACGTACCATCGTCACAAAAGTATGCAGGTCGGTTATAAGATCCGAGAAGCGATCTACATAGCAGCGAGCACCTTCCGAACGACCGTGTCCTCTCTGGTCGAAGCCATAGACCGCATAACCTTTCGGCACGAAATACTCGACTACGTTCTTATAACGACCACTGTGCTCGGCAAGACCATGCACAATTATCAGTATCGCTCTAGGTATTTGTTCAGGAAGCCAACCTTGATAATATAGGGAGAAGTTTTTCTGCCCTTTAAAATTGCCTTCTGTATGTAGCATCGTTCATCTCACATGATTATTTCTTTTCTTTAACCCGGCGTAGCTCCATTGTGACCAGATTGTACCTGTCCATACATTCTACAGTTACAACATCGGGATTACCCCAGGGGAAACCCCCACCGAACTGGAGCATTTCGATAGCGGGAAAGATATCATGATAGAAGAAGCCGCAGAGACCTGCTGTATCATGACAGCTGATTTCAAAGTTATCACCCGCTTCATGTCCCCAGGAGCAGTTGCCTTTTACCGACTTGACGGTTGCAATAATCTTGGTATCGGAAGCCATTTTTCGTTTCGGTTTCGCCATTTTATTCATCTCCTTTGCTCCATGTTATAGTAGTGCCATAATAACGCCCACAAAACAGGGCGTCAAGGACTAATTCTTCAAGACAGTACTAATAAATATCCGAAAAAACCAGCGGGCGTACATTTCTGTCGCCCGCCATCTTTTTAAGTTAGGTTAATTAGGACAAACTGTCCTTCACAAGCTACCCTCAGGAATAACGGATAGAGGAGCAGTTTTCACCACTGTTTCTGGGTACGAAAATTGATATCTGTCGCTTGGGATTCTTAGCACCGCATTTGGGGCATTTCACGGTCTCGTCACTGGCGCTTATTGGTTTATACGCCTCGAACTGTTCATTACATTTCTGACATTTGTACTCGTAGATCGGCATCACCTTCCTCCTCTCTAAAATAATTACTTTTAACTCGATACTGCTGCAGAATGGTCAGGTAGTACCAAGGCCTGCACCGCCAGTTCACAAAGACTGGTCACCTTGATATCCAGATTGTAGTGTTCGTTCAGTTCGGTGATCTGGTGACGGCAATTATCACAGGAAGTCACTACTACTTTTGCACCGGTCCCACGAATCTGATCTGCCTTGGGTTTGCCTGCCTTGATACGGTCTTCGCTCCATTCTGCAATCGCCACCAGCCCCGATCCACCACCACAGCAGAGACTCTGTAAGCGATTCGGGGTCATCTCGCGGAAATCCTGAGCCACTGCTCGCAGGACACGGCGGGGTTCTTCCAGTAATCCACCCTTGCGCCCCAGATTGCAGGAATCATGATATGTGACAGGCTCAGCATTTTTAGACGGGTCAAATTTGAGACGACCCGAGCTGACATATTCATCCAGCACTTCAATAATATTGCGTACACGAAACGGCAGAGGTCCGCCGAACCATTTCGGCGCTTCCCAGCGCATCGTTGTGTAGGCATGACCACACTCGGTGAGAACGACCTCCTGGACTTTCAAGCGTTTAGCTTCGTTGATAATACGCTCGGCAATACGCTTGGCTTTGGCAGTATCACCTAGAAAAACACCGTAGTTGGAAGCTTCGAACATGCTCAGTGTCCAGGATTCATGCGCCGCATTGAAGATAATCGCCTCTGGAAGAATAGTATGTGCACCGGAAAGAGGCACGTAAAGGATACGAGCCCCTTCCTTATCGATAGGAATACTGGCTTCAGATGTTCCCATAAAAGCCTGTAATTGCTTTTCAATTTCCTTTATCTGTTCCAGAAAGAAATCCTTGTAGAGTTCGGCGTTTTCTTCCCGGCTAATTGCCATATCAGCTAGCTGGGTAAGTATCTCAGGAGCTTTCCCCTGTGCCGTTAGAGCCGCACGCGCAGCGGCGATAAGTTGAGGAGTCTCAACTCCCATCGGGCAATTCACCACGCACCGTTCACACAATGTACAATCTCGATAGGCAAGCTTTACCCATTTCTCAAGCTCTTCGTCAGTAAGTTTTTTAGCTCCAGTCCAGGAGGAAAATATCTTACTCATCCAGTCATGACTCTTCTTGTAGACGCGCCGCACTCTTTCCGCCTTCGCAACCGGACTGACTTCAGGGTCATGGCTGGCTTGATAAACATGGCATGAATCTATGCACCATCCGCAGTGGGCGCACATGTTCGATGCGGCTGTGCCAACCAGCTTGTTATATTTCTTTTCCAGTTCTTTTTCAGCTAACTCGGTGGTCATTCTACTTGCCTCCCCACTGGTGGACGGACACCACGCCATCCATACCTACTCCCGGTAAATATCGCGGCAAAGAAGAAATAAATGTAGTGCGATATTTTACTAAAGGGCACATAGAACAGGAAACCCGCAGTGATAAAGAAGTAAATCGTTCTCCACAAAGGGTTATTCACCAGTAATGCCATGATGGCAGTGAAGAAGAATACCTCAACACTGGCGAGGGAAAAATAGTCGTCAGGTGTGCTGATGAGACGCATTTCCGGTCGGGTGATGCGCCTCGCCAGTTTTACCAGTCCCAGAAGCAACGCTGGCACAATTAAGATGGCGAATATCCATCGCACAGGTTCCGTCATCATCCCTGGCGCGAACGGAGAGGTAAAAGTATTGAGAATCGCTACCCCCGCGCCCACATGATATGCCCCGAACTCCACCCAGCGGTATATATGCTTCCGACTACTCTCCATCGACCACGGAATAAACATACTGGAGTAGGAACGAAGTGTACCCACGACAGCGCTACCCCTCCGAGGCGCATTCTCTCGGAGCATCGGTAAACGAGATAGTTGAAATAGTTTTATCGCGTACAGTACGCACAACCACGCCAGAGCAATTATCTGAAGCTCGTATTCTGCAAAATGAACAAATCCATCGCTTAACACATCCGACCTCGCTTCTGCCTTCTACTATTTAAGACGTCGCACAACGAAATGAAATACCTTATCGACACGCTCCATCTTGACTAGCTCATTGCCAGAAGTCTTGCACCAAGCAGGAATATCGGCGAGGACACCCGGATCGGTAGCAGTGGCTTCAATCACTTCCCCTACCTGGACCTGCTTGATTGCCTGGCTTATCTTGACAATAGGAATAGGGCAAACCAGCCCCTTCAGGTCTAACATGGTAACTGTCTTCAATTCTTCTGTCATCGTCATCTCCCTACTTTTTTTAAATAAACAGTGTTTGCTTCGAGCGGTCAGCCATTTCCAGCATGGCGGCAACACCGCAGGGTTCCTGGACCCCATCAATCAGGTCTTCGCGCTTGATTTCCATAACTTCCATACTCATCTGGCAGGGGTAAAGCTTCACTCCCAGGTCTAATGCAGTTTTCAGGAGTCCTTCCATAGGCGTGATGTGATGGTTCTTCATCATTTGCTTGAACATCCATCTGCCCAAGCCCCAGAAATTGAATTGAGATGGACCGATGCGGTTAATTCCGCCCCGGTTCATGAAACCCATCTTGCGACCAAAGAGACTGCTGCCGGTGTAAGTCCCTTTCTGTATTGCTTTTGTTCCCCAGAAAGTGAAAAACATATTGGTCTCTTTTCCCATAGCGGCCGCACCGATGGCGATGTTGAAAGCCGCTATCGCGTAGTCCATACTACCATTCATTAGGATTATTGTTGTACCGTTATTGCTCTCCATTTTTCCTCCTCCCTTGTATACAATCGGATTGCTCCGTCTAAGCCATCATCCGGTTAGCGAAATCACGGTTTTTCGCCATGTGACTCAGTAGAATGTCGTGCATCATGTCACACGCTTCACCGATTTTCGGGTTAACCAGGCTGTAATAGATATTCGGACCTTCACGCCGGGCTTGTACCACACCTTTCGCCCTTAGCACCGCCAGGTGATGTGATGCTGCAGGCTGGATAATTTCGATTGCTTCTGCTATTTCCCCGACGGTCTTTTCACCGGAACGCAGTTCGGCAATCATCATCTGGCGTGTTGGGTCGGCGAGGGTCTTACAGAATTCCGCTTTGATACGGTATAGCTCGTGGTCGTATTTAGACATCATGTTCTCCTACTACTGTTTATATATACATATCTGTGCATCTACATTAGTATATACACACTGAAAAGAATTTGTCAAAGGGGTACCGGTATCGCTTGCGTTTAGTTGAAATTGAAATGATAAGTATTGGGAAATAAAAGGTGATAGAATAGGGGCATGCGAAAATTATCTATCAAGGTTTGGGGCGCTATCGTGTTAGCAGTAGTAACTGCTGGTTCGTATGCCCTAGATATAAGCCAAGTGCTAAACGTGGATATTCGGTGGTTGCCACTTCTCACTTTTATTATATTTGTGGGAGTTATATTCTGGATTATATTAGTCCTGCACCGAGAATTGCAGAACATAAAGACCGCTGTACCAAGACTAATCTTGCACCGTATAGAACCTACGGTGGATAATGTGGCTAAAGTGGTTGAGGACAAATTAGGAAATCGGACATTAGTTGGTGTGCCTACGTTCACGAGAATATGGATTCGCAATGACCCTGAACGGCCAGAATTAGGGGTGGACGCTGAAAATCTATATGCCAAGATAGAGTTTTACGATGAGCATAGACAGAAGATGTTGATATCAATGAGCGGTAGATGGCCAGAAGTAGGTGAGTCGCACGATAGTCTTAAGACACAGCAAGTGAAAATCCCCCCAAACAACAAACCATTTTGCCTTGATATCGCCATGAAGTATAAGGAAGATGATGAGGTATATGGTTATGATGACATGTCGCATCTTCTACCAGATGGTCGCAATAGCCAAACCAAGTTAGGGAAAGGGATATACTTCGTGAAAGTTAGCCTTGCCTGCAAGGGGCTAAATTTGCCACTGTGGTTTAAGTTAGATAACCCAGGCAAATGCCAAAATATTAACTTTTCGGAGGTTAAAATCTCATAGGAAGGTTCAGACTTTATTATATTTAATTATTGCTTTACAAAACATCGTAAAACACACTGTAAAGTCAAACTTATGAAAAGCAAGAAATAAAATGGATTCCCGCCTGCGCGGGAATGACACGGTGGTGTCAGACAGATTTGCTAAGCACCTTATACGCAAATCTTAACATCAGTTCCTGGTGCTCAATGTCTTGTTCTATTCCGCCTCCACTATGCCCCTCATCATACCAGACCACCTCGATTGGTTTACCCAGGGATTTCATTCTGGCTTCGTAGATCTCAACCGGACGAGCCGGGGTGCGTGTATCATTACGCCCCTGAATAATAAGAAGTGGCGCTTTCACATTCTCTATATACGCCATCGGGGAAATTTTTGCGTACAACTCAGGTTTTTCCTGCGGCGTTCCACCTGTAATCGCCACGGAATAACCCCGCATCATGGGAGACAGGTCTTCGTATTCCATCGCCCAGTCAACGGTTGCTGCGCCTGCCATACCGCCTGCCCATAGGTCAGGACATTTTCCGAGGGCGAGGCATGTTAAATATCCGCCATAAGACCAACCGGTAAGCAGTATCTGTCGGGGGTTGGCAATACCTTCCTTTACCAGCCATTCGCGTGCTGCCACCATGTCTTCAATCTCCCAGTGCCCGAGGTCTCCCCAGATTTTCTCGCGGAAAACACGCCCGAAACCCGTCGAGCCGCGATAGTTAATCGCTAACCAGGCAAAGCCATAGTCGACCCATGCCTGGCTACTTGGTAAAAAATACTCAACGGTCGCAGTTTCAGGACCACCGTGCGTACTTAGAATGGTCGGGAAAGGACCCTTGCCATCGGGTAATGCCAACCAGCCTTGAATGGTTTCACCATCGGTCGATTTATACGTGATTTGTTTCCACGGTTTACCCGGTGGCACATCATCAGCCGAGAGCACGGTGTGGATTTTTTTACCCGTGTGGTTGTCCAGTGCGATGACCTGTTGTGGATGCGTGGAGTCCTGCCATACGGTGATGATTTCATGATTAGTATTGAATACAGTGGTAGGCATGAAAAACGTCCCCATACCATAATAACCTGGAGGGTGGTCTAATTGCCTTAGCCTGCCAGTTGCCAGTTCGTAGATATACAGGCGCTGTACCGCCCACTGCGAATTCGATAAAAGGATACGCTCACCGTCAGATGACCAGTCCATTATCGCAATATCACCGCTAAGCTCATCTAGGTTCAGGTCGGTGCGTTCTCCACTCACAGGGCTCCAGATGAAAGGGCGGTTATTGCCCGTCCGTGTCGAGGTAACCAGCAATCGTAAATCTCCGGGTAAGGGTGAAAACGCAGACATCATCAAACTCGATCCCTCATCTCGGAGTTCTCTAATAAGATTGCCAGTAGCAGTATCGAATGCCCTTAAACCGTTGTACTGGAACGTAGAGAGCTCTGAGGATGTAATAATCCCAATTTCTCCGCCATATGAAAGGCTCGGTCCGAACATGATCTTGCGACTTTGATACAACTTCTTTGGAGCACCGATAACACCTTCTTTGCTCACACTCCAGATAAATGCGTGGAAACCCTCGCTGTTTGAAATACAACTGCTCAGCATATTACCGGCGCGACTACTACTCATGCCAAAGGCAGAATACGGTGGCATTTCCGGTGTAACATCCTCCGGTTCACCACCCTCGAACGGTATACGTATAAAATGCCCGATTTCATTACCGCTATCGTCTTCCAATAAATACACAAAACGGCCATCCGGAGAAATCATACCGAACACGGCGCCATGAGGACGGAATGTTAGCTGTCGTAGGGTATTTGAAACAACGTCCCAGGCATACAGCTGATAATTCCCTGATTCATTATGTGACACAATTCCATGTGCCGGATTCGCACGCGCGATCTGCGCCATGGCAATTTCTTTTGCACGGTAGCGTAATTTCCATAGCGCATTATAATCGGTACGTAACGGTTGGGGCATTTTGCTCTCTCGTAAATAAGAAACTCGCTGATTCTACGACCAATGATAGACGGTTAAGCGTCGGCTTGTAAAGGAATTTGCACTCATTACTATAGGATGGCACTAAATACAGCTTTAATTGACTTATCACATTCTATCAGCCTAATATAGGTGAATATAAAATTTAGTTATCCACCAAGCAGACAAGTGTCAGTTTAGTTATGCAGGAGAAATATTTTGAAAGTAGATTTTAATAAATTGGAGCGGGCTTTTCATCCACGGACGGTGGTTGTGATCGGAGATAGTAAAACAAGTAATTTTGAATGGATCCGGGGACAGAAAGAATTTAAGGGAAAATTGTACTCCGTCCATACTAATCCCAATTCGTTTGAAGATATTAAGGCGCTAGGTGTAGAAAACTTCACCAGTCTACTGGATGTGCCGGGAGAAGTAGACCTGGCAATCGTTGCGGTGGCACGAAAAGCAGCGGCAACAGTACTTGACGATTGCATCCGCAAAAAAGTAGCGGCTGCCCACTTTTTCAGTGCTGGTTTTTCTGAAACCGATACAGAAGAAGGGAGAGAACTAGAACACCAGCTTACGACTCGGGCAGTGGCGGCAAATTTTCACCTAATCGGACCTAATTGTATGGGACTTTACAACCCAAGTATCGGTATCAGGCAAAATGAAGACCAGTATCTTGGAGACTCAGGTCCGGTTGGATTCATTTCACAAAGCGGGAGTGTTGCCATCGGTTTCAGTATGGAATCGCACTACCAAGGAGTATATGTTAATAAATCGGTGAGCTTCGGCAATGGAATTACGCTGGACTCGCCTGATTTTCTAGAATACTTCGGGCGAGACCCTTCAATAAAAGCCATTGGAATGTATCTTGAAGGCGTGAAAAATGGCAGGCGTTTTGTATCGGTGTTAAAGGATGTAGCGGCACGGAAGCCAGTAGTCATCTGGAGAGGTGGACGAACGGAAGCTGGCGGACGGGCTATAGCTTCACATACCGGGTCGCTGGCGGCATCGAGGAACATCTGGGATTCCGTCATTAAACAGTGCGGCGCCATTCAGGTAGAGAGTGTAGAAGAGCTCATTGACACACTCAAGGCGCTACTTTTTCTCCCACCCGTGTCTGGTAACCGAGTCGCTATTGCCGGTGGACCTGGTGGTCAGTCGGTAACGAGCACGGATATATTTGTCGAAGCGGGACTAACTGTACCGCGATTAACTAAAGAATCATACGCAGAACTGGAGACTTTCTTCGAAGTAGTTGGCGGGAGCTACCGTAATCCCATCGATACCGCAGGACCAGTGCGACGGGACATGAAACGAATTATGAGGATTGTATCGAGAGACGCTAATATTGATAATATCGCTTATTTCGTATCCACAAGACCGGGAAGACACATTAACCGTGAGCAATTACAGAGCACGATGGAAATTCTTGAGGATATTAAAAAACAATACAAACCACTAATAACGATGGTTTTACTCAATACTCCCGACGCCGCAAGCGAAGTTAAAACCATTATGCAGATATTACAGGAAAATGGGATTCCAGCATTCCCATCCGTCCCGCGTGGTGCTTTAGCCTTGAAACATGCCTTTGATTATTACCAGGAGCATCATAACCGGGGATAATTATCATAGCAGTCTGGATCCCGCCTTAAAGTATTTATCCGATACACAATTCGTATTAATAAGAAAAGAAAACCAGGTCGACTCACAGTGAATCGACCTGGTTAATATTTGTTGTTCCTGACTCAATTACATGATATTAGATTCGAGCTTGGCAGCTATCCAATCTTTCTGGACATTACTGTCACCGAAAGCGGTGTCGTTAAATCTGCCCCTCTTGAAGTAGAGGTGCAGATCATGGTCCCAGGTGAAACCGATACCGCCATGCAGTTGAACGCCGGCATCTGTAACGAACTTCACCGAATCGCCGCAGTAGCTCTTTGCCATAGCCACCGCCATTTGGGCATCTGATTCATTCTCTTTGATACACTCGCATGCCCATTCCATCAGAGAGCGGGAGTACTCATTCGCCACATACATATCAGCCGCTTTGTGTTTGAGTGCCTGGAATGTGCCGATAACCACACCGAACGCCTGCCGATTCTTCAGATAGTCAACGGTCATTTCCATTGCCATCTCACTCACGCCGACCATCTCAGCACTCAGTATCGCCGATGCCTTTAGGGCAATCTGCTGGAGAATAGGCCAGCCCTTATCCAGTTCACCGATGATGCTACTAGCTGGGACCGGCACATTGGTGAAGCGCACTTCATATTGTTTACGGGTTTGGTCCATGACAGTCATATTCTTCATGTATATTCCCCACTCCTTGGCACGGACCATGAAAAGGGTGATACCCTCTTCAGGATTCGGGGTGCGCTTGGTGCGGGCGGCAACAAGCATATAATCAGCGGCTTTAGCATCGGTAACAAATAACTTAGTGCCGTTGAGAACGTACTCATTACCACGCCGTTGTGCCTTGAAATGCAGGTCATCGGCATATAAATCGCCGCTTTCCTCAAGAGCAGCTAGTGTGCAGGCGATATCACCATTGGCAATCTTGGGCAGGAATTCCTTTTTCTGTGCATCGTTACCAAATTCAAGAAGAGGTAAGCCGACCAGAATTACGGTTGAGTAGAAAGGTCCGGGTAATACCGCTCGACCCATCTCCTCGCAGAGTATAGAAAGGTCTCTGAAAGTCATCGCAGAACCACCAAATTCCTCGGGGAAAACGAGACCCTGCCAGCCAAGTCCAGCCATTTTCTTCCATAATTCCTTGTCGTAACCTACCTCATCGGCCATCATCTTCCGGACAAATGTCTTCGGGGATTCTGTGGCTAGAAAATCTCTAGCCATTTTCTTTAACATTACCTGTTCTTCTTTAAGGGGAATTTCTATCGCCATGCTTGATGCTCCTTCTTTTCCTTCTTAAGTAATATTGACGTTACACGTCTCATTTACTGTCCTCTGGGCAAACCCAGAATTCTCTCGGAGAGAATATTACGGCATATCTCAGAGGTACCCATGTAGATAGTCGTACCCCGTGAGAAGAGCATGCGGTAAACATAATTACCATCATCGACCGCTCTTTCGTCACCCCTAATCAGCTGGGAATACGAACCGATGATCTCACAAGCTAAGTCACCTGTGCGTTTGCCCTGTTCGGTATTCGTTAACTTTGTCATTGAGGCTTCGTTTCCGGAAGCACCGCCGCTTCTGATGATATTTGCCAAGCGGACAGCATATGCTCTTGCGGCCTCATTTTCAATAGCAAACTGGGCTATCCTCTTGCGGTAACTAGCATCATCCCACATGGTTTTGCCGAAGTGCTTGGTAGTCTTGGCGAGGTCAATCAAGCCGTCAACGCCACCTAGCGTCCTTACGCCTCCAAAAAGCGTACCGGAACCGGCTTCTCCACTTGCTGCGCCTACCTGACCACCACCTCTTTCGGCAATAAGTGTTGTCATCGACACATACCAGCCTCTACCTACTTCCCCTACCCTGTTCTCGTCAGGAATGTGCATATCATCGAAGAATAACTCTCCATATTGAGCATGGGCTTCACCGGTCATCTGGCGTAATGGTCTTCGGCTGAATCCGGGTGACTTACAGTCGAAGAGGAAGAAGGTCAGGTTGCGATGTCGCGGTGCTGTCAGGTCTGATTTGCAGAGTAAGAAACCCCACTCCCCGTAGTCCCAGCCACTAGTCCAGCATTTCTGTCCATTGATTACCCACTCGTCGCCCTTCTTGACAGCAGTGCATTGGACTCCAGCCAGGTCTGAACCGGCATTAGGCTCCGAGAAGCCTTCAATCCAGTTTACCTGACCGCTAATGATCGGGGCGATGAATTTTTTCTTCTGCTCTTCGGTGCCCCATTGCATCAGTGTTTCGACCACCAGTCGTCCCAGACCTGCGCTTGACAACGGATATCCACGGCGCATAAGCTCCGAACGGATGACAGCCATCTCCTGTGGTGTTCGTTCTTTGCCGCCGTATTTAGCAGGAATACCGAACCCGGTATAGCCGGCGTCATACAGCTTCTTCGTAAAAGATCTGCTCAATGCTATCTGTTCCGGGCTGCCCTGTTCCAGTGGTTTATACTCCGGCGTTCCCCACTTGTCTGGCAGGTTCTTACCCAGAAAGGCTCGAACCTCTTCTCTTAATGCTTCCAACTTGTCACTTGAGGTCATACCAATCTCCTTTCAGTATATAACTGCTATTCCCTATTTAATTGATTCTATGAAAACCATGGCAATACTTATCCAATTCCGCAGTTCCAAAATTTCATCCGCAATCAAGTCATAATCGTTATCCTCAACTTACTAAAAGCACAACCTATCCTATATTATTATGGCAAAAAGCACATTCTCTGGAAAATATATCATATTTAAAGGACGGATTACAAATCGAAGTCATCCATCAGATTGTTTTTATTAAAAAGCCGTTATATACGTTCAAATTCGCGATGAGTCGAAAATGACTGCTATCTTGATGTTGGCACTTCTTTATAGGAATACTAGTAGTTGAACAACTGAAACTTTAGCAGGATTAAACACCTGCCAAGAAAAGCCATAGCCAGGCAACAGTAATACCCAATACCGCGCCCACGATGACCTGGAATGGCGTGTGTCCCACCAGTTCCCGCAAATCAGCTTCCCAAACAACCCTTGGCTGTCTCAGTCTGAGTTCGTGTACAATGCGGTTGAGAACACCCGACTGCTGGCTGACCGACTGTCTTACACCAGCGGAGTCATACATAACTATCAATGCTAAGATGACTGAGATACCAAAGAGTGTTGAACCAAAACCATTCGTCATACCCACCGCTATTGCCAAAGCGCTAACCATAGCCGAATGCGCGCTGGGCATACCACCACTACTTACCAAATAACCAAGCTCGAAACCATTGCCCTTTATCACAGCAATCACCATCTTTAATGTCTGTGCCAGCGCCCAGATACAAATAGGAATTATCAATACCTCATTGGTAATAACATCTAATAGCATCCTGTTTTATATACCCCTTAGCTTATTCCACCTAATTTTTTAAAGTCACAATGATATTATAAGCTACAATAAACGCATCATAGAACGGAGAGACGTTTGATAGAATGATTATTCACAGGTAAGATAGCATTAACTAATCAATCCGAAAAATCTTCTTCCGCTGTTCCACTTATACGGCTATGATAATCTTGATAGTAATTTCACCAGTATCTTTCTGACTATCCCTTTGATGTTCCTTTGCTTATCCACAATCGACGATCAGCAATATCACGGTCAAAGAGCAACCTATTAATTACGATAGTCCCCAACGGCACGCTTTTACTGAGATCGCTACGGCGGGCAACCACTCTCTTCGACAATGCCATGAGTGTTAGTGCTATAAATCCGCAAGTAATTGTTAATTTTTCTTCAATATCCAATAGTTGCGCTAGAAACCAACTCAATATAGGCAGAGAAACGAGGGCTATGAATACTCCCAGCGCTACCTGCTTTATAGGTGCCCATAAATAAGGGAATATGAGCATGACAAGACCGAGTTTCCATGAGAAAATAGTGATAACACCCAAGGAAGCGAACACCCCACGCCCTCCGCTTTTAAATCCAAGATAAATAGGCCAATTATGCCCGACAATGGCTGCAAGGCCTACTGTCATCTGTTGAGCAACATTAAGACCGATAATTTGGGCAATCCAAACAGCTAGCGCCCCTTTCCCAATGTCAAACAAAGCGACGGGTATTACCAGCCATTTAGGTCCAGCATTCAGGACATTTGACGCACCGACTTTACCTGTGCCAACTTTGCGGATATCAACACCACGCGACCATTTCACTGCCAGATAGGCAGCTGGTACGGCACCTAGCAGGTAAGCACCAATCATCAACAACAGCACAAACCAAACAGTCATAAATGCTCCCGTTTATTGAATTCTAACTGTTTTTAATCCTCTTTGCACGGCAAGCGCCATCAATTGCTCTGCCACACGTAATGGTACATCTGCGCCACCGATCATTGTTTCTGTTGTCTCGTCAATACCGTGGAAATCGGTACCGCCTGTAGCAATGAGACCGTGTTTATATGCCAGTCCAAGCAATGGATTAAGGTCTTCGAAGGAATAACTCGCATAGTAAACTTCCAAACCCACCAATCCAATAGCTTTTAATTCAATTATTGTTGCTTCTACATCACCAGCAGTCAAAGGATGTGCTAATACTGGCAGACCATCTGCTTTAAGGATAAGTTTGACCGCTTCCCCCGGTGTCAGTTTATCTCTTTCCACATAAGCAGGACCACCGTGTCCGATATACTTCCGGAAGGCATCCTGGATGGAAGTGATATAACCTTTTTCCAGCATTGCTTGTGCAATGTGGGGGCGTCCGAGAGCGCCATTGCCCGCAATTTCCTGTACCCTTTGCCATTCGATCCGGACACCCATTTTCGCCAGATTCTCTACCATCCTGTGAGCGCGTATTACCCGCGAATTACGCATTGTCTCCAGACTAGCCTGGAATTCTTTATCGGTAAAATCCACAAAATATCCGAGGATATGAATTTCACCTTTTTCTACATCCGTACTGAGTTCAACACCAGGAATTAAGCGAAGCTTTGGGTAACTTTTAATCGCATCAAGAGCAGTGGGGATACCATCTACCGTATCATGATCGGTGATAGCAATTATCTCCAACCCCAATTCTGCTGCTCTACGCACGATTTCGGTCGAAGTGAATTTACCATCTGAGGCATTGGTATGGATGTGGAGGTCAACTTTTGCCACTATTCGGTCTCTCTCTGGATACGTTCGATGTTAATAGCACGACCTGTAGCGTTGTCAACTTTGACAAGTATAGCATTGAATATGACCTTTCCTTTGCCTGCAGACATACGATGAGGAAGCTGGGTTAAAAATCGTCGAATAACATTATCTGTGTCATCACCAATTACAGAGTCAATCGGACCGGTCATACCAATATCAGTGACATAGGCAGTACCTCCAGGAGAATTTGGGCATCAATTGTGCCGACATGTGTGTGTGTACCGAGTACAGCAGTGACTTGCCCATCAAGATAGCGTCCGAGTGCCACCTTTTCGGAAGTTGCCTCTGCATGAAAATCCACCACGACCACAGGAGGTCTATCTCTCACTTCTTCCAGAAGAGAATCCATAGTACGGAATGGGCACTCAAAATTACCGATAAATGTCCTGCCGATAAGGTTGACCACCATTACACCCCCGGAGATAATATAGCCTCGACCGGGAACACCGAGAGGATAGTTCAGAGGGCGAATAAGGGGCATATCACTATTCAGAACGGGGATTATATCCTTCTGCGCCCAGACATGATTACCACTCGTCAGAACATCTGCCCCGGCATCAATCAGGTCAATTGCGGTATCTGGAGTGACGCCAATTCCACCGGCAACGTTTTCCGCATTAACGATTGTAAAGTCGACACTATACTGACGTTTGATTTCAGGGAGTAATCGGGCAAACGCCTGTCTGCCCGGCCTACCAATGACATCCCCGACTGCTAATATCAGCATCTTAAAGCCTACTTTGCGTAATCTACGGCGCGTGTTTCACGCAGTACCGTAACCCTGATCTGTCCGGGATATTCTAATCCCTCTTCAATCTTCTTCACAATATCTCGGGCAAGCCGCATTGCACCGAGGTCATCAATTTCCTCCGGCTTAACCATAATGCGAATTTCGCGACCTGCCTGGATAGCAAATGACTTTTCCACGCCCTTAAAACCATTGGCAATATCTTCCAGTGCCTTCAAGCGTTTCAAGTAACTCTCTAAAGATTCACGCCGGGCGCCAGGTCTAGCACTGCTGATAGCATCCGCTGCGGCGACTATGAAACCCCATAAAGTAGTATTAGGTGTTTCCAGATGATGTTCAGCAATACCTGCTACTACCTCAGGAGATTTGTCCCATTGCTTGACGATGTCAGCACCAATAGCGGCGTGAGTTCCTTCAACTTCACGGTCGACTGCCTTGCCAATGTCATGAAGTAATCCAGCTCTCTTGGCGATGGTCGGGTTAGCACCAAGTTCAGAGGCAATCATTCCTGCCATATAAGCAACCTCGGTACTATGTTGCAAGACATTCTGTCCATAGCTGGTGCGATACTTAAGCCTGCCAAGCAAGCGGATAAGCTCGGGGCGTAAACCTTGAACGCCTACCTGGTAAGCTGCTTGCTCACCTGCTGCTTGAATTTCCGCTTCAACATCTTCCTCTGCTTTTTTTACCACCTCTTCAATTCGCGCCGGGTGGATGCGGCCATCTAAAATTAACTTCGTAAGGGCAACCCGGGCAATTTCACGCCTAACCGGGTCAAAACTGGAAAGCGTTACCGCTTCTGGTGTATCGTCAACAATGAGGTCGACACCGGTTGCCTGTTCCAGTGCCCTGATATTTCGACCTTCCCTACCAATTAACCTGCCCTTCATCTCATCACTAGGCAGGGGAACACTTACCACCGTCGCTTCAGAAACAAAATCTGAGGCACTACGCTGAATGGTTTGTGCTAAAATATCCTGAGTTTTTGTATCAGCTTCTTCCTTAAGTTTTACCTCCCATTCGCGCATCCGCCGTGCGCCTTCTTCCTTTATCTCTGCTTCCATCCTCTGAAGTAAAACTTCCTTAGCATCGTTAGTAGACATCCCAGAGATAATTTCAAGTTGCTTTACCTGTTTATTTTTAGCTTCTTCAATCTGAGCACGAAGAGTTTCCAGCGATTTTTCTTTGTTCTGCAATGCACGTTCGCGTTGCGTAACACCTTCGAGTTTGCGCTCCAGATTCTCTGTTTTTGAAAGGAGACGATTTTCCTGTCGTTGGACTTCCAGACGACGTTCTCGATATTCATTATCGGCTGCACTTCTAACTTTCTCTGCCTCAATACGAGACTGGTCGGTGATTACCTTGGCTTCATCTTTGGCTTCCATTTCAATCCGGCTGGCTCTCCGCTGTGCAATACGTAGAAGACGGTTAACTGCCATGCGACGAAAGAAAAATACAATGGCACCACCCAGTACTACTCCAATGATGAAACTAGATATAAATAATAAATAGATAAACTTGTCTTGCATATATCCTTTTACCTCACTTTCCCTTTTACTTCTTGACCCAACCACACTACTACCGCACCGTGTCAAGATGAGGGGTATTCCTTTATTAAGCTATCAACTTTGAGGACTCAGCTATCAGCATTCTTTTTATCTTGAGCTGACAGTCGGTAACCGAGGGTTGATAGTCACTATTCAGTCTTTTCTTGCCAGATCCTCCTAATAGTCCGACTGATAATGCTATATGTAAAGCCACGGCGTCTTAAATACTCGCCGAGACGCTGGCGAAATTCTGGATAGTCCAGTCGGGATAAACGGCGTGTTTTTATAATTGCCGCACGATAAGCAGATTCAGCCTCATCAATCTCACCGACTGCTTGACTGATCACTTCCTCAGCAATACCCTTTTTACGAAGTTCACTCCGGGTCATTCCCCGACTTCGCGGGCGGAAAGTGGCACGGTTCTCTGCCCAGAATCTGGCGAAACTCATATCATCCAGCAAACCCTGCTCTTTAAGTTTGCTAAGTGTCATTTCAATATGTTCCTTTGGAAAACCACGCCGTTGGAGCCGTTCCCGTAACTCAGCCTCACTACGTGGGCGATAACTTAGATAGTGGTAAGCTGCATCAAGGCAACGACTGAGCCTCAGAGAAGTCATCAGTACATCTAATCGATCTTGGGATAACTCCAGTCCGACCTTCAGCCTTTCCTGAACCACTTTTTCCCTGTCCATGCTGAAGGCAAACTTGCCGTCCAGAAACAGGTTGACTCGCTTTTTAGCGCTCTTTCCTAAACGTAGAGCAGTAATTGTACTCATCAGTGCTTACCCGTGAAAAACATAGAAGCCGAGGATAGTCCTCAGCTTCTGAAAATCCCTGCCAGCAAATTTAACCGCGGCTAAAATATCACTGGTCTTTAGATGCGCCATGTAAAGCTGAGGCTCTAACCTTTTGCTCAATTTCGCGGGTAATATCCTCTTTCTGAGAAAGGAATTGCTTGGCGTTTTCCCTTCCCTGTCCGAGACGGACATCGCCAAAGGAGAAAAAGGCTCCACTCTTTTTGATGAGCCCCAGCGCTACGCCCAGGTCAATCAAATCACCTTCTCGACTGATACCATGGTCGAACATAATATCAAATTCAGCTGTGCGGAAAGGTGGCGCTACTTTATTTTTAACAACACGGGCTTTCACACGTGTCCCGATTGCTTCTTCTCCCTGTTTGATAGTGTCAGTGCGCCTCAAGTCAATTCTGACAGAAGCATAAAATTTAAGCGCCCTACCACCGGGCGTAACCTCGGGATTGCCAAAAACAATGCCGACCTTTTCCCTGAGCTGGTTGATAAAGATGACCGCGGTACCCGATTTCCCAATCGCTACTGCTAGCTTACGTAGTGCTTGCGACATAAGGCGTGCCTGTAATGCAACCTGGCTATCCCCCATTTCGCCTTCGATTTCGGCGCGGGGTACCAGCGCGGCAACGCTATCTATAACAATGACATCCACGGCACTACTGCGCACAAGCGCTTCACAAATTTCTAGGGCTTGCTCTCCTGTATCGGGTTGAGATATGAGCATATCGTCAATATTGACCCCGAGATGGCCAGAATAAACAGGGTCGAGCGCATGCTCCACATCTATATAGGCGGCGATGCCACCCGCTTTTTGTGCCTCTGCAATAATATGCAAGGCTAGTGTTGTTTTACCCGATGATTCCGGACCGAAAATTTCGGTGATGCGCCCACGCGGAATACCACCTAACCCCAGAGCAATATCCAAGGAAATTGCACCCGTGGAAATAATACCAGCGATTGCCGCACCGGTGGACTCTCCCAGCTTCATAATAGAACCTTTACCAAAGCGTTTTTCAATCTGGGAGATAGCTAGCTCCAGTGCTTTTAACCTCTCTCCTGTGGTCATATTTCGTCTCAACATAATGATAGCACAGACGTTTTAAAAAAGACAAGGACTTTCTGCCTGTTTTTGACTTTAGTGAGGGAAAAATTTTAGTAAAAAAGTGGGGAGTTATTACTTCGCATTTAGAGCTTCCATTTAGGTGGCAAAGGTGGCATTTTTCTTTTATGCTCACTTCTGGAATGTAGTTCGTTTATCCTGGTTTTAGCTTTGACTCCGGCTTTCCCTGTTAGTAGATAACGGTCAAGGGCTTCATAAGTGAGCCGCATTTCTGCTTCGTCAGTCTGCCCAGTCCAAAGCCCGGCGGATGGTGGTTTATCGATAATGGGTTGGGGAATTCCCAGATATTTCGCCAGCTGAATAATCTCCTGTTTGACTAAATTGCCGAGAGGCATCATATCCACACCACCATCGCCCCATTTTGTGAAATACCCCACTGCCAGTTCACTCCGGTTGCTACTACCAACCACCAGGTAATTGAGCCGGTTGGCATGGTAATAGAGTGTCACCATGCGGAGGCGAACTTTAAGATTGGATTTAGCCAGACGATCGAGAGCAGGGTCTACTTTGTCCGATGGGAGGAGCTTCAGAAAGCTGTTATAGATGTTATCCAGATTAATGACTTCAAACGGGATACCGAATTTATCGGCTACCAATTTGGCATGTTCCTGGTCTTCGGGATTGCTATAACAGGGTAAGTTAATGCAGAGCATATTATCCGGGCACGCACATTTACAGAGGACTGCCATAACTGCGGAATCAATGCCGCCACTCAGCCCAAGCAATACTCCTTTTGCCCCCGCCTGCGATACTTTCTTTCTTATCCAGTCCACCAATTTCCCGGTCATCTTTTCGGTGTTCATATTTCCCTCTTGTTGCCGTCCCTAGTTATGGTAAAGTATACTTGCTTGAAGGGTGGAGAGTCAAAGGAGATTATACCATGCTTGCCGCTGATTTGATTCTGAAAAACGCCAATGTCATCACTATGGACAAGAAGCAACCGACTGCCCAACTAGTTGCTACGAAAAATGGACGCATTGCATTTGTTGGTGATAATAGCCATCTAGCAGAATGGCAGGGCGTTGGTACAAAGGTAATCGATTGCGGTGGTAAAACGGTGACACCCGGATTCAACGATGCTCACTGCCACATCTACTCCTTTGTCCGTAAACTGCTTAGTATCGATCTGAGTGACCCAAAAATCAAATGTATTGACGATATCAAGACAATTATCAAGCATAGTGTAGAAAAGACAGCACCCGGTGAGTGGATTACTGCTACCGACTACAACGATTTCACACTCGCTGAAAAACGCCATCCCACCCGCTGGGAACTCGATGAGATTGCCCCAAATAATCCCGTCGTCCTTTCGCACCGTTCTTTGCATGCCTGTGTCCTTAATAGCAAGGCGCTGGCGATGGCAGATATCCACATCGCAACCCCAGAGCCTCCCGGCGCATTCATAGGCAGAAGAGAGACTGATGGTGAACCGAACGGGTTGCTGGTTGAGATGCTAGGTTATATACGCGAAGACGTAATGCCATCACTGGAAGGCAGGGAACTGGAGCGAGGTATCAAGCTCGCCAACGAGCATTATCTCTCCATGGGGCTGACGTCTCTACAGGATGCAACCTTTGTAAACGACATCAAACGCTGGCGGTCCCACCAACATTTCAAGGCAGAAGGCATGTTGAAAAGCCGTGTCTACATGATGTTCGGCAAAGAAACCATGCCTCCATTCCAGGAGGCGAAGCTTGGCTTTGGTACCGGGAGTGACAACCTTAGGCTTGGTGGCATGAAAATCGTGCCGAACATGATTTCTGATAAGCTACATCCACCACAACCGGAGATGATTGAACAGATACTCACGGCGCACCGTGCCGGCTATCAGGTTGCCATTCATGCCGTTCAGGAAAAACTTGTAGAGGCTATCGTCGGGATATATGAAGCTGTTAAAAACCAGACACCCGATTTTGCCAGTCGTCGGCACCGCATCGAGCACTGTGCAGAGTGCCCACCTCAGATTCTAGAAAGGATCAAACGACTCGGCCTGATAATCACAACACATCCGTCATTTGCCTACTACAGCGGCGATAGATACCTGGCAACCGTAGCTCCAACCATAATTCCTTACCTGTACCCGATGAAATCGTTCATTGAAAGCGGACTGATAATTACCGGCGCTTCAGATTCGCCCGTAGTAAATAACAATCCCTTAATGGGCATCTATGGCGGTGTAACGCGCACGACTGCTTCAGGGAGAAAAATGTCGCCGGAACAGTGCATTACCGCCAAGCAGGTTATGGCGATGTACACAACTAATGCCGCCTATGCTTCCCACGAAGAGAATATCAAAGGGTTAATTACCGTCGGCAAGTATGCCGACATGGTGGTGCTCAGTGCCGACCCGACAAGTGTCCCATTTGAAAAAATTAAGGATATCAAGGTGGAAATGACCATCATCGGAGGCAAAGTCGTGTGGGAAGGCTAAGAATGTGGAAATTGCTGACTGCTATCATTTCCGCGATTTTTTTGTTATCAGGGTGCAATGGACAATCGACAGCAGAGGAAGAACCAGCTCTGAAGTCACGGTCGGAATCAATACCGGCAACCGCTATTAAACAAACCCCGGCGATAGACCGCTTGCCACCACAATTACATTCCGGTGAATTTCAGCTACCTGTACCAATGGGTGATGCAATCAATACAGCTGGCGCAGAGGACTCACCTTTCATCGCCGCCAATGGCAACTCCCTTTATTTCTTCTTCACTCCCGATGGCACTATTCCTGCAGAAAAACAATTGACTGATGGTGTTACGGGTATCTACGTTTCACAAAAAGTCGAGGGACAATGGAAACCGGCAGAGCGGGTACTTTTACAGAAATCAGATGACCTTGCTCTGGATGGTTGCGTTTTTGTTCAGGGAAATCAGATGTGGTTCTGTTCGGCACGCGCGGGGAACTACCGAAATATAGATTTTTGGATAGCCGAGTATAAAGATGGGAAATGGACCAACTGGCAAAATGCAGGCAAACTCCTTAACCAGGACTACGAAATAGGTGAAATGCACATCACCGCTGACGGTAATGAAATCTATTTTCATTCTATGCAAGCCGGTGGTAAGGGAGGAGTTGATATCTGGGTAACACGAAAAGTGAATAACAAATGGCAAACCCCTGAAAATGTTGCAGCTGTCAATACTACAGACAACGAAGGCTGGCCATTTGTATCCCAAGATGGCAAAGAACTGTGGTTTAACCGCACATATCTCGGTTCGCCGGCTCTTTTTCGATCGAAGAAAGTCGATGGGCAATGGACTGAACCTGAGCTCATTGTCTCACAGTTTGCGGGTGAGCCAACACTGGATAACGATGGGAACCTCTACTTCGTACACCACTTCTACTGGGACGGCAAAATGCTAGAGGCAGATATCTATGTCGCCTATCGGAAATAAGTTGTCAAACCTGCTTATTCACCCCTGATTAACTGGCGGGCAATGGTCATTCTCTGCATCTCCGAGGTACCTTCGTAGATTTCAGTGATACGGGCATCGCGGAAATAGCGCTCAAGCGGGAAGTCCTTGATATAACCGTAGCCGCCGTATATTTGAAGTGCTTTGGTTGTCACAAAGTTAGCCATCTCTGCGGCATAGACTTTAGCCATAGAAGCCTCTTTGATGAAAGGTTGATGGTTGTCTTTTAAATATGCCGCTCGATAGGTCAGCAAACGCGCCGCATCAATCTGGGTTGCCATATCTGCTAGCATCCATTGAATTGCTTGATAATTCACTATTGCCTGTCCGAATTGCTGACGCTCCTTGCTGTAAGCAAGGGCTTTATCGAACGCCGCCTGGGCAATACCTATTGCTTGCGCGGCAATCCCGATACGACTACCATCGATAGTTTCCAGGGCGATACTGAATCCCTTACCTTCAGGACCGAGTCGGTTTCCAGCTGGGACAAAACAATTATCGAAGATTAGCTCGGTAGTGGATGAACCACGGATACCCATTTTCCGTTCATGTTTCCCAACAGAATATCCCGTCATACCTTTTTCAACAATGAATGCTGTGATACCGCGGTAACCCTGTGATTTATCCAACGTCGCGAAAATAATTGTTATCTCGGCTTCCGCACCATTGCTGATAAAGATTTTATTACCATTGAGCACATACCCACTGGCTTTTTTCGTGGCAGTCATAGCTATGGCAGCGACATCACTACCGGCACCGGCTTCAGTCAATCCGAAAGCTCCCATTTTTTCACCCTTAAGGAGTGGAATCAGGTACTTTTTCTTCTGTTCCTCGGTACCGAAGGTATAAATTGGGTAAGCGCCAAGCTCGTTGGTTACGATAACGACACCGCTCGTAGAAGCACAAGCTCGCGCTAACTCTTCGAAGACGATTACCTGTTCAACAGCACCACCACCACTACCACCACTGGCTTCCGGATATCCCGTGCCCATAAGACCAATCTCAGCAGCTTTCTTAATTGCCGCCGATGGGAAAATCCCCTCCTCATCTATTTTGGCGGCGACCGGCTCCACCTCCTTTTCGGCAAACTCACGCACCATGGCCTTAAGCATTTTCTGGTCTTCGCTCAATGAGAAATCCATACTACCACCTCCACAATTATTTCCGAGCTATCTTGCGTACCATCCTTTGCCTTTGAGCAAGCCACGCACATACCCCGCCTGCCCGATATGCGCGAAGTTGTAGACACAACTTATAAGACGTCCTTCCACCGTACCCATCGATTCCAAAGTGGGGCTCCACACCTGGCGGTTAAGATCCTCATCGGTAAGGTGGGCGTTGATATATTCCTGAGTTCGTGTAGAAACAGCGCGATAGTAATCAAGCAGTGTCTTACCATCCGGTACTTTAAAAGCTGCCACTTGATCTGATGTATGTCCGATGCCTGTATCCTTCTGGTTAGGAGGTCGGTTGAATTTTAGATGCCACTTTTCACTGACCCAGAGATGGTCTTCTCCAAATAAGTCGGCATTCATCCGATCCTGGCTGCGTGTAGTATGCCATACCAGCCAGCCAATACTGTTGGAGTCCGGATTGGGCAAAGTGTTCAGGTCTTCAGCGGCGAGTCCTTCCAGTACAATTTCCAGTTCGCTAGCGAGGCGCGCAAAGATGTCTAGCATGAATTCCTTTAGTTCCATGGTAAATTTCTAGCTACCTCTCAGTTCTCTTTTTAGTTATGTATTAATATTTATTCTCATGCTACTTTTTCTCGCCGTAGTCATCACGTAACACACGTTTCAATACTTTACCTACCGAACTGCGAGGTAGCTCTTTCACAAAAATCACTGAGCGCGGGCGCTTATAACTTGCTAGGTTCTGCCTGCAATACTCCATGATTTCTGCGGGAGTACAGTCGTCACACCCTTCTTTAACTACACAAATCGCCTTGGGCACCTCACCCCACTCCTCATCTGGTACCCCAATGACTGCAACATCGTCAATCTTGGGATGAGCGAAGATGACGTTCTCCACCTCTTCTGGCGAGATGTTCTCGCCACCACGGATAATCAAATCCGTAGCACGACCTGCCAGAAAGAAGTAACCATCCTCATCTCGATAACCCATATCACCGGTATGCACCCAACCATCTTTGTCGATTGTCTTTTTAGTTTTTTCCTCGTCCTTCCAGTACCCGGTCATAACCCTGGGACCACGCGCCACTATTTCACCAACTTCACCCGGTGGCAAGTCTTTCCCGCTTTCACCGATTATCTTCATCTCCACGTCAGCCATCGGTTTGCCGATAGAGCCGAGCCGCTTGAGCTTCTTCTCACGTTCTGCTTCCGTAGCACCGGTGATAACATGGTCTTCAGGGCTAAGTGAAGTAATCGTAGAAGCTGTTTCAGTCTGTCCGAAGGCATTGATAAAGCTGACTTTCGGGAAGACGTTGATTGCCTTCTTGATGACTTCGAGTGGCATCGGTGCGGCGCCATAAGTAATAACCCTGAGACTGCTCAAGTCATAGTCTTTGAATTTGGGGTGTTCAATCAACTGCTTCAACATCGTGGGCACCATCATCGCCCGGCCTGCTTTCTCTTGCTGTACCAGTCCCATCCATTCTGTTGGTTCGAACTGCCGCTCAATCACCAGCGTCCGACCGCCATATACCGCCGCCATCATTGCCTGGATACCAGCAACATGGTAGAGAGGCACGGTGAGAATATTTTTTTCGACTGTCTCAGTATCCGGAGGCGTGACATTATCCAGAACATATACGGTAAAACTTTTATGAGTGAGCATCACTCCTTTAGGGAAACCAGTGGTACCGGCGGTATACATCAAGATAGTCATATCATCGTCGCCGATTTCAGTGAAAATATCGTCGGGTGAGCCCGACTTTAACAAATCGTTATAGAACAACATACCCTGATGCGGTTTATCTACGGAGATAAAGTGTTTCACAGTGGTCAGGTTTGGTTTGATGGATTCCACCAATTCTAGATACCGCTCACCGACAAAGACAGTGGTGGCTTCGGCAGTATTAAGCATATAAGTCAATTCGTTGCCCTTTGCCCTGAAGTTAAGAGGAACAAAAATACCGCCCATCTTGGCAACAGAAAAGTAGGTCTCGATGCAGTAATTACAGTTCACCATCAGGGTGGCAACACTCTCACCCTTTTGCACTCCCATGCCCATCAGCGAATTACCCAACCGGCTGGTGCGCTCACCCAACTGAGCAAAGGTGTACCGTTTCCCCTCAAATACTATTGCCTCTTTGTCGGGACAGATTGCCGATGTAATAGTCAGAAACTCAGTGGTATTCATATTTCGCCTTATCCTTTCTTATTGCCTCTGTGATATTATCACACGCGTTTTAACTTAACAATCTAAAACCGAGTTGTGCCTCAAGTTCTAGCCCTTGTGCAAGGGTCAAATCAAGCCCTCGTATCACTGCCTGTTTAGCATAACTCACTACGAGGGGATCATAACTGCTTATTTTGTCTGCTATCACATCTACTGCACTTAGAAGCTCGGTTCGCGGCACGACTTGATTAACCAGTCCCATCTGGCAAGCTTCATCTGCTTTTATTCGTCGGCCTGAAAGGAGCATTTCCATGGCATATCCCCGATTAATTGCCCTTGGTAGAGTCTGACTACCTCCCGCCGCCGGGATAATCCCCAGCCCCATCTCAGGAACACCAAACTGAGCATCCTCAGAAGCGACGCGGATGTCACAGCATAATGCCATCTCAATACCAGAACCGAGCACATAACCATGAAGAGCAGCAATAAGAGGCTTCCGTATGTTTAGAAAAAGCCCCCAGACATCACGTTCGAACCGTACCTGGCGAGCGATTACTGGAGAAGGCGCTGTGAGAAATTCAGTCAGGTCTGCTCCGGCGCAAAAAGCCCGATCGCCCGCAGCTTTAAGTATTCCCACCCGAACCTCCGAATCGTCACGCAAAGCCTGTAAAGCCTCGTATAGTTCATCCCGCATCCGGACATTATAGACATTAAGGGATTTCGGGCGGTTCAGGGTAATATATGCCTTCCCATCTTGTTTCTCGTAGATTATGGTTTCGAAATCTGACATAGATAAAAACTCACAAGTAAAAATTTAAAACGCAAAACCATACCTAGTAACTTAAAGCTGTACGGTATTTTATCATTATTAGTTTTTACCTTTGAACTATGGTTATTACTTATGAGCTTTGACATTTAACCTAGCTCAGTCACTTTCCCTTGAACTCTGGCGTTCTCTTCTGTTGAAACGCCTGAATACCTTCAGTTCTGTCTGCGGTCGTATGTAGAAGGAAATATAGGTCGGCTTCCAATCGCAGTCCCTGTTCCAGAGTCATGTCTGTACCCTTGTTCACCGCTTCTTTTATATAGCGCAACGCGATGGGGGCTTTAGTTATCATTGCTTTCGCAACCTCATCTACCGACGTGGTAAGAGAATCCGGCGCTACAACCTTGCTTACCATCCCTATTTTTAATGCTTCTTCCGCACTGATAGTCTGCGCCATTAAGATGAGTTCTAGCGCTT
>Ga0214474_1000018_pt1 | contig 105556 bp, 92 predicted proteins | sample RVTome_2_FD_187335 | JGI IMG/M metagenome (GOLD analysis project Ga0214474, IMG submission 187335) | Soil microbial communities from uranium-contaminated site in the Upper Colorado River Basin, Wyoming, United States - RVT95D214 HiSeq ... | reverse complement strand
TAACTCCCTCGATATAGCCAGTGATAATTTTTGTCTCCGGATCTTCGTAGAAGTATTCCAGTAAATCACACTCATTGACATCGACTGCGTTTCCATAACTTACTAACTTGCTGTAACGGATACCTAGACCATCAGCCCGGCTCGGGATTCTAATGCCGAAGCCACCACTCTGGCTAATACAAGCAACCGGTCCGCTTTCTCTGGATAAATTTTCACCCGGAGGAATTGTCAGACCTCCGCGTGGGCAATAAATACCGAAGCAATTAGGTCCAATAACCCGGATACCTTTTTTTGCAGTGGCAGCAATTGCTTTCTCTAGTCGGACACCTTCTTCGTCACGCTCACTGAAGCCAGCAGTGATAATCTGAACGCCTTTGATACCCTTCGCCAGACATTCTTCAAGTACCTGAGGTACGGCTGGTGAAGGTACCAGGATAGTGGCGAAATCAACCGGCTCAGGAATATCGGTGACCTTCGGATAGGCTTTCATCCCAAAGATTTCAGGTTCATCTTTGTTCACCGGGAAGAATTTACCTTTATACCCGAAATTCATCTGGGTCCGGATAAACCTTCCCCCGAACTTGCTCATGATATTCGAGGCACCAATGACGGCATGTGTTTTCGGAAAGAAAATAGGTTCGAATTCTTCGAGTTTACTTACTGCCATCTTCCACATCCTTTCTTGACATAAAGCAATCGTACGATGTTTATATTTCTAATGCCGTTTCAACAATATATAGATAATACTTGACTGAATGCTGATGGGTCAATGCATACGAAAAGATAGTAGTGTGTCAATTTGAAATTTATTTAGATCGCAGTATTTAGTAGGTTGTGTTTGGTAAGCGGGCTTTTAGGGAATGGTAATTTTTCGTGGCTTGACTCTGCATTTTTCCGCAATGATGATGGCTCTAATTTCTTCTACAGCAGTATTGAGTCCATCTTTATTATTAATTACCACATAATCGAATTTGGAAGCTTGTTTGATCTCGCTCGTAGCAGTGTGTATTCTTATCTCTAGTTCATGCGGTTTTTCTGTGTAACGTTGATGCAATCTTTTTCCTAGCTCATCCAGCGAAGGTGGCATCAGGAATATAAATATCGCCTCGGGAATGATTTTCTTGACCGTGGCGGCACCCTGGACATCCACTTTCACAATGGCATCTTGCCCTGCTTTCAGTGCTTCTCTTATCGGTTGTTTCGGAATGCCGTACCAGTTACCATAAACGTTTGCTGATTCCAACAATTCATTCTTTTTCCGAAGACTCTCAAATACTTCATTGCTGACGAAACGATAATCGACGCCATTAATTTCCTTGGGTCGACGGGTGCGTGTGGTCATGGTGATGATAAATCGTATCTGAGGTTCGGTCGATTTGAGTCGGCTTAAAACAGCGTCTTTGCCGACACCGGAAGGACCTGAAATAACAACCAGTAGAGGTGATGAAGAAAGTGTCGGTAACCTACTATTAAGTTTCATGTCTGAATTAATCCGTCGAGCTAGACTTCTTCACCAGGGATTACAGTTTTCGGTTGCCCCTGAAGTCTGCCGGATATAGTTTCCGGAGCTAATGCTGCTAAAATAATATGTCCGCTATCGGCGATAATAACCGCTTTTGTCCGGCGTCCGTTGGTCATGTCGATGAGGAGTCCTTTATTGCGCCCCTCCTGAATGGTACGTTTGGTAGGCGCTGAGTTCGGTGATGCAATAGCAATCACCCTGTTCATTGCCAGCATGTTATTAAAGCCGATATGTACCAATTCGATTCCCATTATTCCCCCTTATCAACCGAAACAGCTAAGATAATTTAATTTAAGAATATTGGAATAACCTCTGGTCTGGCAACTGACGAGTAAGCTCTGGTGAGAGTAGTGTTTTCGGATTACGCCAAAATCATTACTCCAAATATTATACCCTTTGAAATAAATAAACAACTGGTTATCAACTTAAATTATTAACATTTTCGAGATTAAATATCGCAACAGTCAGGCACGTTTATAGATATCTTCTAACCCGAACCTCGTCGGAATGGGTGATTTTTATGAATTTTTATTTTGTGGAAAACTGTGCTAATATATTAGCTGACAATGTCCTTGACTCGGTGGTAAAGACTCCCGAGTACAAGGTTTGCACGGTCAGAATCGAAAAAGAGAGTGGCGAGATGGCGAAGGTGGCGGTCTGACCGAGACTAATAAGAATGGGGTGATGAAAACTGTACAAAATTCTTACTGCTAAAACGCTGGTTCCAAATATTCACCTTTTCAAATTCAATGCGCCGAAGATTGCGCGCAAAGCAAAAGCGGGTCAGTTTGTCGTCCTCATGATTGATGACAAGGGAGAGCGTATCCCTCTCACCGTTGCTGATTCCAACGCAAAAGATGGCGCACTGACTATTGTCTTCATGGAAGTAGGCAAAACTACTCAGCAGTTGGGTCTCCTGAAGACTGGCGATTCAATTATGAGTTTAACTGGTCCACTTGGATTACCGACCGATGTGGAAAAATTCGGGACGGTAGTATGTGTCGCCGGTGGTTTTGCTGTGGCTCCCATCATGCCTATCGCCAGAGCAATGAAGCAAGCTGGCAATAAGGTCATTTCCATTTTGGGTGCACGTAGCAAGGATCTCCTCTTCTGGGAAGAAGAGTTGAAGAGTGTTAGCGATAAACTGATTGTTACCACCGATGATGGCACTTATGGACGCAAGGGGTTGGTAACAGAACCCTTGAAAGAACTGCTGGAAGGTAGCGAGAAGATTGATCGTGTTATTGCTATCGGACCAAGCGTAATGATGAAATTCTGTGCCAAAACTACCGAGCCTTTCAAAGTGAAAACCATTGTCAGCCTGAATCCTATCATGGTAGACGGTACTGGAATGTGCGGGTGCTGTCGGGTTGTTGTTGGGGGAGAGACCAAGTTTGCCTGTGTTGATGGTCCGGACTTCGACGGTCATCAGGTAGATTGGGATTTGCTGGCGGCGCGTCAACGTACATATCTTCCGGAAGAAAAGCGCGCCCTGGAAAACTGGCAATGCCAGCATGAAAAACATTCTTAAGTTTAAATATGGAGGACTGCCATCGCTAAACTTAATTTAAATCGAATTCAGATGCCGCGGCAAGAACCGCGGATTCGTGCGAAGAATTTTAATGAGGTAGCTTTAGGTTATACCCCGGAAATGGCGAAAGAAGAAGCCAGTCGTTGTATTCAGTGTCCGAAACGGAACTGTGTTACTGGTTGTCCGGTCAATGTCGATATTCCTGAGTTTATAAAGGCACTCCGCGAAGGTAATATGCCTGAAGCAGTTAAAGCTCTCAAGCATAAGAATGCTCTGCCAGGCATTTGTGGTAGGGTGTGTCCGCAGGAAACGCAATGCGAATCCACCTGTTCGATAGCAAAGCAAAAAGCGCCTATCGCCATCGGGCGTTTAGAACGGTTTGTTGCAGATTGGGAAAGAAAAAACAAGGCGGTAATGCCACCCCCAGAACCATTGCCTCCCTCAAATGGTAAGAAAGTGGCAGTGATTGGGTCGGGACCGGCAGGACTGACTGCGGCTGCTGACCTGGCGAAACTGGGATATAAGGTTACCATTTTTGAAGCATTGCACGTTGGTGGTGGGGTACTGATGTATGGTATCCCGGAGTTTAGATTACCTAAGGAAATCGTCCAGGGCGAAGTAGAGTTTGTAAAATCACTGGGTGTAGAACTGGTACTGGATGCTGTTATCGGGAAGATAGATACAGTTGATGAGTTGTTAAGTGATGGTTACAGTGCTGTTTTTCTCGGTACTGGTGCCGGCTTGCCAATGTTTCTGAATGTGCCCGGTGAAAACCTTTGTGGTATTTACTCCGCCAATGAGTGGCTGACCCGTACCAACCTGATGAAAGCCTATCTTTTCCCCAATTACGATACCCCGTTAAGAATCGGGAAGAGAGTGGCGGTTATCGGTGGTGGCAATGTGGCAATGGATAGCGCCAGATGCGCTCTTCGTCTGGGTGCTGAGGAAGTATATATCGTTTACCGTCGGTCTGAAGCTGAGTTGCCCGCCCGTAAAGAAGAAGTTGAGAATGCCATGGAAGAAGGTATCATCTTCAAGTTCCTCACCAATCCCACCCGATTTTTAGATGATGGGAAGGGTTGGGTAAGTGGTATGGAATGCATCGAGATGGAACTTGGGGAGCCTGACGCCAGTGGCAGAAGACGTCCCATACCCAAGAAGGGTAGTGAGTTCGTGATGAAGGTTGATACGGTAGTTGTTGCTCTGGGCACGACACCGAATCCACTGATCGCCTCAACCACTGAGGGACTGAAGACAACCAATCACGGCACCGTCGTGGCTGATGAGGTGACTGGTAAAACCGTGAAAGATAGAGTCTGGGCAGGTGGCGATATTGTCACCGGTTCGGCAACGGTTATCAGTGCCATGGGCGCTGGCAAACGAGCCGCGGCGGACATACACAAGTTCCTGATGGGACAGTAATCATTTACTCTATTCTATCCCGCTTTTCTATGTTGTGCTTAACACACAATAGTTGTATATTTTCGGCAACTAATGAGGATCCGCCTTTTGAATAAGGGATAATGTGATCAAAGTGGAGATTTTTATTGCTTCCACACTTTACACATTTCCCTTTGTCACGTTGCCAAACTTCCAATTTAACTGATGCAGGAATTAGGCGATTGTGTTCAATTTCGCGAATTTCCAGATCGACGTTTCCTAAACCCTTAAACATCTCTAGTTTGAATTTGAATACATTTCTATTCCTACTTTTTTCTTGCCATGCATCAATTAATTTAAATGTACCGTTGAATACCCAAATCCCAGAATGAATTTTTTCGTATACTCTTACGAGCTCATACCTGGAGGAATCCTTTTTATATTCTTGTGCGGCTGTATAAAAGAGCCCATTTTGAGTTAGTGATCCACTTGGATTATACATTGGTTGGTCAATGGTTTTAGGATTTCGTACACCGAATCCCACAGGAGAATCGTGTCCTTCATAAATCAGGATTTGACCATTTTCCTCAATTCTGTCAGAGTAAGGAGCATTTTTTCGTCGACTCATAAGAATGACACTGGCTGAACCATGGAGACGGAAGTTCATCCCACGTTGAAGATTAACCCCTTCTTCTTGACACATTTCAAGATATGATAGAACGTCACCTGAGTGAAACATGTTTGTTATCGTTAAGATATTGTTGGTGAAATAATATCATAGTATCGGATATAAATCACTACATCTGGACTCCCCGCAAAGACAGAATTGAACCCCACACCCTCTTGACACAGAAGTCTTTTTGTCATAATATTCGGTGCGCTCTCCATTGTGGAGGTTAGACCGCGAAATTTGGTGTCTGGAGGTAGTACAATGGCATTTACTGCTAACTCAACTATCGGAGAAATTATGAAGGGTAAAGCTAACGCTAGCGAAATCCTTACCAAACATGCCGGGCAACCCATCGACCCCAGCCAACTCCAGATGGCGATGGGTATGACTATTCAGCAGGTCGCCGGCTTTGTCGGGTGGAACCAGGCGAAAATTGAAGCTATGTTAAAAGACCTTAACGCCTAAAGTATTCAGTACTCCTTTACGCGAACACACACTCTCTGCGGAATAACTCTGTGGGTGACAGGGTGCGGGGAGTGTGTGGTTTTCATTATCGGAATGTCATTCCGTACTTGATACGGAATCCAGAAATGTTTTCATATTAAAAACCCATTTATGATAAAATTTCAGCGGGATGCAAAGTAGAGAAGTATTATTTCTCTCTTGCTCTTTTCTGTAGTTCGTACAACTTCGTCAGGGCTTCTAATGGCGTGAGAGAGTCAATTTCCAGCTTGCTCAGTTCTTCCAGTACCGGTGACTTCTCCATGAATAGTGGCATCTGCGTTATAATCTCTTTTTTGCCTTGTTTATGTCCGGCTTGAATCTGCTTACCGTTCTCTGTTTCAAGCTCATCCAGAACTTCCTGTGCCCGGTGCACCACTGACCGCGGTAATCCTGCCAGCTTAGCAACATGGATACCGTAGCTTCTATCGACGCCGCCGGGGATAATTTTACGTAGAAAGATGACCTCACCACGCTCTTCTTTAACTGCCACATTGAAATTACGCACTCGCGGCAGGTAATCAGCAAGCTGGACCATCTCGTGGTAATGGGTAGCAAAAAGCGTCTTTGCGCCAAGCCGCGGATGATTATGGATATACTCAGCTACTGCCCGCGCAATTGACAGACCATCGTAGGTACTGGTGCCCCGTCCGATTTCATCGAGAATGAGTAATGAGCGCGATGTGGCATTATTCAGGATATTCGCTGTCTCAACCATCTCAATCATAAAAGTCGATTGTCCAGATACCAGGTCTTCACGGGCACCAATCCTTGTAAAAATGCGGTCGACCAGTCCAATAGTAGCTGATTCCGCCGGTACAAAACCACCTATTTGAGCCAGTAAAACAATCAGTGCTACTTGTTTAAGATAGGTTGACTTGCCTGCCATATTGGGACCGGTGAGAATGATGACCTGCATATCATTGTTAGACAGTCGTGTGTCGTTGGGGATAAAGGCGGTGTCGGTTAGCGACCGTTCTACGACTGGGTGTCTGCCCTGTGTAATAACGATTTCGTCGTCTTCGGTCAGTTGCGGGCGGTGGTAGTTGTTGTGTACTGCCACTTCAGCGAGACTAGAAAAATCATCCAGATGTGAAAGTGCGTCCGCCAGTGTCAGAATCGATTGTCTAAAGGCACTCACCTGCTTGCATATCTGCTGGAATAATGCCGTTTCAAGTTCATTGATACGCTCTTTAGCGTTCAGGATGGTAGACTCATAGTCTTTTAATTCCGGGGTAAAATAGCGCTCTCCATTGGCAAGGGTCTGCTTGCGAATATAGGTTTGTGGTACCTGTGGCAGATTCGATTTTGACACCTCTATGTAATAACCAAAGACGCGGTTATAGCCGATTCTCAGTGACTTAATGCCTGTCTTTTCTTGCTCGCTACGCTCCATACCAGCTAGGTATTGCCGGGCATTGGTGGACACCGAACGAATATGGTCGAGCTCTTCGGAAAATCCTGCTCGTATAACTCCACCCTCCCCGATGCTGTTCGATGGTTCGTCAACCAGCGCACTTTTAATTAGTTCGACTACCTCACTATGGGGTTTCAGGTTATCTTTCAGCCAGTCGATTGGACTAGAATTGGTACTCAATGCCTCCAATAATCCTGGTATTTTTTCCAGTGTATGGCGTAAAGCAATCAGTTCATTGGGTAGGGCATTTCCGCCTGAGATGCGGTTGATAAGACGTTCTATGTCAGCGGTCTGGTTGAGCAGGGCAATGAGCCGGGTGCGTGCCATCGTCTGTTCAACAAACCAGGTGATGACATCCTGCCGTTTGGTCAATTCTCTAATATCGAGAAGGGGCTGACTCAGCCATCGTTTTAGTAAACGTCCACCCATCGCAGTTTTAGTCTGGTCGATAACGGAAAGCAGAGAGCCTTTGTATGCGCCGGTTGCGGCGCGGAATATCTCCAAATTGGTTTGTGCCTGATTATCTAAGATCATAAAGGAATCGGTTGCGTAGGTAGCGAGTTGGGTAAGTTGTGGGAGTGCCCCCTTTTGTGTCTCCTCAAGGTAGTGAATAATAGCCCCCGCTGCTTTAATAGCCAGCGGTAGATGTGCACAGCCATAGCCTTCAAGTGTGGCAACACCAAAGTGCTCCATGAGAGCTTGTCGTGCCACTTCTCCATCAAACCAGTAGTTATCTACTTTGGTTAACGGCAGAGTGAGTCCGATGTCTGGAAGTTCCGCATTTTGTGCAATAATAATTTCCGCGGGTTTGAGTCGTTCCAGTTCAGTGCGAACATGACTGACGGGCAATTGTGTGGTAGCAAACTGGCTGGTGGTGATGTCTACATAAGCAATCCCTGCTATTGTATCATCCGTTACCAGACTCAATAAGTAGTTGTTTTTCTTGCTTTCTAACAAGCCGGGCTCAATCACTGTACCCGGCGTAACGACGCGGATGACTTCACGCTGTACAATACCCTTGGTTGCCCCAGGTTTGGTCATCTGCTCGCAGATTGCTACTTTATAGCCGCGGTTGATGAGTTTTGCCAGGTAGTTATCAATGGCATGGTATGGGATGCCTGCCATGGGTATTTTATTGCCCTTACCCATTTCCCGTGAGGTGAGGACAATTTCCAGTTCTCGTGAGGTGATTTTCGCATCCTCATCGAAAGTTTCATAGAAATCACCCAGCCGGAAGAGCACGATTGCCTGTGGGTATTTGCGCTTGATTCGCAAGTACTGTTGTCGGATGGGAGTCACACTGTCACGCATATCACGGTTATTGTACTAGAACGGAGGGTAAAAGGGAAAGCGGGAGTTTACCTACTTTCCCTTCCAATCAGGTTTTCTCTTCTCTCGGAAAGCCCGGGTTCCCTCGAGAAAATCTTCTGTTTCACGGATGCGGTCAGCTATTTGCCTTTCCAGTTTTAATGACTCATCCAGCGGCAGACTATAACCGCGTATCATGGCTTCTTTTACAGCCCTAGTCTGTAGAGGACCAGCTTCACACATAAGGTTTGCCCACTGCCTGGCGGTTGGCATTAATTGGTCGCGGGGGACAACGATATTTACCAGACCGATGCGGTAAGCCTCCTGGGCATCGATATGCTGTCCCATCAATAGTATCTCGGCGGCTTTTGCCCGCGAAATGAACCGAGGCAATCTGCTGATGCCACCACCGGCGGGTATGACGCCAACTTTTATCTCAGGCAACCCCAAGCGAGTGTTATCGGCAGCAATTCTGATGTCACAGGTCAAAGCTAGTTCCAGTCCGCCGCCCAGACAGTAGCCGTGTATGGCGGCAATTATCGGTTTCCATATCTGGTCAGCGCGTACCCGCTCACCTGCATCTTCTCGAGCTTCTCGGGGACCAGGACGGAAACCTGTAATATCAGCTCCTGCCGAAAATGCCCTGTCGCCAGCGCCCGTAATAATTCCTACCCACAATTCAGGGTCATCGCGGAAGTCTTTCAATGCCTCATTCAATTCCCGACTCAGGTCGGCATTAATCGCATTCAGTACCTGCGGGCGATTGAGGGTGAAAATGGCGATTCTGCCATCTTTTGTGTAATCAACAGCCATGTTAAACCTTCCTTCCCGTATTCTCGAGCACATCCTGTGGCGATATTACTCAGTACACTGCTATTTATAGAAGTGCTAATTGAAAACTTATTTTACTAATGATAGAATGCAATCACTGTTTTTATAACAGAATGGTATAATCAATGCAGAAATAAGTCAATACCTTACTAGGAGGACTTAAAAGATGGCGACGATCCAGAGTTATTATAGTGAAGCACGCCTTGCCAAAATACCTGCTTTCATCCACCGGGAGCGATGTTGGCCAGAAGTCGACAAGTACTCTCCGTGCGAAGCCTCCTGTCCGCTCCACATGGATGTCCCCAACTATGTCATTGCCATTGCCCAGGGAAATCCACGAAAATCGCTGGAAATCATTAGAGAAACAAATCCTTTGCCATCGGTATGCGGTCGTGTCTGTCATCACCCGTGTGAGGCAGACTGCAATCGCAAGGTCGTGGACATGCCCATTGCTATCGCGGCGCTAAAACAATTTGCCGCTGATCACGGATCCGTGGAGAGACCTGAGGCAGTACCTATAACAAAGGCTGAGAAAGTCGCGGTTATTGGATCTGGTCCCGCTGGTTTAACGGCAGCTCATGATCTTGTACGGAAAGGCTACGGTGTTACCGTTTTTGAAGCAGCACCTGTCGCCGGCGGTATTTTAACTTCTGCTATTCCTGATTTTATCCTTTCAAAAGATGCTGTTCAGAAAGACATTGATTATATCAAGGCGCTTGGAGTTCAGATTCATACCGGAATAAGTATAGGCAACGATGTCAGCTTTGAAGCAATCCAGAGACGAGGATATAGAGCCATCCTGCTCGCGATTGGGAATCAGAAAAGTGTCAATTTGAAAATTCCAGGTGCTGATCTGGTGGGAATTACTACCGCTCTTGATTATCTCAAGGAAGCCAAGCGTGGTTTTCTGCGACCGTTTACAGGGAAGGTATGGGTGATTGGGGGTGGCGCTGTGGCAATGGATTGTGCCCGTACAGCCTTACGTCAGGGGGCACAAGAAGTCCACATAGCTTGTCTAGAAGCCCGGGAACAGATGCCGGCATTTACCTGGGAGATTGAAGCAGCCGAAAGAGAAGGTGTTCATATTCACGCTGCCTTGTCGCCGCAGGAGTTTATCGCAAGAGGCAATTCACGGGTTCGTGGCATTAAATTTAGGAGGGTTACATCGACCTCTCTGGATGGTGATGGTCGCATTTCCTGGAAACTTGCTGAAGGAACCGGGAGTGAATTTGAAATAGACACCGATACCGTTATCGTTGCTATCGGGCAGGCGATGGAACAAGATGGCTTACCCGGCGTAAACATCAATCGTAGGGGCGTTATCAATATAAATGCCGAAACGGGAGAGACAGTGGTTACGGGTCTGTTTGCAGCCGGAGATGCGGCAGGAAACGGACGTACCGTAACCGATTCAATGGTGGCGGGACGAAAAGCGGCGGTTGCGATTGATCAGTATCTCAGCGGTAAACCTGTTACAGCTCAGAAAGATAACCATGGTGTGATATATATCAAATCGGAACAAGTGCCGAGCTATTTCGTGCGCCGCGACCGTTGGGACATGCCGAAACTATCTGCCCGGCAGGCGATAAAAACAAATAAGGAGGTGAATCTGGGATATGCGTACTGGCAGGCGGTTGAAGAAGCTAACCGCTGTCTTAACTGCCGCATGTGCGCTAATTGCGTTTTTGAACGCGGACAGTTATGCTATGAAACAGCTTTCAGACTGTTATAATCTCGGAATCAGGAGGAAGAAAAGATGTGTAATTTATGCGAACAATTCGGGGACCCTAAACATGGTAATGGTTTATGGTATCTAAACCCAACCAACTACGCTCGGAATATGTACAAGCTCAGGGCTCCCGGCGAGGGGTTTCAAGGTGCTGAGGTGGGTTTGGAAACGGGTGCTCGCCGTGGTCCGTCACAAATGGACCTTCTGAATGCAATCGAAAATGATGACTATACCGAGTACGACAGGATTCGGAAAATATTACTCGCCGGTGGACAGGGTAGTCAGGTAGTCCCTCTAAAAGATGCGGACAAGGTGCTCGAGTTGTGTTCACCTATTGGATTGATTGCCTGTATTTGTCGCAAGGATTTAAGGGCAATCGATGAACGTAATGAGCTTGAGTATACCTGTATGGGGATGGGTGTCGGGATGCTTAAATGGGAGCGCTGGCCGGAACGCTACAAGGGGGGTGTAAAATTCGTCAATATCGATGAAGCTAAGGAGTGGAACCATGAGATGGACCGTCGTGGTTTTGTCCATATCCTGATGCTTTTTGGAGCTCCATATATTGGCGGTTTCTGCCAGTGTGATTACCCTGATTGTGGTGCTATTAGAAGCGCCGTCGATTTTGGTCTTGGTCCAATTAAGGGTCATTATGTCGCCATGGTCGACTACGAAAAATGTAATGGGTGTGGTATCTGTGCCCAGAGATGTCAATGGGGTGCTTTAAAATTCGAGGTTACAAACGAAAAAGCCAACGTTGACCTGTTCAAATGCTATGGCTGCGGACTCTGTGAGACCGGTTGTCCCAGGGGTGCTATTAGTCTGTTGGAACGCACCAGTGTTCCAGCTGTTGCGGAGGTTTGGAGATGACATATTCATTACCAATGGGAAGAAAATTTCCTAAAATCACTATTGATCTGACCAAATGCACGGTTCCCTTTCTTTGTAAAAAGTGCTTACAAGCTTGTCCGATGGCAGTCTTCAATGTCACACGTGTGATGGCCAAGGAGAAGCGGCTTGAGGAAATGGACCCACGTATTGATGGCAACTATGTTCTTCGCGCGCCGCGCCGAGACAAATGTACGGTCTGTAACGTGTGCCTCGATATCTGCCCTGTAGATGCTATCAAAATTGATGTGCCGAAGCAAGGACATCAAAAGGTCGAATACGTTAGTGCTAAGAAAAGCCAGCAGAAAAAATCGGGTACAGTAGAGCATGACTATTTTGCAGAATTGAAAAAGCAACCATATCCCCTATTTACTGCACCCAAACCGTATTCATTCGATTTGAATGAAGATATGGTACAGATGGTACGTAAAGATTTCAACCCGGATAAGGTTACAAATGCCCTATCAGAGGTCATTAAAGGTAAAAGCAAAGCAGAAGCCCAGAAAACCGGGGAAACGTTTTTTAAAGATATGGGTGAGAAGTGGATGCGAAGGACCATCCAAATGGGAGATGAATATTATGACCGCACCATTGAGATGATAATGGAAACGGTTGACCGACAGGGAAAGCAGTTCTTGATTTTCCCGCATGTACTTCAGCGATATGTTGAGATTGCTTATCTGGCGACACAGGACTTTCTTAAAGTGCCCGTCACTCTGAATAATGCAGATGAGGTAGCCTATCGAATTCCCAAGTGTGCTCTCTATGGGAAAATTGAAGAGAAGGTCGGTGGTGATTTTGCAAAGCTAATGACCTGTAAGGACTACTGTCATTCTGCTCTGGCTACTGCCCAGAAGCAAATAAATGTGGATATTCTCATCGACCAGCCAGCGACCACAGCGAAGGAAGGATTCTGCGAGTTCTCCATGCGCAAACTATAAAAGCTTCAGGGTGAATGGGGAAGTCTGGTGAACCTGGAAAATAAAGTAGCCGTTATCACCGGTGCTGGCCGCGGCATTGGAAAGGCGATTACTGTCCGTCTCGCTGATGAAGGTGCCAAGGTAGTCATCAGTGATGTGGAGATTGCCTATGCGGAACACCTGGCGGAAAAACTGAGGAAAACCCGTCACGAAGCATTAGCATTCAAAGTGGATGTGAGCAAGTCATCTGATGTTGACCGAATGTTCGCTGAAGTAGAACGACAGTGGGGTGCAGTGCATATTCTTGTCAATAACGCCGGTATCCGACAGGATATACCTTTGCATAAAATGAGTGACAAAGAATGGGATTCTGCGATTTCTGTACAGGTCAAGGGGTGTTTTAACTGCTCACGTTCTGCTCAGAAGTATATGGTAGCGCAGAAATACGGAAGAATTATTAATATCTCATCGCCGGTGCCTGCGATCCTGGGAGAAAAGAAACAAACAGCTTATGCCGCTGCCAGCGCTGCTATCGATGGCTTCACGAAAGCGTTGGCGATGGAGCTCGGACCGTTCAATATCACAGTAAATGCTGTAGCTCCTGACTATATCGATACGGAATTGCTACGTAACATTGCTAAAGAGGAAGGGATGTACCTTGATGATTTCCGACGGTTTGCCACAGCACAGATTGCTTTGAGGCGGATGGGTACGCCTGAAGATGTGGCGGGCGTTGTGCAGTTTCTGGCAAGCGATGATGCGGCCTTTGTTACAGGACAGATCATCCATGTCAAGGGAAGCCCTTAACGCCCCCTGTTGTCATTCCCGCGAAAGCGGGAATCCAGTTTATTGATTTAATCGCTGTTTAGAAATTCGATCCCACCTAACGGTGGAACAAGCATTAGATATTAAGATTTAGGTGGTGAGGTGGTTAGTAAGGGGAACAATGCATTTTATGCCTGACACTGAAGACGAAGACTCTGCCTCTGAAACTTTCTGGCCTGAAGGATATAAGCAGATTATCCGTGAAGATGTAACGATATTGGTCAGGGAAGAATTACTCAAAGAGAAACCATTTGCCAATGTCTACGAACAAGGTTATAAGGCGAAGTTTCTCGGCCACATTCAATTTCTTGAAAAGGTTGCGGATATGGTGGCAGTGGGGGCGGAAAACGGTGCCGATGACGCCTTTGATACTGTCATCGATGCATTTCTGACAGAGGCATCCTTACCTCAATTGAGGGCTTATGCCCACTATAGCCAGCCGTGTGTGATTTCTGAAGAACTGAAGCAGAAGCTGAAACGGAATATCATTGAAGAATACAGCCAGGACAATGTTTACGTCCATGCTTACAAGGTGGGATACACAAAACGTTATCCTTCCTTCAACGAGTATATAAACTGGATTGCTGACCTGGTGATTACAGGCGCGATGAATGGCGCCGATGATATACTTGAAAATATGTACCGTTCGTTTATGAAGTTAGCTCCTATTATGCCTGTACGGAGGCACCCAAGAAGGCTGAAGATGTGGTAGGGAGAAAACGTGAATAAAATCGCAGTTTGTGGTAAAGGTGGTAGTGGTAAGAGCGTACTTGTCAGACTGCTTGCCGATGGTTTAAGACGGCGTGGTCGCAAAGTAGTTGTTATTGATTCCGATGAATCGAATACGGGCTTGTTCCGCATGCTTGGATTTGAGAAACCACCGGAACCTTTGGTTGGGCTGTTAGGTGGAAAGAAAAAGCTTGAGGAAATGCTGGAAGAAGCCATACGCTCTGGCATCCCGGAAATGCAGGTCAATCTAATCCACAAAGAGCTTCAGTTAGCCGATATTCCACCACAGTATATCCTTGAGAAAGACAGTATCCGTCTTATTAATATCGGCAAGATTCTCATGGCACTGGAAGGCTGTGCTTGTCCGATGGGTATTGTCAGCAGGTCATTCTTGAAACGACTCCGCTTAGCGCCGGACGAGGTTGCACTGGTGGACATGGAAGCTGGAGTCGAACACTTCGGGCGGGGTGTAGAGACAAGTATCGACTGCGTATTAGTAGTCGTGGAACCGTCTCTGGACTCGTTGGAGGTTGCTGAGAAAATCCACGAACTTGCCGGTCAGATTGATATCGCCGATGTCTGGGTGGTGCTGAATAAGATTACCTCTGAGAAAATTGCGGAGCGATTAACAGATTACCTGAATGAACGAAACATTCGTGTCATCGGGCAGATTCACCAGGACGCAGACATTTTTGAATCGAGTTTGGAAGGGCGTCCTATCAAGAACGGGACAGCCTCTTACGATGTTGATAAAATATTAGATTTTTTATTTCCATGATACTAGCTCAAAACTCAAATCTAAAAAGTCAGAACCACAGTGCAAAAGTGAAAACTGAGACATTTAGTCGATTAAAAAGTTTTAAGTAATGGTTTTAAAGTTTGAATTTTTACTTTTGACTTGAATACATGAGTAGTTTGTGAGTAAACAGTCGGCGGTAACATTAACAACGGATTTACTCTGCGTTATTCGTACGCGGTAAAGTGCGCGACACTTATGACGCCTCAGTAAATATCTGCTGATTATTGTCACCGACCGTCTTTCTGCATTTGATATCGTCATAACTTGCGGTAGTCTAGATAAAAGGAAAATATTGAATCAAATTTCTGCCTACTGGTTCGAGCAAACGAAACACATCATGCCGAACCACGTGGTTGAAGTTGTAAACGATGTAAAGCGATAAAACATTTTCAAAAAATCTTGACTTTAACGTGGCGTCATAGTTTATATTTAAATTATGACGGTCTACACGGTAAAAAAATTAGCATCGCTAGCTGGAGTCAGTGTCCGAACGCTGCATTACTACGATGAATTGGGACTTCTCAAACCCAGATATCGTCAAGAGAACGGTTATCGGCATTACGATGAGGACTCTATTATCCGACTTCAGCAAATTATGTTCTTTCGGGAGCTTGGATTCAGCCTCGATGAGATCAGAAAAATAATTTCACTTCCGGACTTTGATGTACTTGAAGCCCTGAAGTCACAACGCAACTTGCTTGTCAAGAAGTCGGAGCGTCTGGGGGTGCTTATTTCGACTGTCGATAAAACTATCAAACGATTAAAAGGAGAAGATAAGATGCAGTTGACAACAGATTTGCCCCTGCCTTTATTCATACGCGGCAAAGTGCGTGATACCTATGACCTCGGTAAATACCTGCTGATTATCGCCACCGACCGTCTTTCGGCTTTTGATGTTGTTCTGCCCTGTGGTATTCCGGATAAAGGTAAGATATTAAATCAAATATCTGCCTACTGGTTTGAACAAACGCAGCAAATTATCCCCAATCACGTTATCGCTATGGTCGATGATGTGAAAATTCTCGATAAATATCTACCTGTCAGCAAGCGGTTTGAATATCCCGAATATCTGGCGGGACGTAGTATGATTGTCAGAAAACTGGAGCGTTTGCCGATTGAGTGCGTGGTGCGCGGTTATCTGGCTGGTTCCGCATGGTCGGAGTACCAGAAAACAGGTAAGGTACTCTGGACGAAGTTACCGAAGGGTCTAAAAGAGAGCCAGGAACTTCCAGAACCCCTCTTTACCCCGACTACTAAAGCGGAAGCAGGACATGACGAACCGATGACAATGGTGACAGTAAAAAAGTTGGTAGGGACTGTAATCGCCGAGCAGGTGCAGGAGAAATGTCTGGCAGTATATAACTTTGCACGGAAACAGGCAATCGTAAAAGGTATTATCATCGCGGATACGAAGATGGAGTTCGGGCTGGATAAAGGCAAGCTTGTTCTTATTGACGAACTGCTCACGCCGGACTCATCACGGTTCTGGGATGTGAAGCTATATAAGGTAGGACAGTCCCAGCCGAGTCTTGATAAACAACCAGTGCGTGACTGGCTGACAAAATCGGGTTGGAACAAAGAGCCACCAGCGCCAATGCTACCAGAGAAAGTGATTGAATCCACGAGCCGCATCTATCGCACGGCATACGAGAGGCTAACAGGGAAAAAACTGCGGTAATTGCACTATTGCTCGGGGTCAGGTACGCAATATTAAAATACCTTTCATACCTTGATTATGGAATTCCATGATAATTTCCTTTTCTTCAGTTGTACACCCTATCAGAAGCTTTATTTCAGAGTCCTTCTTCAGCAGGTCAACTGTACAGATTACCGCATCGATTTTTCCGGATAGTTCGGTGCCCCGCCAGACATCAATGCCATGACCATCCATAGAAGTGGTGTTTTCGAGGTAGCCATAATCAACGGGATAGATCATTTCAGGAAAACGTGGATGGTGTGTACCTTTAGGTCTGTCTATCACCAGCCTGGATGAGCTAACGAGGGTGTCTAGAGCTTTCCAGAACGCTTCATTTTTCCTAGCGTTCATCAGCAGGATTCCTTTTTATTTTGCTTTGTATGTTGTTTGTTAGTTGTTGGTTGACAATTGGTAGTTAAGTTACTACCTGTTTCTAAGCCTTTCGCAGTTGGGAGTACATCCATTGCAGGGAACGCATGGTGGATCTACCTTGGGTTTCCCAGGTTCCCCTATAAAATCTAATATCCTGGTGTAGTCACTATCTCCCGAAAAATCAATAGCAACATCATAAGCAACCATTTCTTCTCGCGTCCTGGTCTCTGGGTATCTAGGTAATTGTACTTTACTATTTATGTGTATTTGAAAGCTGTAAATCTGTTTGCAGTACGGACATTTTGCAAATCCGGTGAGTTCTAGTCCTTGTTTAATACAGTTGTCAAGGTTTACCCCATCAAACGCAACCGTTACCTCTCCATTCGCCATGTCTGTGTCTCCCCTCTTTGTCAACTCAAACTAAAAACCAATTATGTTTACCGCTCGATTCTCTGCTTTGTGCTCGGTAATTTCCCGCTTACCCGTGTGTCAACACGCGTGGCGATATCCAGCGCCCGTCCTAGCGCCTTGAATAAAGCTTCGGCTTTATGGTGGTCGTTTGTGCCGTATAAAATGCGTCCGTGCAGATTCAATTTTGCTTCAACCGCAAACGCTTCCAAAAAATGCCGTATCAGGTCGGTTGGAAAACCACGCATGTCATTCCGCTTGAAAGGTAGATCCAGTACACAGTAACCGCGACCGCTCAGGTCAACAACAACCATCGCCAGTGCATCATCCATCGGCACGGCTGCGTCACCCATACGGACAATACCCAGTTTTTCTCCCATGGCTTCGTTCAATGCCTTACCCAAGCAGATGGCGATATCCTCGGAAACATGGTGCTCATCGTCACCGGTGGCTTTAATATTGAGGTCAAGACGACCATGCTTAGCGGTTTGCGATAGCAGGTGATCGAGCATATTAATACCTGTATCTATCTTATAATCGCCAGTGCCATCCAATCCTAATTTCAGAATGATATTCGTCTCTTTAGTATGACGTTTGATAGTCGAAATACGTTTTGCCATTTCACTCGCCTCCTATCTGACGGAGTGCTTTAATAAGTGTGTCTGTATGCTCCGGTTTCCCCACACTTATGCGGATGCAATTCTTTACCCTCGCCTGGTCAAAATACCGCACCAGAATACCCTTCGACTGTAATTGTTGGTAGAGCTGTTTGGCGTTGCCCTTGAGCACATCGCAGAGTATGAAATTCGCTTTCGAGGGATATGGTTTGAGCCATTCTATTTTCTTGAGCTCGGCGAAAAGGCGTTTGCGTTCGGTGATTGTCTTATTAACACTTGCCATCAGGTAGTCAGTATCTTTGAGCGATTCCTCGACTGCTACCAAAGCGGCGACATTGACATTATAAGGAATTTTAATGCGCAGGATGAAGTCAGCAATCTCCGGCGGAAAGACCCCATAACCCACCCGTAGTCCTGCTAGCCCCGCCCACTTGCTGAATGTACGCAAGACGACCAGGTTGTCATACTTTTTCACCAGTGGCACCACTGTCATGCGACTGAACTCATAATAGGCTTCATCGATGACGACTGGCATGCCCGTGTCCAATAACGCTTTAATGTCCGCTTCGGGAGTGAGGTTGGCGGTGGGGTTGTTGGGGTTGGCGATAAAAATTATCTTCGTCCTTGGAGTAATTGCCGACTTAATCTTATTGATGTCAATACTGAAATCGCTTTGCCTCGGTACTTCGACGAGTGTGCCACCGCAGAGTCTGGTACTGAAGCTATAAATACCGAAAGTAGGTGTACAATTTATGACTTCATCGCCTTTTGCCACCAATAGTCGTACCAGCAGGTCAATCAACTGGTTACTGCCGCTGCCGGCGACTATGTATTTCGGGTCGACACCAATATAGTCTGAGAGCATCTTCCGCAGACGCTCCTGCCCGTCGTCGGGATAGATATTGAATTGTTTATATTTCGCCAGTGCTTTCTGGACACGTGGGGAGCAACCGTAGGGGTTTTCATTGGCGTCTAGTTTTATGATGTCACTGGTAGCAACATCAATCTTGCCATCGAGCGTCTCCGGTGAGGTAGCTGCAGAATATCCCCCAAAATAAAGCAATTCTTTTCGTATTAGTTTTTCTATGCCCATATATCTTTACCCCTACCTTTACTAAAGGGAGACAAAGAGGGATTTTAAATCCCCCTCAATCCCCCTTTTCCAAAGGGGGAAGCTAACTTTTATTTTTTCCTTGTGTTTTTCAGTCGTAGTTCTATGGCACGAGCATGGGCATCAAGACCTTCTGCCTGAGCGATGGTGATAGCTGCTTCACCGGCGAGGTTCATCAAAGCATCTCCAACACTGCTGACATTAGTGATCTTCATAAAGTCGGTCACATTCAGAGGAGAACTGAACCGTGCCGTGCCTTCAGTTGGTAGGGTGTGCGACGGTCCCGATACGTAATCGCTCATGGCTACTGTGGCTTTCTGCCCGTAAACAATACACCCTGCATTTGTTAGGTGTTCTTCATAAGAAGTATTTGGTTTGACCAGTAACAGAATATGTTCGGGAGCATAGAAGTTGGTTAGTTCCACCGCGTCTTCCATACTATCGACAATAACAATCATACCATTATCGTGAAGCGACTCAGTAATTACATCTCGTCGGGATAACGTTTTTATCTGCTCTTCAATCGCCTGCAGGACATTGCTGGCAAGCGAGCGAGAATTCGTGATGAGAATTGCCTGTGACAGACCGCCGTGTTCTGCTTGCGCTAATAAATCCGACGCACAATAGCCAGGATTAGCGGTCTCGTCGGCAATTATTACTACCTCCGAAGGTCCCTGAAGCCCGTCAATGCCGACCACTCCGTATACGAGTTTTTTCGCCAGGAAGACATAAATATTTCCCGGTCCGCATATTTTATCGACACGAGGTACCGATTCTGTACCATAGGCAAGCGCAGCAATAGCCTGAGCTCCGCCTATAGAAAAAACCCTATCGACGTCAGCAATTGCCGCCGCCGCCAAAATAGCCGATGGGACAGCACCATTTTTACCGGGTGGTGTTGTTAAAATTATCTGGCTCACGCCGGCAATTTTTGCTGGAATAGCAGACATCAATACCGTCGATGGGTAGCTTGCAGTCCCACCGGGCGCATATAATCCTACTTTTTCCAGAGGACGAACTATCCAGCCGGTCTTACCGTGAGTGTAAGTCTGAAAGATGCGTTGTTTTTGCATCTGGTGGAAGCTAGCGATACGGCCTGCTGCCAGTTCCATAGCAGAGAATAGCTTTTTATCCACTTTTTTTGTGGCGGATGTTATTTGTCTGCGACTTATCTCCAGTTTATCCAGTTTGACGCCATCGAACTTTTCGGTATATTCGAAGAGTGCGGCATCACCTCGCTGGCGGACATCATTAATAATGCGTCTGACTGTGGGTTCCTGTTTGTATTGCAGATCACGACTTGCCTGTCGCGCAAGCAACTTTTTTGCTTTTTCAAAACCATTGATTATTTTCACGGTTAGCACTTACTCCTTCGCGATTGCACCGCTGAATAATTTGACCAGCGAATTAACACGTGCTTGTTTGACGCGGTTGTATTTACCGTTTTTATTACCGATCAAACGGGCGGTTGATTCGAAAAGAGTATCAATGATTTTTAAATTGTGTCGGGTAATAGTAGTGCCTGTCTCGGTATTCTCAATCAATAGGTCGGCATCTTCAGGCAGAAAAGCTTCGGTAGCACCCCAGGTCGGTATGATACGGTACATGCCGAGGTGATTTTCACGGGCGTATTTATCAGCGAGGTTTATATATTCCGATGCTATCCGTATTGATGGTCTATCTCTAAAACCAGTCTGTCGTAACGCGTATATATTATCAGCAGATACGGTACTGCTGACCACCGCCACAATTCGCACCCACCCGAATTTCAGGTTGAGTAGTTCTTGCACTGGGCTGGATGGAAATGCGGCGAGGTGGTCGGTAAGCCAATCGCGTCCTGTAATTGCCAGGTCGAAATTGCCGTTAGCCACCTGTAGAGGCATATCCTGAGGGCGGATGACCTTAGTAACCACGCCTTCCATCTTGATCACAGGACGACGATTGCCCGTAGCGGAAGGGTAGTCATCAATTTTTATCCCGGCTCGATTCAACAGTTCTACTGTAAACTTTTGCTGGTGACCATCTGGTAGCGCAATACGCACTATGTCGGTGGCTTTTTCACGAATGGGGAAGGTGGGTGATGATGTTTTGCGAGGGACTGGATTAATTGAATGAGCCTCTATAATATCCGGTCGTACTGTCTCTAGTGTTGCCAGGATAGTACTCAAATCTTTCTGCTTCCAGCTCTGCCGGTTGGCAATGAGGAAGGCGCTATAATCAATAACCTTGTTCAGTGGAATCAGCCCATTATTCAGGGATTTCCCGTCTGGGCTGCTTGATACCAGCGCCAGTGTTGCACTCTCTGGCGGGTAGGCTTCAGCACCCCCCCAAACTGGATAGATACTGAACCGCTTGAGCCGCTGATTTAAAGCAAAGGACTCGGCAATATTTGGGTATTCGCTGGCGATGCGAACTGTATCATTAGTCGATCGTAAATTATCACTCAGCGCTTTTTTTTGAGTTCGATTGCCAGCAATGAATAATGCACCCCAACCATAGCCAAGATTTTTCAATTTCACCAGTGAACTACTGACAAATTTCACGGAGAGTTCTTCGATCCAGTCCAGACCGCAAATGCCCAAATCGTAGTTACCGATAGCGACTTGAATCGGGATGTCCTTTTCTTGAAAGACCTTTACTAATAAGTCCGGGAATCTACCCGATTGAAGGCGGTAATTACGCAGAGACGTATCGTAACCAGATAACTGCCATCCAGCTTTTTCAAGTAGAGTAGCGGTCTCATTGAGAAGTCTACCTTTAGGAAGGGCGATTCTAACGGGCACGTTGCCCTCCCAGTAGTTTCAGGACGGCATCGATTGTCCCGACCTCTTGCTTGCTTTTACCTGAATTACTGATCAAAATAAAGTGTGGTGCCTTCTTGCGTATCTCAAGTTGCCATTTGTAGGTCTGTTTTTCTTTTATGTTGAGGTTTAGGCTGGTGACAAATCCCGCTTCATGTAGTCGTTTTACTACCTTGAATGCGGACTTCATTAATCCTGTTTGTTCATCCTGAACGGTCACTAAGATTTTATTAGTTACAGTGCGTGATGGTTTAACAAGCTTCATAAGCGGATCAAGGTAAAGAGCAAAGCCAGAAGCTGGTATGTTTCCACCTCCCATTAGGGGTATGAGTGCGTTGTAACGTCCGCCACCACCTACCTTAACTTTCCCTGCAAAAAGTTGAAAAATGAGACCAGTATAATATTCAAATCCCCTCCCCGAGGCGATATCAATCTCATAAGGCTGTCCCATTGACGTCAGCAGTTCAGTGATGGCAATAAAGTTATCTAGTGCCGGTCTGAACTCGGGCAGATTTTGAGTAAAGATTGCCTTGAGATTTTTCAAGAAACCTGATGATTCACCCTTGAAGTCAAGCAGGGGTGTCAGTAAACGTGCCAGTTCCGGTGTCCGGTCTCTAAGCTGGTTCAATCTGGTGGCATCACCATCCAGAATCTGATCGAAAACTTTGCTCTGTTCTTCAAGAGATAGCCCAAAACCGGAAAGCAAAGCACGTATAATACCGGCATGAGACAACTTCAATTCAATATTCTTTAGACCATTGGTTTTAAGTGTCTCCATAGCAATAGATGTTAGCTCAACGTCGGCAGTGGTAGAACCAGCGCCAATCAGTTCGACGCCGCATTGCCATTTCTCCCGGCTTTCTTTTCCTGTTTCCTCAAAAATGAAGATGTTAGTTACATAGAAAAGTCTGGCGAGTTTTTCCGCTGCCATTTTATCAATGTATGCCCGTGCTACAGGTATCGTGCCATCAGGTCGCAGTACGACGCGTTCGCCACTCCAGCCATCCCAATCGAGGAAAGAATACACCTTGCCTAATGTGCTCGGAGTCAAAGTGCCGGCTGAAGTAAAGAGGTGCAGATATTCGATCGTAGGTGTCTTGATTTCCTTGTAATCCCATGCAAGACAAGTATTTCGAAATACCCCCTCAATCTGGCGAAAACGGCGCATTTCCTCCGGGGAGAGGTCTCTGGTACCTTTACATTTTTGGATTCTCATTCAACAATTTCCCGAACTAGCAGTGATTCAATTCTACACCACTTTGACATAATTGCTCAATTATCGGGGAGTGATTAGGTTCATAAGACGGAAAATGGGTAGGGGATAATAGCCAACTATGGACGTAGAAACGAGGGATCAGGATTTAGATATTAGAAATTGGACATTAGATATTTATTAGCTATTACCCTTTGCCTGCCTGAGCTGATAACCATTTGCGGCTTCTACTGCAAGCGCCAGACTCATCAGGAAATCATCATGCCCCCGTGAAGGATCCACAAAGAAATTCATGGTTTGATTGGGGCGATATTCGCTTCTGGCATTGTCTATTTCCAGCCAGAACTCCTGGAATTCTGGCGAGCCGTCTCCTTCATACATTTTCAACCTACCGGAATTGATAGAGGCAAGCAAGTCGAAACCAAGCTTCGATTTTGATGGTGCTGTAAAAACAAAGGGCACTACCCTTGAACCAAGTGCCTGTCTCAAAAAAGAAGCAATTGGCTGCCCCATCCCAGTTGAATCAACTATAATCCGCTTACAGCCCCATACATTTTTCAATAGGTCGACAAGACGTTGATAAAGGTCGGTATGACGAATACCTCTCCATACGTAGTGTTCCACGATTCTGATGGTAGGTTGTTTTTGTATTTCATTGATAGCTGTGAAATCAAGCTCAGCAATGGCCAGTACCGTAGCATCTTGTAGCGGTCTGCTAGTTGTGGAGATGGAATTCTCATCGTTGTATGTCTCTCCTGCGATGTCAATACCAGCAATATAGGTTATACCTTTCTCGGCGCTATGTTTTCTCGGATGGGTTCCCTGTAGTTGGGCTTTCTGTTGGGGAGAGAGAAAGCCCCCACCCCCACGCACCGGCTGAAGACAATATTGGGTCAGGAAAAGCGGGTGATTTTCACCAAGACGTTGTCGCTCGTTTTCAACGTAAGCTAGATAGTCCGGATTGTATTTTGCGACCTCCTGCCAATCGTAGCGGAAGTGCCGTCTGATGCCATCTCGCTTTTGCAGTTCGAGGTTCGTCTGCTTGATTTCTTCCAGTAATGTCGACTCATCCCAGGTTGTACCGTAGTGGACCGTCGTCACATTGGTGGTCGCTCCCATCGGTTTGAAGTCACGGGTATACTTCTCTTTGTTCACATCCTGCGACTCATCGATTTCCAGTAGTAGGTGAGCCGTATTCCCAACGACATTTGCAGATTCATCGGCAGAGAGAAAGATGACGCGGGCATTCACCAGACGAATGATGTAACCCAGTTCGGAAGTCCAGATTCCAGCAAATCCCGCATCGTTGAGCCTATCTTTAAGGCGCATCATTGAGATGACGGTCTGCGGTTTGAATGTTGGTGAGCACTTGATGAGGTTTCGTGGCTCGATCATATAGAGAGTCAGGAGGAGAAGTTCAAGCTGAGCAGAAAGCTCGTTTTTACCACCCTGCCGTGCAATTTCTACGGAAAAGGTCAGCCCCTTTTTACCGAAGATACTATCAAGAATGGCGACTGCAATTTCACGCTGGTAAGGACGAAGTTGGTGCAAACCAAGTTGACTGTGATGTTTATTTCTTGAGGCTCGTCCCGAGCGTAATTCCGAGCGGGATGGCGACGTCTTTGAGGACACCGATAATTATCTCCTTTAACCCTTGTTTGTCTTCTTTGCGGACGTTGTATTTGGTCATGATGAGCTTGGTGAGGGCATTAATTGACTGCGTGATAAGACGCAGGTTCTCCGGGTCGCGCTGTACCAGTGATTTAATCTTCACGCGGAGCAGAGCGATTTCTTCATCGATGCCTTCTACCATGGTTGCCATTTCGAAATCAACCCGTTGATTTTCATCGAGTACATTAGAGTAAAAGCCGTGTTTACGGGCATATTGATTACCTTTGGGTGCGCCGCGTTTTTTCATAATTTCTTCTGTCATAATAATCCTCACTTCTTGTTTTGTTATCATAGAACACATGTTCTCTTATGTCCAGAGAGATTTGTCGTCAGCGCCATCGTCATTTTTGCTCCAACTTGTCATTCTGGAGAAGCGAAGCGACGAAGAATCCGACGCCGCAGCGTCGTCCTGAGTCCTTCTCTTGAAGGACGAATGGATCTGGAGGACTAGTCGGCTAGCCCTGTAGGGTGGGTGAAACCCACCTTCCTCCTCCCTCCCTCTTTGTCATGCTGAGCGCAGCGAATGCATCTCAGGGTGGTGAGGAACTCCTGTACCTTGTACCCTCTCACTTGTCATACTGACCCCCGACCTGATTGGTGTCAGAGTGTCATTCCAGACTTGATCTGGAATCCAGTATCACTGTGTCATTCCCAGCGCAAGCGGGGAATCCATCACTTCTCACTGTAGACTGTCTCAAGTACAATTGTCATCGAGGCAAGAAAGGTATACAATAGTCGCTACAAATGAGTATCGCGAGAGATTTATACCAGTTACAGGAAATCGAGCTGGCGCTTGAAGCCAATGAGCAGGCGCAGGTAAAAATTTCGAACCAGCTCGGTGAAAGTCAGGAAGTAAACAAGACGCGGGCAAAACTCACTGCTGCGCAGAAGCATATCGAAGAACTGGGCAAGCAGCAGAAGTCGGCGGAGTGGGAGATTGACGACCTGACGACCAAGATAAAGACGATTGAAAAGAAGCTATACGATGGCAAGATTTTCAATCCCAAAGAACTCGGTAATCTGCAAGCGGAGGCAGAAGATTTCAAAAAGAAGCGGTCCGGATTTGAGGATAAGGTGCTAGACTTGATGGAACAAACCGAGCTAGCGAACGAGAGTCTGGATGGCATCAATGTTGAGCTTGCGCGGTTGACTGCTCAGTGGCAAAACCAGCAAAAACAACTGACGGGAGAGCTTGAACAACTGAAAGCAAATCACGGTGCACTGGAGACCAAGAAACAAGCCTTCTTGCCACAAATCGATGCTAACGCTGTGGAGACATATCGAGAGTTACGGAAGAGGAAGGGCACTGCGATTGCTCGGGTTGAGCAGGGTATTTGCCTGGGTTGCCGTATCACCCTCCCAAACTCTGACCTCCAACAAGCTAAGAGCGGTCGATTGGTGAAATGCAGTAGCTGTAACAGGATCCTCTTTTTACCCTGACAATGAAACTCGTAATCAATACAGATGGCTTGTCTAAAAATAATCCCGGTCCCGCCGCTATAGGCGCGATATTAAAAGATGTCCGGGGAAAAACTGTTGCCACTATCTCGCAGGCAATTGGTGTGGCGTCCAATAATGAAGCCGAATACCGTGCAATTATTACTGCCCTGGAAAAGGCATTGAAGCTAGGGGCGAAGCAAGTTGAATTACACTCTGATTCTGAGCTGGTGGTCAACCAGCTCAACGGGCGCTACAAAATCAAATCAACTAATCTGCGACCGTTATATCTACAAGCTGCGCAATTACTCGGTCAGTTTGATAAGGTTGCTATCACCTATATCCCGCGAGAGCACAATACGGAAGCAGATCGTCTGGCAAATCAGGCACTGAAAAGAAAGCTGTAAATCTTAATATTGGTTACGTTGTTCTTTCACAACAAACGCAATACCCAGCATCCCTATAAGAGCCAGTCCCGCCCCGAAATAGAAGGTCGCCGCCGGGTTAATAGCATCCCACATCCAGCCGGCGATAACGCTGGCAAAAAAGAGCATAATACCGACTACACCTTGATATAATCCGTAAGCCGTCCCCCTCCGTTCTGCAGGCACAAGGTCGGCGATAAAAGCCTTCGCGGCGCCTTCAACAATGCCATAATAGATACCGTAGAACGCAAAGAGCAGCCAGATATGCCAGATATCGGATGCCAAGGCAAAGCCGAAGTAAACGATCGCATATATGAACCAACCTACGGCAATAATTCGACGACGTCCTATTTTGTCGGAGAGGATACCCATCGGCAATGCCATTAAGGCATAAGTTGCATTGAATAACACAAGCATCAGCATCACCTGGATAAGAGGGGTATCTGTGCCCTGCGCACGCAAGATAAGGAAGAAGTCACTGGAATTCCCCAGTGTAAAGACTGCCACAACCACCAGGAAAAACCAAAACTGCTTCTCGAATCCTTTGGTAATTCCAGAAAGTGGGAAGGCAGTTTTTACGCTAGCTCTCGATTCCTTTCTCGTCTCCCTTACCATTGTCATTAGCACGATAACCGCCAGTACCGCTGGTATCACCCCGATTATCACCATCCAGTGGTAGGTTTCCAGTTCTAGTTTCACACCGCCACCTTGGAGGACGTAGACAATAATGGCGCCGATTGCCAAGCCCAGAACCGCTCCAGATGTGTCCATTGCCCGGTGGAAACCAAAACCTTTGCCTCTCTCATTAGCCGATACTGAATCTGCAATCAAGGCATCGCGGGACGAACTGCGTAAACCTTTACCGATTCGGTCACCAAGCCTAACTCCCAGCACCGCGCCCCAGCAGTTTGCTATATACATTAAGGGTTTTATCAGGGTTGATAGTCCATAACCTACCACCGCCAGCCCTTTTCTTTTCCCGATGCGATCGCTGAACCAGCCACTGAAAATTCTAATAATCGCGTCGGCGCCTTCGGTAATACCGCCGACAATCCCCACTACATTTGCTGCCGCTCCGAGAACATTACATAGGAAAAGGGGAATAATGGTGAAAATCATTTCGCTGCTGATGTCCGTGAGAAAGCTAACTATACCCAGAAAAAAGACATTAGGGTGCAGGCCAAAGATTTTCTTGCGTGCATCAGTTATTACAGGCTGTGTCATCTATTCTCCTTCCATTACTTCTTCCACCAATTCCCTAATTTTCTGCCGCGACTCTTTTAAAATTCTCTTGCCAGCTGGAGTAGCCAGGTAATATTTCCGGACTCTACCTGCCACCACACGAGCTTTACACGTCAGGAAACCCTCTTTGCTAAGTCGATGGAGAGTGGGATAAAGAGTGCCGGGACTGATACTATAGCCGTGGCGTGCCAATTCCTCAGCGATGTCTGCCCCATAGATTGGCTCTTTAGTGGCATGGTAAAGGATGTGAATTTTAATGAATCCAAGAAAAAATTCGCGATCAATCATAGTTACATTTACCGATATTGTAATATGATATTATAACACCGGAAGAATAAATGTCAAAATTGTCTTTGTATTATTCTTTAATCTGGTGCCGGCGGAATAGTTCTATGACAAAACGAACCAGTCGTTGCCAGTTTCTAATTATTCGCCACAGCAGAGGGGCTCTCGGATAAGCCATAGCCAGCTTGATAACGCTTTCTTTTGCTGAGTAAAGGGGTGGACCATGCCCGAAACAGCAGACATCGAAGTCCAGGTGAGCTAACTTTTTAAGTGACTCCTCCGCTTCATCTCTATTAGACCTGAGGGGAATAGGCCGACTTAATCTATCTTTGTTGTTTATTATCGTATCTCCTGCAATCAGAACTCTGCTTTTAGGTAGGAAAAGACATATACTTCCCGGAGTATGTCCGGGTGTGTGAACGATATGTACACCACCTGAATACGGAAGCAAATCGCTATCTTTAACCACAATATCAATAGTGCGGCGCTTAAACTTGGCAAAACGGAATAATACCCGTTCGAACCATAATCTCGGTACCGAGACAAAGCCAAGAATTACCAGCCCAATAATTAAAGAAATTACTCTTAGAGTGATGATGGCAGCAATTGGGATTTCTATGCCGGAGAAGCGTAGTGCCAGTCTCCCCAACCATAATACGAATAAAACTATGATTAGCTGTGAAGTCTCAATAAAAGGTGAGAGGACATATTTACCCTCTCGATTTCTGATAACTTCATCGGTATGAGCTATGGTCTGAGCTCCAGTAATATCACGAAGCTTGTATAGACTGCCCATATGGTCAAAGTGACCATGAGTAATGATAATACTTGCAAGCTCTGCGGGCTCTCGCCCCAGCCTCTTGATATATTTCAGGACAATGTCACTATTCCCAGCCATTCCTGTATCGATGAGCGCTAACTTGTCATCTACTAACAGGTAAACGTTACTCCCTCGTATTCCCTCTATGTGATGAATTCCTGACATAATTTCCATTTTATGTGTGATCTCCAGTCCATACTATAAGATAATATAAATAAAACAACAATGGTTGTTAACAAAATAAACGCTTGGTTTAGTCTTTGGCTATTGGGAGTGAATGATTATCGCGCGTGATAGGCAAGGGTTGGCGACCCCGAGGGGATTTGAACCCCTGATCTCCACCGTGACAGGGTGGCATGTTAAACCGCTACACCACGGGGCCATTTATTTGGGAAGCAGATTGCTAACCTCTAAAAGTCTAACAAGGTTAGCCTTCGATGTCAAGCTGTATGTGCTCAATTTTCCAATTAAAACTTGTCTTGTATCTGCAAATTGTGTTATGCTATATTGTTTGTAAACTAATAATACTTGGTGATGTGGATGGTATCTGAAAAAACAGCAACAACAGAGAAATTGAACAATTACGAACTTATTATCATTCTAAAACCAGACCTGGTTAACGAAAAGCTGGATGCCGTACTCGAGAATATCAAGAAGTTTATCTCCAATAGAGGTGGAACTATTACTGATGTCCAGAAGTGGGGTAAAAGGCGATTAGCTTACCCGATAAAGAATTTTGGAGAGGGGATATACTTTCTGCTAAAATTGCATGCAAAAGCCAACCAAAACCGAGAATTAGAAACGAATCTCAGAATCTCTGAAGATGTTCTCCGTCATCTCATCGTTAAAATTGAGTAGCAATATTGGTGGTGTGAGCATCCTAGGTGCTCGGTGGCGTCCGGAAGGAGTTGCGGGACTATGGTAAGCGTTAACAGAATTACAATTATTGGCAATCTTGGAAACGAACCTGAGATGCGGTTTACACCCAGCGGAAGACCGGTGACATCATTTCGTGTAGCGACAAACTGGCGGTACACTACCCCGGACGGGGAACGCAGAGAAGAGACCGAATGGTTTTCTATAGTCGCTTGGGGCAGACTGGCAGAACAATGTAATCAATTCCTTACCAAAGGCAGACTGGTTTATGTTGAGGGGCGGTTGCGGTTACGCATGTGGGATGGGCAGGATGGGCAGCGGCGGGCACGTAATGAGATTGTAGCCGACCGTGTAAAGTTTCTTGACCGACAAGCGGCAGTTGTGAACGTTGAAAATAAAGCGGAAGAAAGCGAAACTGGTGAAATTGAACCAGACGATATTCCTTTTTAAGGGAGTTTACTAAAAGTGACCAGAGAAACATCAGGAGCACAAACAATGGCGTCGCGAGATAGGGGACCAAGACCCCGTAACCAAAGACCGGGGCGCCCACGCTATATGCCTAAGCGCAAAGTCTGCTTCTTCTGTGCAAACAAGAATGAAGTCATTGACTATAAAAATCCGGATAAATTACGTGCCTATCTCTCGGATAGGGCGAAGATTGAACCGCGGCGTCGCACAGGAACGTGTGCTAAACACCAGCGCGCACTGGCAACCGCTATTAAGCGAGCACGGCAAATAGCACTCTTACCCTTTGTACCTGAGCATGTCTACCCGGTATCACTGCCGGTTATTTCGGCGAGTGCTAGCACTCCTGCTCAAGTTCCAGTTGCGACTCCAACTCCAGTGGCTCCGCCACAGACAGAGTGATAATTCTGAAGGGATACTAACCGTGCCAAAAAGAACCTATCAACCTAAAAAAATACCGCGGAAACGCGAACATGGCTTTTTAAAAAGAATGAGCACCCGGGGAGGCCGGGATGTGCTTAAGGCGAGACGCCAAAAAAGCCGCAAACGACTAACCGTGGTGTGATAATGAAGAAATTCGGAGGACGGAACGGGGCGAATTGAGCACCTTACAAAGCCGCAACAATATACCCTGGTGTATAGCAAAGGCAGTTCCTGGCACAGCAATCTGATAGTGTTGCGGGCAATGCCCAATGGTCTTCCCCTATCCCGGTGTGGTTTTTCAGTTGGTAAGAACATAGGGAAAGCGGTTGTCAGAAACAGGGTTAAGCGTTTATTACGTGAGATCATCCGTCTTACACCGATAAAACCAGGATGGGATATTGTTCTGATTGCTCGCTCAAAATCATCTGTAGCGCAGTTTACTGACCTTAAAAAAATAGTTGAGAATCTACTGAGTAGTGCCCGGATTTTAAATAACGCCGATCCCGTTTTGTAGATACGGAATATTGTGAAGAAAGTAGCCTTACTATTGATTAAACTTTACCAATCGACGATTTCACAAGTTTTACCACCATCATGTCGCTTCACACCAACCTGTTCGCAATATACTTACGAAGCGATTGAGAAGTATGGTTTTTTTAAAGGTGGCTGGTTGGGCGCGCGTAGAATTGCTCGCTGTCATCCTTTTAATTCCGGCGGTTATGACCCTGTCCCATAATGTAGATAATAACTAGGAAGTAATCGAATTTGAGCGTAAATACAAAGAAGGATTTTCTTTTAGTAACGGCTTTAATTTTAAGTCTGCTGCTTCTTACTGGCTGTTTCGGTACCGGCACTGTTTCTCGTGGCTGGGCAGGTGTTTTAACAATTGATGACACTCTGATATTTGCGACGATGGCAGGTAAAGTGTATTCGGTAGATAGTATTACCGGTGCTGTACGCGGTGAACCTATAAAGATGGTAGAGACCTCATCTGGAGGGCTTAGTTGTATCCCATCCTGCGGGGGGCAACAAACTAGGGCAATTGCTACCTATGCATCTCCTGTAGTATCAGGAGACCTCGTTTATATCGGCGGCGTTGACGGTAGAGTCTATGCTTATCAATTCGCCGATGGCAAGTTAAAAGACCAGGTGCTCTGGACATATCCACGTCAGGAAACTCTCAATGGCTCTATCGTCGGTGGTATGATAGTCGCTAATGATAAGCTATATTTCGCTTCAGCAGACGGCATAATATATGCACTGACAGCCGCTGAAGGTTATCTGGAGTGGTCATATAACATCGGTAAAAAAGTATGGTCGGCACCAGCTGTAGAAGGCGATACGCTCTACATTGGTGCATTCGATAACAAGGTATACGCAATTGATGCAGCGACAGGCACTAAAAAATGGGAGTTTGAAACAGAGGGTGCTATTAGTTCTACACCGATTGTGGATGAGGGTATGATATTTATCGGGAGTTACGACCGCCATATTTATGCGCTCGATACGAACGGTAAAATGGTCTGGAAATTCCCGGTGACTGATGAAGGGGAAGATGAACCACAAAACTGGTTTTGGGCGAAACCACTTATCGCAGACAATATTTTATACGCTCCCTGCCTCGATGGAAAGATTTATGCACTTGATGCCCTTAATGGGAATCTTGTAAATACATTTGATGTTGGAGGTGCCATTAGTTCATCGCCAGTGTTGGTTGATAATACCATGGTTGTAGCTTCAACAAACCTGGCAAAGAGAACCAGTCATGTTTATGCTATCGAAATATCTGATGGAAGTCGTCGTGAATTAACCAGTTTCACCACAGGTATTAATGCTCCATTATATGCAAGCAATGGAATTGTTTATATCCACACTACTGGAGACAGTTTTTACGGTTTAAACGTGCAAAACGGTGCATTACAAAAATTCTCTCTAACCACAAGTAAGTGAGGTTAATAATTTGGACGCTGGGGCAATCTGGGATTTAATTATTCTTAGCCCGATGATAAATATCATGGTCGTCCTGACCAAATACCTTTTCAGTAACCTCGGGTTGACTATCATTGCGCTGACTATCATCATCCGCGCCGCAATGTATCCCATATCTCGTAAACAGCTTCTTTCCAGTAGAAGAATGCAGGAAGTACAGCCTAAGATAGCGGAGTTGCAGAAGAAGTATGCTAAAGATAGACAGAAGCTGGCAAAAGAGCAGATGGCGCTTTTTAAAGAAGCCGGTGTTTCACCGACAGGCTGTCTTCTCCCGATGATACTTCAGATGCCGGTATGGATTGCTCTTTATCAATCCATCTCGCGTGTTTTGGCAACCAGTCCTGAAGAATTATTGAATCTATCCCGCCATCTCTATACTTCATGGCCTCTGGTTTTCGACCAGGTGCCGCTGAACAGTCACTTCCTCTGGCTCGACTTGGGCACATTCGACAAATATTATATTTTACCCATTCTTGTTGGTGCTTCGATGTGGGTTCAGCAGAAAATGACTACCCCGAATTATGCCGACCCACAACAGCAGTCTCAGAACCAGATGATGTTATGGATGATGCCACTCTTGTTCGCTTTTATGTCACTTTCGTTCAATAGTGGTCTAGCCCTTTACTGGTTTACCTCGACTGTTATTGGCATCGTCATGCAGTACTTTGTCAGTGGTTGGGGTCCTTTAGCCACTATGTTCAAAAAACAGCCTGTAACAAAACCACCAGCAAAGCCCATGTCCATTACAGGACAGATTTCGCAAAAGAAAGAAGTAGTAACCACGAAAAAACCAACTGCGGAAAAAGGAAAAAGGTCATGGATGTTCTGGAAGTAAGCGCAAAAACGGCGAATGAAGCTATTGAAAAGGCTCTCTTGGAAATGGGTGTAAGTCGGGATGAAGTCCGCATCACCATCCTTAATGAAGGAAAAAGTGGTGGCATATTTGGTATCGGTTCAGAGGATGCTCGGGTACGTGTAGAACGCATTACAGATATGCAAGCACAGGAGTCAGATATTTCCCAGGTTACCGTTGAGACACTTCAAAAACTTTTGACACTACTTGAGGTTGAAGGTGTCGTTGTACCTGCCGATTACCCGGATGAAAGTGGTCAGCAGCCAAATTCTCCGATTGCTTTCAATATCGAAGGTGAAGATTTGGGTATCCTCATCGGGCGGCGGGGGCAGACGCTTTCTGCTCTTCAATATGTACTCCGTCTCATTGTTGGTCATCGTACCCAGACATGGATACCTATCATTGTAGATGCTGAAGGTTATAAGGAACGGCGCCATGAGGCACTTAAGGCGTTGGCTTTACGGATGGCAGACCATGTCAAGACCAGAGGCTCGCCTTTTACTCTGGAACCTATGCCTGCCTATGAACGCCGGATCGTGCATCTCGCCCTGGCTGATAATCCAGCAGTCTACACGGAAAGCATCGGTGAGGGAGAATCGCGGAAAGTTGTAATACGTCCCAAACGACCTTCTTCAGGTCCGAGGGGCAATAGTATAAGTAATGACCAAGGGAGCACTATTTCCAATCAGTGGGGAAACTCGCGAGGTCAGCGGAGTAATGGGCAAGGTCAGTGGGGTAACACTCAGAGTCAGCGTGGTAATTACTCCCGTCCGAGGCGCCAACCACCTAACTATTAAAAAATCAAATATCAATATTCAACTATCAAACAAAAGATAATATTCAATTGGCCATAATTTCTTGTTTAGCTTTTCACTATTATTTGTTAGTTGTGACTTGGTAGTTGGAATTTATTCGAAGATGTGTTATATTCTTTTGTGTAGAGGCGTTGAAGGAGAAGAGTAAGGGGGAAGCAGTCACCCAGCGAGTCTGGTCAGGTGTGAGCAGATGTGTCTGACTCTCTGAAAATCCCTCCCGAGCTACCAACCGAACTGTTACAGTCAATTCTGTCAAAGTAAGCTTGGTCGGTCCCGTCAACCGTTAGCTGTGACGAGGGCATTCTCAGGTGCTCTGAATGAGTGTCCCCGATATTATCGGGGGAAATAGGGTGGTACCACGGGTTATTGAGTCCCGTCCCTTTGTGGACGGGACTTATTATTTATAAGGAGATATTTCAGGAAACATCAACTGACAATAATCAACTGACTAACAACTGCAAATGAATAAAGATTAAAATATTTGATATTGCTTATTAGGCATTGTTTGAGATTTGGCAGTTGGCAGTTGAAAATTTCCTAAATGGAGGCATGCCTATGTTTAAGCCAGTTAATAGTCGGGTAAATTTTCCTAAAATGGAAGAAAATGTTCTTGCTTTCTGGAAACAGAATGACATTTTCAATAAAAGTGTATTAAACCGCGAGGGTAATAAGCGGTTTGTTTTCTATGAAGGTCCTCCCTTTGCAAATGGTAATCCGGGTATTCATCATGTTCTAGCTCGGGCATTTAAAGATGTTATCGTACGATATGCGGTGATGAAAGGTTATTACGTGCCACGCATCGCAGGGTGGGATACGCACGGTCTTCCTGTAGAGCTTGAGGTTGAGAAAGCACTGGGATTTTCTAATAAGACCCAGATAGAACAATACGGTGTAGAGGAATTCAACAAGCGATGTCGTGAGAGTGTCTTTAAGTACGTGGGCGAATGGAATGAAATGACAGAACGTATTGCCTACTGGGTTGACCTTGAACACGCCTATAAGACGATGGACAACACCTATGTCGAATCCGTATGGTGGGCACTTAAGCAGATGTGGGATAAAGGACTTATCTATCAGGGGTACAGGGTTACGCCGCACTGTCCCCGTTGCGGCACGTCTCTGAGTTCACATGAGGTAGCACAGGGCTACCAGGATGATACGGAAGACCCTTCCGTTTATATCAAGTTCCGCACGCATTTGAAAACAGAATCAGATAACGAAACGCTGAAAAGTATCCGTAAACACATCGGAAATAAAAAGACCTATCTGCTGGCATGGACAACTACACCATGGACATTACCAGGCAATACAGCATTGGCAGTTGCGGCGGATGCTGAATATGCCGTTGTTGAAGTCGATGATGAGTACCTCATTTTTGCCGAAGCACGCCTTATGCATACCGGTTTAGACAATAACCATATAGTCGCCAGGATATCGGGGAAAGACCTGATAGGTGTTGAATACGAGCCTCTCTTTAATCCGCATGCTTTCGGTATTGAGCGCCGCCGTTTTGAGACGAAGTCAGATTTGATAGTACAGAAACCGGATAAGAATTTGACTTACCGCGTCATTGCTACGGATTTTGTTTCTATGGAAGATGGCACCGGTATTGTGCATGTTGCACCTGCATATGGTGAGTTAGACTTTGAGGCCGGGCAGGATTATGGACTTGATTTCGTACATACGGTTGATCTGCAAGGTAACATCACCGGTACTTATCCGTTTGCAGGAAAATTTGTGAAAGACGCCGATCCGATAATATTAAATGATTTAAAACAGCGGGGATTATTGTTCAGGAGCACAACCATTCGTCATACCTATCCCTTTTGCTGGCGTTGTGATGCTCCTTTGCTCTACTATGCCAAACAGACGTGGTATATACGGACTACCGCTGGTAAGAACGCCATGATTGCAGGAAATCGTGATATCAACTGGTACCCGGAACATATTAAGAATGGTCGGTTCGGGAACTGGTTGGAGAATAACATCGATTGGGCGTTCTCACGTGAGCGTTACTGGGGCACTCCTTTACCAATATGGAAATGCGAAAAATGCGGCAATTCTGAATGCGTCGGCAGTGTCGATGAGTTGAAGGGTAAAGTGGGGTTCAGTGGTTTTAAAGAGCCACTGGATTTACACCGACCTTACATGGACGATGTCACCTTCTCATGTGACAAATGTGGCGGACCAATGAAGAGGACCCCCGAGGTCATGGACTGCTGGTTCGATTCCGGTTCTATGCCGTTTGCCCAGTCGCATTACCCGTTCGAGAATAAAGAGTTGTTTGATAAAGAGGCAAATAAGGCGGATTTCATCTGCGAAGCTGTAGACCAGACACGCGGTTGGTTTTACAGTCTGCACGCTATCTCAACCCTGCTTTTCAACCATCCATCCTTTGAAAACTGTATCTGCCTTGAACTTGTGCTCGATGCCCAGGGCAAGAAAATGAGCAAGAGCCGGGGTAATGTGGTCGACCCGATGAAAGTGGTAAAAGAACACGGCGCCGATGCTTTGCGATGGTATTTTTTCACCTCAGTGTCACCAGGAACGGTATACCGTTTTGATATCAAGATGGTGGCAGATGTCACCCGCCAATTCTTACTAACACTATGGAATGTCTATTCGTTCTTTGTAACCTATGCGAATATCGATAAATATGTTCCTGACTCTTCGAAGGTAGTAGCAGAAATACCAGAACTTGATCGCTGGCTTCTTTCTGAATTGAACCAACTGATAAAAGATGTAGACACCGAAATGGAAAACTACAATCCAACCAGTGCCGGACGCAGAATCGAGGAATTTGTAGATGACCTATCTAACTGGTATGTAAGGCGCTCGAGACGGCGTTTCTGGAAGAGTGAGAATGATGCCGATAAACTCTCGGCATATAATACGCTCTACCATTGTCTGGTGACGTTAGCGAAGTTGTTAGCGCCCTTCACACCGTTTGTAGCCGAGGAGTTGTATCGCAACCTGGTGTGTTCGGTAGCTAAGGATGCGCCAGAGAGTATACATCTTGCTGATTTCCCGGTAGCGGATGAAAGTAAAATAGATCGTGATTTGTCTCTGGATACTCATCTAGCTATGAGGGTGAGTAGTCTGGGGCGGGCAGCACGCAGTCAAGCGGGTATAAAGGTACGTCAACCTCTGGCAGAGGTATTGGTTAGAGTACCCTCGGTGCGTGACCGAACAGGATTGGAGAAACTTTCAGCGCAGGTGCTCGAAGAACTGAATGTGAAATCTATCAAATTTGTTGAGACTATGGAAGAATTGAACAAAACAAATTTTGTCACCAGCACTGAGGGCGAAGTTGCCGTCGCAGTGTCTAAAGATATTCCGATAGAATTGCTTGCGGAAGGACTGGCACGTGAGATTGTGCACCGTTTGCAGACAATGCGTCGATCAGCGGGGTTTGAAATTGCCGATTATATTACTACCTTTTATCAGGGTGATGAATATGTCCGACAGGTAATGACGGATTTCGCCGATTATCTCAAGCAGGAAACGTTATCACGGCAGCTTGTAGAGGGAGCTCCTACGGAGGGCACCTTCACAGAAACGCATAAGCTCAGTGGACACATTATTGTGCTGGGAGTAAAGAAACTCAGCTAATTTACTTCACGATTTTGTTGGTTATTGTGGCTTGGGTGTCTCTATCAATACAGCTTTAACCGTTGACTGAGTGGAGCCACGCCAGTACACTATTTCTATTTCCTGTCCGATTTTTGCTTGCTGTAGAGCCTCGTTTAACTCCGAAGAACTGGTGACTTTTTGTCCGTTAAATCTAACGATGATATCTTTTACCATTAAGCCGGCTATATCTGCAGGGCTATTATAGGTGACAGATGTAACTAGCGCTCCCGGAACAGACTGTAATCTGTACCAGAAAGCATAGGAAGAATTCATTGTCTCCGTGTCAATTCCTAGATATGGACGAACGATATAGCCTTTACTGATGAGTTCCTGAATGATGGGTATTGCGGTATTGATACTGATGGCATAACCAACCCCCTCGACTCCCGTCGCCACTGTTTTGGCATTAGTGATGCCGATAACCTCACCTGCCATGTTGACCAGAGGACCGCCACTATTTCCCGGATTGATAACCGCATCTGTTTCAATCAGACCGCTAATTTCTTGGCCATTCTCATCTGTAATGGAAACACCCTGACGGCTGACAATTCCCTGCGTTACCCTGATTCCTTCGCCTAGGGAGTTACCGATGGCTATTACCCAATCACCTTCTCTCAATTGGTCTGAATTACCGATTGTGACAGCTGGCAAACCTGTAGCGGTCACTTGCATTACTGCTAAATCAGAAATGGCATCGTATTTTATAGTCTTAATGTCCACGGGCATGTTGCTGCCATCATTAAAAGTGACCATTATGCTTGTCGCGCCTGCAACAACGTGATTATTGGTGACAATTAATCCATTCGCACTGATTATCCACCCCGACCCAGCGCCCTCCTGTTCCTCTGAATAGGCTCTGCCGAACATATCATAAACTGTGACAGTTGCTTTCACGGTGATAGCCACAACGGAGGGTTTGACCTTAGCAACCACATCAGCAATGCTGGCTAGCGGTTCTGATGTCGTGCTACTAATCTGTATCTGTGGTGTCGAAGTGTCAATTAATGGATTGGTAGAACTAGTTTCGGTCTGTTGTTGAGAGGTTGAATCTGTCGTTGTTTCATTTTGGGTTTGAGTAATTAGTTCACAACCTGAAGTCGTAATGAGCACAAACGCCATCAGGAAAACAACCAAAGTCTGAAGGAAACGCGAATTTTGCATGATACCTCACCCCTTCCCCACTGATAATATAAATATATTACAATGTAATTATAACGGAAATATTAAGGAAACGTTATGTGATTGGAAAGAGGAGGGCTGGTTAAAAACCAGCCCTCGTTGTTGATGTGCAGCTAAAGTTTATACTTTTATTTCTGGCAGGTGTGTGAGAGCTTCTTTGACCAGAGCTTCCGGATAGTCGTAGTCCTGGAGTTTACCGGAGAGGTACTGGTCGTAAGCACCCATATCAAAGTGACCATGTCCACTGTGCGCCAGTAAGATTACCTTAGATTTGCCTTCCGCTTTGCATTTAAGCGCTTCATCAATCACCACCCGGATGGCGTGGTTGGTTTCGGGGGCGCTGATAAAGCCTTCGGTGCGGGCAAACTGGATACCGGCTTCAAAAGTCGCTAGTTGTGGGACGGCTCTGGCTTCAATTAGTCCCAGCTTGACGAGGTGGCTGACAATTGGTGCCATACCATGATAACGTAGACCACCAGCATGTACCGGCGGCGGGACGAAGGTATGACCGAGGGTGTGCATAAAGGCAATGGGTGCCATGCCTACGGCATCACCTAAATCCCAGGTGAGCGGTCCCTTGGTCACGGTCGGACAACTGGTCGGTTCGACGACGATGACTTTCGGGTTATGCTTCTTCTCAATCTTATCCTTAACAAAGGGTAAGAACATACCGGACGCATTGGAACCACCACCGATACAACCAACGATGATATCAGGGTAGACATCTGCCTTCTCCATCATCGCCTTTTTGGTTTCCAGTCCGATGATGGTCTGGTGCATCAAGACGTGGTTCAGTACGCTTCCCAGAGAATACTGGGTATCTTCACGACCAAAGGCGTCTTCACAAGCCTCACTGATGGCAATACCAAGGCTACCAGGATGATTTGGGTCTTCCTTGAGAAACGTGCGCCCCGTGTTAGTATCAGGGCTAGGGCTGGGAACACATTTGGCACCCCAGACCTCCATCAGGTTGCGACGATAAGGTTTCTGGTTATAGCTAACCCTGACCATATAGACCTTGCATTCAATTCCGAAGTACATGCAAGCCAATGATAGGGCACTGCCCCACTGCCCCGCTCCAGTTTCAGTGACGATGCGTTTGACGCCCGCCTTTTTATTGTAGTAAGCCTGGGCAACGGCAGTGTTCGGTTTGTGACTTCCCGCCGGGCTGGTTCCCTCAAATTTGTAGAAAATCTTGGCTGGTGTATCCAGTGCCTTCTCCAGTTTGTGGGCACGGAAGAGAACAGTAGGTCGCCATGAGCGGTAAATTGCCTGCACTTCTTCAGGAATGTCGATGTACCGCTCTTTGCTGAATTCCTGCTTATTCAGTTCAGCAATGAAGAGTGGTGGAGGAAGCTGGGTAATTTCTTTTGTGGCGGGATGACGGAGTGGTGGTAGTGGTTCTGGCAAGTCAGCCTGAATGTTATACCACTGTGTTGGCATGTCTTTTTCTTCGAGGTAATACTTTGTCTTATCCATTTTTCTCCTTTTTCAAAAATTTTAATGTTTGATTATTGATATTTGAAATTTATAAATGTGTCCCCTCAGGGGGACCAGTAGCGCTGTTTAATCATTATATTTTGACCTCCCTGCCAGATTTCCCTGCTAAAATAAAAAACTCCTCGTCCACTAGGGGCGAGGAGTCAATTCCTCACGGTGCCACCCTTGTTCGGTCGGAAAGAAATACAGATGCAACCGACCGATCTCATTGCAGGTACTGGATTTTCAATACCCCGGGATTTGTTAACGCTTCCCCTGCGTCAAAGCCTACTTTTTAATGGGTCCCGTGTCACTCACGGGATAAATTTCGGTTTGCGGCTCCCGGGTCCATTCGGTTTCTGCGTTAGTATCGGTTCACACCTAATCCGACTCTCTGTAAATCTCGCTGGAAACCTACTAGTCCCGTTCTCAGCCTTTTCGTATGTAATTATGACAACGATAACACAGGCTCTAAAGTGTTGTCAAGGTGAACACGCTACTCTTGCATTCGCTATCTCATTTTCGCTACAATAAGTCTTGCTGGGGCGACGTAGCCAAGTGGCAAGGCAGGAGTCTGCAAAACTCCCATTCGTGGGTCCGAATCCCACCGTCGCCTCCATCTGTTTCTACTCTTCGACGTAGCATCGTTGTTAAAAACTGTCTATTCAAATACTTTCCGGATGGCGGGGTGCAGACCATCCCCAACTGCTTCGATTGCTTGACGGCGGAACCTGTTGAGCTCAGCTTGCCGTTTATCGAATTCGCCGCGAGAATAAACGATTTCCGGGTGGAAGAAAATATCGTCCACTACGCGAACGGCGGCAGGTACTTCCAGTCCGGACTGGGATTCCATCCAGTCTTCCAAGCCGCCACGGAATAAGGAATCCAGGATACCTAGAGTATTTTCCAGTCGGATGTCCATGTAGCGCGCGCCTTCGCCGATACCACCAGTATTTAGCAGAAAGAAGCGCATGTGCGGTAGACCCTTGAGGATTTCATAAAGACGGTTAGCGTGTTCCGCTTTGTTTCCTGCCATAAAGGGATCGTAGAAAAACTCGCTACGTATTGTACCGGCACGAGTTGGGTCACCTGCGGAAGATTCCATTGCCTGCCCTAAAATCATAAAAGCTACCGCTTGCTCTCGTGTAAGCTGGGCAATAGCAGGGATGGTGGGACCTCTGGTAATAAGAATCATGTTGTCAATACGCTCAACATCGATATGAGTACTGGCATGCATGAAGTCTTGGCGTTTAACTACTGCGCGTCCGTTGGCGGTCTCATCAAGATTGTAGAAATCAAAGTCACCATCTTCGGTGACGTGAACATTCTCGCAGAAAGTGCCTGGTTTCAGGAGTCCGTAATAAATTTCAAGCTGGTCATGAGGACTCACATTTTCAGTCTTGACAAAGATACCACCTTGTTCGAATCCGTGAAACGAACCATCCGGCATCAGCGTGCCGCCATCATCCTGGACCAGCCATGATCGCTCCTTGCCTTTACGTGCCAGGACTCTGCTTGAGGTAGTTGTTTTACCGTTAGCGCTCAAAGCTGCCAGTAATGTTCTTGTAGTCCGGTATTCACCGTGGACCGACTGTAGGTAATCTTCACGGCAACCGGTGTGGAGAAATATACCACCCCGTCGGGTTTTGGCAACCCAATCCTCGGCGGCAAATACACCCTTTTTATACTCGCCGATATAATTGCCGTTGCGGATTATCTTGATAACACGCCCGTCTTCGAGCATTGCCAGGCGGATGGTAATATCCTTTTCGGGAAGAGGTTTTGTCTTATTCTGCTCAAAACCTTCATCTTTAAAGAAAATTATCTCATAATTGGGTTTCTCTACTTTACCCAGTGGTTCTACAAAAAGATTTTTTCCGCCGAAGGCAGTATGCGCGAACTCCTCAGGCACAGTGATGCGGACGGTAACACCTGAATTGTAGTTACCAACGACTCTATCTATAGAAATTAGTTTCTTCTGCCCGAGTATCGCCTCGCACTGCTTTAACAACTCTTCTTCGGCTTTCCCAAAGGTGTTATCGATATTATTCTTGGTGAACATCGCGGCACGTGAGCTCGGTTCGCCCTGCGCAACCAAACTCCCATAGCGAGTGCGTTGCACACCCTCTTCCTTTTCAGTTATTTTTTCCAGTACTGCATCGGGCGGATTATGTAATAGGCGTCCATCAGTAATAGCCTTCTCTCTAATTCTCTCCAAAGTACGAGGAAAAAGATTGATGTCAAAACGTGGCATGAATTACCTCCTAGAATAAATAAATTATACCAGAATCGTGTGCGATGGATACAATTTGAATGGTGATAATATCGCTTTTTTATATCCGTGTTTGCATGGCTTGAGAAGCTGAGGTAGAATACAAATGCAAGGATTTGCCATATCTGGACAAATGAAGAATAAGAATATTCAGAGCAACATCGTTTCAATCGAATCGGAAATAAAGACATTCGTCCGCAATAGTCCCTTGAACCGTATGCCCGATGATGCCAATCAGGTTATTTTTGATGCACCATTAATAAAATATGCCGATGGTGATGATGAGTTATTCAACCAATACAAAACTATCATTGCGCCAACACATTTCACGCCACGTGAAGCGCTGGCTCTTGTTCTAAACAGGAAGCAAGGAGAATTACCCGAGAAGCTATCGGTTATCAGTTGGATTCTGCCGATTGCTCTACAAATCCGAAAATCCAACCGCGGGGAAAAAACTCAGCCCAGCCGTTTGTGGTCATACACACGGTGGTACGGTGAGAAGTTTAATGAAGCTCTGCGTACCCATGTAGTAAAAATTTTAACAGAAAAAGGCTATATGGCAACAGCGCCGAGTGTGGGACCATATTTCAAACAGTATAGTAATGAGAAAGGTCCATATTCTAACTGGTCGGAGAGGCACATTGCTTACGTTGCAGGGCACGGGACATTTAGTTTGTCCGATGGCTTTATCACGGAAAAGGGTATTGCCCACCGTTGTGCTAGCGTAGTGACCGACTTTGTCCTGCCGCCAAGTCTCCGCACTACCAGCACGCCTTATGACAATTGTACATTTTTTGTCAATGGCGGTTGTAAAGCCTGTATCGCACGTTGCCCCGCGGGTGCAATCACTGAAGTCGGTCATGACAAAATCAAATGTCTTGAATTCCAGCGTAAAGAATTTGCGCAATTGCGTGATGTACTTAAAGTGGGCAATACTGGTTGTGGTTTATGCCAGACCAAGGTGCCATGTGAGTTCAAGAACCCGGTGAAAAAGGCAGGGAAATAGCTATGCATTTTGTCTTATCATCTCATACCTGTAAAGTGCGCCCAGCGCTCTGACTGCACGCTCTGCTGATGGGTAGACAGGAATGCGCTGAGCTTCCAGGATATCTGTCATTTCCTTCACATTGCGTGGGTCAAGCGGCCATATCGCTAAACGCTTGCCTTTCTGCATAGCCTTGATGTAATACTCCGTCCATTTAATTAGTTGTGTATCTGAGCTTATCGTAATCAGAGTCTGAGGACCGCCTACTTGTATTGCTAGACAGTCTACGTTAGGGTCGCTAGCAAGAGTATCCACATATACGGAGACGACGTCATTACTTGAGAACTGGTTAGCTACGCCAGCGTCGAAGGGATTCACTGGAATTTCCCAGGGTGGCATAACTTTCCGTAGTGTTTGCATAGACTGCTCGGTAGGCTGAGCGAGCACTAAGCCATTAGCGTAGCAGAAATCGGTGGTGATGACACCTTCTCCACCTGAAAAACTGGTAATGGCGATGCGGTTGCCTTTCATCGGCTGGAAATATTCAAATACCTTTGCTAAGTCGAAGAACTCATCTAAACCCTGTACACGGATAGCACCTGCCTGTTTTAGTACAGTATCGAAGACAACATCAGTAGCTTTGATGATGGCCCCGGTATGAGAAGATGCTGCTTTCGCACCGGCTGGAGTTCTACCTGATTTGAGCACAATAACTGGTTTTTTCGGAGTAATTTCCTTGAGCAATTGAAAGAATCGACGCGCGTCCCCGGCAATGCTCTCCATATGTAGGGCGATAACTTCTGTTTCAGTATCATCTTTTAAATAATCGAGAGCATCTACCTCATTGATGTCCATCTTGTTACCGAGGTCAATGAGCTTACTGATGTTAATATGCATATCGTTGAGCAGGTAATCTAATCGAGGTTGGTATAGGCCTGATTGAAAGACGAACGCCAACCTTCCTCTGGGTAATTTGTATGACCGTCCGAACCCGATGATAAAGTTGAGTGCAGAGTTAACAGGGCTGAGGGAGTTTGGTCCAATACAGCGTATGCCATTCTCCTTTAATAGTCTCTTTATTTCTTCCTGCAGGCTTTGACCATTAGTACCTGTTTCCGAGAATCCCCCAGCTGTGATAACAATACCCTTAACACCTTTGGTAATGCAGTCTTTGACGATACCAGGAGTCGACTGAGCTGGAACTGAGATCGCAGCGATATCGACCTCACCTTCGATATCACGGACATTGGCGTAGCATTTTAGTCCCAGGATTTCGGTGGCATTAGGATTGACAGGGTAGATTTTACCGGGATATTTCAGGTTCACCAGATTGGCAACGAGCCAGTAATTAGCGGTATGCTCGTTACGACTTGCCCCAACTACGGCTACACTCTTCGGATTGAAAAACAGGTCCATGAAATGCTTTTCCGCACTCATTCAAAACCTCCCTGATTTCACACTCAATCCATTTTGACCGACGACACCTTATTACTTAAATCCCTGTTATCTTTTTTATATACCCGGAGATAATTACCGGTAACACCAGACCATACACCCTGTCCAGTCTGTTTTTCCCACAGGACATCAAATTCATCACCGGTAAATTGATTACGAAAATGTTGGATGCTTTCTTCAGCAAGCGATAACATAAGCTTGGTACGCTCTTTTTTGATTTTATCGGGAGTTTGTCCTGGCATCTGCGCGGCTTCTGTGCCCGAACGTGGAGAAAAAGGGAAGACATGAATACGAGCAAAATTCAAACGGCGACAGAAATCAAGGCTCTCATCGAACTCCTCATCTGTTTCACCGGGAAAACCCACGATGACATCCGTGGTAATCGCTACCTTCGGAACCATCACCCTGATGAGAGCGACCGTTTTTTCATATTCTCTCGCTGTATACCGACGCCTCATTCTTTTAAGAACACTATTACTCCCACTCTGAAGAGATAGGTGAAAATGGGGGCAGAGTCGGTCATTTCGCCACAATCCGAGGAGTTCTGGAGATATTTCCTGAGGTTGGAGTGAAGATAGTCGCAAGCGAGGGAGTTTTGTCTCTGATAGAATACGCTCAATCAAGCCTTTTAGTTGCAGTTCTTTGCTGTCATATGATCCGATTCTTGTCCCGGTGAGAACTACTTCTTGATAGCCCTCTGCCACCCTTTGTTTAACCTGTTTTATTACTTCATCACTCGTGGTGCTTTTTTCAATACGGCGTACATAAGGCACGATACAGTAGGCACAGTAGTTTTGACATCCATCCTGAATCTTGATGAAAGCACGGGTGCGAAAAGTGGTTATTACCTTCACAGAAGGTTTCGGTTCTGCGTTAGTTAAGTAACCATCCTCCTTTAGCCGCTCCAGCAGGGTTAATTTCCCATCATTCCCGGAAACAAGGTCGACGACTTCTAATTTTGCCAGGTCTAAAGGTGCACGATCAGCATAACATCCAGTAACGACAATATGAGCTGTGTGATTGCGCCTTCGTGCCTGCCGGAGCAGATGACGAGATTTACTGTCAGCGGTCTGGGTAACAGTGCAGGTGTTCAGGATATAGATATCCGCATCTTCAACTCGTTTGACCAGATCATGTCCGGCTTGTGAGCATTGTCGAGCGAGTATCTCTGTCTCCGCTTGATTTAGTTTACAACCGAGGGTTTCTAAAGCAATTTTCATTTAACATAAAATTTCAGAGGGGGCTAAATTGAGCCTGATTTATCCGTTACCGATTGACGAATAGCTCACTATTCAGTATACTTAACCGTAATGCACACATCAAATCATGACAATTTTATAATTGTAAGTGCTTGAGGAGGATACCTTGTCCAGTGGTGAAATAAAAAGAGTGGTTGTTACCGGCTTCGGGATGGTAAGCCCATTAGGTTTAGATACGGCCAGTACGTGGGATGCCTTAATCAATGGTAAGTCAGGGGCTGATTACATCACCCAATTCGATGCCAGCCAACATGAAACGAAGTTTGCGGCTGAAGTAAAGGGTTTCGACCCGACAAATTATATTAACCGTAAAGAAGTCCGCCGGATGGACCGTTTTGCGCAATTTGCGGTTGCTGCTGGAATTGAGGCAGTTAAAAACTCCAATCTACAAATTAATGAAAGTAACCGTGATGAAATAGCTGTTATTGTCGGGAGTGGCATTGGTGGATTGATTACCCTTTCAGAGCAAATAAAGATTCTGTTTGATAAGGGACCAGATCGAGTCAGTCCGTTCATGGTACCAATGATGATTTCGGATATGGCAGGCGCGCAGATTTCTATTGCCTTGGGTATACGCGGTATGAATTTCTGCCCTACCTCTGCCTGCTCCAGTGGTTCGGATGCCGTCGGCACTGCTTATGAGACTATCAAACGCGGCGATTGTGTGGCGGCTTTAGCTGGCGGTTCTGAAGCAGTCATCACATCAGTGGGTATTGCTGGATTCAATTCAGCCCGAGCCATTTCTACTCGAAATGATAGCCCCAAAACAGCTTCCAGACCTTTCGATGCACAGCGGGATGGTTTTGTGCTGGCAGAAGGCGCTTGTGTTTTAGTATTGGAAGACCTTGATTATGCAAGACGACGCGGAGCAAATATCATCGGGGAAATTATCGGCTATGGTGCCAGCAGTGATGCTTTCCACATCACCGCCCCGGAAGAAAACGGTGATGGCGCTATCCGTGCGATGAAGATGGCTTTACGCAAAGCAGGTATTCAGCCTTCGGAAATCGACTATATCAATGCTCACGGTACATCAACTCCTCTTAATGATAAAATTGAAACCAAGGCTATTAAAGCTGTGTTTAATGGTCATGCTCATAAGCTCGCAATCAGTAGTACTAAGTCAATGACCGGTCATATGATGGGTGCAGGCGGTGCTATTGAGGCGGCAATCTGTATGCTAGCAATCAATAATAGCATTATCCCGCCGACCATCAACTACGTTAATCCCGACCCGGATTGCAACCTCGATTATGTGCCGAATGTAGCACGTAAAGCGGAAATAAAAACCGCGCTCTCGAATTCATTTGGATTCGGCGGACATAACTCGGTGTTGGTTGTCAGGAAGTTCAGCGAGGCTTAGCCTTGAATCATAAGCGGTGGAATCTCTTACCCCCCCTACCGAAGGGGCACCCTCTCATTGCATCCGGACTGCCATCGCTCATCGCCCAGCTTCTTTATAACCGTGGCATCGTCGCAATATCACAAGTAGAGCCGTTCTTTACGGGTGACCGACGTTTATTTTTAGACCCTTTCTTATTGCCGGATATGGCACAGGCTACAGCACGTGTTTATCGTGCTATTCTAGGGGCTGAAAAAATTGCCATTTACGGTGATTTTGATGCCGATGGTATTACAGCTACTGCCCTGCTTGTACAGGGGCTTTCGTATCTGACACCAAATATCGTGCCTTACATTCCGCACCGCATTAATGAAGGGCATGGGCTGAAGATAGCGGCGCTGGAGAATCTCAGAAAAGAAGGCGTGAGTCTGGTAGTCACCGTAGATTGCGGGATAACCGGTGCTATGTCGGTGAAGAGAGCAAAGCGGTTAGGCATGGATATTATCATTACAGACCACCATACTGCCCCTGGTGAATTACCTCTAGCACTGGCAGTCATTAATCCAAAACTTCCCGGCTCATCTTATCCATTCAATGAACTGGCAGGCGTAGGAGTCGCTTATAAATTACTCCAGGCAGTATTGAATGGACTTGGGAAAGAAGAAATTCTATCAGGGGTTACCGACTTGGTGGCGTTGGGGACCGTAGCTGATATGTCGCCACTTCTGGGGGAAAACCGCTATTTGGTAAAAGAGGGCCTCCGATATATGAACACCTCCCTTCGACTGGGATTAAAGGAACTGCTCACCTGTGCCGGTGTGCCTGCAGGTAATCTTGGTTCAGAAAACATCACCTGGACGATTGCACCACGCATCAATACGGCAAGTCGTCTTGACCATGCACTCCCATCTTATGAATTGTTGACTACAGATTCAGTGGAGAGGGCACAGGAACTAGCGCAGTGGTTGGAACAGAAGAACGGCGAACGGCAACAGATGACCACACGGGCGGCTAATAGAGCAAGGCAGCAAGTACTGGAAGCTGGTTTAGCGCCATTGCTTGTAGTTAGTGATGAGGACTATCCATCGGGTATATCTGGTTTAGTGGCGAGCCGTCTTGTGGATGAATTCTACCGACCGTCAGTTGTTATCCGTGAAGGCAAACGAGTTTGCAGCGGCAGTTGTCGGAGCATCCCAGAATTTAATATCATCGAGGCACTGACGCAATGTCGCGATTTGTTTCTGGAGTTCGGCGGCCATGCGGCGGCAGCAGGTTTTGTGATGTTGACTCATAATCTTACACACTTGCGGGAAAGACTGATCAAGCTGGCCGATTTACAGTTGACCGGTGTCGACCTGCGACCCAGAATCAACATTGATGCTGAAATTCAACTCCACGACCTGACCAACAATGCATATAGTTATATTCAGAAGCTGCAACCATTTGGCCAGGGCAATCCTCCGCCAATTCTAGTCAGCCGTCTTGTTAAAGTAGTGAATTGCCGTACTATGGGTGCGACTGGAGAACATCTTAGGCTCAGATTGGAACAGAATGGGAGTATCTGGGATGCGGTTGCTTTTGGGTGTGGTGAGAACCTGTCAGAAATGAAATCGCCTCTGGATATTGTCTATCAGGTGGAGCTTGACCAGTGGAATGGCAGATCTACGTTAAGACTGAATATTCTGGATTTTGCACCATCGGTGAAATAATCGCTCTGTGTCATTCTCGGGCTTGACCCGAGAATCCAGGAGGTCACTTAAGTTTCAAGTCTCAACTAATAACTATCAAACAAATGCTAATAAACAAGCTTCAATAATAAAGAGAAATGAAACATAAAAATTTTAAGCCGGGGCAAACCGTCCTTGTCAGGGAAATCTGGCAGGGTAAAATCTGGACTGCCCGCCCGATGATTGTAGTGCAGGATAATGCAGAACTTATCGCTCTGCATATACCGCCAAACACGCTGTGGCAACACCATTACGGTCAAAATGGCAAAAGTATCACCATTCATGAGCGTTTAAAAAATAAATGGATATTGAATGACACCATCTGGGGAAAAACCCATGGTTTTCTTAAACTTGCTATCCCGGGTGAATCTTATTCAGTATTACTTTTCTGGGATTATACCGATAATAAATTTCTATACTGGTATATCAACCTGGAAGACCCGGAAATTCCAATACACCGTACGGCAATGGGATTTGACTACATTGACCAGATACTGGACGTGATTATACAGTCGAATCTGAAGGATTGGCGGTGGGATGATGAAGACGAGTTAAAGGAAGCAATTGAAGCGGGTATCATATCTCCGGAAAAAGCCCGCCTGCTGTATGCTAAAGGGGAAAAAGTTCGGGATATGATTATGTCCGGCAGGTCTATTTTTAACGGTTGGGAGCACTGGAAACCGGACCCGTCATGGCAAGTCCCCGTTTTACCGGATGGGTGGGATATAGTTTAGGCATGCTCTTCTATAGATTCCTGTTTTCACAGGAACGACATACTCACAGGTTATTCTTTCGTAGTCGTGAGCTCATCACTTTTATCAGTAATGACGATAGGTTCAGGTTCCGGCTTCGCCAATCGGGTATTCATTGCCATCCAGGGGACGGCGATGAGCAGGATAACAATGCTGATAACCTGTGCCTGATGAAGTCCGAAGAGGAAAGGTGTACCATCCCGCAGGAAATCGATACCGAGCCGCCAGACAGAATAGAGCGAGAGATAAATGAGATATAGTGAGCCTTCCGGTTTGAACTTGCCCCGTAATTTCAGAAGGACAACGAACGCCAGCACATTGAAAATAATTTCATAGACAACGGTAGGATGTGTAACGCCTACCCCATATCCCAGACTCTGCGGATTAGTATATTCCAGGCCCCATGGCAAAGTCGTTGGTGTACCATAACAACAGCCATTCAGCAGACAACCCACGCGACCGATTGCCTGTGCCATGATGATTGCCGGTGCAATCAGGTCGAAAACATAGCCGATCTTGATTTTAGCTATTTTACAGTATATCCAGCACCCGAGTGAAGCACCAAGCACTGCCCCCCAGGCGGTCAAACCTTCTCCACCGATAATCCGAGACCAGTCTTGTGTGTAATCGAAAACCCTTGCTAATACATACGGGTCATGAGATGTTTTTGCAACCACAATATTATCCACTACATGTAAGATTCGCGCAAACACGATTCCAGAAGGGATACCGACTAATGCCAGCGTGAGCATGGTATCCACCGTTATTTTTGCGCCTTTGCGTATCTGCCACCACAACCAGAAGATGAGCCATACCACTGCCAGCGCTAAGAAAAGTCCGTACCATCTTAAAGTGAATGAACCTATTTGAAATGCCACCGGGTCTACTGGAAACTGCATTATAGAACCTCCACCCCAACTTAACGCTACTCTTTTACTTTACATTAAAATCAATGGTTTTGTCTTGTAGCTAGGGAAACCAGACTCTTCGACTTCTTGACATATCGTGCACGACTGAATTATACTCAAGACGCAATTCAAGTATAAATCGGGTCTGTACTGCTTATTCATCGACTGCTTCGGCAGTTTGTCCGGCTTAAATGTGTTGCTGGAATTTTTCACTTATGTAGTAGTTGAAGCCCACCTCAAATAGAAGTTGCACCGCTGCTTTCTTGCTAATTTGTTCCTTTCTTTTACTTGACTTATCCTTTTAGTTAAAGTAGATTCGAGCCATTCTAATATGTTAATCTTAATAAAGAAGAGCCTTTTTCAACTAATCGGCTTCAATTAATCAGGGAGGAGTGTGTAATTTCCGATGATACCAGGTAGCGAAGAGCATGTGTCATATCAGGAACTGAAGAATAAACTTGGCACGTGGGCTGGTTTCAAGTGGGACCCTACAACGAATAGTTGGACGTATCCAAGCGGCAAACAGTGTGATTCTCCTGACTTTTTGGGAAGTCTTGACTCAGTATTTCACTGGTTACAGCCTCATGTGAAACTTATACGCATCGATTTCATGGGATCAGGTATATCTCCCAACGGCGAAATAACTGAATGGCAGGTTGGGATTGTTTCATATACAAAACCTAAACTCAATCAGGTATATGGTTTTGCCGAGAGCCCCAGCGAGGCATTATGCCGGGCTATTCACAACCTTATATCGGATCGAGATGGCACTAACGACATCAGGGTTGCAACTGACCAGTAATGACGTAAGGCGGGAATTCTTGGCGAGACGGCTTCGAGCTCATCAGATAGATCTGCAAGCTGAAATCGGGCGCACAAGACACATTGTTTGCTTTTATCTCCCTCCGTTACTACCGGCAGACGATAGGAATTTGACCTATATTCGTGATAAACAGGGTAATGGAACGTGCCAGATCAGGTACGTGACATGAAGATGTAGCCTTACCTTGAAAAAACACTCAAGCACATAGAGATTCTGAAGGCATACTCCATGGAATCAGCCAGTCATATTGACAATACCTTGAGACTTGTGTTAACTGCTATACTTAGAGCGAACCGGTAAAACCCTGTATAAGAGAACGGAGGTGATACCATGTTACTAAGAATCTCCTTATTATTCATTATGTGCATCACGACGTTGTCAATGTCATCCTGTTTTGTAACATCGCACGATTACAGTTTTGAGGTTTCTTGCGAAGACTTTGCTGAGAATGGACATTACAGTAGCGATTTGGTACTGGAAGTTGGCGACAAAATTAAACTGGAACTATGTTCAAATCAGTCGACAGGTTTCAAATGGGACTATGAGATTACTACAGCAAACATAGTTAAAGAAGAAGACCACGACTTTGAAGAACCTGAAGAAGGTGTTGTCGGTGCTGCGGGTAAAGAGCTCTGGACTTTTGAAGCGGTTGAAACGGGGACTACCGAAATACAAATGGAATACAGCCAGCCGTGGGAAGGTGGCACGAAAGCAGAATGGACGTACATTATTAGTGTCACAGTTGAGTAAGGTTAATCAATAGATATATTACTCTTTTTGGGGCGGTTTGAAATTGAACAGCCATATATTGAATATGCCCGACGGCACAATCAGACTCTGAAGGCTTAAGGATCAGATATCATTTACTGGAAACCAGGCTTTCCAGAAGCCATTGTGCCGCTTTTTTATCCAGTGGTTTGTTATTGTTCCCGCACTTTGGTGATTGAATGCAACTGGGGCAACCTTCCTGACAGGGACAATCGCGTATGGTATCCAGCGTGGCACGCCATAACTCCTCGATCATTTCGTAGCCTTTTTCCGCAATGCCAACTCCACCTGGATGCCCATCATAGATAAACACCTGCGGTTTGCCGGTATCGGGGTGGAGGGGTGTGGACACCCCACCGATGTCATTGCGGTCGCAGATAGCAAACAAAGGCAGGATTCCAATTGCTGCATGTTCGGTGGCATGCAGACCACCGGCGAAGTCCAGTTGTTCTTTTACAATATAATTGACGGTACTCTGTGGTAAATCGAACCAGAGTGCGATGGTAGGGAAGTTTTGCGGTGGCAGGTCGAGGATTTCCTCCCCGATTACTTCATCGGTCAGTTGTGTCAATCTCTTGTAGCCGATAGTATGATTGCTGACTTCGACTTCTCCCAGATAAACTTTCACCCGCCTCACGTCTTTGCTCTGCAGGACTTTTAATATGCGCAGGTCGTCGAGTTCCTTGGTCACTGTATAGTAGTTAACATTTGTGGGTATGGCATAAGCGGTGTGTGTCGCCAGGTCGAGTTGAGTGATGAGATAGGATTCACCCTGATGCAAGTAGATGGCGCCGGTATGTATTTGCCAGAAAGCAATGCTGGCTTCGATGGTTTCCAGCAGGGAACCAGTTGAGGTATCTATCAGGGCATAGTTTTCGCCGCTGGTACTGCGGATGTTCACACTCTGGGCGGGATAGGCGATGCTGGGGGAAAGATACCACCTGCCCCGGCGCTCTTTCAGTAAGCCTTTTTCCACCAGTCCGGCGATCTCTGTCTTCATTGCCTCGTCGAAGTACTTTTCATCTTCCTTACCCAGTGATTGTTCCCACGCAGCACAGAGCAGATGAGCACGCAGGATGTAGGGATTATCCGGATTGACCAACGCATTCTCATACGCCCTGTGGAAAAAGAAATCGGGGTGACGCATAAAATACTGATCGAGGGGATTGTCCAGCCCGATAAGGAAACTCAAAGCTTTCTCTTTGCCGCGTCCGCTCCGTCCTGCTTGTTGCCAGGTACTGGAGATACTACCCGGGTAGCCTGTAAGTATAGTCGCATCAAGGTCGCCGATATCAATTCCTAACTCCAGTGCATTGGTAGCAACCACTCCCAGCAGTTCGCCGTTAAATAGTTGCCGCTCGATTTTCCGACGGTCTTCAGCAAGATAGCCCGCGCGATAGGGTTTAATACGCCTTGCTAATGATGCTTTTGCCTGACGTAGATTGTTGCGTGTGTAATTATAAATAAGTTCAGTCAAGCGTCGCGTACGCACGAAGGTCAGCGTACGTGTATCCTGTAACAGCAATTCGGTGAAGATATTGGTGGCTTCACTATTGGCGCTACCGCGGGTACCTTTCAGTGCATTTTCCAGAGGAGGATTCCAGAAAACAAAGTCACGTCCTCCATGAGGTGCGCCATCGTTATTCACGACCTCAAATGTTAAGCCGGTAAGGGCAGATGCCAGTTCATCTGGATTGGTGATAGTTGCCGAGGCGAGTATGAACTGCGGGCTAGAACCATAGAGATGGCAGACGCGGCGTAACCGGCGCAAGACCCCAGCAAGGTGCGAGCCGAAGACACCACGATATACATGAGCCTCATCCACCACTACGAATTTAAGGCTACGGAAGAAACGCGACCACTGCTGGTGATTGGGTAGAATCCCAACGTGCAACATATCGGGGTTGCTGAGAACAATGCGGGTACTCTTGCGGATGTCTGCGCGTTCTGCCTGCGGTGTGTCCCCATCGAAAGTTGCGAAATCAGTATAATTGAAAAGGTCGGGACAGAAGTCTTCACGCAGGGTACGGAGCTGGTCCTGGGCAAGGGCTTTGGTAGGGAAGAGGTAAAGCGCCCGCCTGCTCTTCTCCGAAAGTAACGACTCAGTAACTGGAATGTTATAGCAAAGTGTTTTACCACTGGCACTGGAAGTAACCACCATCACGTTTTTACCCAACCGTACCTGATTTACCGCTTCCGCCTGATGGGTATATAGAGGAAGGAAATGCCTGTCGGAGAGGCATCGCTTTAAATCCTGATTGAGCGGCATCTCCAGTTCACCCTTACGAGCAGAGCGTGGCTGAATATGCTCCACATGCGCAATCTGGTCGCGGTAAAATGGTTTACTTTTTAGATAGTCAAGAAACTCTGTGGTATCCATAATAACAATGTATTATTGTTTATCCTAATGCATTTTAACAAGTCGAGGTGCAGAATCGGTCATATCTCCCAGAAAAGATGTGGCAGGATGAAAAATTGCTTAGACCAGTAGAACATTCTTTTCATTCCAATCACAGTTAATGGTGGGGAATGGGGAGCAGTGAGTGTAATAGGGTGCAACCCTCTTAAAAATAATTCCCCTTCCCGTCGGGAAGGGGTAAGGGGATGGGGCGTTGAGCAACAGATAATGACCGGGAAGCGTAAGTTCTTCTCTGGATTCCGGCTTCCTCTGGAATGACATTTCGGAGGGAAAGATAAAATTCTCATTGTATAACATGGCTATAGGTTTCTGCTAACAAAGCAGAAAGTCTTCGTTAAAACACCGAGACCAGTTCTATTTCATAATCCAGGACTTCGACATCAAAACGGCTGGTTACAATAAAATCAATGATTTTAGAGATAACCTCGTTGACGTGACGGCCGTTATTGCTAACATAAGAAATGCCGAGAGTCGCAATTTGCCATTTGTCACCGTTCTCCACCTCAGCGATAGCGACATTAAACTTATCGCGCACACGGGTGATGATGGATTGAAGAACATGCCTTTTACCTTTAAGTGACTGATTTTCCGGGATGCGGATATTGATCTTGCATACACCAACGTTCATGGTTGCTCACAACTCTTTCCGGAATGGCTCTTTTCCAGGCTTTAGACACAGGAGTAGGCTTTGAGCTATTACCTTTTAATCATTCCGCCTTATATTTGAAACGGGCACGCTCAGCGACAATGTTCAGGAGCGTTGCAGATGCCCCGCGCGGTTTGTACATGTCTTTTTCCCATTCACTGATTGTTTGCTGACGGGTGCCGAGTTCGTCAGCCATCTCGCGCTGGGTCAGTTTCATATGGTATCGGAGCGCATGGATCTTCTTTCCATTCCATTGTTGCCGGACGCTTTTCTTTTCGCCAGTCATGCTATGATTTTACACGAATCAGTGTAGATTTCGCAACTATAGTCTGTAATCATGGAAAAGGATTAATGAATTTCTGCTATAATGGCGATGCAAACTTTTAATAACAGCGCGGAGGTATTTACTGTGAAGGTAATCGACCTCGAATTAGACCTACCACCGACTGCGGAACAATTGTTAGAGCGGCTCAAGGACTTTCTCTTCCACTCAGGCGAAAAGGGTATGGCAAACTACGGTAATATCTTTGGAGTGCAGAGAGCACGCGCTCTGGATTTCTCTGAAGAAGAGTTGCAGCGAATGAAAAATGAAATGACTCCTACTGAAGTTGACAAAATGCTGATGGAAAGGGCGGAAAAAGCAGTCATTACTCTGCCACAGTTTGTACAACAGATGGATGAGGCTGGGATTGAGTGGGGAGCTATTTTTAATGGTGATTCGGATAAGACTGCTGCTGTGGTAAAACAATTCCCCAAACGCTTCATCGGCACGGCTAATATCAACCCTCTTGATGGTATGAAGGCGGTGCGTGAACTGGAGCGTTCGGTTAAAGAGCTTGGTATCAAATGCTTTTATGCAAGCCCTTTCCGCTATGGCATCCGTGCCAACGACCGCCGATTTTATCCACTCTACGCGAAAGCGGTAGAGTTAAATATCCCCGTCTTTATATATTCGACCATGACCTATCGCACAGACTTACCTATGGACATAGGCCGACCATTGTATCTGGACGAAGTGGCCATGGACTTTCCCGAGATGCGGATTGTGGCGGGATTGGGTGGCTGGCCTTGGGTGCCGGAGCTAATCGGATTAGCAAGGCGACATCAGAACCTGTATATCAGCACTGCCGCACACCGACCTAAATATTTCGCGACTCCTGGAGCAGGGTGGGAGATGCTGATGCAGTTCGGAAATACTCTGCTTCAGGACAGGATTGTCTTTGCCTCAAGCTGGTTTACCTATTCTCTACCTATCAAACAGGTTGTGGAAGAAATGCTTGCCTTACCTCTTAAAGACTCTGTTAAAGAGAAATGGATGTACAAAAATTCCCGCCGGCTTTTCGGTCTGGAATAGAGAATGAGGAGATAAAACATGGCAGACCCGAGGGTTGAAAAACTAGCTGATTTGTTGGTGAATTACTCCGTAGCGGTGAAACCTGGAGAAAGAGTGATGATTCAGGGAAGTACTGCAGGTGAACCGCTGATAAAAGCTGTGTACCAGAAGGTATTGCATGCAGGCGGTCACCCGACTATGTTCTTAACAATGCCAGGTGAAAGTGAATTAATGTTCCGCTATGGTAATGACGAGCAACTGAAACACGTTCCCGAACCATTGAAACTGGCGATGTCCACCTACGAATGTCGAATTTATGTAATGGCGGAACATAACACCAGGGAGTTGAGCAGTGTCGACCCGGCGAAAATGGTAATACGGGCCCAATCTCGCGGCGAGTTGATGAAAATCATGATGCAGCGTTCTGCTGCTGGCGAACTCCGCTGGGTGGTGGCGCCATTTCCCACCAACGCTTTTGCGCAGGATGCCGAAATGAGTCTCACTGAATATGAAGATTTCTTGTACCAAGCCTGCATGCCGGATATGAATGACTCCATCGGGTACTGGCGTAAAGTTGCGGCTTATCAGACAAAGATTGTGAAGTGGCTCAAGGGGAAAAAACGGGTGCATCTCATTGGTAAGGAGACAGACCTGCGTCTGAGCATCACAGGGCGCACTTTTATCAGTTGCCATGGCGATAAAAATATACCGGATGGTGAAGTCTTTACGGGACCGGTTGAGAATAGCGTCGAAGGGCACGTGTTTTTCTCTTATCCCGCAATCTATAACGGGCGGGAAGTCACGGGTGTGCGGCTCTGGTTCGAGAATGGGAAGGTGGTCAAAGCGACCGCAGATAAGAATCAGGAATTCTTGGTGAAGACGCTTGCCACCGATAAAGGCTCGAGACGAGTGGGGGAGTTTGCTATTGGCACGAATGAAGGTATCACCAGATTTACCCGCGAAATCCTCTTCGATGAGAAAATCGGCGGCTCTTTCCATATGGCGCTGGGTGCAGGCTATCCTGAAACAGGCAGTAAGAATGAATCTGCCATCCACTGGGATATGGTCTGCGACCTGCGGGATGGGGGAGAAATCCGGGTGGATGATACTCTTTTTTATAAGAATGGGAAGTTTGTCATCAAGTTCTAGTGTTTTAAGCTCGAATTATATTGTACAGGATTACGAAATTTTTATTCTGTTAAATATGACACCCAGTTGTCATATTTAGGTTATATAATGTTGGGAAGGCGGGGGAATGAAAATAAATCGGCTGCTGGAAATCACTCTGATTTTATTGAACAAGAGTTCCATTACGGCGAAAGAGCTAGCCGATAGGTTTAATGTATCTACGAGGACAATATATCGGGATATAGATGAGCTTTCCGGTGCAGGAATTCCCGTATTTACAAACAAGGGTAGCCGCGGCGGCATATCACTGCTGGACAATTACACCATTAATAAGGCACTACTGACCGAATATGAACGCGACAGCCTGCTTTTAGCCCTGAAAACGCTACAGGCTACCAAATATCCTGAAATTGGAGCAATTCTTGAAAAAATCGGGGCGGTATTCCAAAAAGCCACTTCCACCGATTGGGTCCAAATTGAATTCTCATCATGGGGTAGTGGACCAAACGAAGAACACAAGTTTCTCGATATTAAGAGGGCGATTCTCGAATGTAAAATAATCACCTTCGATCATATTAACGCTGATGGAGTCATGAGTCATCGTAGGGTAGAACCAATGCTGCTTGCGTTCAGGAGTCAGGCGTGGTACATATGGGGCTACTGCACCGCGCGACGTGACTTTCGTGTCTTCCGTATCTCCAGAATCAGAAACATAGTCGTCACCGGTGAAGGATTCGTCCGAAGATCATTGGTAAGCCCTAAAGAAGAAGAGCCTGCTGCAGTGTCGAAAAGACACGTAACCCTGAAGCTGAGGTTTCAACCTGAGGATCTGTACTGTTTCTATGACGACTATGACGAGGATTGCATTACTCGTAATGCAGATGGGACATATGATGTCACCATCACTTTCCCGGATGATGAGTGGGTGTACGGATATATCATGTCTTTTGGAGACTGTGTGGAGGTTCTCGAGCCAAAGCATATCCGGGATAGTGTACGAGAGAGGATGAAAAAAACGCTAAATTTATATGAAAAATAGCGATTAATATGACATGCTGCTGTCTAATTCAAGTGTTAGAATGACTTCAGCATACGACTAAATAGGAGGTGGTGTTATGGAACCGAGGATAATTAAAAAAGGTGCCTTATTAATTGCCGGTATTACCGGAAGCGGAGATGAGACCGGTAAGATCTGGGAAGTATTCATGAAAATTGAAAAAATGCAGCCATTGAAGAACCAGGTTGGTGAAGTAGGGTATGAAATACGCATGTATCCCGGTGGGGAAGGACCTGGAGAAGTCCATGTTGGTGTACAGGTAAACGACACGCATGTCCCGGCAGAATATAAGATTGTTTCTCTACCTGCCTCCATTTATGCCGAGTTTGAAATTTATCCGGCAAGGGGTTACAACAGCAGCAATACTGCAATGAGTAAATGGCTTTCTGACAACGCTGGAATATATAAAGAAGTCCTTATAGATGGCAGACAATTTGGTATTGAGGTATACGATAAAAGGTTCAAGGGCAACAGTGATCCGGCATCAGTAGTGGGGTTTTTGTTACCGATTGCTAAAATATGAATTTTAGGGTATCAGAACAAAAGAGAATTCAAGCTGGGTGGATGATACCCTCTTCTACCCGTTTTCTCGCTTTGAACCATGCGACAGTATCTGCTATCGATTCTACAACTGGGCGGGCGGAATATCCCAGTTTACGGCTTGCCTTCTCAGAGCTGACAAACGAGTTGCTCTTCAGCACATCGACTGAATATGCCGTGAAAAGTGGTTTAGTTTTAAATATGCGGTAATATGGCGTCGCCAGTATGCCTGCCATCCGGGCAAGCCATAGTGGAGCCTTGAAAGAAGGCGCTTTGATTCCAGTTATTTTCTGTAGTGTGGACAGTAAATCACGTATGGTAATCCTCTGTCCGGACAGTATATAGCTTTCACCGCATCGCCCTTTCTCACCAGCAAGGATAAGCCCCTTCGCCACATCACGGACGTCGACAAAATCATAAGCTCCATCTACATACATTTTGAGCTTTCTTCCTATGAAATTCTGAAAAAGCTGTCCCATTTCTGATATTTTGAAATCATAAGGTCCAATAACTCCTGTAGGACATACGATGACCGCATCTAAACCGCGCTCTGTACCCTTGAGCACTTCCAGTGTTGCCTGAGCTTTTGACTTCGCGTAGTCACCCAGAACAGTTGTCGGGTCGTAAGGGAAAGATTCATCTATTACCGTACCGTGTGGAGGTTCTTTTACAGCATGAATTGAACTGGTGTAGACTAAGCGCTTTACTCCGGTTTTTAAACATGACTCGACCACGTTTTTTGTGCCTTCTACGTTTACACTATTGAGCAGCATCTTATTACCCGGAAGAATGGAAATAACACTTGCCAGATGATATACAGTATCTGCTCCCTTAAACGCTTTCAGTAGAGATGTAACATTGCGAATGTCACCAGATATTATCTCTATCTTCAGTCCAGTAAGATGGGTTGTGTCTTCACCTGGCAAAACCAATGCCCTGACAATCTCTCCCCTAGAAAGCAACTCACGTACAAGCACGTTCCCTATGTGTCCGGTCGCTCCGGTTACTGTAATCATACTTACCCCCACCTCCCCCTGAAGTGTTTTTTATTTACCTGGGTGATTTTAACATCGCTTCAAGTATTTCACTGAAGGTTTGAAGCTTCGCTGTATCTAGCGATTCAAGCAGTTCCCGGCTTCTATTTTTAGATGATTCCCAGAGTCGGCTAACCATCATTTGCCCGGAATCTGATAGTTGACATAGAACTACACGTCTATCTTCTGGTTGGCTTTGGCGTATAATAATACCTCTTTCCACCATACGGTCTACCAAACCAGTAGCAGTGGCTAATGTAACTCCGAGGTCAGACGCGAGGTCGCTCATGCGCATCGAGCCATTAAGAAAGAGAAGCAAGAGAGTCTTAAGTTGAGGCATGGTTATGTCCATTTCCAGCAACTCTTTTGGCACAGTAGGCAGCAGTTCACGGAAAAGTTGCTCAGCAAGTTTAAGGAGGCCTTCGATTATTTGCTGTTTGCTCTGTTTACTCATTACTTTGACCTTTCTTAGTTCGTTACATAGCCTTTGTTAATAAGTATTGAACAAATGATTAGTGTCTAACTAACTATTAGTATTATAAATAGTAATGCAAAAAAAGTCAAATTTGCTGGAATAATTAACCTTACTGCTGTGATGAAACACGTATTAAGATGTATTTGCAGTGTTCTTACTGAATGCTATTACAATACCAGCAAGAATAAGGGTACCCCCGACTAACTCAACAACTGCAGGTACCTCTTCTAAGATGAAAAAAGCCAGTATTGTTGCTCCGACTGGCTCTCCAAGTACAGCAATCGTTACCATGGTGGCGGGAACATAGCGTAGCGACCAGTTAAGTGCGGAATGTCCAAGTAATTGTGGTATTAATGCCAGGAGGATAAACATTAGGTAAGTGTTCCCCGAATAACCGGTAAGACTAGCTCCTCTGACAAGTGTGGTTATTAGCAGAAAGATCGCCGCCGAGGTGTAGGTTAAGAAAACGTAGCTAAGCAAGCCCATATTTTGTCTGAGCCTGCGTCCGATCAACAAATATCCGGCTACAGCCATTGCACCAGATAATGCCAGAATACTGCCTTGAAGTGATGTCCCTCCCAGTTGCCAGTTATTAAAACCGATGATTATGGCTCCAACTATACTCATGATCACTCCGAATATCACCCGCGCAGTAATTTTTTCACGGAAGAGCAAGTAAGAAGCGATAGCAACAAAGATGGGACTAGCAGTGACAAGCACCACGGAACTGGTTACGGTGGTATAACTTAGAGAAGATATCCATAGAGCAAAGTGAAGTGCCAGAAAAGCACCGGAAGCCACTGCTAAGAAAAGTTGTCGGCGACTCAATTTTCGCAGTTCATGTCGCGCCTGGAACCAGGCAATAGGCGCCAGCACCAGAGATGCCAGTGAAAGGCGATAGGTGGCAATGACTAGAGGGTGTGCTTCTGCTAACCGGATAAAGATTGCCGCAAAAGCCACCGCAACCACGCCGAAAGCCAGCACGATGTACGGTTTCATTATCTGTTCATTTTGAATTGAGCAAACGGTTCTGTCAAGGGTAGATTCACCTTTTCCCGAGTGATGTATTAATAATTGATGGTACTTTGGTACTTTCCATAAAATATTTTCGGAAAATCTATTGAATTTGAAGCTAAAATGGTGTATTCTTAATGTTTAAGAGGGTTGTTTTCAACCCCTTGAGGTGATAAATGAGAAGCGCGTCAGGTCAAAAGCGATGCCCGCGCTGTGGTGGTAATATCTTCCTTGATAAAGACTACAATGGCTGGTATATGGAATGTCTCCAATGTAGTTATACCAGGGATTTAGATATTTTTGCCGAACCGGGGCACCGGCATATACAATAGACTATAGCAGACTGGGAAATGACTCAGACTGTTGATTATCAATCATCTAGTTGTCATTATGCTTGCTCCGCTCCGTGGTGTGTTGTAGTTTAAGACCACAGAGACAAACAAGGATAGACGGTCTAAAGTGGCCTTATTATGTTGAAGAAGAGTGAAGCTAAAAACCGGAGCATTGGGGAAAATTCCAAGAAAGCAAACTCTATATTCTTATGCTTTCGTTGCGGAATTTGTTGCACTGGCTATCAAATATATATGCACCGTGATGAAGCCTATGTACTGGCTGAACGTCTTGGAATTTCCTGGTTGGAATTTGAGTATAACTATCTTGATCCCCACTGGCCTGGCACGGAAACAATCGTGATACGCCATTATGCAGGTAGATGTCCTTTCTTAGACCAGCCTGCAGATAGTATTTTTGGACTCTGCCGTATTCACAACTTCAAACCATTCTGTTGCCGTCAGTGGCAGGCAAGCCTCGACCGCAAAGAGTGCCGTCAGGGATTGAATCGTTATTGGAGCCTTTCTGTTGGTGAAAGTGGAGAACTAAAAGGTTCACAGGAAGATATATTATGCTTTCAAGCATTTACAAATTTCTTATGTGAGGAGGAAGAAGTGCAATGCCCACCTACGATTTCGAGTGTGTGAAATGTCATTATAAATTTGAACAAAAACGTAGTTTTCATGATGATGGAACGGCAGATTGCCCGCGTTGCCACGGAGAAGCGCACCGCCTCTTTTCTAGTGTACCTGTCATCTTTAAAGGTTCTGGTTTCTATGTGACCGATCAGCGTAAAAGTGGCAAAGTGCGTACGGAAGCCGCCACAGGGGAGAAATCTGAAACCAAGAAGGTGGAAGATAATACTTCAAAACCAGGTGCGACAACCGTATAAAATAATCAATAAAAAAGCCAAACCTATTGCCTGATGGTAGGCTGAAGAATCGATAAAAGAGCAAAGTAGGAGGTTACCTGTGAACTGTCCTGTTTGTAATAAAGAAGCTCGTGTCCACATCTTTAAATGTGCCCGTTGTGGTGTTTATGTTCACGAAAAGTGCTGGCAGAAACACGCGGCAGAAAAACATAAAAAATAAACTCTAAAATTTGTAATGACGTGCAGACAGAAAATCAGGATCTGAATCCAGATTCTATTCGAAATCAGAAGAGCACGAAGCAGATTTCATTTTTAATTATTAGCATTACATCGCGAATGAACTCATCGGACGAATTAAGCATAATAGACGACAGTATTTCTAAATTCGAGATTGTTTGACACCGGTAATCATTTCCCTCTTTTTATTATTCGTGGTAGAATCTAGCAATATTGGCTCTCTTGTTTTGTTTATAAATTATTTATAAAGGTTTAATATGTTTGATGATTCAACAATAAAAAAATCTCGGCAGGGTAAAAAAAATTGGCTGAGAGATGTTCAGCAATCTAACTCACAGCCACCCGAAAAGAGGTTTGTTACTGTCTCCAATCTTGATATTAAACCACTCTACACACCTGAAGATATCGTAGACACCGATTTTGCATCCAATATCGGTTTCCCTGGTGCGTACCCTTTTACCCGGGGTTGTCAGTCGACTGGTTACAGAGGTAGGGTGTGGACACTCCGCATGTTTTCTGGTTTCGGTACAGCGCGTGATACTAATAAACGATGGCATAATCTTCTGAATGATGGTGAGACTGGCCTAAGCACTGCCTTTGATTTTCCCACTCTTATGGGATACGATAGTGATTCGCCCCGTGCTTTTGCCGAGACAGGTAAATGTGGTGTGGCTATTGATACCCTCGCTGATATGGAAGCCCTGACCCACAGTATCCCACTGGATAAAGTCACGACATCGATGACTATAAATCCTCCAGCATCGGTACTGTGGGCAATGTATCTGGTTGCCGCAGAGAAGCAGGGTGTCGGCTGGGATAAAATCGGTGGCACCATCCAGAATGATATGCTTAAGGAATTCATTGCCCAGAAGACTTTCATGTGTCCGCCGGAACCTTCAATCCGACTCATCAGTGATACAGTAGAGTTCGGCACAAAAACTGTGCCGCGCTGGAATACCATCAGTATTAGTGGTTATCATATCCGTGAGGCTGGTTCGACAGCAGTGCAGGAATTGGCATTCACTCTCGCTGATGGCATTGCCTATGTACAAGATGTGATTCAGCGTAAGAAGATGGATGTGGATGTCTTTGCTCCACGTTTGTCTTTCTTCTTCAATTCGCATATGGATTTCTTTGAAGAGATAGCTAAGTTCCGTGCCGCACGCCGCATGTGGGCGAAAATTATGAAAGAGCGGTTCAAGGCGAAGAATCCGCGTTCTATGTGGATGCGTTTTCATACTCAAACGGCAGGTTGTTCTCTCACCGCTCAACAGCCATACAACAACATTATCCGTACTACTACAGAAGCATTAGCTGCAGTGCTGGGTGGTACACAGTCATTACATACTAATTCGCTTGACGAAGTGCTAGCGCTCCCTTCCGACTTCGCTGTTAATATCGCCTTGCGTACCCAGCAAGTGATTGCCGAAGAGACCGGTGTCATAAATACTATCGACCCGCTGGCCGGTTCCTATTTTGTGGAAGCGCTCACCAACGAAATCGAAGAAAAAGCGTGGGAATACATTGAGAAAATAGATAAAATGGGCGGTATGCTGGCGGCAATCGGGCGTGGTTACCCGCAGATAGAAATCAGTAATGCCGCGTACGAATATCAGAAGCGGGTTGATGATGGTGACAGAACAGTTGTCGGTGTAAATAAGTATGTGGCTAATGATGAACCACCTATAACAGTGCTTAAAATTGATGAAAAGGTACAGGAAGAGCAAATTAAAAGGCTCCAAGGAGTCAAGCGAACACGGAGTAATCGCAAAGTAGCGCAGACATTAAAAGCTCTTCGGACTGCCTGTAAAAAAGATGAGAACGTGATGCCCTATGTGATTGAAGCCGTCAAAGAATATGCGACGGAACAAGAAATCTGTGATATTTACCGTGATGTCTTCGGGGAATATCACGACCCCGGATATTTCTAAACTTGAGGAAAGAGATGGCTAAAGAAAGAAAACTGAGAATATTGCTCGGTAAACCCGGACTTGATGGACATGACCGTGGTGTGAAAGTCGTTGCCCGTGGCTTCCGGGATGCTGGTTTTGAAGTAATTTACACCGGTCTACACCAAACACCCGAGCAGATTGTGAATGCGGCGGTTCAAGAAGATGTCGACCTGGTAGGTTTAAGCTCTCTTTCGGGAGCACATCTGCATCTCTTCTCTGAAGTAGTGAAACAATTAAAGGAGAGGGGTTGCGGAGATATGAAGGTGATTGCCGGGGGAATTATTCCTGCTGAAGATATTCCCACACTGAAAAAGATGGGTGTGAAAAAAGTCTTTCTTCCCGGTACCCCCATTCGGGAGATTGTAGATTGGGTCAAGAAGAACGTGAAACCGTTATAACAGCTCAAAAGAGACACTCATAGATGACTTTGATTCTCTTCAAGTAAGTACCTAGATTTTGAGATTTCTATGGAGAAAAATACAACTGATAAAATCCTCACTGGCGATGTCCGTGCTGCCGCGCGATTAATGCGTGGTATCGAGGATAATTTACCTCAGGCAGTAGAGGAATTGCGACATCTATACGAACATACTGGTAAGGCGTATATTATTGGAATTACCGGCGCCCCTGGTGTGGGTAAAAGTACCCTGGTAGATACCCTCATTACGAGCTTTCGAAAACGTAAATTTAAAATAGGCGTTGTGGCAGTTGACCCTACCAGTCCCTTTACCGGTGGGGCGCTACTTGGCGACCGTATCAGAATGGGGAGACATGCCACAGATAAGGATGTGTTTATCCGTAGTCTCGCTAGCCGGGGGTGGGCAGGTGGTCTAGCGCGGGCGACATTGAGTGTAATCCATGTACTGGATGCCATGGGCAAGGATATTATCATGGTGGAAGCAGTGGGGTCAGGGCAGGGAGAAGTGGATATCAGCCAGGTAGCTGATACTACACTGGTTGTACTCAGTCCGGGTATGGGTGATGAAATTCAGATGATGAAGGCGGGTATTTTAGAAGCGGCAGACATCTTTGTAATCAACAAAGCAGATAAAGAAGGTGCAGAAAGCCTGAAAGTACAGGTCGAACAAATGCTTGATATAATACCTCAAAACAAAGACAAGTGGAAACCCATAGTCATTCTGACACAGGCAGTCAATGAGAAAGGTATTGAAGAAATCGTTAAAACCGTACTGAAGCATAAACGGTATCTCGTTTCCTCTGGTGAGATCAAACATCGCAGGGGTGAGAGAGCCAGACTCGAGCTTGTAGAAGCGATTGAGCATTTTCTACGTCTGCATGTAAACGAACTTATTGATGATGATAATTTCCAGAGCATTGCAGCCGCTCTGGCACAACGAAAGATAGACCCTTACTCGGCAGCGGAACAGGTCCTGAATAGAACAATTATTTCCAAAAAACTGCGAAAATCAGTAAAAAAGAATTAGAATTACTGATAACAGACTTAACTGGTTGATTTGTCAGGTTTTTTCTTTCCTTCTGAAGCCCATCCCCGAAGATATATCAAGGACAGTCGCTAAAGTGTTGAATCGTAATGACCGTTTTATCTGTAGATTTAAGCATTCCCGCTTTGTATAATAATGTTGACTTGATATAGGAGGTAAACCGGTAATGTGGCAGTGGTTTCAAGATAATTCTGTTTGGATTCTTATTGTTGCAAGTGTAATTGTCCTGCTCTTTATGATGTTTAATGATACCATTCGTCGTTTTCTTTCACTCAATAAGTCTGAGAAATGGCATAAGAAAATCCACGGAATTGTTGATGTAGGTTTCTGGGTATTCGAGGTTTTTGTATTCATTATCATGATCCTTGCTTTCATAGCCCTGGCTTTACCTTCAGACCAGAACCGCGTCGAAGTAACTACTGAGATGATCAAAGAATGGTTTGTGGATCATGGATTCAGGATTATTTTGATACTTGCCATTGGAATCGTACTTTGGATTGCTATGAAGCGAGTTATTCCACACCTTATCGATAGGACTTTAGCAATACCCAGGGAAGGAGAGAGTCCCGAAGGGATGCGGCGCCGGGCAAAAACGGTATCCGGAGTATTTCTCGGTCTGAGCAAGGTGCTCATCATTTTATTCGTAGTTTTTATGGTTCTATCGGAACTCAATGTATCTGTCGGTCCCATACTCGCTGGATTCGGGGTAGCAGGTCTCGCGGTCGGTTTCGGCGCCCAGTATTTAATACGCGATCTCATAGCTGGAATATTTATCCTTGTCGAGAATCAGTACCGGGTGGGTGATGTCGCCCAGGTAGCCGGTGTTTCAGGCGTAGTTGAGGAAATAAATTTACGAAAGACAGTTCTACGTGATCTGGATGGTATCGTGCACCACGTTCCCAACGGGGAAATTCGGGTTGCCAGCAACTACTCACGTCATTTTGCCCGCGTGAACCTGGATATTTCTGTGTCTTATAATACTGACCTCGATTATGCGATAGATGTAATAAACCGTGTATGTAAAGAAATGGCGGCAGAAAAGAAATGGTCCCAGCTGTTCATTACTATTCCACAGGTTCTGCGAGTCAATAAACTGGCTGACTCTGGTATAGAAATCAAGGTAACCGGTGATGTCAAGTCACTTCAGCAATGGGCTATCATGGGAGAACTCAGGCTCCGAATTAAAAAAGAATTTGATAAGGTTGGAATTGAAATACCCTGGCCACACACTAAAGTATATTTTGGCAATAAGCCGGGGGAGACTTAGCCTGAAATCTACAAACAATACAGGTTATCCCGTGTGGTTTTTTAGTATGTATTCGTGACGTGTGAAAATATAGAGCTGAGGATATATCTGCATCATCTGAAAATTAACGGATTTGAGGTAGACTGTATAAATTTACTTGCCTTAGCCTAATACGATAAGATTCTATATAATATGCGTATCTTTTGGCGTACAGCTTCATTATTCTGGCGATATTGGACTAGGGCGGTAATTGCTTATTTTTGCCTGCTGGCAGGTGCTGGATTGGCTTTGGCGATACCTCGTCTTACCGGTCAGGCAATTGATTTGGCGCTCGGTTCGGGTCAGACAGACACCTTAATGTGGATTGCACTTGGTATTGCTGGTGCCGGTTTGCTACGGAGCGGGCTCAGTTACTGGCAGACATACCTCTCCGAGTTTCTATCGCAAAAGGTAGCCTACGATTTACGAAACCTGCTTTACAATCGCCTTCAGAGTTTGAGCTATTCTTTTCACGACCGTGCTCAAACCGGTCAACTGATGTCACGGGCTACGGCTGATGTCGAAGGAATCCGAATGTTTGTCGGTTTTGCCTTGCTCCGTGGTGTCTATTTCATACTGATGATGGTGGCAATTGCAGTTCTACTTTTTATCCTAGACTGGAGATTAGCATTAATCAGTCTGAGTGTGGTTCCTTTCATCTCTTATCGAACCATTATCATCAATAAGAAACTCCGCATAATATGGATGAATATTCAACAGGGATTAGGAGTATTAGAGACTATTGTCCAGGAAAATCTGGCTGGTTTGAGAGTAGTACGTGCTTTTGCACGAGAACATTATGAGAATCAAAAATTCCGCCGCCAGGCTGAATACATTTATGAACAAGAGATACAAGCCAATAATTTACTAGCTTCCAACAGCCCTCTGATCAGTTTTGCTCAGCTTTTAGCTATGGCAGGTATACTCTGGTTCGGGGGGAGACAGGTAATCGGTGGCGTACTTACTACCGGACAACTAGCACAGTTCCTACTCTACCTGGTCATGTTTAGCGGGCCAGTCCGTATGATAGGCTGGTTGGTAACACTGTTTTCGCGTTCGACTGCTTCGGGACAGCGTATCTTTGAAATAATCGACCAGGTGTCGCTTGTGAGTGAGAAACCTGATGCTATAAACATCACTGAGGTAGAGGGACTGGTTGCCTTTGAGGATGTTTCCTTTGGCTATGATTCTCACGGTACTACTTTGAAGGACGTTGATTTCGTAGCTAAACCAGGGCAAATAATTGCTCTGGTAGGTGCAAGCGGTAGTGGTAAATCGACTATTGCTAATCTTATACCACGTTTTTATGATATCACCTCCGGGCGGATAACCATTGATGGGGTGGATATCCGTGATTTGACGCTTAGCTCTTTACGTCGTCATGTCGGCATTGTCCATCAAGATACATTTCTTTTTTCGGCAACGATTCGGGAAAACATTAGCTATGGCAGACCAGATGCATCCCTGGATGAAATAAAAGAGGCAGCTAAAATTGCCAGGCTGCATAATTTTGTTATGAGTCTACCTGATGGATATGACACCTGGGTCGGAGAGAGAGGGATAACTCTTTCTGGTGGGCAGAAACAACGTCTGGCTATTGCTCGTACCCTTCTGTTGAATCCGCGAATTTTAATTATGGACGATTCCACATCTAGTGTCGACATGGAGACCGAGTACCTGATTCAGCAGGCTCTGGCTGAGCTTCCAGTCGGTCGTACTACTTTCATTATTGCCCACCGTTTACGCTCCGTGCAGATGGCTGACCTCATCTTAGTGATGAAGGACGGGCAGATTGTAGAGCGAGGAACACATCAGGAACTCCTTGATAACAACGGTCCGTATCAACAGCTCTATAATATACAGTTCCAGTACGACGATGGGACAAATGGATTTATCTATCCAATGTTGGATATGGAACCGAAAACTTCAGACTTCGTCACCGAAAAAGGTCGGCAATCTTCGACGACCGAAGGGGGACATCGAATTACCTTGTCGCACTCCGATGAAATTGTCTTTGGTAAACCTTATGATTCGAAGGTAGTTTCACGGATAGCCATGTACTTCGCGCCACATAAAATTGCCTTACCTCTCACCATTCTCGCCACTTTACTGTATACCTTTACTCTGGTAGCTAATCCTTATCTGGTCAGCGTCGCGGAAGACAAATATATTATTCCCGGTAATCTTAACGGGCTAAACATGATAGTCCTGCTTTTCCTGGGAAATGCAGTGCTCAACTGGGCGTCGTTTTATACACAAATCAGGGCTGAGGCGCGGTTGGGGCAGAGTATTCTATTAAAACTGCGAAGCCAGCTTTTTGCCCAACTTCAGAATCTATCAGTCCGCTTCTTTGACCATAACGAAGCCGGGCGTATCATGTCGCGTGTGCATAGCGATGTGGGAGAACTAGGGGATTTCCTCGATTCCGGTGCATTCTGGGTAGCGGGAGAAATGGTCAGCCTGATCGCCATTATATTCGCCTTGTGTGCGATGGACCTCAAGCTGGCATTGCTGACCTTCTCAGTGATTCCGGTGCTCATTTTGTTCCTGATCTTCTGGCAGAGTAAAGCACGGCGGTACTTCATTAACGTTAGACGTGCCATTTCTGCGGTGAATGGTGCTTTACAGGAGAATATTTCCGGTATACGGGTCATTCAGAGCTTATCGCGGGAGGAATTAAACTCTCAGCATTTTGAGCAGGTGAATCGGGCGCATTTTGACGCCAATATTACATCAGTACGGTTATCGGCAGGGATGATGCCAGTGGTAGAACTGCTGGTATCGATTGCGACAGCGCTCATTATTATTTTTGGTGGTATGAGAGTAATGGAAGGCACACTTCTGGTGGGAGCTCTGATAGCTTTTGTCCTTTATATACAGACTTTCTTCGACCCGATTAGAGCATTGACAATGGAGTATGCCCAATTACAGAGAGCTATGGCTTCGGGAGCCCGTGTTTTCGAGCTTATTGATGTCGAGCCTGAGATAGCGGAGAAACCGGAAAGTATTAGCATGAGCAGTCTGAAAGGGGATATCAAATTTGAGGATGTTTCTTTCAGCTATAACCCGGGGATTGAAGTATTACATGATATAGACCTACATATCGCTCCGGGGAAGACAGTGGCTTTAGTTGGACCAACTGGTGCCGGCAAAAGTACGATTGTTAGCCTCATTGCCCGCTTTTACGATGTTACTTCGGGGCGAATTTTAATCGATAGTAATGACCTGCGTGACATCAAACCTGTTGCCTACCGGGAGCATCTGGGCATAGTGTTGCAAGACCCATTTCTCTTTTCAGCTACTGTTCGTGAGAATATACGCTACGGTAATCTAGAAGCTACCGAAGATGAAATAATGGCGGCGGCTAAGACTGTGGGCGCACACGATTTTATTCAGCGATTGGAAAAAGGATACGATACCGAACTTCAGGAACGAGGGCAGAACCTGAGTATGGGACAACGTCAGCTGATTAGCTTCGCTCGTGCTTTGTTGGCGAATCCGGTCATTCTTCTCTTGGATGAAGCTACTGCCAATATCGACTCTTATAGCGAAAAAGTTCTGCAGGAAGGTCTGGGACAGCTAATAAAGGGCAGAACTACAGTGATTATCGCCCATCGGTTATCTACCATTCGTGATGCTGACCGTATCGTGGTAATAGATAAGGGGAGGATTGTGGAGGAGGGACGGCACGAAGAGATGCTGGCGCGCGGCGGAATTTATGCGCGACTTTATCAAATGTCTTATGCCCCGGTTGCTGAGCGAGCTGGATAGAGTTCAGTAAACAAACAAACCTCGATTGCGGGCAGTTCGTGCGCAACGATTAGTGGGATACGGGTACGTTCTTGCGGTGTTCGCTCCATGTTAGAATGAAAAGGATGCCCGATGGAATGAGGAGCAAGCACAATACGGCAGGAATCGATCCAGCGTAAATGTATGCCAGTGAAAGACAAGCCAATATAAAACCATCAGTGATTAGAAGTATTCCACCTACAAGCGGATAATGTAGTGCCAACCACAATACAAAAAAGCGCAAAATGCAAGAAATGCTGGCATATACAAGCCCTGGATTCCAATCTGACTGAAAACTGCTCATGCAGCCGAATAAAGTCAATGGAAGCCCAACCCCGGCAGCTATGAAACCTACAATTTTGGCAGCTCTACGAAGTCTGGCTTCTTTGGGAGAAATTACGGTTTCTTTCTGGAACGGATCAAACCCACTTTTTTGTTCGTTCATAACGCTCCTCAAAGGAAGTCCTTTCGATTAGGCAGATTATACACCTAAGGTTAAGTTCATACAAGACATAACCTTTTTGGAGCATTGAATCAAAGTTGCAGGAAGCAATAATTCATTTGTGACTTGACATATTGCATGATACGACATATACTCAAAGCGCAATTCTGGCTCAGGAGGTACTATCTATGACGTGCCCGAACTGCCAGACCGAACTTCTAGACAATACGAAATTCTATATGACTTACTACAAAACGCTACAAGAAGAGCTTGTTTGTGGTCGTGCTCTCATTTCAGTGTACTCCCGGCAAAATTTCGTTTCCGAGACTTCTGTATTCTTGAGTTCCAGGAGATGAAGATGCAGATGTCGTTGGAGCGGGCGCTGAGACAGAAGGAAATATCGAAGGTATAAACCCGCCGTAGATATAGTCAGTAACAATGCAAAGGAGGCGAAAGTGAAACTGCAGAGGTCTATTGAGATTGCAGCACCACCCGAGAAAGTCTGGCCATTTCTGATTGAACCTGAGAAAATCATTAAGTGGTTCACCTTCCTGAGGAAATTTGAGTACACCGGCACACAGAAAAGCGGCGTGGGTACCACCTTCTATTATGAGGAGAAATCCGGTCCTCAACTGATGAAGCTCAACTATGTAGTTACGGAATGGGTGGAGAATAAAAAGCTCGCTTTCAAGTTGAGTTCAGGATCGCTTAAGAAGGATGACCAGATATGGAGTTTGGAGGCTATACCTTCAGGTACTAAATTTACAATGACTGAAGACGCCGAGATGCCATGGGGAGTAATTGGCAAGGTTATAGATGCACCGCTCTCCGGCATGGTAGGAAAGAACATAGAGAAAATACTGGGTAATCTTAATAATCTTATGAAGACCTAGCGATAATATAAACACTCATTCCTTTAATGTGTCCTTAATCTCGTGAATAGCTAGATTGATGTTGGAGCACCTGAACTTCGCCATCAAAGAGTTCCGAGAGATGAAGATGCAGCCTTCACTGGAGAGAGCGTTAAGGCACAAGGAGATTCTGAAGGCGTAAGGTTCCGGTTTCAATGATGACACTTGATATCTCACGGAGGGAATTAACTGCTATGGATGAGAAAAGTTCAATAGTCTTCACTCCTGCACATATAGGACAGCTTCAAATTAAAAATCGTTTAGTTCGTTCAGCGACGACTGAGAGGGCGGCTACAGAGAGAGGAGAGGTATCCGATTTCTTGATCGATATTTATCGTACACTTGCTCAAGGAGGTGTGGGTCTGATAATCACAGGGTATTGTGCAGCAAACACCAATTCTTTGGGTGCTCATACAATAAGGGCAGACGATGATTACTTCATTCCAAGCCTCTCGAGAATCCCGAGGGTAGTACGAGAAGCTGACCCAGACTGTAAGGTTATACTCCAGCTCGGACACTACGGGAAGCAAGCCGTTACTCAAGCAAGAGCCACCAAGTTAGTGCCGTTCGCTCCGCCAGCATTTCTCAGTTATTGGCGTAAACATCCAGAGATCATGGGAACTTCGGGGCAACCGCAACAAATTGTACCAGAGCTGGCCGCACCTGCACCTTCTGTTATCTATGATGCTCTGTTTGATTGTAATACCAGAGCACTTACGCTTGAGGAAATCGATAGCATTGTTGACTCCTTTGCTTCGGCTATCTGTCGGGCAAAGGAAGCTGATTACGACGGAGTGCAACTACATGCTGCCCACGGGTATCTTCTTTCGACATTTCTATCTCCCAGAACAAATCATCGTCTGGATGAATATGGTGGATCGACTGAGAATCGCGTCAGAATTATTAGGGAAATATATGAGCGGGCTAGAAGGGAAGTGGGAGATGCTTTCCCTATACTTATCAAGATGAATACCACGGATTTCCTCCCCGGAGGCATAGACATAAAGGAAGCAGTCAATATAGGTAAGCTAATTGTTGAGGCAGGGATTGCAGCAATAGAAACCAGCGGTGGAATGTGGGAATCTGTTACCCGCCCGAAAGACGAACTGGATTGGCTTCCGGTTCTTTTACCTGAAGCGCGGACCGGCATCAAGGAACGGGAGCAAGAAGGCTACTTCTTGCCAGGTGCAGTAGCCCTCAAAGAGAAGACAAAAGCCACGATCATTCTTGTTGGTGGACTTCGATCCTTTTCTCGGATCGAGGAAATATTGAATTCGGGTGCTGCTGATTTCGCTGCATTATGCCGACCTCTCATACGTCAACCTGATTTACCTAATATTTGGAAATCAGGGAAAGGAGAGGACAAGGCGGAGTGTATTTCCTGCACTGCCTGCTACCCTGCTGGTGTAGATAGGTTCGGTTGTCGAGCAAAAATGAAGTAAAACCTAAACGGAGATTACAAAGTGACATGACTGGAAGATATTAATACGCAACCGTCATTGGAGAGAGCGTTAAGACATAAGGAGATACTGAAGGCGTAGGTTATTAACAAATGCAAAATAACAAAGGGTTCCCTTATCTGCGTCACCCAATTTCAGGAACAAAGGCTTAATAAAATGTGTGCAGCCGACGGATATGCTGATTTACAGAAAATTCTAGGACATCCAGATTCAACTCGTCTTCGAAGGTTACTTGAATATCTCATGACGGAAGAACAGGCCAGGCTGATAACTTTATTACCAGCCTCCCCAGAGGAACTGGCTATTAAGATGAATATAGATATTGATACCATCACTGGTCTTTTGCATGACCTCCATGGCAAGGGGGCAATCGTCCACAAGAATTTTGATCCCAGGCAAAGCTTCATACCTATATCCACCTACTTTTATCCTGACAACTGGTTTATTACTAGCTATTCACGTTCGTCTCTTCCTGAATTCTATGGTCTATACCGGGATTTTTTTAAGGAGCGAGAAGGGGATGAGGGACATTGGAAAGCGGCGGTACAAGAACATGAGAAGATCAAACAGCCTTCATTCAGAGTGCTTCCAGCCTACAGGTCAATATTGGATAGTCCCGAACTCCTACCGGAGGAAGATGTGAGGACTATATTGAGACAGGCAAAGACAATTATCGTGATTCCCTGCGGTTGTCGGATGACTCGTGGACCTTGCCATCAATCTGAGCCTAATGTCTGTATGATTTTCAATAGAGCGGCAGAGGAGTTCATTTCGATGGATCGCAACGACTTGTTAAAAGCCCTCTCTTATGAGGAATCACTGGTGATTATAGATGCCGCGGAAGAAGCTGGACTCGTGCACAGATGGCAGAACACAGCAATAATGGTTGGCGGTATGCTATGTAATTGTTGCAATTGCTGTTGCGGTCAAGCCAGGCTCGTTAACTACGGTGTACCAGTGTCTAAGATATACGCCAAGAGTCGTTACGAGGCAAGGATTGATGCAAATAACTGCAATGGATGTCAGATCTGTGTTGATATATGTCCCGACCGGTTTGCTGGGGCAATAGGCATGACAGGGAAACCGGGTACGCCCGACTTCAAAGCGGTTGTTGATCCCGAGAAATGCTACGGATGTGGCTTGTGTGTACTGAAATGTACAACTGAGGCGATCAGGATGGAACTGGTCAGGCCAGCCGACCATATTCCTGGGATAGGACCACCACATAAATAGGTAATGTACTGGAGCACCTTGATTTCTGTATCAAGGAATTTCGTGAGATGAAAATGCAACCTTCACTTGAAAGAGCATTAAGGCATAAGGAGATACTGAAAGCGTAATATAGCATAAAGATGTCTAGTCGAAAAGGGAGGAAACGGAAATGGCAATCTATGAATATTTCTGCCCTCAATGCAGGAAGGTCTTCGAAGTGATGCGTCCAATGAGTAAGGCTGATAATCCGGCTTTTTGTCCCAAATGTAAGAGCAAGGGTGAAAAATTATTATCGGTTTTCGCCTCAACGGCCGACTCCAGTATCAAGGTACCAGATAAGGAACCGTTCAGGAAAAATCGCAAGAAAACCTAGCGTTTTTCAGTCAGTAGTGAGAGGATTACAAGTACTTAAAGGAGGATAATAGGTGCCGACATATACCATGTTAATGAAATGGACCGACCAGGGAATCAAGGAAATCATCGACCAGTTAACCAGCGTTGTAAAGAAATTACCTTAAGGCATACGGAGATATTGAAGGCATAATAGATATTACAGAAACAGGACGGTAGAACTACCATGAAGATACTCATCATTAAAATGGGCATTACCCGGTGCTATGTCATTCAAGATAAGGGTACGATCATGGTCGATAGCGGTCCTCCTGACAAATTGAGAACCTTCATTAAGGCTATGAAAAAGGCATCGATCGACCCGAAACAAATCAAACTCATCGTGCATACTCATGGTCATTGGGACCATATTGGTTCAGCTAAAGCTATCAAAGAGTCTACCAGCGCACCGATTGCCATGCACGAACCAGACAAGGAGTGGCTTGAGAAGTCTCTGCATCCCTTACCACCGGGCGTAACTACCTGGGGTCGTTTCATGATGAAGTTGTCGTCGCGTTTCATGATCCCTTCCAATATCCCCGCCACCACCGTCGACATCGTCCTGCCTGATAAAGAATTTTCCTTACAGCCTTTCGGGATTCAGGGCAAGGTGTTGTTCACACCCGGTCATTCAATGGGGTCCGTTAGTGTTTTATTGGAATCCGGGGATGCCTTTGTGGGCGATTTAGGTATGAACGGGCTACCTTTTCGCTTGAGTCCCGGTTTGACTGTTTTGGCTGAGAGCATGGAAAAGGTGAAAGAGAGTTGGAGGATACTGCTGGACCAGGGAGCAAAAGTAGTATATCCCGGACATGGCAAACCATTCTCAGCTGACGTTATCAGAAAAGCACTTCGTTGACTATAAGATATTGAAAACTTAGTCCTGAAAGACAATTAGATAGAATCTAGACTAAAGTTTTTATAAGGAGGGTAATCATGTCTCTTGATCCACAGGCTAAAGCACTTCTTGATCAGATGGCTGCTAGCGGTGCACCTGCATTGAATACTCTCTCTCCACCAGATGCGCGTAAGATGTTCGGCCAGATGGTACAGTTATTAGGGATGAAGCCGGAGCCTGTCTTTAAGGTTGAGGACCGGCTAATACCAGGTCCGGCTGGACAAATTCGAGTTCGTGTGTACACACCACAAAACAGTGCCCCTTTACCTGTGCTGGTGTTCTTTCATGGTGGTGGGTTTGTCATTGGGAGCATTGAGTTGTATGACGAGTTCTGCCGAGAATTGACGAATGGTGCCGGCTGCATTGTAGTGTCGGTAGATTATAGACTTGCCCCGGAACACAAATTCCCCACCGCTGTTGAGGATTGTTATGCCGCAACTAAATGGGTTGCCGAAAACGCCAAGAGTATAGGTGGTAATGCAAATCATATCGCCGTGGGTGGCGACAGTGCTGGTGGAAACCTGGCAGCGGTTGTCGCCCTCATAGCTCTGGATAGTAAAAAATTGCCTCTGGTATTTCAGGTACTTATATATCCTGTCACTGGAGCCGGATATGATACGCAATCGGTTCGGGAAAATGCCACGGGCTATTTCCTGACCAGGGACGATATGTTGTGGTTCGATAGTCTTTACCTGCGTAATGATGCCGACCGTGATAATCCCCGTGTTTCTCCATTACGGGCACGCACATTGAATGGGCTACCGCCTGCACTGGTCATTACGGCTGAATTCGACCCTCTGCGAGATGATGGAGAACTGTACGCCGATAAGTTGCGCAAGTCGGGAGTAGCTGTCATGTGCACACGATATAACGGAATGATCCACGGTTTCATGAGTATGCCTTTCGAGCAGGGGAAAAAGGCAAGGCAAGAAGTGGTTAAAGCTTTGCGCTTTGCTTTCGCCAAATAGTTGTTCATGTGGCAGTGTCGATGTTCGTTCAATTGTGTGTAAGGATTTAAACTGGGAAAACATTTCTGACTTTTATTTAGTCTGGCAGGGATGGTATATTGAATGTCAGTGATATCATTGCCAACGTTAGAAATAGACAACTAGGGAGTTAGTAGATGACGAGTCCAGATGATGTGAACTTCAGCGGAGAATCAGAGCGGAAAGATGTCCCGATAAAACCAGCATCGTGGGTTCTTCCAGATAGAGAAGGCACCATTGGCACATACCCTTTTACCATGTCGAAGCTCCTTAAACAGGGACAGGTGGGTAAGTTTACCATTGAAAGAGCAACCATATCTAAAGGGACTGTTACAGATGGTTATGACAGACATAGAGGAAAAATGGACCAGATAATTTATGACTTCGATTATCCTATCGTTAAGCTTACTGAAAATGGGAATACCTGGATGTCAGATAATCCGTTTGAGGTGGAATCGTCTATGGGAGCGGTTGAGAGTGCTAGAGGTGATGTGCTGATTGGCGGACTTGGTATTGGCCTACTTCCCACCTTAATGAAGGATAAAGTAGATAGTATTGATATTGTCGAATTGAACCAGGAGGTTATTGACCTCGTTTTTCATCAGGTTGTCACTGAGAAGATGAAGATAATCCGCGATGACATCTGCCATTATCTCACAGCGACAGAAAAGCGATATGACTTTATCTGTGTGGATATCTGGCCAGATACCCTTCTCCCGTTGTGGGACATCAATGCGGTAAAGGAACTAGCTCAAAGATGTTTGAAACCAGATGGCGATACATGGTGCTGGTTACAGGAGCTCTATCACGCTCCAGATGATGAGACTGACTAGGTAGACAATTTAATGCTTGTCTCTATAAGTGGTTGTTTCAAAGTTTTAAGAGGGAAGCACTGAATAATTCAGTTTCAGTTCGGTCTTGTAGCCTCTTTCATATATTTTTCTAACGCTTCGTTAATCTGCCTCTGTAGTCCGATAGGATTTCGCACATCTGTCCACTCAATGTCTTCGCCTTTTGTTCGGGCTGTGGCTACTCGTATCGTACCGAATTTGAAAATCCTGCTTAATATTGAAATCCTAACCTCAACATTTTGAACCTTACCCAGCGAACAGTCCAGATATGACCTGCCGAATACTCCAGTCCGACGTAAGATTCGCTTGTTGGTTAGTGCGTAAACCGTGTATTTCCATTTTACCAATCTGATTATGAATGATAGCAAACCGATAATTGCAATGGCAGGACCAATCCACAAGATAGCAGTATCAAGCCAGCTGAGGCCTTCCAAATCTAAGGGTAGATATTTTGGCTCTAAATACGTAACAAGGTAGTAAATCGCGATCCCGACTATTATTACCATTATGGGTGGGATAAAGCGTGGCCAGATTAGTGGCCTCGATTCTGTTATTATGTTTTCACCTGAAACCAGAATTTCATTTCCCAAAACTGACGGACCGTGAACTACCTCTTTATTCGTCTCAGTGACTTTTGTATCAGAGTTGTTACTAACCATAATTACCTTCCAATTTATTATTTGGATTTACTAGGAAAACCATCCTGTGAATGTATTGACTATTTTATCAATAAATTGACTCCACCAGATTTTTGGATCTGAGAATAGCAGTTTGAAACCGCCTCCCCAATTTATTATTAATATAAGAATTACAACAATAATAATTATGAAAATAAGTTTTCTAATAAAGCGAAAGATTGTTTTCCAAGAACTGACAAGTGGGTTATGATACATTTCACAGTTAACGGTTTGCAGGTTACCAGATGCATCGTGGGAAGTAATAGTGATATCGTAGCGCTTTTTCTCTCCGACCAAACCACCTTTCTTGGGTTTGGCAACTACTGGTAGTTCAACTACTTGCCAGGCAGATAAGATTGGTTCCTTGTTCTTGTATTTGAAGTTCAATCCTTCGTCTAAGTCTGTAGCATCCAAAACAATCTTCGCTTCGCTCGTACCGGTGTTGGTAAGACCTACTCTAAAAGTACCCTTTCTTCTACAGGTAACACGGTAGGGTGCTACCTTAAGTTTATAATCCACAAAGGGGAGTACATCTATGCTTCCATTGATAATTGTGACATCGCTAGGGTTGGTCTGAGAATGTACGACAATAGCAAACGGGTAGTTTCTAGCTCTTACCCCTTTCTTTTTGGGAACCTGGAAAGATATCTGGTCCTGTTCAGTAGTCTGAGGCATTAATGCTATGCTCGAGGCAGAACGGCTATACCAATCAGCATCAATGCCTTCAATATCCACAACAAATTTATCAACTATTTCACCCATATTTTGGAGTTGCAGTACTGCAATTTCTGGAATGCCTCCCATTTGCAGTTTCAGTTGTGTTGATGATAGCGAGGCTCTAATACGATCTGAAACCTTTGCTTTCGGAACGAATCGAGGCTCTACTTCAACGATTTTCTGCGTGCTTCCGTATTTATTGGTTGCTAAGAGCGTATATTGGGTAGGAGCAGTTGGTGATAGAGCTTTCTCTCCAAGTAATTCAACCACTTCATCGTTGAGCTTTACTTCTTTGGAGCGTTTAGCTGACCACGTTAGTGTAAACGTGATTCTATCATCAGTTTTAGCTTGAAAGGTATTAATAACTGGCGGACGCTGAAACAGAGCTAATAGCCATCGTGGTAATTGTATTCGAGGTAATCGTATCTGGGCTAACATCTTGTACCATGCAGTACGCACCAGTTTGCCTTCAATAGTTTTACCTTCTTCGGCTTCCGGTAATGCCGCTTCAACCTGAAATATAAATTCTCTATCACCACCAAAGAAAGATAGCCATCCCAAACTTACTTCCACAGTGGTCTGTGCACGACTTTTCGCTGGGATTTTTAGAAGTTCCGGTTGCACTCGATATCGTAATGCGGAACTAGTATCACTGATTTGAAAGTTTAGCTGAATTTCATTGTCCCAGATGTTATTAATCTCTACCCGGAAAATACCTCTCCTGCCTTTAATGCTTGGTGGAGTGATATTTATTTCAATATCGGGTAATGCCTGAATTGCAACAACCATATCTAAAATAGTCGTTTCTTCCGGATTTGCCTGGGAACTAACTTTTAGACGGAAAGGATAGGAACCTGCTTTAGTTTTTATATCTTTGGGTGGGCTTAAGACTATTTTCAACTCGTCCTTATCATTCGGGAACAGAGCTACACTCGAAACGGGAAGAGTGTACCAGCTACTATCTAGCCCCTCAACACTAACATTTAATTGATCGATGCTTTGTCCGAGATTGTGCAGGTTAACTTTAGTTTCTACAGTTTCGCCCGGTCTTATTACTAACGATTTTGATGTTACGGCAACCTCTATTTTATTTGGCATGTGTAGCTCCTATATTCGATAGCATTATTGATATTTATAGACTGAGTTATCGTCGAGTTAATTTTAGCGACCGTGCATAGAAAACAATATTGGTTCCTATTTCCAGAGAATTACGGATATTTTCCCGCGATAGTGGTTTGTCTTTGTACCCTCCTTGCCATGAGCACCCATAGTCACTTCCACTATATATCATATGCCCCCCTTCAAGGAGCATTGCCGTTTCCATTCCCTGAGGAACTTCAGAAAAAACATAGCAAGCTGATAACAATGGATGACCTCTTTGTACAATCTCGAGTTTGCATTTAAGTAGGGTGGCTAGTTGATTAAAAGCCAATCCAAAATCTCTACCCCCCCTTGTGGAGGTGCCTGCCGACTCGTCATTGCATCCTTCTCCAAAAATTAACCCCCCGGATTGTAGAAAATCGCTAAGAGCCGATTGCTGCTCAGCATTTAATTCAAATCGACTATTACCGGTTATATATATCAGGACAAAGCGATTTATTTTCCTATCAAGAGCGATATTCTCTGACAGGCTGGTTATAAAACCGCTTTGTCGGTTTGTCTCCTTAACCAGATTCTGTAATCCAGCGGAGTGCAGGTTTCTGGCAGCTTCTCCCAATACTGCATGACCAATAGCGATGGTCTCCACGACTGGGGTGGTGGATTCTTTAACGGGGGTGACTATTTTAGTCTGGACAGCTACTGGTTCTACAGGCGGAGCAGATACCTGTTTAGCGATCAGTCGGAAGTTGAGGTCAATCTCGTTCTTTCCAATTTGGGATTGATACTTGCCGTCTTTTATTGCTTTGTCAGCAGGATCAAAACTGATACGACATAACTCTAAGTACGGTTCTTTAGGTAGAGTGTCCCTCTCTTGGATACGATATGCTTCTAAAATCCGGGTTGGTTGCCCTCCATTTGGTGGTTGGTATGGCTCTGTGGGTATTTCCCGAAACTGGATGATCAGGTAGATTGTACGTTTTTCACGGTTTTGAATTCGGTAATTTTGAGTCTCAGGAACGATTATCACATTCCCCTCGGGATCAACCGCCATACCAGGATGGATAATTACGGAGAGGTCGGGAGGTTTATTAGCTGATATTTCAAGACCGTCAACAATACCAACGTCATGAAATGCTAGCATATGAAGTCTCTGTTGGTCACGGTGATATTCATGCGCATCCCGCCATGTATCGCTATCTATCACTAAACCTTGAAATGGATTAACTCGTTTTAATTTGAACTTCAGGATCTCTTCAAAGTTCATTTTATCGCTCCTTTCTACAGCCACGCGTGTCAGCTAATTGTCTGTAGAAGGTTTATTTTACTAGATCAATTCGTCCCTGAATAGGCGTTTGTATAACTCAATTGTTGCATGTTCAGGAGTAGTATCCAGCTCGGTTTGTATCGCCTGACAGCAAATTTCGTACCAGCGCATTGCCCGATTTCTATTCCCCAACTGGCTGTAGCAGCGCATTAACCGTCTGTAGGCATCTTCACGGCAATTGTCTTTGGCAATGATCTTCTGACAATAAATAATACTTTCCTCGTAATCTCTTATATCAAATGAATGGCCGGCGAGTTTTCCCATAATGATGAGGTAAATATCTTTGAGTGTTTCCCTGCGTATCAGGATTTGGTCATCATAAGGTTCGTCTTCCAGATAATCTCCTTTATATAGTGCTTCTGCCATCTTGAACTCATTAATTGCAGCAGTAAAATTCCCTTCTTTCTCGAAATGCCTAGCTGTTGCCCAGTGGTGCTCAAACTGCTCGACATCTGTCCATAATTCAATTTGGGAATTCAGTTCGTAACGTCCGTATTTGAATACAATGGAGGGGAAATTGTCTGCCTGGTTGAGAAAACGGTTTAAAATCTTTCTAAGACCGTGTATTGCAACTTTTAGATTGTTGCTAGATGCTTGGATATTACATTCAGGCCATAAATATTCTATCAGCACCTCTTTGGGAATTGGTTCCCTAAGTTTGATAATAAAGAATTTGAAAAGAGACTTGGCGTTGGCATTCTGCCAGTGCTCTAGTTTATTATTACCAGAATATACTTCCAATCTTTCAAAACAATGTACATCAAGTTTCAACATCCTGGGTATCTTGTATGGTATCAATTCTCCCAGGACAACCTTGCCAATTTGGCTCACCATGGTATCAGAGCCGATGGACACAAGACTGAGAGTTTTATAACCTCCACGGAGTAGAAGCGCTTGTGCAAGTCTCTGATTGGCTATATCCTCTCGTTCAGTGAGTGTTTCATATGCTGTTTTAAGGTTTTTTCGAACCCCTTCATAATCGTTTTTAACGAGACGTAATAGATCGATGGTATCCTGCCACGGACTAGTATCATTTACGTCCATATGGTCTCCCAGTCAATGCAAGAGTCTTTTTAGATGCGAATGAACACCATATCTATCGTAGCTTGAAACCGGGGCTGGCCTTTTAGTAGACGATAATTAGCTTATTGTACAATATATAAGGGAGATTTTAATAATAGCTAATATCCCTTTTTCGTCTGACACTTGCCGATTATACACCCAAACTTATATGAATACAATACTTTTTCACGCGTATCAATCTGTCTCTGGACAAATAAAATATTATTGTAAGCAACTTTCATAAATATGTGGACTTGGAGAACTACATACTAAGCAGATATAGAGCTGCTGTGAAACAAACCGACGTGGTAACTATTGCCGACTGCAAATGGTAATTGTGTACCCAGTACTTTTTACTATAGTAAATAATATATAGTTAGGCAATCTTCCAATGTCCTTTTTTTGTTTATGCAGGATATGTTTCTGTCCCTAGCTAAAAAAGTTTCTTGGGACATTCAGGTAGATGGGGAATGCTCTACCGCGATTCAGTGTTATTTTTCAGGTTTGGGCTGTTGTTCTCTGCCTGGCGGAGCACCTTTGTCGGTTGGCATTAGAGGCTCTATATCTCCAAACAGACCGGTGATATAGGCTTCGAGAGCCTGCCGCCCTTCAGAATCGGGGCACAGGCTAATTGCCTGAAGTGCCCGGTCCCGCTCTGTTAACGCTGCCCAGATCAGGAAGCTCTTCGTGTCAATTGCATCGAGTATTTCTTTAATGCGTTCTTCATGAGAAGCTATCTTGACGCTTCGGGTAAGTGAAATGAGTTCGTCACGTTTGGGATGGTCGGTTGTTAAACCATAAAGTAATGGAAGGGTTACCTTACCTTGCTTCAGGTCGGTAACACCGCGGGGGCTCCAGATAGACTGCAAGTCATTCACTATTTGTATGACAAAGCCAAGGTGAAATCCGAAGTCGCGGCAGGCTTGAATCAAATCAGTCTTATCGGTGGCGATCATGGCACCAACCGCACAGCCAGTGGCATATCCATAAGCAATCTTTTCTGCTACGGTCGCCCAGTAATCTTCAATCGATCGCGTGTTGCCAATAATATCCCTATCTTGGCCATAGGTCATGTGTAAATACATGTCGGTAAAAGCGCCAACAATCTGGTGTACTCTATTTGGCTCAAGTGGACTCTGACCTAGCAAATCAAAGGACATACTCTGGAGGGCTGCTGCGTAGTTCCATGTTCTTGCTGGTCCAACCCGATTCCACAGCGTTGAGGGGCGGTCTTGGTCTTCCAAGTCGTCCAGTATACGCAGACTAGTGGCTGCAGCTGTCAATGCGGCGGAGACATGGACAGCATTTCTGGCATCACCACCGACAGCCTTACATGAGGCAAGGGGTAGAATGGCTTCCGGAATCAATTGGTCACCAATCAGCCAGTTGACGACCTGACCCAGTTCAGGCCAGTATTCAGGTGTCGCTTTTCGCAGAATGTCCCACACTTCAGGGTAAAGTGATTTCAACCAATCCATGAATGCTTCCCAAGGTCATTTGAGTTGTTTTACTTCTAGCCATTGGCTGGCTTGACAGCATTAAACCACCACGGCGTCTGGAGGGCTCACCTCCAGATAAAGTAATCCATGATTTCCCCATTGTTCGCATTTACGAGTACCGTGAATTCTCCTGCCACCATGTCCTCCGGAGGCAAGAAGTCCACTATATACATACGACGGTGAAGAGAAACCATGGTTTTTCTACCTTCGTGGGAGATGTTTTCTCGGGTTAGGTGGTTTTTTGCCCGTTCAATAACTTCTTGTTCCGTAATCATATCATCTTCCCTTTTCCCATAATTTGCGGATAACGGTTCACTGGTTACCAATCATCCTCCAATGTCAGTGCAAAAGACGGTCAACTATGATAGTGATATACCAAACACTATGTATTCAAACACCCGAGTCGTCTAGAGTATTGTTTGCATACACTCTACTCTACTTTCTTAACCAGTGTACTGATACATTGCTATCTGTTAGCCTGAAGCTGCATGGACAGAAGCTATCTAGGCTCTTCGTTCCGGCCCATAAGTATAATCACAAACCGACGTCCTGGTTGTATCTGTAAAATCTCGGACAAGACCAGGGCTGTTGCGGGCGGTAGCTCCTGTTTCATCTACAGTGCTGGGACCAATCGGGAATCTAGCGGTTCGGGGTGCTTGAGCCGGAGGTAGCGGAGGATGTTGATGATATTCACCAACGGTATAGGTGGGAGCGTTGTCTGCCGGCTTTGGTGTAAGGCGAACACGTTCCCAGTTTCCTGTTGCTTTGCTAACTACGGAATAGGCATGAGTGGTAGAATTCCAGGTGATCCAGCCAAATCGCTCGGCATAATCGCCTTCACCAGCCGCCCAATCAGCAGCTCTTTCTAGCTCGACAGCCCCATCCAATCGCATCTCTAAGGACGTTGGGAAAGTGGGTGGAGCTGCTGTCGGCGTTGCGCTTTCACCTCCACCGCCTCCACCACACGCTCCCAGTTGGATGGAACTGGGCTTGGCTCCGTGGCTAATATCTGTGGTTGAACCAAGGATCTGTCTTTGCAGGAAAGCAAGGCGGTCCGAGGGATTTTCTGTATTAAACTGGGTAACTACATCCCTGTAAATCCGCGTGTCTTCTTTATCGCCACTCATCATTCCACGAAGATGGCTCACTACTGCGCTTGTTCTATCAAGGCTGGATTCTTTCTTTCCATCGATTCTGGGAGCTGCCCCCTGTTGCACAACGTGGGTTAACTCATGAGCCATCAGACGAGTGTCATTGATACTCTCGCCCTGCCCCAACCAGATATCTCTACCTTGAGTAAAAGCCCTCGCTCCTAACTGTCGAGATAGGTCTGCTGCCTCATTATCAGTTTTTACACGGACATTGCTGAAGTCATGCCCCAGTTGCTCACTCATGATGTGTTGCACAGAGGTAGGTAACAGGTTACCCTGACCCTTGCTTTGCTCAATTCTCTGAGCTAGGAGTAGCGAGACAACTTGTTCCCGGGAAGTACTGCCATCGAGCCTTAAAATGCGCAGGGCTTGACCACCATCCAATTCTGATCGTTCTGATATTCTCATGTCGTCGACAACTTTACCTTCTTCGTCAGTTTCTGCTCGCCCCAGCGCTTTCCAAGTCTCTACGCTTGTGTCACCTTTGGCTATCCTCTCAAGCAGCGATCTCGTCTGTATTTCTTCTTCCTCTTCTGGCGCTTGCATCTGGACAGTCGAAGAGTTCAATTTATTTGCTACCTGATCTGCTACCTTATCAGCTTCCTGTTCGTACTGGTCACCAGGTTGCCCAATCGTGAGGTCGGTTTGTAGTAAACGCATTACGGCTTGATTGCCCAACATGCGCTGCAGTTCCAAAACCTCACGAGAAGTGAGTGAGCGGGGATCTTTTTTTGCTCGTTGGACGATAGAGTTTAGGTTGACTTGCTGGGTTGGGCTATCGAAACTTTTGTTATCCACGCGCAAAGATTTCTTGGTTGAGTCTACTTTCTTGTCGCTGGATTGTTCTTTTGGTGACATTACTTTTCGCGACATCACTACCTCCTTTGCTGTTCAGAGTAGTCTGTATTAATAATTAGTCGCCCAAAACCCGACGTTTGTAACTGAAAAGGAACTGCTTATTTTTCACTTGAAGGTTACCTTATTAATAACCTTGTTGTCAATACCATGCTAGTGTTTTTAATCATTTACCCCGGAGGTTTTTTTACTCAATCACACTCTGGCATTAACACCCCTCCTGTTGGTTATTAGCCTTCAATATACTTTTATTACGAGCATTAATTTCTTCTATTTATTTTCCTCATGCTTCTTGATATGTAATGTATATACTGTATGCGCTGGTTTTTGTGAATCTATAATAGCTTTCACTGTTTCAATATCGACTTCGCTATTGCCATCGATTTCCAGCGTAACCGTGAAACTATTTGCTGAACCAGGACTTCCGAGTACGGTATTAATTCCCAATTTAGTATCGCTGTCAAGGGTCATTCCCTGGACAGCCTCGGTTATCTCCGGTATGACACCTGTATATATTCTCAAGTACTCAGAAAGACCTCGCTTCGTTCCTCGCAGACGATGAAGTATAGCTGCAGATTTAATCAACTCGCGCCGTTTTTTTATTGTCCAGCTTGGATCGGGCACCAAATCTAGCCAGCTTGCCAGCCACGGAATAAAAGATTCGGGGGTTATCATTGGATCGAAGTATACTGATAAATTATCTATCGTGTTTTCAAGGGGTTGCATAATATCTTCGAATATATTCAGATATTGCCCTATATCGATAATTTTCAGAAGTTGCCCTTCATCGTCAATTTTCAGAAATTGCCACATGAATTTATTATCGCGATAGATTCCGGGTAGATATTCCAGATAATGGCTGGCGGGTTTTTCTTTGATTTCACTATTTATTACTGGCATCGCTGTTTCCTTTTCATTGTTTAAATACGTCAATCACAATATATAACCATCTAAACTATTGCCATTACCTTGTGTCTGTGTGAACAGAGTACACCATCAGTAGGTACAGTTATTTTCTTGGGGGCTTCTTGGCTCTCACCGGTTTGAGGATTAACGAGGAACAATTTAACTTCCTCTATGTCATAAATATTCTGGATTCCCTGGAGGCAGGTATGGATCTCAGGAATATTCAGGCTACGCCCGAAAGGCCAACCGGTTCCATCCGGACCGCCACAAATCGGATTTATGTATTTGTACAGACTTTTTTCGATGTCTGTGATTACCTGTTGTTGATAACCCTTTCTTGTTCTGACATTGACTTCGACTGCGACATGGATATAGTGAGGATTAGAGATTTCAAGACGCGTCCCGAGTAGACGGCGTTCATCGAGGTAAGCACCTACTTCTTCCCTGACCGTTCTCGTAAGGTCCAGTTGTTCGGCATCTATATACCCCTCGCATTCCGGGACAGCTGGTATAAGCAGTACCCGCACAGTTCCAGGTTGGGGGCTATCTTTATCCGCAGAGTTACCCGGAGAGATACTCTTCGCACGGGCAACCTTGGACGAAGCCTGGACTGCTAGATATTCGAAGTCTTCATTTGTTACAGCTCTTGTATTGGTTCTAAGAATCTGAGGTACTCTCAGTTTGGCGAGGTCTAGTGTCTCGGCATCAGTCCCACCCTTGGCTCGTTCATAGTTTCGAACTGAATCAATATATGGGATGGAAGATTTTAAAACGGTTATTGTGCCTTCACCGACATTGCCAATGACACCACCACCAGCGCGATAAGATGAGAAGCGGATTCGGCTACCATTGGGAGGTATCATGCCGTACTGATGTTCTTCGCCTGATGGTTGTTTAATGGAAGGCCCAAACTGGATTTCCCCGGTGATATCGTCAAGGGTAAAATGCCCATCAGTAGGGCGAGAATCGGCAAAATCAGCAACTTCCTGCCATGGTTCAAATTCACCATCATCATTCTCTATTTCAACGATCTCCCCAGGTTCCCTGCTCAGAACTGGAGTATTGCGCAAATGGAAGATCTGACCAGGTGTACCTCTGCTACGTCCCAGCAGTTCTTGTTTAATTTTTAAAGATTGACTGGCACGTGTAGTACAGCCAATACTTTCCGAGACGATGTTTTTTACTTTCGGTGAACTGGTGTAACCGCTTTGTCCGGGTCTTGGTTTGACAGCTCGGCATCTTATCCAGCAGGCATATTGTCCGTTTATTTCCCTCTTAGCACTGCTACCAGGGACTTGGACAATAATTTGGCCATTGGTGTTCAATCCCCCTGTGGTGTCCGATCCTAATCTCATCGGCGACCATCTTTCATATTCTCCGTCCCAGAATTCCCACGCCCACGGCGGGTCTGTAGGATTAACACCTATGCCCTCGATATTACCTTCAAAGGTGAGTGCCAGAGCGTGTGCAGCGAGGTCTTCACCGTAACCTAAATAGAAAGCATTGTTTTCTTTTGGTACTTCCTGGAATACAGATGCTTTTCGATCAGGATTTTTTAATAAAGAAATAATATCGGTAAACTCAGTATCATTAGGGGTGGTCAGGGCATAGGTTAGGGTGGGTATTAATATGGTAAAATCTCGGTCTGTTGTAAAGGAGATAGCCTCCTGAGTTTCTGTCCGCACGGTAGCTACTTCGGTTCCTTGTGGAATAGTAACAGGCTCCGGTTGCGGTGTCGAGAGACGGCAGGTTACATCGACAGTAGCTGGCTTCGGTGGTTGCAGGCGAATACCGATCATGTCCATGAATTTAATGTAATTTTTATCAGGGACACGGTTCAAACGGTACAGTAGCATGTCCACCATCCAGGCAAACATCTCAATGATAGTAATGCCCGGATCGCTCAGATTGTAGTCTGTCCACTTCGGACAGTATTGCGGGATTTTGCTTCTCGCCTCAGTAACGATGTCCTGAAATTTGCGGTCATCCAATTTTGGTGCTTGTAGTGCCATCATAACCTCCCTGGAATAATATAGAATGGGTAAACGAGGTTCCTTTCATCATTGGTAGCCTTAATTCGATATTTGATGTTAATGAGTAAACGACCCATGTCTTCGCGGTCGGGTTGGGGATCAATCTCCAATACTTCAATGCGGGGTTCCCACCACCCCAGTGCCTCCTCGACATAATGAGCAGCTAGTCCCCATGATGTTGCGTTGTTTGGCGCAAAAACAATTTTATGAATATCACAGCCAAAAAGAGGCCGCATACGTCTCTCGCCTTTGGCGGTGCCTAAAATAATACAGATTGACTCTTCAATGTCATTTTCATGCTGTGATAAGGAAATGCCTCCCCGACCGTCAATCCGTAAGGGAAATGACCAGCCTACCCCCAGGTTGTCTTTATTCACATCTATTGCCATTAGTCATTACCTCCTTCGTATGTTCATCCGATCATGACGTTGCCTACTGCAACTACCTTGCCAATTGGCATATCAGACGGGTCATTGCACGTCATTACGGTATCTCCCATGCGGGCAGCTGGTTTTTTATTGATAAATACAGTCATACTACCCATCATTATCTTGCCCTGATTCATCGGTGGTTTCTGAAAAGGACCACCCTGAGGAATATGCGGAGGTTGGTTGATAGCGATGCTGTTCACGGTGGCAGCCGGCATACCTTGAATTTTGACATCGGTACTTAACCCCTGCAGTAGAGTACCGTTAAACGGATGTGGTAATGGGGTTGGCACCGGTGGACCTGGTGGCGCCGGTATCATAATAATATGGATGTCCACCCCGACAACTTTATCTCCCTGTTTTGCTGCTGGCTGTCCCATAATAATGCCTCTTTAATTGAGGTTAATCATTGCTCCCTTAATATTGGTTTGGCCGGAAGAATTGACATCTACACCGGCATTGCCTTTCAGCGTAGCCTTACTGGTTGCCTCTACATTGATATTACTTGTGGCTTTCATAGTGACGTTAGCGGAAGCTTCGAACGCAATGTTTTTACCTTTTATCTTTACATCATCCTTGGTCTCCATATTGATGACGCCGTCAGTCTTGATAGTCAACGAATTTTTTGCAGAATCTATCTCTATGGAGTTCTTCCCTGTTTTGTCAATAATCGTGATTTTTTCCTTCCCATCACTATCATCCAGGGTAATGATATGGCCGGAGCGGGATTTAATAATACGCTTCTGCACCTTACCACCACTAACAACACTACTGGTAGCTTCTGGAGGTTTATCTTTTCCATTCCACAATGACCCTAAGATGTATGGTTTATTGATGTCATCATATTCAAATGCTACTAAAACCTCGTCATTAACTTCGGGAATGAATTCAATGCCACGACCTGCACCAGCCATGGGTGTTAACAGCCTTGCCCAATTGCTTTCAAGCTGGTCTGATATTGTCGGGTATTTTACTTTGACACGCGCCATCCCGTCAGGATCGTTGACATTGGTGACGATACCTACTACTACGCCGTACGGATTTTTATTAGGGAATTCCAGAAGTTGGGCTAGTGTGTTCGAGCGGTGGCCGCTGACTTCAAAATATGTCACATAACCTGATATATCATAACGATGAACGGCTCTTGTAATCCTGTAAGTACCGGAGAACCTGGTACCTACTCCTTTAATCTCTACCTCGGCGCCAGCACGTACATCAGGGTCACCGAAACAGGAACCTTCCGCTTCAAAAAATGCGTGGCAATGGTCGTCGAGGATTGATTGGGCTAATGCATCCGCTTCAGCTTGAGTACGTACTGGATGCTGGTTGACAACCTCTTTGCTGTTTATCCCGAATGCACTTTTGGCGGCGTTTCCGCCATGACTTACACTATTTACCGTGGGAGTCCCTCGGGGAGTGTTCGATTTCCCGATGATAGCTTTCTTTTGCTTCATGTCCCAGCCATGAACTTCTACATCTTCAACCTGTTCTGCACTGGTAAAACGCGCTTGGAAACTCATGAGATTTTTGCCCCATTCCAATACCGCGGTCGCACCACTAGCACTTGGTTCCTTGCGAAAATGTAGTTTACCGTCCTGGAAATACAGGTAGTAGCCATTACGTCGAGCTCTATCTCGTAGAAAATCCATATCAGTTTGATAATCTTGGAAGACATGTTCGTAAGTTTCATTGGTAGAATCTACCTTAGCAGAAAGACCTACCTCCTGCGCGACTTTGCTAACGATATTGCTATCTGAGCACTGGAGAAATGTCCTGGTCTTTTTACCTCTATGAAGGCGATGTGTTTTGTCATAACCTCGAATTATTACTGTAGTGGCACAATCCTCGGTCATCTCAGGTTCGATTGAGGTGATTTCTCCTTCCTCAATAAGATTAGTAGGGGAGTCTTCTCCGGCTTCCTTTCCGGAAATTTCGACTATCTTACCAATTTCAAATAGAGGATCGTCTATCCACGTTAAATTGGGATCATCAATATGGATAGTGAACATATCAGGTAGATGTAAACTGGTATCAACTACGAGTTCTCTTAAGTCACGCATCAATTCTGCAGAAGCTGCTGTACCATCGATTTTCAGGTACATTTGAGACAATAGTTCTGTAGACATATTTATTGCTCCCTCAGGTTCTCGGTGCTATCGCTAATACCTGACCAGGTACCAAATTCATGGGGTCATCGAGATTGTTAACATCAGCGATATATCGCCACATGGCGCTATTGCCATATTCATCAAAGGCTATCCAATCGATAGTTTCTCCTTCCCTGACGATACGCCGCCTGTAACCAGGATTACCCTTCGTGGTCGGATTCTGACCGGGGTAATGGCCTTCCTCTTTAGCTTGTAGAAAGTCGACATCTAAAGTAGCTCTCACCGGGATACCGTTATCACGAAAAAGCGTGAACTTCTGCGAAATGCTGGTGATAACGGCTTTAAATGACCAAGTAGATCCCCATTGGAATTCCACCATTGGGGGTCGTCCTTTAGTACTTGTCATGTCTGTGAGATTTGTGTTTATGTTCATCAACTTCCAAATTTTATTGGTTGTGGTACGTACATCTCCGCCGGTAGTATAGGTGTCGAAGAAAAGTTGCATTCTCAATGTAATAGAATTACCACCACCAAACTCCAGTGTTGGTACATTTTGGCCTTTAACCTGTTTACTGGTCCAGGTATTTTTCTTGCTGAACGTATATTCATTTGGATTGAAGAAACACTTTACTTCTTCATCAGTATCCAGGTTTTTAATCTTAGCTTTTTCCACTGCTAGTCATTGCTCCTTTCCTTTACCGGGAAGGTCGTCGTTCTCTTTCAATAATTATCATTCGCCTTATTAAAGGATATATTTCCCGGGCAAGAGCTTTAACATCTGGCTTATTATTGTTCAGATCTCCGGTACTCTCAGTAGTTTGTGTCGTAGAGCCTTGGGTTGCACTTGGCTGCTGTGATTGCTCTGGCTGAGTTTGGATTATTGGCTGACTGGATGAAGGTGCTTGTAATCTTTGTATAAATTGTGTTACATCATCTGTCTGCGGATAGGTTCCCTGTTGACTTGTTATGGGGGTACGGGTGATTGGCGCTAGAACTAAATCCAACCCTCCGTTGTTTGAAGGCTTTTTGAAATCACGTACTGCATCGATTTTCCTACTTATAGGTATTTCATCACTGGTGGCTGTGAGGAATGTATCTGTGACTACAGGTGAGGTTATTGGCAGCGGTGGCGTCGGCAAATAAGCATTGTTATTGACATCATGTACTCGTGCTATTTCAAGATCGTTTAACATCATTTGGTTGTCATGATATTCAAGTGGTTTCTCGCTGATAGGAAGGATAGTCTCTGAAGGCAAGTTTGCTTTATGAGACATATTCCTGATAAGTGGTAGTGTCCTTACAATCTGCTGACCAATTGGTAGAGACTTCCTGTGGACTAAATCCTTGGCTGGGTATGTCTGCTTTGTCTGTTTTTGTGCAACATGATCTCCCGTAATGGCTGATACTTGTGGATTTAACGTTTCAATTGCCACGCTTTCATAGCTGACCTCTTTAGAGTCTAGGATAACAGAAGAATCCTCTGGTTTTGTCTTGTATGTAGCGGAGAAATCAGGAAGGACAGCATTCTCAGGTAGTATTCCAGAGCCTTCGTCAACAGGGTGTACCATTTCAGGATTCTTTAAAGACAATTTTGTTTCATCCAGATCAAGCCGTTTCTCATTGTGAAGAGCCACAGTTGATGGAGCTCGGTCGTCTTTACGTAAGATATTTCTGATAATAGGTAGTGACTGGACAATCCTTTTACCAATGGAAAGGGGTTTTCTGTAGAATAAGTCCTGAGCTGGATATACCTGGCTTACCTCTTTCCCTGGTTTGTTTTCTCCAGTATTGGATGATTTGTTGAGTTGTGGTTTTTCTGTAGTTGGAGCTTTATGTCCTATCTCGATGAAAGGTTGGGTACCAGGGGAATCCCCTTTCTTCGTTTGTCTGGTATCGGATCTATCACGAATGGGGGCATTATCCGATGCGGCGACAAAACCTGTGGTAGGAGATTCAGTCGTTTCATCAGGTTTATCCTGCTGAATTTTGATACGACTGGGTAAGTTCTTGCTGTAGGGTGCTTTTTGCTGGTTGCTCTGGTGAATATCGGATACATGACTGCTTGTATCGCTCCGTCCAGTGCTTTTATCAGAAGGTATTCTGAGTGGCGTTATTTGCTGAGTCGATTTTGATGATAATCCTGTGTAAACATCCTTTGGCTGTTCAACAATCTCGTCAGTTTTTTCCTTAGCACTTTCAGTTCGGAGCTTGTCAGACTTGCTTATGTCACTGGATTTGATGACGGTACTTCCAGTCTGATGACTCTCCGGCGATTTCAATTTGCTAACATCTGGTGTACTCTTAGCACTAATCAGTGTGTTGCGAACAGGAATCTCCGGTCTTATTTCTGAACTGACCGCAGTCTTTCTTTCAGGAAGTCTGTCTGGAATGACTGGGTAAGTGACCTCTGTCATTTGTCCGGTTTGAACAGGTGGGCTCTTTTTTAAAGCAGTATTGACAATTTGACTACCGATGTCCACCGTATGTTTTCTGGTAATAGGTGGCGATATCAGGCGGCTAATATATGTTTCTGGCTTTTTCTCCCGTCTAACAGTCACCTTTTCTTTAGTAGATTCAGATAGTGGTTGTGAAGGCTTTTTCTCCTGTCTAACAGTCTTTTTTTCTTTGGTAGATTCAGATAGTGGTTGTGAAGGCTTTTTCTCGTGTTTAACAGTCACCTTTTCTTTGTTGGATTCAGATAGTGACTGTTGGCGCGTATCCTTTGCTCTATCTGCGATGTCGCTGATAGTTATTTCTCGAGGGCTTGTTCCGGTATCACCAATGTCTTGCTGGCTCATATTTTGTCCAGGTCTGAACCAGGGGAGATCAAGCATCCCGTATGTATAGGGTAACTCAGTTGTCGTTGTCCGCCTTACAATACTGCGAGAAGCTCCAGATAAAAATGTCAGTCTTCCAGCTCGGGATATCAGGGATGACAATCCTGTATGGGTCATTACCCATCTAGCTAAATGACTACTGCTCTGCACTAATTGCAGAAGCCCATGTGAGGTAAGCGGGCGTGCCCTTTCCTCCAGGCGCTTCCGCAACCAGGGATCAAGCTCTTGGTTTGCCCGCTCTTTGTCCTGCTGTTTATTTACAGAGCCTTCATTATCTGTCATTGGTAATCCCTATTGTACTTTTATACCATGGTGAGCAAATTCCAGAGTCTCAATAGCAATTGCCTCTTCACCGGAATTGAAAGATGGACCTACCCACTTGACGGGGAAAGCTTTGTCTAATGTCCATCTCATTACTTCTTCCTGGTTTACCGTTGTGCGCAGAGTAATGGTGACATTACGGAAACTAAAAGCTTTACCTTGCCTTAGAGCATCTTCCAGTTCACGATACCATTCGTAGAGTTCGTTAGATGTGGTAATTCCACGTTTTAATGTCACGTTAGAGTATTCAGTTCTCACAGGGAATTTGTGAACATAGTCGTTACAACCACCCTCGATGTATTTGAAGACCTCGGTAGATATCTCGAGACCCGAGCACTCCATAAAAGACGCCTCAGTAATATCCCCAACCGAGACATGGAATTTAAAAGTCAGGAAAGGGTCTATCCTTCGAGCCGTCTTAGTAGAATTGGAACTGCTTATCGGACTTCCCATAATTTATCTCCTTTTAATTGGAGCATGCCTTTATTGTCAATACTAGATTGGATGTATCAGGCAAACACTTTTTTCTGATGACCTCTTGACATCTTATTTTTCAATTTCGATATCACTCTCCACATTCAGGAAATTGAGTGCAATCAATAAATACAATGAACCTTCTCCATAATGAGGAGTGCTTCTGTATTCGATTATCACTCTCCCTCTTACCAAAAGGCTTGTTATACCAGCTCCTGTGTTATCTGGACTCGGTCATTTTACGGTTAATACCGGCAATCTTCTCCGCCCACTGACGACGGTCATGGTGCTCCATTTCCAGGATATCCTCGAGTGACCAGTGTAAATAGTAGGCGATGTAAGCTACCTCCTCGAACAACTGCTCAAGGGGGTAGCTCACTATTCCCCCGGTCGTCCCAGGTCCACCTCAATCTTTTCATTACACTGTGGACAAGTAGTCGAGACCATAGTCGTTCCGTTCTCATTTATCTGCCGATAGAAGTCCTGGAGATAAGCAAAATCAGCCGAGAACAAACTCTCGACAATACCGGTATGTACCTCTGGAAGATTACCCAGCTTCGTGATGACTCGAGATAACAGCATAACGGCGAGGTAAGCCTGGTTTGATTTCACCCTGAGGTCGCGAAGAGGGGCAATTTCATCCATGGCTGTTGCCAGCCGCATCGTACCTTTCTTATGAAGATTTCCATCACGGTCGACGTAGCCGCGAGGGAGGGTGAATTCGAATTCCGTCTGTAGAGTCATCTACGAGCCTCCTATTTTGCGCGCTCAATGCGTTCGTGGGCTATCGTTAACTCCTCAATTCCTATCTCATTGCTATCTGCCTTTGGGGTAGGTCCGCTTATTTTTGATGGCCAGCCACGAAAAAAGTTCCAGCGGGCTTTTTCTTTAAGTTCTTGGTCGAACATAATAATAGACCCATTCATGCGTGCGCTATTTACTTTGCCATCTTCAACCTCTTTTCGCCAATTCCACATATCCAAATTCGAGGTGATGCCGCGTTTCAATACAATATCTCCAAACTTAAGTCGTCCAGGTACTTTCATGATTACCTCGCGACCTTCTTTGGTTACCACCTTATGTTCCATAACATCATGCTCAGAACCCAGCCCGCTTACCTCCGTGAAATAGCCTTTGATTTTACCACCAACATCAAGGGCAAAACTAAAACCTACTAAGGGATCTTCTCTAGATGAGTCTATAACTGGACTTGGCATTTTAAGTTTCCTCCGTATTAATTATTTACTTTTTTACAGTAGCTATTCGCTTGTCTCTGATCCGGCAGCCCACTGGCTGATACGGAAGATGACAAACTCAGCCGGTTTTACTGGTGCCATACCTATTTCAATGACTACCTGTCCGAGGTCACGCACAGCGGGCGGATTGTTCTCTCCGTCGCACTTCACATAGAATGCTTGAGCGGCGGTGGCGCCGAACAGTGCCCCACTGCTCCAGACTGTGCTCAGGAAGGAAGAGATATCACGCCGGATACGTGCCCACAGGTCAGCATCGTTGGGTTCAAATACTATCCATTGCGTACCCAATTGAATAGATTTCTCTACGTAATTAAACAGGCGTCTGACGTTGATATAGCGCCACGATGCGTCGCTCGAAAGCGTTCGAGCACCCCAAACACGGATGCCACGGCCTGGGAATGAGCGAATGCAGTTCACGCCAATAGGATTGAGAATATCCTGCTCACCCTTTGTAATGAGCATTTCTGTTGCCATGGCGCCCCGCACTACCTCATTAGCTGGTGCCTTATGCACACCGCGCTCATTGTCACTGCGAGCATAGATACCTGCCATATATCCGCTGGGGGGCACAAGGATACTATCATTTTCACCTGAAGGATCGGCCACTTTTATCCATGGATAATAGACAGCGCCATACTTAGTATCGTAGCCGGCTTCATTCATACGCCAGTCTTTCATCGCCTGGGGTTTGAGCCCGGGAGGACAATCAAGAATGGCAAAGCGGTCCTTCATTTTCTCGCAATGAGCGATCATGGCTAGTTGTACTGCTTTAACTCCATCCATGGATAAGACATTTGCATGGTATAATGCCATGAGGTCAGGGGCGCAGACCATGGTGACATCATCAGCTACTTCGAAGCCAGATAAACCAGTGCGCTCAGCTGTATCACCGACAATTTCGCCGCTGGAAATAGTCGCTAAGGCTGTAGCTTTTGTTTCAGATACAGTCAGTGCGTATTTGCCCGGATTTGGTACACGCTCCGCTGTGCTCAGTGTTGATTGCTTCTCAGCAAGGTGTACTAATTTAGATTGTTTGTTTACTATATCCAGTACATTGCGTATACCTTTACCTTTACCGAAGCTGAGATTGTCAAACACTTCTTCAGTAGTTCCGCGGCGTACAATCAAGTTAAACTGGTCTTCGGGAGCTTCTCCGCTGGGTTTGACTACTTCAACCGTGATTTCAGCTCCGGCTGGTCCAGCTTCAAGAGCGGTAACTGTCAGGCTTTCGATTGATGGCTTAGAACGGCTTGTCAGAGCTCCTATAGCTTTGGCTTCAGCCTGCTCACCGCCACTGGGGAGACGCGTGACGTAACATCGGCCTCCTCCGTTCAAGAAGTAACCAAATACTGCGTTGGCAAGATAGCCTCCTTTAAGGAAGCCGCCGAAGGTGTTTACGAACTCTGTCCAGTTAGGTATGAATGTGGGCTGGTTTACCGGTCCTCGCTCAGCGAAGCCTACAAAACCAGCGCAGGCTGTCCCAGCCCCTTCTATTGGTTTTGTACCCTTGTCTACTTCTTCAACATATACACCTGGTGAAAGATATTCCGGTGCCATAAAATTGTCTCCTTTAAGTCGATATTCTTGCCGGAATTGTTCCAATATCGTTCTCTACCGACATTTTGAGAACGATCCTCGCTGCTATTCTATTATTTATTCCATCTATCACCCCCCTTGGATATATAAAAATCATTATTATATTTCAAGGTCATAGTTATTACTGGGTATAATGACTGCCACGTCTTTGATCTTTATACCTCCGACAACTACCTGAAAGGTGTGCTTACCAGGCTGGATATTAGGAAAGGTATAATAACCCTTATCATTTATTACGGCAGTCATGCCTGCTTCTTTAGCCAAAACCATAGCTTCACGCACACTTTCTTCAGGTTTTCCAGCTTTATGTATCATACCTGCAACTTGAACAGTACGTTCCGTAGCCGTATCTGCATTCGTAGGTTTGACATCGATGATCTTTGTTCTGACCAGAGGCGCGGTGAAGGCAAGTTCTGTATCCAGAGGCAAGGTGACTACATAATTTATAGATGCCTTTATCTTGTTATCCAGAGCTGTCCAGAAATCAGACGGATTGTGAAATAATCCATCTGGTTGAGCTGTACTTGTCTTAATCGGATAAATATGCCCCACCAGATCTCCAGATAATACATCCTCAGGGATCTCAGGATAACGAAACAATGTCGACATAACTTGCCATAACAATCTATGCTCATCGCCGATATCATTAGACCAAACTGTTATTAAATATGCGGCGTCAATGCGACTGGGATTCTTTTTCTTAGTTGCATTGCCATTTCTATCCTTTGTGATTACCCAATCGGTAGCGCGTAATTGATGATTCTCACGGACATCATAGAGATAAATGTTTATCGTCGGTTTGGAAATAGATGCCGACCATTCTCTGTCTGGTGCGTCAAATTGAATATCTATCTGCGATGGTTCAAAGGTTCCCTTAGTAACAAGGAGTTTCTTTATGGTCTCATCAAGATCACTAATCATGGAACGAGTTCACTCCTTTTATCCAAGTCTGTTACCATCTGGTTCACAGGAGTCGGAACAGACTGATGGATATGATATTGAATAGTTAACATAATTTCTTTTACTCAAATGTGTCATTGTTTCACCATTTCCACATAGCTGGCGAAGTCATCGTCAGTAAAGAGCTTACCCATTTTTTGATACTCTCGTTTTATTGCTCGGATAATATTATTCATGTTAATTTCTTTACCATTTTGTGCTGCCAGAAAAGCGGCGCCAACGGCAATATTTTTAATGTTTCCACCTGTGATCTGGAACTGTTTTGCCAAAAAAGTAAAATCTATGTCTTTGCCCAGTGGAGCTTCAATAGGAAACATGTTTTGCCAGATACGTTTTCGATTGTCCTCGTCAGGAATAGGAAATTCAAGTGTAAAATGCATACGGCGAGAGAAAGCTTCATCAATGTTCTTGCGCAGATTGGTAGCGAGTATTACTATCCCATCATATTCATCCATTTTTTGAAGAAGATAGGCTATTTCAATATTTGCATAACGGTCATGAGCATCTTTCACCTCAGAGCGTTTCCCAAAAATTGCATCAGCTTCGTCGAAAAAGAGGATGGCGTTAGATGCCTGCCCTTCTTTGAATATGAGACTAAGATTCTTCTCGGTCTCTCCAATGTACTTGCTTACTACAGTAGAGAGGTCTATCTTGTACAGGTCGAGCTGTAGTTCATGAGCTATTATTTCCGCAGCCATTGTCTTCCCTGTACCCGAAGGACCAGAAAACAATGCATTTAGACCTTTGCCCAGGGAGAGTTTTTTCTCAAAGCCCCAGTCACTGTAGACCTTATAATAGTACTTAATATAGCTGTAAATCTCCTGTAGTTGTTCGAAAAGGTCCGGGGGTAAGATAATATCTTTCCAACTATACTTAGGCTGTACTTTGCGCGCCATATCGTGGAGGACCTCTCGGGACTCATTGCGACAGAACAAAGATAAGTCCTGAACAGTCACATTCTGGTGTCCTGGTTCCCTCATCCTGGCGATATTACGGGCATTAATAATGACATTTCGTATCTGTCCTCCAGTAAGTCGGAACTTGCTGGCAAAATTGTTGAAGTCTACATCTCTATCCAAAGGTGTATTCTTGTCCAAGTACTTCTCCCATAGTTTTTGTCTCAGGGAGTAAGAAGGTACTGGCAATTCAATGGACACGAAGGAGCGCTCTTGCCAGGTTTCTTTAGGTCGCCATTCCTTGTTGCTAGCTACGAAAACCCATTGAGGGTATTTCTTAAGTCCTGACAACAGATAATCACCACTCAACTTAATGCCGTTTTCGCTGGTTAGCAGGATATCATAGCCATCCACATACAGAGCTGCATTTTGCAGCATTCCTTCCCGTAAGATAAGAGGAAATATTGTTTCAACAGCTGTCTCTTTAAGTAACAACCGGTTTAAATCTACGTACAATATCGGTATGCCCAGTTCCGAACAAATAGCTTCAGCAGTAGATTTTTTACCCGCACCGCTGTCTCCGTGCAGGTGGCAAACTGGTGACTGATCGCGTTGTTTGGTCAGCGTGGTTATTAAACTCTTTGTTTCATCTGATAGGATTATTCCATCAAGTCTGAGCTTCGGTTGTTGTAATTGCGCAAAAGACAACAACCGAGAGTCTATCTCATCTATCTCCAATAAGTAGTGGAGGATACGCTCATCTATCTTTAGTGATTTAGCTAGTAGAGGAGTAGGTACTGAAGAGTGGCTGTCGTACAACTGAATAAACTGATATTTAGTAAGAGGTGAGTTGGAAGAAAAAGCATTACGTGTTTTCAGAATTTCTGAGGAGGATTTGCAGAGAAGTTCCAATGCCAGGTTTACCGTAGGATTTTTCTGAGTTACGTCATCTTGCATATAAGCATAAAGCCGTTGGTATTTCAGTTCTATTTCAGGAAGCAGGCATACCAGCAAAGTGTCAATATCAAAGGAGGATAACTGAAATAACTGCTTTAATACGTCTAATCGCAAGGTAATCCCGTGACACAAGCTCTCCTCTTTTTTCAAAGAGATATCTTTTTCCAGTTGTGTGAGAGAATCAGTCAGGTGTACTATGTCTGATTTTTGTAACCGGGATGATTCGTTCTCTGTTTGGTCATGGGCGACCCCGATAATCGCCTCCACTTCTTTTTCAGAAATATAAAGCCCTTGAAATTGATCTTTGATATTACGCCTATTGTCAAGGCGCATACCTGCAATTTTCAACTGAAGCTTCAGTTCAATGCGGCTTATCTCCGCCATTATGTGGTCTATACTGCTCAGAAAATAATCGCCCATTCTATCTGAATCCATTAGAATTCTTTAATAATGATGTCGATGTATCCGTTCCCTTTGTACAAGTAATTGTTTCTCCTGTCTTAATCCCGTGTTGGTCTACAATAAATATAAAAACACAGCAAGTAATAGTGAACTAAAGCAGTTCACCACCTACTTATCCTGGGTATTTTGAGACGTATGTTATGGTAGCAGATGCTGGTAAAACTGCGGTTAATTTTTAATTAGTGCAGAGTTAATAGAGTGTTTATGTTTGTTTGCAGATACTGTTTCAAGTTTAGCTTGATCAAATTGATTAGACTATCTTGATCCATCGAAGGTTTTTGTTAATCTGGGGAAAAACAAATCTTTGAAAATGTACTGAAAATTTTTATATATTGGAGATTCTGAGCCGCAAGATGCGACTTTGAGCGGATGGTGCGAAATTGATTCAAAAATTAAGGTGAAAGGTTAGGCTCCCACCGAAATAAAAGGTTAGGCTCCCACCGAAATAATATGTGAGGCATTAGAACGAGTGGTAACAACGTTAGTAGGGATCGCTTTTAGAAGTAAACATACCCATTAGAGATGCAATGCTTACTATCACTTTAGAGCATTGCATCTCTAATATTCTAGTTCAATGTGTTATGTTATTGTCTTCTTACTATACTAGCAACGGATGCTATTATTCCAGGACATATTTTTTAAATATCCAAGCTAACACTAAGATTAGTAAAAGAATAATGAGAATAAGCCACCATCTTATTAACCATGATGTAACAAACTCACCTTTAAGTTGCCCTACTTCGACTGAATGATCCCCATTTTTTATTCCAGTAACCGTAAAGACTATTTGCCCAGTTTGTGATGGATCAATTGTCAGGGATTTTTGCTCTATGGTTTGCCCATCTACGGTGAGGTTCGTATTATACGTACCTGGTTGCCCACCATAGTTGCTTACATCAATACTGATTGCCACTTCTCTCCCAGTAAATACTACTATAGGGAAGAATTTCCAGTATGTTTTCTCTAAAGGAGTAATCAGGAGGTTGTCTGCTCTGAATGCTGCGTCTGTTGGTTTAGCCAGAACAGCAAATACTGTAAAGTGCTCTATCGGAGAAGTTAGTTTGCCAACACCAGCTACGACATCACTTTCAGACTCGAGGTCTACCCAGCCGGAAGCAGGTGTAAAGTAAGCTAACCCGATAGATTTAATCTCCCTCGGTAGTAGATTCACGTCATAACCAAGGGTAAGCTTGACCGGATTACTAAAAACAATACCTGAGGGTGCAAAGTCATACGCTTTGCCTACTATTATGGCGTTGTCTGGAGGCTCATCATATATGTCTCCAGCTTCTCTAATTACTATTAATTTGACCAGATTCCCATCGCTGTCTACTACTTTGGTTCCTTTTGGCAGGAGTAACATGTGGCTGCCATCGGGGCTTGTAGCTACCAGTGTGTCGACGATACCCCAGTCTTTCCCTAGCAACTGTGAAGTAACGTTACCAAGGAAATCCACTACAAGATATTCGGTTTCGGGTTGTGGTGGGGTTGGCTCGGTTTCTGGTCCCGGTCCTGGCGGTTCTGGTGGTTCAGGTGGTTCTGGTGGTGGTTCTGATCCGCTAACATTGATAGTTACGGTGGCGATGTTGGAATCAATAAGGCCGTCATTCGCTTTATAAGTAAAGCTATCAGTTCCGATGTAGTCAGTAGCTGGGGTATATGAAAAAGTACCATCAGCTAGGAAGATTAAGGTTCCATTAGCAGGACTGGTGATCTGAATGGCGCTGAGTTTATCACCGTCAGCATCGGTATCATTAGAAAGCACACCGGGTGTTGCAATAAGTGCGGTATCTTCTGGAGTGCTGTAACTATCATTGTTGGCTACCGGGGCATGATTGACTACCACGATGACCACATTAAAGGGATTGCTGGTGCCGGTGACACCACCGACCGTGTTGGCGGTGATGGTATCGGTGGGATGGGCGGTGGTAATGGTCACATTACCGGTCCAGACGCCGTTAATAAAGCTGCCTGTGAGCACCGGGGTCAGAGTACCCGTGAGGTCAGTCAAACTGGCGGTACCGATGTAGGCCGTGACCGGATTGTTATAGGGGTCCATGGC
>Ga0214474_1000017_pt1 | contig 108986 bp, 113 predicted proteins | sample RVTome_2_FD_187335 | JGI IMG/M metagenome (GOLD analysis project Ga0214474, IMG submission 187335) | Soil microbial communities from uranium-contaminated site in the Upper Colorado River Basin, Wyoming, United States - RVT95D214 HiSeq ... | reverse complement strand
AGTGATTTACTGATATTGATAATAACCTAAACTGGAACCAGTTGATTTAACTATACACCAACTGTTGACATATTACAATTTTCAGCAATCCTCGACCTACTCCCAGTATTAGTAAAAGCCTCTCTCGTAGCTTCTCCCAAAACGGTACCTTAGTTTGTTACATAAGCTGTCACTGTGGGTAGTGTCTCTATTTTCACCGATGGTTTATGTAGTTGGATTTATTGTTTGATTTCGGTAATGTTCAGAAATAATGCTATCTGAGATATACTGATAAATTCCTACACATTCTAATATAACTTTCATTGGAGGAAGGAGTACTTTAGTAATCTAGACTGTACCAATCCAGATGTTAAAATTAAAGTATAAGGATAATAACGTAAAGACTTGCATTGGGTACGATGAACCGACCCATAATTGGAGTGCAACAATCATGATTGAAGGTACATGCCCCAGGTGTAATCGACGATACTATGGTTGGGCTTTACTCCAACCACGTTATCAAAGTTGCCCGCGGTGTGGAGAGGGACTCTTGATTACCGAAGGCAGTAGGAAAGTCGTCGAGAGTTGACGCTGTTGAAAACATCTTTCCCTGACTCTGATGTTTAATTCAACGTCCGCATTTCCGCATGTGTTAGTTTTCATGGTGTTTTGAACAGGCAATATTTGATAACGGAGTCCAATTAGCCATTGTCTTTAAGGAATTTCTCTATGGGCGAACGGGGGTCTTTGCCTACGATTTTTAATAATTCGTTGGTCTCTGGATTGAACTTTACTCTTACTTCCATGCCTATATATAAGCCTTCAAAAATAATAGCTTTGTCGTTTACCCACAATTTGGTCGATGAAGTCACCTTGAGTGGTGGAGTTTCTACACCTGTTTCATTTAAGATAGTGATTGTTTGGGCTTCCCGGTTTATCGAGACAATATCGCCTCTAACCTGCCTCTTTGCCCAGGTGTATTCCTGATATACGTTTAATTTCAGGGCGTTTTTATTCTCCACATCGTAACTTGCTTCAATCTTTTGCCCCATTTTGAGGTACGCAAAGGTAGCTTCAACATTGCCCTCAAGGATTATTAAGGTATCGTTCGTCACGTTGAGAGTAATCTGACCCTTCTCGTCCAGGGTAATGGTCACCTTTTGTTTAACTGGGTCAATACTTTTAATGACCCCTCCTAATTCAGCCGTATGGGTTTTCAAGTCTATTACTTTGCCACTTCTATCCTTATTGATAGTTATTCGGGTGCCTGCCTCTAATGAGGCGATACCTGATGTCTTGCCAATGGTTGCCACGTTAACATCTTTGAGATTGATTTTGACAATACTCCCGTCGTTCAATACCAAAGTCACCTTTCCCGAGATACTATCGATGTTCTGTAAAATACCCTGATAACTTTGTATACCATTGGGATTATCACTGGGGTAGCAGGATGTGACACCCAATGATAGGGTTATAATCAAAACCCCGACGATAAAATGCCGTTTGAACTTTAACATCATTGCCCTCAAGGGACACATTTCATTTCCCTAGTTTTATGTTGTAATCTTTAAGTCAAGATGTCAACAGTACTTGCGTCCTTTACCGTAGAATACAAATTGGTCTGTTACTTATTGCTATGAAATCGTTTGTTACTCGATTCAAGAACAAACATACTGATAAGCTAAAACAATCCAACTGTCTGCTTGACTGCTTCAAATATATAGTTTTGTGTTAAAATGGTCTGCGGAGGGCTAGTCCGTTACGGCTAGTCCTAATGGTTGTTGTATAATAGCCATTTTGCATGAGGTACCTTTATGGGAAAGACAAAAGAAGAACTATTTCAACTTGATCGCAGCATCCGGTTAGAAGCCGACCTTATGTTGAAAGAAACCGGGCTTGGGAGGATAATCAGCGAGGCTGGTTATAAACCCGTCGGCTCTTACGTGATGCATACCATGACATGGCGTGACCTCGATTTCCAGCATTCTGAAGACCATCCAAATTGGTCGAACCACCTCGAGTTTGGGAAAAGGTTAATGCAAATAGACTGGCTCTGGGAATTCGACAATATGAACACGTTTATTACCAGCTATTTTCCAAACCTCCCGAAGGGTTTTTACTGGGGTTTACGTGGTGAGTATCCAAAATGCGGACCAACCTGGAAACTCGACCTTTGGACTGCCCGCGAGGAAGAGTTCGAACGCGGCTTGCCGCGCATGGCGGGGTGGATGAGCAAGCTCACAGATGAGACGCGGTTTTACATCCTGGCAATAAAGGACGCATTGTGTAATACGATAGAATATCGCAAGACTATCCATTCAGTCGATATATATGAGGCAGTATTGGACTGCAATATCCATACCCTGGAAGAATTCCGGGAGTGGTGGCAAGCAAGATACGGAAAGTAAAATATGGACATGTTAAACCTTAATAGCCTGCTTGGTTTGATTGAAAAAACACCAGCTTATTTGCACTTACTTGAAGGATTCTCAACAGGCAATACCAAAGCTTCGGTCATCGACGCCGCCCGTCCCTTTGTGATTTCTGCCATACATAAAAACCTTCAAAAACCTATTGTCCTGGTAACCGCACAGGCAGAAAACGCGCGACGGCTCTACGAACAATTATGTATCTGGAATGACCCGCCTCAGGTCAGACTTCTCCCCGAACCGGACACCCTCCCTTACGAACGCATCACACCAGACAGCCTGACAGAACTCGATAACCTGCGTGTTCTTTCTACTCTATGCCAACCATTAAACAACGGGACGCCACTGGTGATTACCTCTGCCCACGCGTTCTGTATGAAACAACCTCCTGCTCAAGCATTTACAGACGCCTTCCATACTATTTCAGAAGGTATGAACGTCGAACCAGTGGCGTTGATGACACGGTGGCAGTCCATCGGGTATCAAGTAGAGAATATCGTCGAAGTGCCGGGGACGATGGGACGGCGGGGTGGCATCGTCGATATTTATTCACCCACCTCCGAACTCCCCGCCCGGATTGAGTTTTTCGGCAACGTGGTAGAGAGCATTCGCCTCTTCGACCCGGCAAACCAGCGCAGTGTGCAAAAAGTAGATGCCGTGACCATCGGACCTGCCAGCAAGCTCCTGAGACCTGCAAACGGTGAAAGACCTGACGCTTTACTCAATAAACTCGATTTCTCACAGTGCCCCGAAGAAGTCTGCCAGCGTTTCACCCGAGAACTAACCGCTCTGATGCGTGGACAGAAAATGGCAGACAAGGATTTCTACGCACCCTTCTTCAATCAAGACAATTTAATGAGCTACCTGCCGGCAGATACACTCGTCGTACTGGATGAACCGCTCGTCGTACGCAGTGCCATCGAAGACCTGAATAACAAAGCACAGGAATTACGTGTGGGTTTAGAGAAACAGGGGGAACTCCCGTTGAATTTCCCCACCCCTTACTTTACATGGGATGAACTGCAACCTGCATTGGAAAAGTTGCCGCGTCTGTCTCTGATTAGCTGGGGAATCGACGAGGACGAGCAGACATATAAGCTGGGATTTAAGCCAATCTTGAACTATGCTGGACAAATTAACAGCTTTATCAATCGAGTCAAGCAATCTCTTGCCGAAAAGCGGCGCGTCATTATCGTCAGTCATCAGGCAAACCGCCTTCAGGAACTACTTCAAGAAGAGGATATCTTCGCCACACCACTGACTGACATCAAAACACTACCACCACCCGGCTCGCTCACATTGGTGCAGGGACTGCTCGCCGACGGATGGAGTCTAGACGACAAGACTGTTCTATTCACCGACTCCGAGATTTTTGGGTTCACCAAGGCGCAGCGTTTCCAGAAAAAACGACCGGTCGCCCACCACAAACTCTTTGCCGATATTAAGCCCGGCGATTATGTGGTGCACATCGAGCACGGCATCGGGGAATTCACTGGCTTCACCACGCTCACAACAACTGGCGCGCCGCGTGAATATCTTGTTCTGAAATACGCTGGCGGCGATAAGCTCTATGTCCCCACCGACCAGGTAGACAGAGTAAGCCGTTATATGGGTGCCGGAGAACAAACTCCTTCATTAAGCCGTCTGGGTACGCAGGAATGGACACGCGCTAAGCAGAAGGTCAAGGAAGCCACCGAGGAAATTGCCCGCGATTTGCTCAACCTTTACGCCAGCCGGGAGGTTGTCAGCGGCTACCGGTTCTCTTCAGATACCCTATGGCAGAAGGAACTTGAATCTTCTTTCCCGTATGTGGAAACCCCCGACCAGGTTACCGTCCTGCAACAGGTCAAAGAGGACATGGAGCAAACAAAACCGATGGACAGGCTCGTTTGCGGCGATGTCGGTTATGGGAAGACAGAAGTAGCGCTCCGTGCCGCCTTCAAAGCTGTCATGGATAGCAGGCAGGTAGCAGTACTCGTACCGACCACAATTCTTGCCCAGCAACACTATCTCACCTTCAGCCAGCGGATGCAACCCTTCCCAATTAGAGTCGAGGTGCTGAGTCGGTTCCGCTCACCCAAAGAACAAAAGCAAATCATCGAAGGACTGAGGAACGGCACCGTGGATATATGCATAGGCACACACAGACTCATCCAGAAAGATGTGAAATTCAAGGATTTGGGATTATTGATTATTGATGAAGAACAGCGTTTCGGCGTCCAGCACAAGGAATACCTAAAGAAGATGCGACAGGAGGTAGACGTGCTCACGCTCAGCGCCACACCCATCCCCCGCACTCTCCACATGTCGCTGGTCGGGGTGCGGGATATGAGCACTATGGAGACGCCGCCAGAGGACCGTCTGCCCATTAAAACCTATATCGCCGAATACAATGAGCGACTTATCCGCGAAGCCATTCTGCGAGAAATGGAACGCAACGGGCAGATCTTCTTCGTGCATAACAGGGTACAGACCATCGATTTAGTCGCAGATAAATTGCGGCGGCTGGTGTCGGAAGCGAGAATCAGCATTGCGCATGGGCAGATGCCGGAAGACCAATTGGAGCATGTCACTTCCGACTTCATTCAGGGTAAAGCTGATGTGCTCGTCTGCACCACGATTATTGAGTCGGGACTGGATATGCCCAATGTCAATACGCTTATCATCAACCGCGCGGATACATTCGGTTTGACCCAGCTTTACCAGTTGCGGGGTAGGGTAGGACGCGGGGCGACACTCGCTTACGCCTACTTCCTGTTTGATAAAGGGAAGCACATCACACCCATCGCGGAGAAGCGACTGCGCACCATTTACGAGGCTACCGAACTCGGCGCTGGGTTCAACATCGCTATGCGCGACCTGGAAATTAGAGGCGCGGGCACCTTACTTGGCGTTCATCAGAGCGGGCATATAAGCGCCGTAGGTTTCCATCTCTATTCGCAACTGCTGGCTTCCGCGGTCGAGAATCTCAAAGCACAACGAGCGGGCACAGCACAAACGCAACTGGAAAAGAAACTACCACCACCCAGCATCGACCTGCCCCTGCCGGCGCTCATCCCGATGGACTACGTGGACGATATTATCACACGGTTGGAACTGTACCAACGGCTGGCTGATATTACAGAGACAAGACAGGTTGAGCCTTTTCTACGGGAATTAAACGACCGCTTCGGACCGCCGCCACTCGAGGTCAATAATCTGCTCTATATCGTGAAAATCAAGGCGCTGGGCAGTAAAGCTGGTATTGAATCAATCAGCGCCGAAGATGATGATATTGTTTTGAGATTGTTTGAAGGAATGCGCTCTGACCAGAAGAAGCTATCACCGCTCTACCGATATGGAATTCAGACCAGCGGTTCACAGGTGAGATTCGACATGAAACAACCGGGCAAAAGTTGGCAGAGAGTACTGGAAGAGATACTGGAGAGGATTAATTAGGAAGTTATAATATCAATATTGACATTTTGTTAAAAGTGAATATAATATGTAAAGCAATTACTGTTTAACGGTATTGAAAAATGTCTGAGGGATATTCCTTAATCAAAATTGATGGCGAATGGGCGAAACCAGCAACAGTTTTAATTGAAAAGATAGCCGAGGCTGTTGGCGGCTTATCCAAGCCATATCAAATTAAGCGTGTTGCAAAAGCCAAGGCTGAAGCAGAACTCATCGAAGCGCAAGCTGAGAGAAAAATCACTGCTCTTCGTCGTCGTGCACTTACTCGTTTTATTACCGAAGAAGCAAAAAAACAAGAAAACATTGAATCAATCACAAAAAAAGCCCTGCCTCAACTGAATGAGTCTTCAGATCCCCAAAATATTGAGAATGACTGGATAACCAACTTTTTTGATAAGTGCCGAATCGTTTCAGACGAGGAAATGCAAATACTATGGGCAAAAATACTTGCAGGTGAAGCAAATTCTCCAAGAACTTATTCTAAACGAACCGTCAATCTGTTATCTTCTTTAGATAAATATGATGCACAATTGTTTACCAATTTTTGCCGTTTCTCATTTGAATTTGCTGGATTGGAGTCTTTCGTATACGACTTAACAGAAGCAATATACAAAAACCAAAAAATCAACTTCGATAGTCTAGTTCACTTGGATAACGCCGGTTTAATCAGATTTGATCCATCAGGAGGTTTTGCCGTTATTGATTTATCCTCTCCATTCGATATCCACTACTACGGAAATGCTCTGAGAGTATCCTTTAATAACCTGCCCAATAACAAAATCGATATAGGTAAAACCATGTTCACCGCCACTGGATTAGAGCTTGCGAAGATTTGCAGTTCAACACCAGTAGATGGCTTTCTCGATTATGTCATTAAAAAACTTACTGAACAAGGGCTAACAGTTGTTCCTTTACTTCAAAGTCCTGAATAATGTTCGTCTTCAAAATACAACCGTTTCGTGACTCTACACTTCCGCCTCTTTCTTTTCCCTCGTTTTCCTGCCATATTGCATATAATTATTTTACACGGGTTCCTATTTAAACAGGAACGCAGGGGAAGAGTAGCCAGAGAATCACACTGAATTCCGTAAACTACGGAGGAAAAATATGTTTGCGGCTTGTCAATTGATATTCGGCAGTTCCCTGTCCAAATGCGTACCCACGCGCCGCTTGCCCTCTCCCTGCCACTTATGTATAATTAGCGTTGGATTGTAAAAGAAAGGGGGTGACGTGATGATTATCCTCAACCGCAGGACGTGAACCGGCGCCCGGTCGGTGCGCGTGTTGCATCATCACACTGACTCTCCTGCGCGGGGATTCATCCTGAGGGATCTCTTCCTGAAGGAATCATCGGCGTTGCCCTGACCCCACCTTTCTAACCTCATACAACAGGCTCCAGCGTTACGGATTCTCCCGTCCACAGGGGAGCATAAACAAAAATTCGTAACGAAAGGAGTCTGATTTTGTCTGCTATTTCGCGTTTTCTGACTTCACGCTGGGGTCCGGTTCTCACTGGCGGCGTTATCGGCGTTCTTGCGCCTGTTCTTGTCAAACTGGGCAATCCCGGCAACATGGGTATCTGTATGGTCTGTTTCAACCGCGATATCGCCGGAGCACTGGGCTTGCAACGGGCATCAGCCGTCCAGTATATCCGTCCTGAAATTATCGGTGGGTTACTCGGCGCTTTTGTTGCAGCAATGGCTTTCCGTGAGTTCAAACCCCGCACCGGTTCTGCACCCCTGGTACGCTTTCTACTGGGTATGCTTGCTGCCTTCGGAGCGCTGGTGTTTCTCGGCTGTCCGTGGCGCGCTTACCTACGACTCGCCGGCGGTGATTGGAATGCCATCCTCGGCATTGTCGGGCTGGTGGCAGGCATTGTTATTGGTATTCTCTTTCTCAGGCGTGGCTTCAGCCTCGGACGCAATCATGCCGCACCAAAGGCATTAGGCTGGGTAATGCCTGCCGTGATGGTCACATTGCTCGTCCTGCTCATCGTCGCGCCTGAATTTGGACGTGATGCTAACGGCAATCCCACCGGACCTATCTTCTTCTCCAAGACAGGACCCGGCAGTCAGCACGCCCTATTGATAGTCTCTCTGGTAGTGGGATTGGTTATCGGCTTCCTGGCACAGCGGAGTCGCTTCTGCACCGTGGGTGCTGTACGCGATGTCATTCTGCTCCGCGACAATCACCTTCTTTATGGTATCCTGGCATTCGTTGTCGTGGCTTTCATTACCAATCTGGCTCTCGGGCAATTCCATCCGGGATTCACAGGTCAACTGATTGCCCACACCGATGGCGTTTGGAATTTCGGAGGCATGGTGCTCGCCGGGCTGGCATTCACACTCGCGGGTGGCTGTCCCGGTCGTCAGCTTTTTCTTTCAGGGGAGGGTGACGGTGACGCCGCGATGTTTGTCACCGGTATGGTTGTCGGTACGGCGTTCGCCCACAATTTCTCCATCGCCAGTTCATCTGCAGGCACAGGCGCTTACGGTCCGCTGGCAGTTATCATCGGGCTGGTGGTCTGCAGCGCCATTGGCTTGACAATGCGAGAAGTGAAAGGATAGGGTAAAAATATGAGTGAGATAAAAACAATCGATGCCCGCGGGCTTTCCTGTCCGCAACCGGCACTCCTTGCTCGGCAGGCTCTGCAAAAGGCAGGTAAGGGCACCATCGAAGTGCTGGTAGATACGACCACTGCGCTGGAAAATGTCTCCCGGCTGGCAAAAAATGCCGGCTGGACGGTGAACGTGGAAAACCAACCGCAGGAAAACTATCGCTTGGTGTTAAAGAAATGATTTACCTGGATAATGCGGCAACTTCCTGGCCTAAACCGCCTGAAGTGCTAGAAGCAATGGCAAATGTTCTGGAGCAGGCCGGGGGCAACCCCGGTCGCTCTGGACACCGAATGTCAATTGCGGCGGCACGGGTGGTCTATGACGCGCGCGAGGATATCGCACAGCTTGTTAATTGCCCCGACCCACTGCGGGTTATCTTCACAGAGAATGCCACCTATGCTCTCAACCTCAGTTTGTACGGATTGCTCAAAACAGGTGACCGCGTGGTCACCAGCTCAATGGAGCATAACTCCGTGATGCGCCCGTTACGCGACCTCGAACAAAAAGGCGTGAAACTGACGGTAGTCCCTTGCGCCAGCAATGGCACACTGAATCTGAAGGAATTTGCGAAAGCGGTCACAAAAGGCACACGACTGGTCGCGATTGTGCATGCGAGTAATGTCACCGGCACCATTATGCCGATTGCCGACATCGCGAAAATTGCGCACCGTGCCGGCGCTCTGCTCCTGGTGGATGCCGCACAATCCGCCGGCGTCCTGCCGATTGATGTTCAAGCGATGGGCATCGACCTGCTGGCTTTTACAGGGCACAAAGGACCGCTGGGACCGACGGGTACTGGCGCACTGGTCATCGGCGGGAATGTGGATACCAGCCAGATTACGCCACTGGCGCGCGGCGGCACCGGCAGTCAGTCCGAAAAACAGGAACAGCCTGAGTTCCTCCCCGATAAATTCGAGAGCGGCACACCCAATGTCATCGGCATCGCCGGGCTGGGTGCAGGTATACGGTTTGTTCTGAAAAAAGGCACTGCTTCAATCTGGGAACACGAAAAGCGGCTGATACAAACCTTGAGGGAAGGACTGGCTGAGATAAAGGGTGTAAAGGTCTATGGTTCCCCGAACCCCGATGGATCAGTCGGCATCGCATCTTTTACCGTTAAAAACAAGACGGTTTCGGAGATCGGGCAACGGCTGGACGAAGAGTATGGCATACTAACACGTGTGGGTTTGCATTGTGCGCCGGCGGCACATCAGACCATCGGTACTTTTCCGGAAGGTACAGTACGTCTGGCGACAAGCGTGTTCACCACCATGGATGAAATTCAGCAGACATTAAAAGCAATCGAGAAGGTGGCGCGGTCATGAATGGCGTCATTCTTTTCCATACTACAGCGATGGCGATGAAAGCGGAGAAAGCCCTGACCCGGGCAGGCTATCAGGTGAGGCTCGTACCTACTCCCCGCGAGTTTTCCAGCGACTGCGGTATTGCATTGCGGTTTACGGTAGTTAGCAAGGAGGCAGTCATCGAGGTTATGGCGAAAAACGGAGTTGAGATAGCAGGTCTCCACGAGCTGTAAATTAAATTACTCAAGACACGGCGAAGCATCAAAGAGTGCCAGCTTTCAGCCATCAGCAACCTGTCCTCTGAGTTTATCGAAGGATTCAGTTTTCAGCTAAATTTTATACTTTTCACTTGATATTTGTGAGTTACCTACCAGGGTGTCCCCTTCTGCTTGAGAGTCTGAATCAGGTCGTCAATACTGATAGCCGCCAGCGTCAGCGTTTGAGTTGTGCCTTTAGCGCTGAGACGGATAGCCAACTTGGCAATCGCCTCATTGCTGGGCGCCTCTAGCACATTTAAGAAATCATATTGCCCGAGCAGAGCAAACTGGTTGAGAATCTTCACTCCTGAAAACTCCACCTCTTTGTTGATTTCGCGCAAGCGTTCCGGCTCTTCTTGGATAGCCTTACGACCGGCATCCGTGAGCGTGGTCAGCATCACATAGACAGGCATCGTGCCACCTCCCCTTCTGATAATAGTAAGCAGGTGTTATTATAACAGGTCGAGAAAAAATTCTAAATCCTTTTATCTCTAATAAACTAAAATCATGAAGGACGTACCGACTCATCATTACGGAAGATAAGCCTCAATAGCTCACCTGGTTCTTTCACTAATGCAAGAGCGCCACCGGATAATAGTTCATTCGCGGAACGGAAACCCCACAGAGCACCCACAGGATACATGCCCGCCGCCACGGCTGTTTTCATATCAATGTCCGAGTCACCCAGATAAATAAATTCGGACGGGGGAATGCCGACTTGATTCGCTATCAGTATTGCCGTCGTCGGGTCCGGCTTCTTAGGTACCTCAGGTGATGCCCCGACAATCATATCAAAATGCCATCGCGCCAGCATGCTGGAAACCATCATTTCGGTAAAACGGTGAGCCTTATTGGATAGCACTGTCATCTTGATATCTCTCATCGAGAGGCTATCCAGAAGGTCGGCGATGCCCGGATAGGGATGCGTGTTATCTGCCCAGTGAAAATCGTACTCCGTATTGATAAGAGTCACTACTTTAGCCACAGTGGTCGGGTCACGGTGTCCTTCGGGAAGCGCCCGGTATGCCAGCGCCTCTCTACCATCGCCGATGAAGTAACGGTATGCGTCTACCTTATGCGGGCGAAAACCCAACCGGATTAGCGCCGTGTTGGTAGATTCGGCGATATCCGCCAGCGTATCGAGAAGCGTCCCATCGAGGTCAAATAATACCGCTCTGAAACTCATTTACCTGATACACCTCTGGTCAATAACTACGATACTATGATACACAGAGTTTACCGCCGGGTCTAGTTGCCAGACATGCGAATGCTTTCTTCATCTCCAGAATTAGGTTGGTCACATCCCACGCTTGTGTTATAATCTCTGTTAATATGAACAAACTACTCTCTGGAAATGAGGCACTGGCGCTCGGGGCATATCACGCTGGGGTTCGCGTGGCGACCGCATATCCCGGTACTCCCAGCACGGAAATCCTAGAAGCTATTGCTCAATACCAGGACGTCTACGCCGAGTGGTCTACCAATGAAAAAGTAGCGATGGAGGTGGGACTGGGCGCTTGCTACACCGGTGTGCGAACCATGGTTTCCATGAAGCATGTGGGACTAAATGTCGCCGCCGACCCCTTCCTTGCCGCGGCAACCACAGGCATCAGCGGCGGACTGGTAATTATTTCCGCCGACGACCCCAGCATCCATTCATCACAGGGAGAACAGGACAACCGCCACTATGCCAAACTTGCCAAGGTTTCCATTCTCGAACCAATAGATAGCCAGTCTGCATACGACATGATGGCACTTGCTTTTGAAATCAGTGAGAAGTTCGATACACCTGTCATCCTGCGCACCACTACCCGCATCTCGCACTCAAAATCGATGGTCAATATCACTGGAGAACGCCATGCGCCGACAAAGAAATTGAGTTTCCCGCGCAATGTGCAGAAATATGTGATGTTGCCCGTCAATGCCCGCATCCGCCGACCTTATATAGAAGAGCGTTTAGTCAAACTGGCAGAGTTCGCCGAAACCTTTCCATTCAACACAATTGAACCGGGTGGAAAACAACTGGGTATCATTGCCAGCGGTATCGGCTACCAGTACGCACGGGATGCCTTCCCGAAAGCCTCATTCCTGAAGCTGGGAATGACCTATCCCCTACCTGAAAAGCTCCTCCACGAATTTGCCAGTCAGGTCAAGCAAATACTCGTAGTAGAAGAGCTTGACCCCTTCCTCGAAGAACATATCAAGGCAATGGGTATCAAGGTTACCGGTAAGGAGTTTATCCCCCGCATCGGGGAACTAAACGTGGATATTGTGAGCGCCGCCGGACAAAAGATGGGTGTCATTAAAGAAAAAGCAACATTAGCACAAATCAAAATCACCAGCGAACTGCCACGCCGTCCCCCACTCCTCTGCCCCGGATGCCCGCATTCCAGCATGTTTTACGTGCTGGCAAGCATTGGGCAACGCCTGAAACTCCCCGGCACCAAAGAGAAAGAATCGAAAGAATCGCCTCTAACTATTACCGGCGATATCGGCTGTTATACACTGGCAACTTACCCACCGCTCAACGCCATGGATACTACCGCCTGCATGGGCGCCAGCATCGGGCAAGCGATCGGCATGGAAAAAGCGGGCTTGCAGACGAAAATTGTTGCGGTGATTGGTGATTCCACCTTCTTACACTCGGGGATTACGCCACTGGTGGATGCTGTCTACAATCAGAGCAAAATCACTGTCATTATTCTGGACAACGGCACCACGGCAATGACCGGTCACCAGGAACACCCCGGTACCGGCATCTCGGCGCAGGGCAAGCAGGTCGGACAGGTAGTGCTGGAAGACCTTATCAGAGGTATGGGCATCAAAAATGTTAAGGTTGTCAATGCGTTCAATATAAAAGACCTCAGAGCGGCAGTAAGAGACTCGCTGGACAAGCCGGAGCTTTCAGTCATCATCAACCGTGGTCCCTGCGCAGTCCGCACGCCTCGTGGTTCCGACTCGCGCGCCATTGATACGGAACGTTGTAATCAATGCGGCATTTGCCTGCTCGTCGGCTGTCCCGCAATACAATCGGAGGGGAAACAGCCGTTTATCGACCCCTTGATGTGCATGGGCGAAAAGTGCACCATCTGCCAGCAAATCTGTCCCAAACAGGCAATCAAGCCCTCGTCTCAACTCAAAACCGGAGTAGAGAAGTGAATAGATTCGGCAGGCTCACTACAAGCAGATTCGGCAAGCTCACTGCAGGAAAGTACGACCTGCTTATTACCGGCGTGGGTGGTCAGGGCAACATCCTGGCAAGTGATATCGCTGGCGAGGTGGCACTGGCAGCGGGTTACGACGTGAAAAAGACGGATACGCTTGGTATGGCGCAACGCGGCGGTAGCGTTATCAGCCACGTCCGCATCGCTAATCAGGTCTTCTCCCCACTCATCAAAGATGGTGAAGTGGACATTCTGCTTGCCTTTGAAAAGCTGGAGGGTGTGCGCTGGACCGGCAGTCTCAAGCCGGGGGCGATTGTTATTATGAATAATTACGCCCAACCACCGTTATCTGTCAGCCTGGGTGTCGACCGCTACCCGACTGATAAGGAAGTGCAGAATATTTTGAAACAGCGCACCGACCGCATTTACATGGTTGCCGGAACACCAGGCGTGACAAAGTTGGGTAATGTAAGGACACTCAATATCTTCATGCTCGGCTGTCTGTCCCGGTTCCTGCCGTTCAAGATTGAGGCATGGAAGCACTCGATTCTCGAGCACCTGCCCGAACGCCTGCACAAAATCAATACCGACGCTTTCGAACTGGGCAGAAAGGAAATCAAAAATGTTCATGTCGGATAAAGTCCGGACAGGCATGGCGGCAGGCTCATGGATACGGCGGATGTTCGATGAAGGCAATATATTACGGCAGAAGTATGGCACGGATAAGGTCTTCGACCTGACCCTGGGTAATCCGGTGGTTGAACCGCCACCTGAGTTCCATCGTGATTTGAAAAAACTTGCAGATAAACCCCTACCAGGTATGCACCGCTACATGGAAAATGCAGGCTACGCAGACACACGGGCGGCAGTCGCCAAACAGCTATACAAAGAGACCAGCATTAAACTCACAGCAAATGATATCGTCATGACTTGCGGAGCGGCCGGGGCAATGAATGTGGTGCTAAAAGCTATCCTCAATCCTAAAGAAGAGGTCATCGTTTTTGCACCCTATTTTGTAGAGTACCTGAATTACATCGATAACCACGGCGGTGTCCCACGCATCGTGCCGACCGACGAGAAATTCATGCCACGAATAGACTTGCTGGGACGCGCTATCACTAAAAAGACACGGGCGGTCATCATCAACTCGCCCAACAATCCGACGGGTGTCGTCTACTCTGAAAGCCTGATGAAACAAATCGGCAACCTGTTACAGAAAAAAGAGTCGGAACTGGGTAAACAGATTTACCTGCTCAGCGACGAGCCTTACCGCAAGCTTATCTATGACGGTCTAAAATACCCATCCCCCCTCCTCTACCACCCGGCGAGCATTATTGCCACCTCACACTCTAAAGACCTGGCACTCCCCGGCGAGCGCATCGGTTATATCGCTATCAACCCGGATTGCCCGCAGAAACAGGAGTTAATAGATGGCTTCATCTACTGTAATCGGATTCTCGGATTTGTGAACGCGCCGGCGCTGATGCAACACCTCGTGAAAAATCTCCAGGATGTAACCGTGTCCGTGGCTGACTATCAGAAAAAGCGCGACTTCCTCTACAAGAACCTGACAGAGATGGGCTACTCACTGGTCAAGCCGCAGGGTGCATTTTATATGTTCCCGAAATCACCCATCCCGGACGATGTCGAGTTCGTGAGGGCATTACAGAAGCAACTGGTACTGGCGGTACCGGGACAGGGATTCGGCGGACCGGGACATTTCCGCATCTCATACTGCATCGACGACCGCACCCTTAAAGGCGCACTCGATGGTCTGCGCAAAACAGCCAGGCGGTTCGGATTGAAATAGACCCACAGCCTGTCATTCCCAGCTCAATTGGGAATCCAGAAAATCGGGAAATGACTGCGTTGTCAGGTCAAGCTTGACAATGACGCGGAGAGAGTAGATGCGAACAAAATTATTTGTGGTTCTGGTATTAATGCTAACTATAAGCCTGTTGTTGGGAGCCTGTACTAAAACAACAGGCGGTGATGGCGAATGGCAGGATATCCTCTGGACATTAGAATCATATGGTCCGCCAGATAATCTGCAATCTGTGCTGAGAAATGCCAATATCACGCTTCGGTTTGATAGTAATTTTAAACAAGCAGTCGGTTCCGGAGGGTGTAATCATTACTTCGGTTCTTACACAATAAAAAGTAATTGCGGGTTACAAATATCAGGACTTGGCGCTACGGAAATGGCTTGTAAGGATTCGGTACTAATGCAACAGGAGCAGAGATACTTCGGTATGTTACAAGATGCAGATAAGATTGAAGTCAAAGACGGGGAATTGCGCATCACTTGCGGTACAGAAGTGCTGGTCTACATACACTAAGAATAGAATGTCATTCTGAACGAAGTGAATGAATCTCGGGGTGGGGGATGACAAACACTATGATAACCACCCGACTTCCCCGATACCCTTCGCTGTACTCAGGGTGACAATTACCACAGGAGGCACAGAATGCCACAGGATGATAAAAAAGTCGCTGAAACGATTGCCATACTGAAAGCCGCGGCAAAAAAAGAACCGATTGCCAAGTTCCTCGGGATGAAGCTGGTGAAACTGACACCCGGCTATGCTAAGGTAACGATGAAGTTGAAACCCGAATATCAAAATTTCAACGGCTATGTCTTCGGTGGGGTTGTGGCAGCGATTGCCGACCAAGCGTTTGCCTACGGCTCCAATTCACTTTCACATCCCAGCATCGCGGTCGAATTCCATATAAATCTCATCTCCGCCCCGGAACCCAATGATGAACTGACCGCAGAATGCCGAGTGGTGCGTTCAGGTCGCCGTGCAGGTATATCCGAAATGACGGTCACCAATCAGACAGGCAAACTGATTGCCAAGGCGACAGGGGTGACGATACCGGTGAGGGAGTAAGGGGGAAGTAACTCCAACTATCGTGGTGATACTGTTAGACTACACATCCTGGACGTTAAACACTATCTGCTATCTTGACACCATCGTTGATTTGTAATATCCTTACGCCAAAACAACGGGGCTACAAGGCGACTCTGAGGAGGTTTTCAATGGGTGATAATTTCCAGAAAATCGACTTACATATTCACACACCATGTTCAAAAGATTATAAGGGAAACAAAGATGATAGTGAATTTATAAGAATAGTACAAAAAGCCAAAAAGGATGGATTGAAGATAATAGCTATAACTGACCATAATTCCCTTGAAGGTTACAAGAAAATTATAGCCATAAAAGATGGCCTATTGAGTGAGAAAAGGACATTAAACACCATTACTGATTCAGAACAATCAAAAAACAGATTAGGGACTATTGAAGCTGAATTAAGTACTTTCAAAGATATTTTAATATTACCTGGAATGGAATTCCAAGTACGTCCCGGTATACACATTCTCATTGTGTTCTCAAATGAAATTAGGACTGAAGAAATTGACAAACTACTTATAGATGGTGGTTTCGGACCAGAAGAATATGGAGAATGTGATCCAGCAACTCTAGGTAATTTGGATGTCTTAGACCTTTTTGACAAGTGTAAGAATTTCGACTGTTTAGTTATAGATGCTCATACGGATTCCAATAAAGGTATTTTGAACACAACTGAAAAAGGAATGTATCGTGCAAGTTGCTTTAAATCGCCACAATTAAACGCCGTATGTTATAAAAGTGTAGAACAAGCAGAAAAATTAAAAAGTGTATTGGAAACAGCAAAAGAATATAAAAGACAAACACCTTTGGCATTTGTTCAATTCTCAGACGCACATAAAATTGAAGAGATCGGAGTAACTTTTTCATGGGCTAGATTAGAAAAAATTACGTTTGAAAATTTAAAAGCAGCTTTCGCAAATCCTTCTGAATTAATTTCAGTAGAACAACCATCTCTAATTAAAATACTTGGTGACATACTTAGCAAAGAAAATACTGTAGGCGTAGTGGATTTATCCTCCTCTAACCAAGAAATTCTAACAAAATATATTTGCTGTCTTCATAATTCTATTGGTGGCAATATTCTTCTTGGCGTCAATGCTGAAAAAAAGATAATTGGCCTATCGCTTACACCTAAATCAGATAGCTGGTCTGAGGAACAGCTAGAGCCTGTTTTACGTAAAATATTCGATTGCATAAAAAATATTATCGGAAACTTTAAATACAAATTTGGTATTTACCCCCTTCAGAAGAATAGAATCGTATTGTCATTACATATTCCACAAGGTAACAATCTAATAAGCATAACTGGTGACGGGAACATATACTCATTAAAAGAAGGCAAAATCACTATTCTATCTGCAGAAGATACTCAAGCTTTTGTTGAGGAAAAACTGTCAGAAGAGATAAGAGTAAAAATAGATAAAAGGGTACTTGAAGTAGAGAGAGATTGCCACTTGATAAGGAACTTGTTCTCAGCTATGCCAATAATCCGTTTATTCAATAGAAATAGTGTTAGGGGAACATTTGATTTTGAAGTTGATCACGGCATCAAGCTTAATTCTTCTCAAATTACCAAACTTAACAAAGCTTTTGCCAATGGAAGGAGTAAAGGTAACCTATTCTATTTTCCTGATTCATATCAGCCACGATTGCAGTATACATATCTGAGATATAGTCTACCTCTTTTTAACCTTAAGAATATCGATAGAAAATCACATGATGGCGAAACAATATACCTTGTACCGGGTGGTGGGATGTTCTACGCCAATAAAGATTACCCTGTCTTCAGTAAACTGGGAAGACCCGTGCTTAAGCTACATGCCACACCACAAAATTCTAGATATGGTATGAAGTTCTTATGCTGTTTCTTAAAATCATCTTTTACCTTGTGGTATTGCTTACATGTATTTGATGATTGCAATATTTACACTCAAAGTGTTTTTCAAGACTTAAAAATTCCCATCTTAAATACCAAGGATATTACTACATCAAACAATATCGGGGAAATAGAGAAATATTTCACTAGCATTATGGATATTGAGCGAAAATACTTGATTGGTGTTAGTAAAATAAAAAAGGAACAAAAAGAAGAATATACAGAGAAACATAATATTCAAGTAGACATTATCGCCCACCAAATTGATTGTGAAATTTATAAACTGTTAAAATTTGATGATTCTGAAATAGCATTAATTGAAGATGATCTCAGATTGAATGGAATATACCTGCCCAAAATTTCTCCCATCTAGCATTAGTTCTATACTGTTTGGTGGTTAAATATTACTTTTTCTATCCATTTGGTAAAAATATCATTGTTTAGAAATGTACTTGTCTTCCATTGAACGATAATACATTCTTGCCCCCTACAAAATTTGACACCCTCTCCTCTCTTATGCTAATCTAGTTTCAATTTACTGCTATGGCTATTTTGAGACTGGAGAGCTTCAAGTTCATCTTTACCCGGCGCACACAGGTGCGCTTGGGGGAGTGATGCATCGCCGGTACAGATAGCTAAGGCATATCTATAATGTATTTAGAGGCACCTCCAAGCGGGGTGCCTTATTGTTTTATTAAAACAAGAGCAGGAGATACGAAAACACGATAGTAATAACATAGGCAAGGATTGAACTAGATTCTTCAGGTACTTCGTAATTTCAGAATGACAAACAACAATGGAATAGAATGACCACAGAGCAGGAAAAATACCAGAAAAAGAAAATAGACACTATCCCCAAGCTCATCCGGCGCAACTTTAACAACTGGGCAGATGAGACGGCCATGTGCATGAAAAAGTTCGGCATCTGGGAAAAGTATACGTGGCGCCGCTATTATGAAATCATCCGGCACTTCTCGCTGGGACTTATCAGCTTAGGATTGAAGAAAGACGACATCGTCTGCATTATCGGGGACAATGAGCCGGAGTGGTTCTGGGGCGAGTTCGCAGTGCAGGCGGCGGGGGGCATTGTTACGGGTGTCTTTGTCGACTCCATCCCCTCTGAAGTGAAGTATATCGCCGAGCATTCTGGCGCTAAATTCGCCATTGTCAACGACCAGGAGCAAACGGACAAGTTCCTTGAAATTAAAGACCAGTTGCCTGCGCTCCAGAAAATCATCTACTGGGACCCCAAGGGATTGAAGAACTATGATGACCCCTTTCTCATCAGCTTCAATGAGGTGCTCAAGCTGGGCAGGGAATATGAAAAGCCCAACCCTGAATTATTTGAACAGAACGTGAGCGCCGGCGAGGGTGACGATATTGCTTTCATCTACTACACTTCCGGCACCACCGGTCTGCCGAAAGGCGCCCGACTCACTCACCGCGCCCTAATCAGCACCGCCGAGGGATTCGTCGCACGCTACCCGATTCGCGAAAACGATAACCTAATCTCCAACTTCCCTGCGGCATGGGTCGGCGATTCCTTCTTTGCCACCATCCCCCACCTGCTCACGGGTGCTGTGCTGAACTTCCCCGAAGAGCCGGAAACAATCGCCGAGGACACACGAGAGACGGGACCCAACTTTGTTATTTACGGACCCCGACAGTGGGAAAGTCTGGTCAGTGAAATCCAGGTTAAAATCATTGACACCCATCCCATCAAGCGATTTGCTTATAACTTCTTCCTGCCAGTCGGACACAAAATTGCCGATATGAGATTTAAAGGCAAAGAGCCAAACCTGTTCTGGCGGCTGGTTTATCAACCCGCCCATTATCTACTCTTCCGCCCACTCAAAGACAAGCTCGGTTTGAGTAACGTGCGCTTCGCCGTGACCGGGAGCTCTGTACTCAGCCTCGATACCTTCCGCCTCATTCATGCCATCGGCATCGAACTCCGTCAGAACTACGCCAGCACGGAAGCCGGTTTGATTTCTTCGCACGGCAAAGGTGAAATCGATTTCGCCAGTGTGGGGCGACCCGCGGTAAACACAGAAGTGCGTGTAATGAACAGCGGTGAACTCTACGTACGGAGCAACTCAATGTTCAGCGGCTACCACCACGACCCCAAAAAGACAGAGGAAGTTCTGATTGATGGCTGGCTACACACCGGCGATGCTGTGAATATCAACGAGCAAGGGCATCTCATTTTCCTCGACCGCTTGGACCACATGGGCGAACTGCGGTCGGGTGTGAAGTATGCTCCTCAATACATCGAAGGCAGACTTCGTTTCAGCCCTTATATAAAAGATGCTATGGCTATCGGCGGCAAAGAAGACGATTACGTCAGCGCCATCGTCAATATTGATTTCACGATGGTAGGTAAATGGGCAGAGAAACACCACATCCCCTACACCACCTTTGTCGACCTATCACAGAAGAATGAAATTGCGGAGCTGGTACAAAAAGACCTCCTCCGGGTGAACAGCTACCTGCCGGAAGCGGCGCGGGTGAAAAGATTCGTGCTGATGCACAAGGAGTTTGATCCGGATGAAGCCGAACTCACCCGCACCAGAAAGATAAGGCGCGAGTTCATGGAAACGCGCTACTCCGACCTTATCAGCGCCATATACGGCGGGAAGGATGAGGTGCAGGTAATAGCGACAGTGACTTACCGTGATGGTAGAAAGGGCACCGTAACCACCAGTATCAGGATAAGAACGGTGCAGGAGAACAATTAAATATCAATAACCAAGTAACAACAATGACAAATTGAATATGGAGTGCAACAACTGATGGCAGAACTTCTCCAGTATGTTATCACCGGCATTACAGTGGGGCTTGTGTATTCTCTGATTGCCCTCGGGTTTGTTCTGGTATGGAAATCCACCGGCGTGGCTAATCTGGCATTAGGACAAATTGTACTCCTTTCGTCGTGGATTACATACACGATGCTCGTACGGGCAGGATTACCATTGTGGCTGGGTTTTGTAGTCGTGATTATCTTCGGTGTATTCCTGGGATGGGTAGTTGAGAGGCTTATTCTCCGACCGCTCATCGCCCAACCGATTCTCTCACTCATCACCGTAACACTCGGCCTGGCATATTTTATCCAGGGCATTGTCGTTTTCTTCTGGCCGATCAGTGTGGCAGCATTACCTCGATTATTTCCAATCGAACCGGTACGCATTGGACCTGCGGTGGTCTCTCAGCAATATCTCTGGGCGGCAATTATTTCGCTGGCGCTCTTCGCTCTACTGAGTCTCTTCTTCCGTTACAGCCGTATGGGCATCGCCATGAGGGCAACTGCAGATGACCAGCGAGCGGTACAGGCTTGTGGTATACCAGTTACCCGCATATTCTCACGCTCCTGGATGTTTGCCTGCGTGCTGGCGGCAGTAGGCGGGGTACTGATGTCAAGTATCGGAGGCGTGACTTATGGGCTTGTGGAGACCGGTCTTAAATCGTTCTCCGTGGTCATTCTGGGCGGGCTTGATTCATTCCTGGGAGCCATTATTGGAGGACCAATTATCGGACTAGCAGAGAACCTCGGGGATGGTTATCTCTCCCGTCTGATAGCGTGGCAAGGTATTAAAGAGATTATACCCTTCGTCATCATCATCATTGTGATGTTCATCAGACCTTACGGGCTTTTCGGGGAAGAAAGGATAGAAAGGATATAGGATGGATTTACCTGCCGGTACCCGTAATTATAGCTACGCCGATGATATGACTATCTTCCGCACCCGCACCCAGAAACTTATGCTGGTAGGGTTGTTCATAATGTTGCTTGCCATCCCTTTGTGGATGAACCGGACATGGCTCGGACTGGTAAACCTCATGGGCATTACTATTATTGCCGCCACAGGATTGAACATACTTACCGGCTACTGCGGGCAACTCTCTATCGGGCACGCGGGCTTCATCGCCGTAGGTGCTTACACCTCGGCCGTGTTAACCAGTCGGCTTGAGATGCCATTCCTGGTCGGTCTTCTCGGTGGTGGAGTTCTCGCCGGACTGGTGGGTGTAATCTTCGGCATCCCTTCCCTGCGTGTTAAAGGATTTTACCTGGCTATTTCTACAATAGCGGCGTTTTTCATTATAATCTGGGTCATTACCCACTGGGACAGTGTTACCGGCGGATTCATGGGAATGAGTGTTCCGCTGGCATCAATAGGCCCCATTGTCTTTAAAAGTGAGGAGAGTCAGTTTTTCCTCATCATGGGAATTACCGTTCTGTGTATTTTTTTCGCCAAAAACCTTGCTAGAACACGGGTTGGGCGGGCTTTCGTCGCCATCCGTGATAATGACCTTGCCGCTGAAGTGATGGGTATCAACCTGTTCCGCTACAAGCTCACCGCTTTCTTCATTGGCTGTTTTATGGCAGGGATTGCAGGGTCGCTACGTGCCCATTATACCGGGTTCTTGAGCTACGAGTTCTTCACACTTACGGACTCTATTTTATTCATAGGCATAATCATCATCGGAGGATTAGGTACTACTCTTGGCCCGATTCTGGGCGTGGTGTTCATCAAGTTGCTTGACCACCTCCTGACTCATTGGCTGGTCCCCTTAATTGAAGGGAAACATATTCTCCCTGCCGGATTTGCTTCTGGTATTACCCCGATGGTGTTTGGTCTCGCAATAATACTTTTCCTGATACTTGAGCCGCGCGGAATTGCCCACCGCTGGCAACTATTTAAAGCTTCTTACCGGCTCTGGCCATTTTCATACTAAGTAATAAAGACGTTTGGATACCACCCGGCAAAACATTAGGACCGGATTAAATAATAAAACATAAACAAGAATGGAGGAAGGAATGAAAGGTACTAGACTCATCCTGGGCGTGCTCGTCAGCATCGTGCTTATTGCCACGACAATGGGGGCATGCAAAACAACGCCAGCAATCGACCCTGGTAAAACACCATTCAAAATCGGTATGACCAACCCTGTCACCGGAGTCGCCGCAGAGAAAGGCGCTCCAATGGCAGCAGCTAACCTGGATGCTATCGAGTACATCAACAATGAACTTGGTGGCGTCGACGGCCACAAAATTGAGGTACTCGCACTCGATGACGGCTACGATGCTGCTAAAGCAGTCACTATGGTGAAAAGGTTCATTGACGAAGATTACCTGTTCTTCACCACTGCCTCATCCGGCATGATGACGGCTATGATGGAGAGCGCAAACAGAGATGCCTTCCCCGGCATCGTCGCGTTCAGCGCACCCAATCTGACACAGCCACCCCAGCACATTTATGGACAGACACCGGACTATGGCGACGACTGGACAGCTTTCGCCAACTACTACATGAAGAATATCTGGAAAGGCTCCGGCAAACCGAAGATGGCACTGCACTTGCTGAATAACTCCACAGGAGCAGGGGCCAAGAAAGCCGCTCAGGCTAAAGCCGCAGAGTTGGGCATCGAACTTGTGGATATCAAGGAACATGCCGCCACCACCAGTTCCGAGATAGCTTCTCTCACCGAAATCAAAGCCAAGAATATCGATGTTCTCTACATATCCAGCACACCGGCTCCGACCGCTGTCATCATCAAGAATGCCAAGGAACTGGGGATGTATCCGGGTATCACTATCGCTTCAGGGCATGCCGGCATTACTAAAGCACTGGTTGACCTCGCCGGGGCAGATGTTGTTGAGGGCGTCTACGGTGTGTACCCAACAGTTCAATGGGGAGAGAACGTGCCAGGAATGGCAAAGATGACCGAGTACGTCCGCAAGAACCATCCCCAATACGAAGGCAATGCAGACTACATCGTATCATGGGCACAAAGTCTAATCGCGGCGGAAATCTTGAGGCTCGCCCTCAAGAATGCCGGCACCGATAAACTGACGCCGCAGATAGTCGAAGAACAAGGTTTTAAAAAGCTCAAGAACTACGACGTCGGTGGGCTTCATGGACCAGTGACCTACACAGCAGGAGACAATCGCCTCTCCAAGTCGGTCCGTGTTCTGCAAGTACAGAGTGGTAAAATCGTACCTATCACCGGATGGATTGAGGCGCCACTAATCACTTACGCTAAGTAGTACAAACGAACAACTTTAGTAGGAGACGCAGTTTGCGTCTCCTACTAAAAGGCTAACGAATGCTGAAACTGAATAATATCGAGGTTGCTTACCTCAATGTTATCCGCGTCCTGCACGGCGTTTCGCTGAAGGTAGACGAAGGCAGTATCGTTGCTTTGTTGGGGGCGAACGGTGCGGGCAAAAGCACCACGCTTAAAGCTATTTCGGGTCTCCTGAAAACCGAAGAGGGCGAGGTGACCGACGGTAACATCGAGTGGAACGGCGAACGGATTGACCGCAGAAACGCCGAGGAAATCGGCAAGCTCGGTATCATTCAGGCGCTGGAGGGCAGGCATGTCTTCGGGCATCTGACCGCGGAAGAGAATCTGCTGGTCGGGGCATTCAACCGCAAAGATAGTGCCGTAGTGAAGCAAGACCTGGAGATGGTTTATTCTTACTTTCCGCGTCTCAAAGACCTGCGGCGCAACATAGGTGGGTATCTCTCTGGCGGCGAACAGCAGATGGTTGTCATCGGACGGGCGATGATGGCAAAACCGAAGTTAATGATGCTCGACGAGCCGTCACTAGGTCTCGCACCCTTACTCGTCGAGGAAATCTATAACATCATCAACCGCTTTAACTCGGAATCAAAGACATCAGTACTATTAGTGGAGCAGAACGTCCGCATCGCCCTGAGTATCGCCCACTACGGTTACGTGATGGAGAACGGGCGCATTGTGCTCGATGGTTCTGCCGACTTCCTCAAGAACAACGAGGACGTCAAGGAATTCTACATGGGACTGTCGAAGGTCGGCACGCGGAAGAGCTACCGTGAGGTCAAACACTACAAGAGGCGTAAGCGATGGCTGTAAGACAAGGCAAATTCTATGACGAACAAGAAACCATACCACCCCGCGAACGTCATACCAATCTGGAGAAGCGACTCCACAGAGCCATCGCTCATGCCTACCGGTTGGCGCCTGCCACACGTGCCATTATGGACAGTAAAGGTATCAAACCAAAGGATATACAGACATACAAAGACCTGGAAAAACTCCCCGTAACACGCAAGACTGACGTAATAGAGTTGCAGAAACTACACCCTCCTTATGGCGGTTTTCTAACCGCACCGATGGGGGAAGTGGAGCGGGTGTTTATCTCGCCTGGACCAATATATGAACCGCTCCACTCTTCCCCCATCGAATGGTTTGCACGGGCGTTCTGGGCGGCGGGGTTCAGGAAGGGCGACATCGTCGTTAATACATTCACCTACCACCTATCGCCGGCAGGAATCCTTTTCCACGAAGCATTGCGACATTGTGGTGCGACGGTTGTAGTCACCGGCGTGGGTAACACGGAAATCCAGTTGCAGGCAATGCGCGACCTCAAAGTGACGGGTTTTGTCGGCACGCCTTCGTTCCTGATGACCGTTATTAAAAAAGCGGAGGAAATGGGACTGAACTTCCACAGGGATTTCGCTCTCAAGAAAGCCTGGTTCACCGGCGAGATGCTGTCACCTTCAGTGCGAAAGGATTTGGAAAATAATTACGCTATCAATACATCACAAGCATATGCCGTAACCGAACCCGGCGGGGCGATTGCCTACGAGTGTGAGCAGAAATCGGGTATGCACATGATGGACGAATACTTCGTTGAAATTATCGACCCGCAGACTGGAAAACAACTTAACCCTGGCGAGATTGGGGAGATTGTGGTAACGCCGCTCCATAATAAGGCGTGGGGGCTTATCCGCTTCGGCACCGGCGACCTATCTTCATACACCACTGAACCCTGTCCCTGCGGTCGCACCGCGCATCGCCTTACCGGTATCCTGGGTAGGACCGGGGATGCGATAAAGGTGCGGGGTATGTTTGTCGTGGCGCGGCAGGCAGATGAAGCCATTATGGCTCAGGGTTCTATCTCAAAATTCCAGCTTGTGGTGACACGCATAGGCAACCGCGACATGCTGACCTTGAAGGTAGAGTTAAAAGATGAATTCATTGACCGTCAGAAATTGATTGGCGACCTGAACGACCGTTTTCAGAATGCGTGCCGGGTGAAAATGGATTCGTTCGAGTTCATCACTCCAGGCACCCTACCTGATAAATATCAAAAAATCCTGGATGAACGGAAGTGGGAATAAAATACCCCGCTCTGCAACCCATCTATACAAATTCTAATATTGAATATCTAAACTCTAAACAAATCCCAATTCCCAATATTCAAATTCATCTCTGAACGCTGAATGCTGATAGCTGAAAGCTCACATTAACTTGACACAGTTAGGCTTTTGCTTTATTATACCTAGAACTTCTATGTATATTGTCCGTCTAGATATCACAAAATCAGATAACGGGAGGTAAAATCGGATGAGAACCTGGATTTCTCTGCTTATCATTGTCGTAGGAGCTGTTAGCCTTGTCTTCGGCATAGTATTTATTGTGCAGTCCGGCTCCGCTAAACAACAAATTGCTGACGACATTACGCCGTTGACACTCGACCAGGTTGACGCCCAGTACGATGCCGTTGTTTTACAGCATGAAGCAATCATGCAGAAGGAGCCCCTAGTACGGGCGGGGAAAGCTGAGCCAAGCGCTACATACAACTACCTGACAATCCAGAGAACCTCGCTGGGATTGACCCGCTCAAACATCGGACAGGCTGATTTTATAAGGACAACCGGCATTATCGATATAATTCTTGGCGTAGGATTTTTGTTTTCGGGTGCGTTTCTCATGCAGAAAAAGGCAGCCTAGACCAACTAACTACGCTTGCACTTAAAACAGAATACTTATTTAAGGATTCCCGCCATTTCATTTATCACCCACCACTCCGTATAATGAATGATGGGAATTCAAAATGCTGCGTGTTGCTAACATCACCAAATCCTATGCCGACAGAGTGCTCTTCGCCGACCTGAGCTTCGATGTGGGCGATAAAGACCGCATTGCTCTCATCGGTCCGAATGGTTCGGGGAAGACAACGCTGTTCGATATTATCTACGGCGAGACCAGTCCCGACTCCGGTCAGGTCATCAAGCGGAAAGACGGCACCATCGGCTATTTGCGGCAGGACATCAATCCAACCTCTCATAAGCAGTTACTGGACGAGGTGGAGAATGCCTCTAAAGAAATTGCCGACATAGCCGAGAAAATGAATGTCGTGCAGAAAGCGTTGGAAGAAGATAGCGGCGCCGACAACCATGATAAGCTCCTACGCCAGCTTGGCGAACTCCAGCACAGCTACGAATTAGCCGGTGGCTACACGGTGCGGCACGAAGCACAGACCATCCTCTCCGGACTGGGATTCAAGCAATCTGACTTTACGCGTCCGTTAAGTGAATTCAGCGGCGGCTGGCTGATGCGCGCCGAGCTTGCCAAACTTCTGCTCATCAAACCCGACCTGCTTCTACTCGACGAGCCGACGAACCATCTAGACCTGGAAGCGCAAATCTGGTTCGAAAAGTATCTAGCATCGTACCGGGGTGCTGTGATGGTAACGTCCCATGACCGCGCTTTCCTCAACCGTGTGGTGAGCAAGGTGCTCGCAATCGAGCCGGGTGAAGTCATTTACCACACTGGCAACTACGATAGTTATGTACTGGCGCGACAGAAAGACCTGGAGGTGAAAGAGGCAGCGGCGAAACGACAGGAAAAGCAAATTGAGAAAGAGACACGTTTCATTGAGCGTTTCCGCGCCAAGAACACCAAGGCGAGGCAGGTGCAGAGCCGTATCAAGCGCCTCGAAAAGATGCAGAGGGTAATCGTCCCGCGCACCACCAAAAAGATACACTTCTCTTTCCCTGAGCCACCGCGGAGCGGTAGAGAGGTCATCAATCTCCGTCACGTACATAAGGCATACGATGATAATATCGTTTACCGCGATTTGAATCTTACGCTCGAACGGGGCGACCGCGTGGCATTGGTAGGTCCGAACGGTGCCGGTAAGACAACCCTGCTTAAAATCCTGGCGGGTGTACTCACTTTCGAACAGGGCGAGCGGGTGCTGGGATACAATGTCGTTACCGCTTATTATGCGCAGTATGTGCTCGATTTGCTTGAGCCGGCGAATACTGCCCTCGAAGAACTGCGGAGGTCGGCACCCAATCAGATAGAGCAGAACCTGCGGCGTGTACTCGGCGGATTTTTATTCAGCGGTGACGATGTCCAGAAGACGGTATCGGTTTTATCTGGCGGTGAAAAGGCACGTGTCGCGCTCGCCAAGATATTGATGCAGCCGAGCAATTTCCTGCTGATGGACGAGCCCACCAATCACCTCGACATTGCCTCGCGGGAAATCCTCGCTGATGCGCTGGAAGCCTACCAGGGTACGATTTGTCTCATCACCCACGACCGCACCCTCATCCGGCAGATTGCCAACAAGATAATTGAAATACAGGCGGGCGTACCGGACGTCTTCCCCGGCGATTATGATAGCTTCCTGTACCGCAAAGAGCATGGCGCCCTGCCCGTGGTGGAAGAAGAAAAGGTCACCGACCAAGCGGAAACTGAAGAACTGGACATTGAAGAAGTTGACGACGGACTGGACTGGATTGCCGTCAAACCAAGGTCGCGGAGAAAGCCAAAACCACCTAAAGACCCGAAAATCGTGCGGCAGGAAAGACTACAGAAAGAAAGCATAGAAATTGCGCGGCAGATTGCGGAAAACGAAAGCCAGCTGGTCCAGCTTGAGACGCAATTGATGGAAATCGAGAGCTCTTTTTCAAAACAGGAGCTTTACGATAACACCGCGCAGGTGCAGGCGAATATGCAGAAGCACCACCAGTTGAAGACGGAAATCCAGCAACTCACGGAAGAATGGGAAAAACTGTCACTGGAAGCGGAGCGGGTGAAGGGAGAGATGAATGGGTGAGGTAATTCACTAACCACTTGTCATGGTCAGTTATCTTACTATCATAGCCTCCCTGTGCGGACCCACAGAAATATATCTGATGGGTCTTTCCACCAACTGTTCGATTCTTTCAATGTAATCCCGGGCGGCACTGGGGAGCTTAGCGAACTGGCGGACTCCCGTGATGTCTTCCTTCCAACCCGGTGCTTCCATGTAGATAGGCTCTGCTTTGACAAGTTCCGGAGTAATGGGAAAATTGTCTATGGTGCGAGAGCCGATACGGTACGCCGTGCATATCTTTAACGTGTCCAGTCCGGATAGAGAATCCAATTTCGTAAGAGCTGTTTCGGTGGCGCCACTCACATCCGTGCCGTATCTCGATGCCACGGCATCAAACCAACCAATCCGCCGCGGTCGTCCCGTCAAGGCTCCGAACTCGAATGATGTCTCACGTATTTGATTTGCTAACTCACCGTGAATTTCGGTTGTAAAGGGACCCTCTCCCACGCAGGTGGAGAAAGCCTTCATCACGCCGGTGACAACAGGTACTTCCTGGCTGAAGTAGCCAGCACCTACTGCCCCAAAACTGGCGATGGTCGATGAAGATGTTGGATAAGGATAGATACCGTAGAAGATATCTCTTAATGCGCCGAGTTGTCCTTCAAGCAAGACCCGTTTGCCAGATTTCTGTGCCTCTTTAAGGAGTGTTACACTATCACGGATATGAGGCTTGAGAATTTCTCCGTACTTTATTGCCCACAGATAAGTCTCCTCAGGGTCGGCGGCGGGTTTGTCATATACCTTTTCGAATATCCTGTTTTTGAGATTGAGACACCTGTTGATCTCCTGCTTCAGATAATCAGGGTATAACAATGCGCCAACCTGAACACCGTACTTCATGTATCGGTCCCCGTAGACCGGCGCTATTCCCTGTTTAGTAGAACCGAACATCCCCTGACCTAGCCGCGTCTCTTCATACTCATCCTGAAGCTGGTGAAATGGGAAACAAATCGTGGCGCGGTTCGATATCTTGTAGTTGTTCTCATCAATTTGAATACCCCGCTTCCGTAATTCTCCCATCTCCATGACAGCCGCCTCAAGGTTGACGACCGTTCCGGGACCGAGCACGTTAACCACACTCTTGTAGAAAATCCCGGATGGTATCAGATGAAGTTTGAAATTGCCGAATTCGTTTTCTATAGTATGACCAGCGTTGTTGCCACCTTGAAACCGTACGACGAAATCAGCATTCCGTGCGAAGTAGTCGACCATTCTGCCTTTGCCTTCATCTCCCCAATTGACACCAACCACAATTATTAGCGACATAAGTTCAACTCTCCTCTAAGTAGTCATGCGAGGACAAAACCCTAATATATATAGTTCAAATACCGTGGAAAGTCAATACGATTATGAACGTGATAAAAAGAACTATCGAACGAAGTAATATGGTTTTAGGTCAGGGAGTGACCTAGGTCTGGGGGCGACCGCCCCGGGGTGTCAGCTATCTTCACGTATTTATAGTAAACTTCCCAGTAAAAACAATATCGCTACCATCGTCTTTACAACGGGACAAATCTTTATCGGGATAATCGATGTTCTGGCTCCGGTGAACAAGGTCAATCCAGCCATAATGACAAGCATGACAGCTGATGCACGATATACAATAAAGGCAGTCTGGTCGTGAGACTCGGTCAGAATAGTAACGAGAAACACCAGTACACCGATAAAGCAAAGGGCGAGACCCTCAGCAATCCATTCCATCGTGATTATGCGCTTGTTGTCCGTGGAGATTGCTCCAAATCCATTAACCACCGACTTAGTCGGGATGATATGGGCTATTCCCCACACAAAAATCACAGCCGAACCGATATACAATAAAATCTCATTTACCATAACTCAAACACCCCGTAATCAAATCTATTTCAGATAATCATCCTATCACTTCACTCCCACCACCAGCGAACCGCGCGCACCCGGCGGTAAAGGAATGACTTTTGTATCCTTGAAGCCTACCGACTGCATCAATTCCATGATTTCCTTACCGGAATAAGATTGACCCTCGCCGGTATTGACGAGCATGTTCAGTGAGAAAAGCACCGCGCCCACGGGAGAGGTACCTTCATCGTCGAGCAAACCCTCGCGGACAACCACCAGCCCGCCCGGCACCAGCGAATCGTAGGCTTTCTTCAGCAGTATTTTGCTCCGTTCCGGGCTCATCGAATGTAGAATGGCAGAAAGCAGAACCACATCATTGCCCTGCCCGAAATCATCCTTGAAATAGTTACCGGCTTGCGTCGTAATGCGGTCGGTAACGCCGTATTTTGCAATGACCTCTTTAGAAATTTCTATGGTATTCGGCAGGTCGAAGACGATGGCTCTCAGCCCTGGATATTTCTTCACCAGAAAAATGGAATATGTGCCCGGTCCGCCGCCCGCATCGAAAAGCTGTTTTCTACCCGCGAGGTCGAGCGTCTCTGCCACCAATGGCGCGCCTACTACTGCACCGTCATGCATTGCCATAATGAAATTGCGATGCACCTGTGGTTCTTCTACCAGACTCCACCGCTCGGAGGCGGCGCGATTGGTTTTCACAGCTTCGGCTAGTTTTCCCCACGACGCCCACAGGTCATCCTGATGCGCGATACCATCTGCAATAGATGTGGGCTTGCCGCGCACCAGCAACGCTTTAGCCTCTGCCGTATTGGAATAAAGCTCGCCTTTCTTCTCCATAAAACCGAGGGCAACACAGGCATTGAGCAGAGTGCGGGTGGGGCGGGGCTGGGTACTGCACTTGGCAGCAACCTCTTCAGCAGTCAGCACACCATCACCAATCGCGGTAAAAAAATCGAGCCGGTTGGCAGCCATCAACACTCTGGCAGGTTGCCACCCGGACATTGCCCGACTGATGGGACTGGGTCTTTGTGCCTCACGATTCGAGCCTATAGTCATGTCAACACCTCTGATAATCTATTCACTGTGGGATTTGGCAGGATTCTAACGTGCGGCGGAAAATAAGTCAAGCGACTATTAATGTCATGCTGACCCCTTCGAGTCACTTCTTCGCTCAGGGTAACGAGGGAAGCATCTAGTACCCAGAGGGCTGGAGACTAGATTCTTCGGTCCGACTTCATCGGACTCAGAATGACAGCAGACGATCATTAGACAAACTCCAAAGTGAGATCCCAGAGACACTATTATCAGCTTCCTGAAACAGACTATATTTTGAAACCTACATCAAGCAATCACCCGGTGCTCTTTAAACTGGATGATGTCATCCCAGGTGTAGCCGTATTCCAGCAGGACTTCCTCGGTGTGTTGCCCAAACTCAGGCGCAGCCATCCTGACAGTAGCCGGATTCTTGCTCATATTAATGGGGTTCGCAAGCATTTTGATCTTACCCCTAGAAGGATGTTCATATTCCACATAAAAGTTGTTCGCCTCCGCCTGTGGGTCATTCATAGCTTCTTTAAGAGTTGTAGCTGGAGCGTGCGGGATATCTGCTAGTATAGGTTTCCATTCATCCCACGTTTTTGAGCGAAAAACCTTGTCAAGAATAGCGCTAAGAGCCTCCCTGTTTCCAGCACGCCCGTCAAAAGTGTTGAACCTGGGATCGTCGATGATTTCTGGCACTCCTATCGTTCGACAGAATTTTGGCCAGTAGCGGTCAGGCTGAAGCATCATCAGGAGAATACGCACCCCATCCTTAGCCAAGTAAGCAGTGGCGAGGGGGTTCATCATATCTTTACGATAAAAAGCCATAACAGGCACCATCGCATCCAACACTTTATCTACCAATTCTTGCGGTGCTTGCTCTCTCTCATCTTTGTAATCCTTGCCGGTAATCAAGAAACCGGCAACATCAAAAGATATCTGGTAAAGTCCGGTATGCAGAAGTGAAACATCAATCTCCTGCCCGATCCCGGTCCGGTCACGCTGGTATAACGCCATCATCACTCCGTAAGCAATCGCTAGCGCCGCTACATTGTCTCCCATTGCCGCTCGGAAACCTGGGGCTGGAAGTCCTCTTTGCGATAACATGTAAGAAAAGCCCGACCTCGTCCAGTATGCCGTGACATCATAAGCCGGAACATTCCTATCAGGACCTTTCTTGCCAAATCCGGTCACCGACGCATAAATTATCCGCGGATTAATCTTATTCAGGACTTCATACCCTATCTTGAAATTCTCTATTTCAAACGGCCTCATATTCGTCAAGAAGATATCAGCTTGCTTGACCATGTTATGCATGATTTTCTGACCTTCTTCGCTGGCCATGTTCAGGGTCATACTTCTTTTGTTGCGGTTGAAGTTCTCCCAGTTGTAATTGAAATCGCTGTTAACACCGTTATTGCCGGGTCCCTGTCCTGCCTGATATGAGCGCCATGAATCTCCGGTCGCTGGGTTTTCAACATGGACTACATCTGCCCCAAAGTCAGCGAGGTGCCGCGCCGCCATAGGGATTGCCGCCACCTGTGAAACATCAATTACTTTGATACCATCAAGAATGCCAGACATTACTTTTCTCTCCTCCAATTTTTACCGTTCGCTATCCACAGTGTTCCTAAATATTTTGGGGGGATTCCAGCCTGTGGTGCAGAATCTGTAAGTCACCATGAACAAGAGGCGAATTACCGCATTGCTTTCAGCAGGCTATCTTCTTTGGCAGTATGTGTCCCAATCAGTTTGCGAATTTTATCAACTGCGTCCGCAATTTCAGAAGCACGCCGATTCAGCTCATCTCCACTGAGTTTACCATCAATAGCTTCATCCGCCAACTGAATAGCACGGTCGATTTGCTTTCTGATACTCTTGTGCTCTGTTTCCATCCTTTTATCTGAGGCTGTGGTAGAATGCACCCCGAAAATACGCTCGTCCAGCTCAATATGGGTGATAACTCCATCCCGCAGATCGCGAAGCGCATAGCAATAGCTCTGTAGCTGCTCTTTCACCTGAGCTGATTTTTTTATACCTAAGTCCGGTTGTACGGCTAGTTCCTTCAACGAGTTAGTAAGGAATTTCATCTGCGCTCTAATGGCATCATGCTGTCCAAACAAGTCGGTTATTTCCTTCTCTTTACCTGTCATCAGACCACCTCCTCCGGACAATGTGCCCTATCCCGACTCACGATAATATCAGAAACAGATTATCCTTCTTTCCCCAGATAGGCAGAGATGACCTGCGGATTGTTTTTAACCTCTTCGGGCGTACCTTCTGCAATCTTCTTGCCGAAATCCAACACGATAATCCTATCTGCCAGGTCCATCACCACGCCCATATCATGCTCGATAAGGACAATGCAGTTCACGCCATCACGGAGCACGGGCGACTCCGGATAGGTATCACCCTGACCCTCAAAAATATCGATGATGAACCGGGCGATATCTTCCTTCTCCTCCAGGTTCATACCCGCCATCGGCTCATCGAGAAGCAGGACCTTCGGCTCCATTGCCAGCGCCCTGCCCAGTTCAACCCGTTTACGCATACCATAGGGAAGCGACCCGACCACTTTCTTGCGGATAGGCTCCATCTCTAAAAAGTCGATAATATCCTCGACCACCCGACGGTGTTTAATCTCTTCTCCATGCGCAGGTCCGAAATAAATGGCACCGGTGATGAAGTTCTGCTTCATTACGATATGCCGTGCCGCCATCAAGTTGTCGAGCGTACTCAAGCCGGAATATAACTCAATATTCTGAAATGTACGCGCCAAACCAAGTTGAGCGGCTTTGTCAGGACGGATGCGAGTGATATCTCGCCCTTCGTAGAGGATTTTCCCACCTTGTGGTTTATAGAAACCATTGATGCAGTTCAAAAGGCAGGTCTTACCCGCACCGTTGGGTCCGATGATGGCAAGGATTTCATTCTCCCGAATATCGACACTGACTTCGCTGAGCGCCCTGACACCGCCAAAGGATAGTGACAAGTTTTCAATCTTGATTTTTACTTTGCGCCCAGTGGTTATAGTCACTTCTTTTCTCCGGCATGGCTTGCTCGCCGCTTTTCCTCATCTTCAAGCTTCAACTTATACTCGATGATAGTGGGGCAGTCAAGACCTTTGCAATCTAAAGTTTCCCGTAACTTTAGACTCCGCTTGAGCAACACCAAGCTTGCCTCGCGGCTCTTCGAGTACTTCTCAAATCCGGTGCACCTCACTGTCCAATCCGGATAAACGAGGACAGTCACTTCTTCAGCGACGGCATTACATACAAGTGTCGTTGCAGTTATTTGCCAGTCAACCATAGTCCTCATCCGATAACGTTATAAATATTACCATCAGGTACGTATGAATTCAATGCTAGTGTTCAATACGTTTGATACGGTACTGCATTTTCCCTGACGGTACTACCACTATCACCACTTCGCCCTCAGTCTTACCAACCACCGCTCTTCCAATTGGTGATACTGTGGAAATCATGCCTTTTGAGGGAGCGACCTCCTTAGGATTGACGAGCTTGTAGCGCAGTTCCTGTTGGGACGTAATCGCCTCTAGCACAATCATATCGCCAACACAAACAATCTGCGCCTTCTCTTTCGATTCTTCGGTAATGACAGCACAGGCGAGCGTTTCGTCAATCTCCATTATCCTGCCTTCGATATGTCCCTTCTGTTCGCGGGCGGCATGGAACGGAGCGTTTTCCCTGAAGTCTTTATCTGCGGCGGCACGCTGAATATCCGCAATAACTTCAATTCGCTTCGCCTGTAATGTCTTCAGTTCAACGGCAAGTTCATCATATTTTGCCTTTGTCATAGGTATCGGTTCACGGTTCAATTTCTGGGCTGGGCCGGTAGTTTTCGCTTTCGATTTTTTAATTTTAATACCTGTTGCCAGATTATCAGGATTCCACCTTTCCTTCCTGATATAAGCGAGAAAAGCTTTAATCGGCTCGATTTTGGTCGCGGCATCGGCATCCATCTGGGCTAACCTTTCAGCGTAGTTGGATACTTCACTGGCAGTAAGCCCAATAACAGACCGCTCTGTCCCGAACCAGCGTACGAACTTTAATACCTCTTGCTGATAAATCACCCGCCGGTCTTCCGGCACGGTTGCCAGATAACGGCTTGCCGCTTCTCCGAGACTTACTTTTATTTTTTCATTATTTATCGTCATGATACCCTTTCTGACTGAAAACTTCTTTACGTCCTCGCCCCTTTCCGAAGGCGCTCCTCTAGATGAAAAGGCAGTTTCATAGACCGGAATACCTTAATAAGCAACCGGTGGTTAAATATCCGCGAAACAACATCCGCATGCCAATCGAAGGATAGTTCTTCCGACTGGCTCAGTTCATTAATAAGCCCGCTCGACTCCATTATCCCGAACAATTGGTCGAGCCGATGGTCGTCCAGTTTTTCGAAAACACGTCGCGCCCAACTGCCGGTGCGCAATTCTCTCCCCAATCGTCGTTTCCAGCCTCGCTGATAGCTCGCCAGCTTATCGGCAGAGAGGTCATCTATAGAAAGGCATTGGTTCAGTGTGTTTGCGGCGATATCCGCACAGAGCAGTCCAAAGTAGATACCGCCACCGGTAAGCGGTTTTATCTGACCGGCAGTAGTACCCACCACCAGCACTCGCTCTCCATAAGTTTTCGGCAGAGGTTTTAGCGGTACGCCTCCATAGGTAAACGGCACATCACCCGAGACGATTTTACCCTCTGCAACAAGTCTTGAGAGGAGACTGCGTAGATAGGCGGGTGGATTTCGTCGTGAAAGAAGTCCCGCCAGTGCTTTACCCTCTATAGTCGGCACGAGCCAGGCGAAGAAAGAAGGGGCGATTTTATTGCCGAAATAGACCTCAACTTCATCAATGTTATTGGTCTTCACCTCCGCCTGCACTCCCATCACGAAGTCACCAGCACCTTTCAATCCCAAACCATCCACCAGCCACGAACCAAAACCGGCGGCAACCACAACCACACGCGCCTGTACAGTCAGACGTTCACCACGGCGGATAACATCAAGTAAAGTAGTTTTCTTGCCGGATTGAATCCTCCTGACTTCACTGTCAGGGCAGTATTCCACACCAGCCGATTGAGCACGGTCAACCCAGAGCGCATCGAAGGCAGGACGGTTGAGAATGGCGGCTTGCGGGGTGTCACGCGAGACACGCAGCGATTTCATTGCCGGGGAGAATAAGCAGGCACTGTTTGCCCAGCGGTGAATGACAGAATCAGGAATGGAATAGGTTTCGACACATTCCCGGCTAACAATGCCGGAGCAACAAACCGGAGCCGATAGCTTCTCTTTCTTTTCCAGAACAATGGTGTGATAGCCCATGCCAGCCAGTTTGTAAGCAACCTGGCTACCAACAGGTCCCCCGCCAATGACAGCGACATCGTAAAGGTTTTTCGTAGTCACCATGAGAAGAAAGTCTGTTAATAGCTTACCACATCGCCCGCTTAAGCAGGAAATCCTAATACCTAATTTCTAAATCCTTCGATAGGCTCAGGACAAGTCTAAACAAATCCGAAGCATGAATGGTGAAAATCAATATTGCTCAGGGCAAAGCACTAACAGCCTTATCCAAGAACATCAATAAAGTTAACCAGTTTGCAGGAATTACTTAGCCGCTTCAACATTAAAGTACTTTCTGATGTAACTCTCTCCCCTCTCGTCAACGTAAGAGTTTGAAGACAGACGGATTTTAAGTTCTCGAAATTCTAAGAAGAGCCGTATAAGTTCTTCTCTTGTAGAGTAATGGTGCGGCACATCTTCTTCCTTACCCTTTGCCCCAAGAAATGTATTTCTTTCGATTTCTTTACCAATTCCGTACGTTGAATCTGATATAGAGAGAAAATCAGTAATTACCATACCATTCGGTTTTAATACTCTCCAAATCTCGTTAACTGTTTTTCGAATTTCATCTAATTTGCCATGATATATCGTCCATATACAAATCACCGCATTGAAGAAGTTATTTGAGAATGGAATGCTTCTCATATCGTGTTGCTTGAAGTGGATGTTATTAATGTTTAGTGAGCCAGCTTTTTTCTTGGCTATGTCAATGCCAGTTAAGGAAATATCCGTGGCATATACTGAGAATCCTTTTTGAGCTAGAAAGATACTATGTTTTCCTGTCCCGCATCCGAGGTCCAGTATTTTCATGTAATCTCTTTCCTTGAAGACTTTGGATGCTCTCTTTATCTTGGGTAAAACCTTTAATTGAAGGTCACCCCCCTCTCTGTATATCCGTTCCCAGCCTTCTACCAATATATATCACCTAAAATTATTACTTTATCGCACGCATGATAACGGCACGGAGTCTTGGATTCATATCGAGGTTGGCAAGTCCGGCGGGTGTTACCCAGCGGCATTCTTCAGCGTCCGACTCTGCCTTCGGTTCGCCACTCAGGTAATTCGCCAGCACGTCTATCAGGACAAAATGGTAACTGATTCTACCATCGTCATCACGCAGAATGTTGTCCATCACATCAAGAATTCGTACAATATCAATCTGCACACCGCACTCTTCGAGCACTTCCCGCTTGACCGCCTCTTCAATCGTTTCGCCGAGTTCAAGCCTGCCGCCGGGAATGCTCCATAAACCTTTACTTGGTTCTTTAGACCGCTTTACGAGGAGCATCCGCCTTTCTTTTAATATAAGAGCGCCGACACCTACCATCGGATATGCAGGATACCACCGGCTATCGTCTGTGGGAGACTGACTCATTTATTTGCCCCCTGAATTGTCATGCTGAACGCGGTGAAGCATCTAGTTAAAGGATTGGGAGGCTAGATTCTTCAGGTACTCCGTAACTTCAGAATGACAATCACCGTATTTTGGCCATCTTCAGTGCAATCTCAGCCGCTTTCCTCCCGGAGAGGAGCATCCCGCCAAAGATAGGTCCCATCCGGTGTGTGCCCATAACGGCATTGGCTGACATACCCGCGACAATCAAGCCAGGGTAGACTTCTTTCGTATTCGCCAGAATCTTGCTCTCCGCTACGTCTGCCCACATTGACTTCTCACCCATAATGCCGCCACTATCCGTTCTCAACTTACCGGCGAGCTTCTTGACAACAATGTGGCAGATTTCAGCAGCGTGCCCGGTGGCATCAATCACAACCTTCGACCGGATAGAAAGCGGGTCGACATGCAGATTCGCCATTTGCACAGCGCTCCAGTTGAGCACCAGTCCGGTGATTCTATCATTCTCCCGAATCATGACATCCTCGATGCTCACCAGGTTGAAGATTTTAGTGCCTGCCTGTATTGCCTTAAGACACAGCGCCGAGGATGCCTCCAGAGCATCCGCCACAAAATAGCCTTTCCGATATTCGTTCGTGCGCACTCCAAATTCATCAAGTATCGCCTTTGCCTCTTTCTGGACGACGATAGTGTTGAACATCATCCCGCCGCCGGGCATCCCCCCACCAGGACGAAGGTTCTTTTCAAAGATAACTGTCTTTACGCCCTGTTTCGCCAGGTAATATGCCGCGGTCATACCAGAAGGTCCGGCGCCACCAATGGCAACATCGATATCCATTGCCTCCTGGAACTCACGGGAAAAAGTCTCCACAATCGCGCGGGAAATGGTCACATCATCGAGGACTGTCTTTTTAGAAGGCATGATTCTCCTATCTTTGTGATTTATTAGCACTGAGTCGTAGGAACATTGAGGAATTCGCCGACGAGTTTCATAGCGCAGAAGTTGCCACACATACTGCATGCCTCGCTACCCGCCCTGTGCTTATTATGTACACGTTCTGAATAGTCGGGACGGAGAGAGAGCCTGATTTGCTCTTTCCAGTCGAGCCTTTTCCGCGCCATCGCCATCTGTCGGTCCCGTTCAGCGGCACCTTTGACACCTTTGGCAATATCGGCGGCGTGGGCGGCAATACGCGAGGCAATAACACCTTCCCACACGTCCTCAACATCCGGCAGAGACAAATGCTCCGATGGAGTTACATAGCAGAGGAAATCAGCGCCAGCCGCAGCGGCAACTGCTCCACCAATCGCGGCAGTGATGTGGTCATAGCCCGCGCCGATATCCGTCACGAGCGGACCGAGCACATAGAAAGGCGCACCTTTGCAGATTGTCTTCTGGAGCTTCACGTTGGCTTCAATCTGATTTAACGGTACATGACCGGGACCTTCTACCATAACCTGTACGCCGGCTTTCCATGCACGCTCCACCAGCCCGCCGAGGACAATCAGTTCTTCGACCTGGGCGCGGTCGGTAGCATCAGCCAGACAGCCCGGACGCATACCATCGCCGAGACTCAGTGTCACATCATATTCGCGGGCAATTTCGAGGAGTCGGTCGTATTTTTCAAACAGCGGATTTTCACATTCGTTATGCAACATCCAGCCAATCATAAACGCGCCGCCGCGGGAAACCACGTCCGTAACCCTGCCCTGCTCCTTGAGCGCCGCGATTGCCGAACGGGTCACACCGCAGTGGACGGTGATAAAATCGACGCCGTCACGGGCATGTTCTTCAATGACAGAAAAAATGTCGTCCACGGTCATCTTAACAATAGCGCCCTGCTGTTCAATCGCCTGAATGCCTGCTTGATAGATGGGCACTGTCCCGACCGGCACAGAACTGGCGGCAAGTATTGCCTTGCGCACATCAACCAGATTACCGCCCGTCGAAAGGTCCATCACGGTATCGGCACCGGACTCAATAGCGGCATTTAGCTTCTCAAGCTCGGTCTCAATGGTGCCGTAGTCGGAGGAAGTGCCGAAATTGGCATTGACCTTGGTGCGTAAACCCTTGCCGATGCCGAAGGGTTTGAGGTTTTTGTGGTTGATATTGGCAGGAATAACGATGTTTCCTTCAGCGATACCCCGGCGGATGAATTCGGGTTCTAGCTGTTCCTGCCGGGCGACTGCCTGCATTTGGGATGAAATGATACCTTTTTGCGCCAGTTCCAGTTGTGTCATAATAGTCTCCAAAAACAATGAGACCAGGGTTGCGGTTGATAATAATTCCCTGGTCTTACTTTCGCCGCATCCCTACGCTCGCATTACCGAGTTCAGGTTCTAAGGGTCTCCCGATTCATCCTGTATCAAGTACGGGACAAGCATCGAGATCTCAGCCCATGAGCACCCCTAGCGGTATAAATCTATTTAATTGTTAATGATTAATTATAACAGAGATTGAAGGTGGAATGCAAATTCTAGACTCAAGGCGTTACACGATATCAAAATTTCCAAGTGCCTCTGCTTTGTAGATACTAATAATTGTAGCCTCGTATTAAATTTAAGATCACGCCAGTCAATACTCCCGCCAGACCACCAAGGATAGCAAAAGAAATTGCTTCGATTACGGCAGTAAAACCTGTTACACTCCCCACAACTCCATAAGATGTTGCTGAAAGGTTAATAACCGCATAGGTAGCGAGCCCGATAGCTATTCCAGCAACTCCGCTGAAGATCAGAAAGAACCGGTAATGAAATCCAACGTGGTGTAGCAGCTTTCTGACAAGTAAATATAGTACAACGGTCAATATACAGATTGTCAGACCAGTTAAGGCGCCGGCAAAGACTGAAAAATTTTGAAACGATGTTGGGTCAATGATATTATAGGTTTTTTGATTCCCGTATACAAATATTCCGGTCGTCATACCCAGCCCGGCGCTGGCTGATCCCAAAATCAGAGCTTCTGTCCCCACCAATTGAAAAAATCTGCGTAATCTCCTCATGACTATATGACCAGTTCAGATTCAATTATAGCACCGTTATTAACCTTTGAGGCTAACCTCGGATGGTGTACCTGTAAATGATTGCTGGTTTGTATTGTCATCTCCAGGCGATAATTGCTGTCACCTTATCATTACTGGTAAATTTGCCTGACGGATTCTGTTTCAAGAGAGTTTCTCTTAAGTCCTTCTCAAACTTTTCTCGCCTGTCACCCAGTACATTCGGATTTGCCATTGATGAAGAATAAATATTTCCGACAATCCAATCGATGTCGTTAACAATTGACAATTCGTGCTCCCAAAATTCAATCTTCTTAAACCTCGATTCGCTAATCACTTCCTCATAGCGTCTTAGTGGTTGTTTATAAAATCCGCTACCAGCACGGCGTTCCTGCCCTAACCACTTTTTTATTACCTTATCGATTACAGGTTCCTTGAAGAGGTTGCCCCTATCCACCACCACGATACCGCCACCATCTTCTGTCATATCATAGAGGATGTCGAGTGTTTTTTCGCGGTCCATCCAGTGGAAAGCTGTGCCTATAACTATGAGTTTAAACTTTCCCAGTTCAGTCGACATATCAGCCAGGTCTTCAGAACCGCCCTCAACCCATTTGATGTTTTTTATTTTATACTTCTTTGCAAAGATTTTGCCCTCCGCCAGCATCTCCGGTTCCGGGTCCATTGCCACTACTTCCTTAACAAATCGTGAGATAGGAATGGCAATTTGCCCTGTGCCACAGCCTAAATCCAATACCCTATCGTTTCTATCGAGCTCGAACTTATCCTTCACCATTTCAAAGAATATATCAGGGTAGTTGGCACGGTAACGCGCATAATACCAGGCAGTGCCCTTAAATGCGTCTGTATAAGATTTATTCACGGTTTTTCAACTCCCAAAGGTTTACAGATTTAGCACTGCTTCCACCGAGAGCCAGAAAAGTTTCTCCTGAAACGTCAGCCTGTCTTCAACGCGCCTCGGGTCCCATACATCACCGCTCACATCATCACCTGCTCCCAGATATTGTCCAAAAACCACACCTCGAAACTTAGCAACGGCAAGTAAGGCAGCACATTCCATTTCAACTGTTATACAACCTTCAGCCTTTCTTTTGGTTATCTTGCCTCTTGTTTCCCGATAAAAGCCATCGGTGGTCCATGTCTTACCGACCTCATAGGGAACATTGTGTCTTTGAAGAACCGCTTCCATTTTTCTGGTCACTTCAGGCTCCATCTCAATTGTCCTGCCTGGTGGGCAATAGTGAAAAGAGGTGCCTTCATCTCTGACCGCGGAATTAGGAATCACTACAACCCCACGCTTAAGTTCAGGTTTTAGCACTCCACAGGAACCGCAAGCTACAAATTTTCGGCAACCCAGTGCGATGAGTTCCTCAAATAGTGCCGCGGTTAGCGGCGCTCCTAATCCCGGGAACACAACCGAAACGTCATCACTTCCGCTATTAATTTTATAGACATCAATCGGAGATAATAATACACCAGCCGGCTCAAGTTCGTAGATTTTTTCCAATGTCTTATCGTTCTTAAGCTTGATTATTACTGAAGCATAAAAGGGCATGACACATCGTTCTGGTGGATTGATATTCTTGTGATGTATCGAAGGTTCAATTAGCGCCATTCTATCATTATCAAACTCTAGAAGCGGAACAAATTCCATATAATACCTCCGGTGATTAATTTTCTATGTATGGAGCCAATATCCCTATTACAACATTACAACACATATTAAAAAAGACGCGCCAGGTAATTCCCATCTCCTTGCTGGTGCAACACTTCACAGTGCCAGCTTGCGCGTGAGGAGTAAACTTTTAGTGTTTCCGCATCGATGTGCAGCCAACCGCAAATCGGTCCTGTTGTATCCTGATATGTAAACCGCATCCTTATCTCTCCGAAGTATTTACCAGACTCTAAATTTTTCTGCTGGTAGGACAGGTCATTAGCATTCTTAGTGTTACGTATATCGACAGAGGTAAGTAATATTTGTCCGCCTGGATTCAGCAATGTATGAATGCGCCTGAGGAAATGCTCCAAACCGGCAATGTTCTCCACCATCCCTATGCCATGTCCCATCATGAGAATGGTATCATACCTGCCAACAGAGAATGACATGATGTCAGCCTGGTGAACATCGGCTACTCCACTTTCTACCATAATCTGAACAGCCTCGGATAGAACATCAATGGCGCATACTTTAAAACCCTTCTTCTGTAGAAATAGGCTGTGGATACCTGTGCCGGCACCGGCATCCAGAATGTGACCATAACATCTGTCTAATGCGATTTTTTCTAATTCAAATGATGGGGCAGGACGAAAGAAGGTACTAATGGGTAAATCAGATACCTCGCCATCATCACGTATGATGGTACAAGATGCAGATTTATTGCCTTTATGATAGTCCATTAAAGCAAGCCCGTAGGGTTTCATTGCTGCCGGGTCCATCGTCTTGTCCTCCTTAGTAACTTATTTCAACATCACAGTAGTATCACATTGAAACATATCGTTGGTTAATCTCTCACAAGGAAATAAAAAACCCGGGAACTCAAAGGCTCTCGGGCTCAGTATGTTTCCTCAGATAAAAGTAATTGTCAGGTTTCTCTAGAACTGGAAACACGCCAAACCCGCCCCGTCATAAAATAAAGCGGGATAAGACAGGTAAAACTAACATTCCAGTTCCCAATGTCCATTAGATTAAGTAAACTCCCAGAAAAAGTATCGCAATCGTATCATGTTCAAGGACCTATTGTCAAAAACGCCATGAACGAATCCCTCATTCGTACTAACATTAAGGGACTATGGAGAAATTGAGAGTCGGGGCGGAGAAACTGGGTTTCAGAAAATGACTGTTGTTCAGGATTTATTGATTGGTGACTGACACCTTATTCAGCCTCACCAGACCCATCGGGGTGGGTTTGTAGCCGGTGACATTAGGCTTGGTGAGGACATAGCTCTTCCCGAACCATAACGGCAGGCACGCCGCATCATCCACCAGCATCTGTTCAATCTGTTGATACAAACTCAAGGCTTTCGCATTGTCCGGCTCGATGCCCGCCTTATCCAGTAGATTATCGACGTCCGGACTTTTGTATTCGCCCCAGTTATTGTCATTACCGCTACGGAACAGTACCTCCAGGAAATCCTGCGGGTGTGGATAATCGGCTATCCACCCGATGTCGAACATCTCATCCTTCTCTTGCATCAAGGAATAGAAAAAACGCTCCGGTTCAAGGACACGCACCTTAACTTCTACACCCAGATTTTGCTTCCACTCGTAGATAATGGCTTCCAGAGATGAAGAAATCGAAGGTCCGTAACCACCGGTTGTGATAGTTATCGGTGGTAAATTACTCACATTGCCATACTTTGATGCTTTAATAAGCTCTTTAGCACGCGTGACATCGAATTCAAGCCCCTTTAACTGGGCATTGTAACCCGGTATTCCCGGCGGCAGGATACCCGATGCCGGCGCCGTCATATTCTTGAACACCAGCGAGACCAGTTTTTGTTTGTCCACTGCCATCGAAAAAGCACGGCGGATATTGGCATCGTCAAACGGCGGTTTCGTGCAATTAAACCCAAGATAGAAGAAGCTCAGTTCGGGATAAATCGCCAGTTCATCGAAGAGAGTCCCCGCTTCGTCGGTCGCCATATCGATATAATCCATCGAGACTTCGGTAGCATCAATTTCCCCGGTCTCATACATACGCATCGGCACGCCTGCCAGGATTTTATAAGTTACGATTTCCAGCTTCGCTTTTTCGCCGTAGAAGTCCGGGTTCCATTCCAGCACCAGTGATGTACCCTGTTTCCATTCCTTTAACTTGAACGGTCCGGTGCCGTTAGGATTGCGCCACCACAAACCACCCTGCGCTACGTTATTTCTATCAACGACAAAGGCAACGACATAAGCCAGCTTATAGAGAAAGTAGGATTTCGGCGCATCGATCGTCACCTGCAGGGTATAATCGTCGAGCACTTTCACACCGCTGATTTCCTTTGTTTTGCCGGCAAGCACATCTTCCACCCCAACAATGTCACCCAGATAGGTCATAGCAGTCAGCGACCGCGTTTCCGGCGCACAAGCACGCTCCCATGAGTATTTGAAATCTTCTGCCTTGACAACACGCCCATCATGGAACGTCACATCTTGCCGCAGAGTGAAAGTATAGACCGTCCCCTTATCGATTTTCCAACTTTTCGCGATATCCGGCACAGGGTTTAGGTCATCATCTAGCTGCACCAGCCCGTTAAAAATCTGAAAAATATACTCGGTGGAATTAGATTCACTGCAAGTCGCCGGGTCAAGGGTATAAGGGTCGATGTTGTATAGATTGAGATTACCTTGTGCTGGTGTTTCCGTTATCGTTTTCGATGGGCAGGCTACTGAAACAATGGAAACAAGAGCCAGTAGGAGCAGCAAGATTGATTGTGTAACCCGTTTCATCCTGAGCATCGTAAGAACTAATATAGCATAAAAGAACTCTAATCTCTAATACTTGATAGCCAATATTAGCCAGCTGGCACCAGAGGAAAGGCTGGAATTTTTACATGACCTAGGATTAGAGGAGCCTTCAATGGAGCGACTCCTACATGTCACTTACCGGACGCTGGGTCTGGTTAATTTCTTTACCACGGGGCGAGGATGAAGTACGTGCCTGGACTTACCAACAAGGGGACAAAGCGCCCGTAGCAGCGGGAAAGATACACTCGGATATGGAGAAGGGGTTTATACGTATGGATGTGATGAGTTGTTACCACTTCTTACTATCTTGGCGGTAAGTTGGTTGCTCAACGGGAATCTACCACCCTGAAATACATTCATCAAGATAGCTTATCCAGCACCTCTGTCATGTCCACCTCTACAGGAACCCTCGATAGTTCAATTACCTTTTTCCCATTTGGAGGTACACGGACTGGTTCAGTCAGCTCCGACAAGAAGTTTACGGGACAGAGGCTTGACGTAACCGGACTTTACTACTATAATGCCCGATACTATGACCCGCTGATTGGGAGGTTTATCAGCGCAGATACTATTGTCCAGAGTCCGGCTAACCCGCAGACACTGAATAGGTATAGCTATGTAATGAACAATCCACTGAAATACATTGACCCGAGTGGACATGATGAGAATGAAGATAATCTGAATACTCTTATTGGTAAATTTAGGTTTGATCCTGTAAATGATGCGGAAATAATAGATGCATTAAGAAGTATACTGCCTAATCTTGATGCTGAAACATTAGGAATATTGATGAACCAAGTCGACGTTATTCAGTTTGCTGATATCAGCGGCGGGTCGACTTCATGCTATAAAATTATATATACAATTAACGGAACAACGCCTTTCTTTACGATATCCCTGCAAAAGGGACACAATATTGAAACTTTAATATATCTTCTAACACATGAACTAAGGCATACTTATCAATATACTCAGTTCTATAAAACTGGTAATTCTGGTTGGACGAATCCGACATTTATGGAATGGGATGCTCGTGTTTGGGCGGGAAAAGTGACTGATAAAATGGGGATAACCAAATCCATTGATACAGGTTATAGAAACGGCATCTATGATTGCCGAAAGTATTCCTTACAGTTAGGAGTTCGTAGTACTTTTGATTACAAGAAGATGCGGGCATTTTTCTGGTCGCTTAATGTTTTTAATATAGGACAACAACACCAGTTCGGTTCATGGGAGAACTGGCTGTATGGTTGGTATTATGTACAAAATTTAAATGGATATATGTCTTTGTTTATTCCTGGTTATTGATGTTGAAATCTTAATTCAAGAATCAACTATTAAAATTTGGTAGTTTTTAAGGAGTTGTGATGAAGAAGGATAAGATTAGGGGTGTTATCTCTGGTTTAATTTGCTTTATTCTTTTATATATCCCGTTAGTAGTTTTCTCTTTTTGGACTTCTCCTGGATTATTTTGGCACCATATTTACAGTAAGTATATTTTCATTCTTTTTATTCCACCATGTATATCCGCCATTTGGGGATTTAGTATTGCCAAAAGAAAAAGAGTGCTCATAATCATCTTTTCAATTATTGCGGGATTATCATTGGGTTTTATTTGGTTAGTTGGACGGGCAGCTGCTGGTGCATAGGTTTAATAGGGCTATGTCCTTGGACTTCACTGAGGAAATATCATCTTCTCCAGACCTTCAAAATCCTTGACTAGCACTTTAACAACTGGCTATTAATAGATTCTGACTTAACGAAGTAAGGTATTGTTGGGTCACAATAAGATGCTATAGACCATCTTGCCCGCTGGATTTGTGAAAGATTTTTTTAATCAAGAGTATTATCGATACTTACAGCACCTTGACAATAGCCAAGTCGTAGGCTAAAGTTTTATACGATATATCGTGACATATCTATTAATAACGGCTACAAAATCATACAGATATGCTGTATACTTTTTTATAATAAACACCAGACGAAACGCCCGATAACAACAAAGAACCAATCCAAAGATGGACTCCTCAATATTTCCGGGAGCCATCGGGTAATGAGGTTGCATTGTGAGTACCCGCTCAATCGGCAGGTTTGAGTATAGAAAACCCGGTTCCCTGCGTGAAACACTACGCTTACTCAGTAGCAAAGGTACTGATGCCCGGATTTTAGCCGGGGGAACAGACCTCATTCTGCAGATTAAGCAGGGGCAGATTTCCCCTTCATTATTGCTCGATGTGAAGGATGTTCCCGAACTGAATAAGTTGGAATGGACTAAAGACGGAGGGTTGCACATTGGTGCCGCGGTACCTCTGAGCAAGTTGCTTACCTCCTCAATAGTAACGAAGAGGTACGGTATTCTGGCTCAAGCTTGCTCCGTCATCGGTTCGATGCAAATCAGAAATCGTGGTACCGTCGGGGGGAATATCTGCAATGCCACCCCTTCCGCAGATTCAGCGCCTGCATTGCTCTGTCTGGATGCAAAAGCCATAGTGGTCTCGCAGAAGAAGACCCGTAAGATAGATTTGGATGATTTTTTTGTGGCACCGGGAAAAACCAGTATGGCTAAGGGAGAACTCCTGGTGGAGATTGAGGTTCCGACTCCTCCTGCTCGTTCGGCGGGTTGTTATATGAGGCACACCACGAGAGAAGAGATGGATATTGCTGTTACCGGTGTCGCTTCTTTTCTTGTTCTATCACCCAGGAGCAAGAAGCCGAAGGAAGTTAGAATCGCTCTGGGGGCAGTAGCGCCTACTCCCCTGCGGGCGTACGGTGCGGAAGCCTTGCTGATTGGTAAACCCATAACAGAGAAAATTATTGAAGAGGTGGCTGAGAAAGCTGCGAAGGAAGCTAAACCGATTTCCGATATACGTGCCTCGGCGGAATATCGCCGGGAACTGGTGAAAGTACTAACACGAAGGACTCTACGGAAATCCTGTGAAATGCTGGGCATTGAAATCCCGAAGTGAGCTTGAACACGTGAGTGACGGAACATGAAAATAATAGTAAATGGTAGAGAGTATGAGGTTGCATCGGGACCAGCGACTACCCTGCTGGATGTCCTACGTTATGAATTAAGACTAACCGGTACGAAGGAAGGTTGCAGCACCGGAAGCTGCGGTTCGTGCACCGTCCTTGTAGATGGCAAAGCAGTTAACTCATGTCTGGTTCTCATTGGTGAGGTCGAGGGTAAAGAAATCACGACAATCGAAGGGTTGTCACAACAAGGCAAGCTTCATCCATTACAACAGGCATTTATGAATGAAGGGGCAGTGCAGTGTGGATTCTGTACGCCGGGTGTTCTTCTCACCGCGAAGTCTTTTCTGGACTCAAATCCACACCCGACTGAATCCCAGATAAGACAGGCAATAGCAGGTAACCTGTGCCGGTGTACCGGCTACGATAAAATTGTGCGCGCCATCATGAGCGCAGCGGATTATCAGAGAGGCTGACTATGGCGAAATACTCTGTCGTCGGCAAGCGCCTTCCCAGGATAGATGCTCTCAGCAAGGTAACCGGGGCAGCTATCTATAGCGGCGATGTGACTCTGCCCGATATGCTTTACGGCAAGATATGCCGGAGCCCATATTCCCATGCACTCATCCGCCGTCTGGATGTGTCAAAAGCTCGCGCTCTAGAAGGGGTAAAAGCTGTAATTACAGCGGACGATGTTCCCGGATACAAAAACAGAAGCCCGTTATTACTGGTCGAAATGGCACATCTAGCTCAGGAAAAGGTAACTTATGAGTCACAACCGGTAGCAGTGGTTGCCGCTACCAGTCCTGAGATTGCAGAAAAGGCAGTCGGTCTCATCAAGGTAGAGTATGAGGAGTTACCGCCAGTTCTGGATGTTCTGGAAGCGATGAAACCGGAGACACCTCCGATTTACCCGAATTTATATACCAATTTCATCGCCAGACCTCCCACCGATAAGGACAGCAAACCGAGCAACATCGCTTATCATATGGTTGTTAATCGTGGCGACCTGGAGACGGGATTCAGAGAAGCCGACCTCATTCTGGAGAACACTTTTCGTACTCAGCCGGTTCACCACGGTTATCTTGAGCCGTTCGCGGCGGTTGCTAAAGCGGAGGCAAACGGCAGGGTCACGGTATGGACACAGAGTCAAGGCGCCTTTAGCGCGCGGGGTATGATAGCCGAGTTTCTAGGCTTGCCGCCTACCCGGGTAAATCTGGTCCCGGTAGAAATTGGCGGGGCATTCGGTGGCAAGAGTTTCCTACCGCTGGCACCTCTTTGCGCCCTGCTGGCAATGAAAACCAAGCATCCGGTCAGAATGGAAATGTCCCGGGAAGAAGTGTTACGAGATGGCCGTCCAGCCCCAGGCTCCGTGTCAACGATTAAGATAGGAGTTACCAAGAAGGGGTATATTACCGCCGTATCAGCTACATTCATTTACGATGCCGGGGGTTTCCCGGAGATGTCACATACCATGTTCGTGAGAGGGAACACCTTCAGCCAGTATAAAATTCCAAATATCAAAGTCGAGGCACTAGATGTCCTGACAAATAAGATACCGGTAACTTATTACCGGGCGCCATCGACACCTCAATCCCACTTTGCCATAGAATCCCAGATGGACCTCGTTGCGAGAGCACTCGGTATGGACCCTCTGCAATTCCGTATTCAGAACACGGCTGTTGAAGGCGATATTACTCCCAGCGGGGAAACTTTACCAAAAGTTGGTTTCAAAGAGACGTTGGAAAGAATGGCAGAGTACTTGAATCAAAAAGGGAGTCTTAAAGGAAAGAACCGCGGGCGCGGCTTGGCCTGTGGCTTCTGGCATGGGGCAGCGGGTAGCTGGGGAGCATATGTAAATGTTAACATCGATGGCTCCATCACTCTGGTCATCGGGGTTACGGATGTATCGGGCAGTCGCACCAGTGTCGCCCAGATTGTCGCCGAGGAGTTTGGCGTACCAATGGAATCCGTATCCGTAGTGGTCGGGGATACGGACACAGCCCCCTGGGCGTCACCATCAGTCGGGAGTCAGACTATCTATTCCCTGAGTCATGCCGTATACCGTGCCTGCCAGGATGCGAAAGACCAGCTCCTGCGTCTGGCATCTCCTCGACTGGGAGTCCCTACTTCCGAGATTTTCTTTGCCAATGGGCATGCGACAGCAAAGACCAACCCCACAAAATCTATACCTCTGACGGCTTTAGCTCGGTCCAGTTTAGGATTCCGGGGCGAGGGACCCGTTGTTGGACGCGGCTCAATTGCTGCGCTACCCCCGGCGCCATCAGTGGCAGTGCATGCCGTCGATGTCGAGGTCGACAAGGAGACGGGTAAGGTTAAGATACTCTCTTACGCGGTAGCTCAAGATGTCGGTCTGGCAATCAATCCTCTTTCTATAGAAGGACAAATACAGGGTGCCGTTACTCAAGGCATCGGTTGGGCATTGATGGAGGGTTACGTATTCGACGACAGAGGGAAGGTGCAGAACACCACATTTTTGGATTACCGTATGCCCACAGCTACCGATGTGCCGATGATAGATACCATGCTGGTTGAAGTCAGTTCTACCACGGGAATTTATGGATTAAGGCATGTCGGCGAACCACCAATAGTCGGCACACTCGCAGCTTTAGCTAATGCCATCCATAGCGCTACAGGCGTCAGACTGAAGACCTTACCCATGACGCCAGAAGCCATACTGAAGGGGATCCAGGAACAAGGAAAACAGTAGAAAGTTACGTTTATTGCTGGCACGACTTTATATAAATCGCTGAAGAATTCTAAAAACTTACCATTGAATGAGCATAAAGGTTAAAATAGCTCCTCTTTTGCAGGAATATGCAGACATTCCCGATACTGTAGAAGTCAGCGGGAACACCGTCGGTCAGTGCCTGGATGACCTTGTTAAGCAGTACCCGGAATCCAGCAACTGGCTCTTTGACCAGAATAGCCTGCTAAAAGTGCTCGTAAGTATCAATGACGTCGAAATGGTTACATTCGACAAGGAAGGTCTCAATAAGATTCTAAAAACCAATGACGAACTTCATGTAATTGCTGTGATTAGCGGCGGTTAATCAGAAGTACGGGTGACATGAATACAGATACACTCATTCCCAAAACAATATATGAACAGCTTGAAAGCGGCCATCCTGTTGTGCTGGCATCCATCGTGGATATACAAGGCTCATCACCCCGGCATCGTGGGGCAAAAATGGTGGTCTGTGCGGATGGGAAAAGCTATGGCACGATTGGTGGCAGTCTGTTTGAAGCTAAGGCCACCGAGGAAGCAAGGAGGATTCTAGTTACCAGCCAACCGCGATTCATGGATTTTGATTTTGACGATAGCAAGGCATATAGTGGCGGTATGATTTGTGGTGGGAAAGCGACTGTGCTTCTAGATTATATTCCGGATAGCCAGGAGAATATTGGTTTGTTCCGCTGCTGGTATAAATCGGTCATGGCAGGCACCAGTTTTTATTTCCTCAGCTATGTAAGCTACACAAAGATGGGAATAAGTATCCTCGGCCATTCATTGCTATTTCCCGATGGTAAATCATTCGGAGATGCTGTTCTGTCACCATCCCATCTTGAAATGCTCAGTTCTGAAATACGCAATATTTCTGCCACGACTATTGTTCCCATAGGGGATACGCGGGTGGTAGTAGACCCGATAAAAAAGTTGCAGACGCTCTATTGTTTGGGCGCCGGGCATGTTGCCGTCCCGACCGCTCATATCGCCGCACTGGCAGGTTTTCGCATCGTGGTGCTGGATGACCGAACCGAATTTGCCAATGCGGAACGTTTCCCCAACGCCGAACAGATTAATGTTATCAAGGATTACAGCACGGCGCTGGAGGGAGTGGAAATTGATAAGGACTCTTATATTGTTATCATGACACGGGGACATCAATATGACCAGGAGGTCCTGGAGCAGGCGCTGAAAACGCAGGCATCCTATATCGGCATGATAAGTAGTCGTAAGAAGCGTAACTCTGTTTACCGGGCATTGCTGGCGAAAGGAATTAGAAAGCAAGAGTTGGAACGCGTGCATTCCCCTATCGGGATGGCTATAGGAAGTGAAACACCGGAAGAAATCGCCGTGAGTATTGTGGCTCAATTGATTAAGGAGAGGTCGAGATTGGTGGCATGAAACCCTTCGCTGTGCTGATTCTAGCCGCCGGATTTTCCCGCCGTATGGGACAATTCAAACCCTTGTTAACCATCAGCGGAGAAACGATTATCGACCACCTGATCGTGACATTTCTAACGAGTAAAGTCGAAGTGCACGTCGTGGTCGGCTATCGCGGGCAGGAACTAATAAAAGCACTGAAAAACAGGGAAGTTACATTCGTTGAAAATACAGATTATGCGCATGGTATGTTTACCTCGGTTCAAGCCGGAGTACGCGCCCTCAAACCGGGGTATGAAGCCTTTTTTGTCATGCCGGTCGATATTCCTCTAGTCAAAACATCTTCTATTCAGTGTCTCCAGAAGGCGTATAGTGAGCACCCGGGCAAAATCATCTATCCGGTATTCCGTACCAAGCGCGGGCATCCACCCCTTATTCCGATGAGCCTGGCACCCGTTATTGCAGAATGGACGCAAGACGGGAGTCTGAGAGCCGTTCTCAGTGCTCACGAGAGACTTGCTATTGAAGTTGATATTAATGATGAAAACATAGTCAAAGATATTGATAACGTCGATGATTACCACTCACTCTTGGAGTCATCGCATGTTAAAAGCCAGCAGTAAAGGCATCTCGTCCTATATATTCAGATGCCCCAAAAGAGGTAATCCCACTTGACACCTGAGATAACAGATTATATAATTTGGTATCTTTTAGAAAGTTTCTATCAGAAAGGTAAATTATGGCACGTATATACGGATATTACTGTCCAGTAGCACACGCACTTGGGGTGGTCGGCGATAGGTGGTCTTTACTCATCGTCAGAGACCTCCTACGGAAACCAAAGCGGTTCACCGATTTACTGAGCTACCTAAGCAACATCACACCGAAATGGCTGATGCTAAGACTTCGTGAGTTGGAAGAAGCTGGAGTCGTCGAACGGGAGCAACGGCAAGACCGACGTGAGGTTTGGTACAAATTGACGCCGGCAGGACAGGAGCTTCGTCCAGTAGTAGAGGCTTTATGGTCTTGGGGTCTTCGGTATGCGATGCGACCACCACTCCCTGGAGAGGTAGTACATCCGGAGTCGGCAGTTGGAACACTGACGTCTTCCCTCAATAATCGCGGCAGAAAACTGTTACAACCAAGGAACTGGTTATTTAATTTTACCACCGGTGGTCCCTATACTCTGTCTTATAACGGTGAGCGCTGGTCAGCCAGAGAGGGTGAGGTGAAAAATCCCGATGTAACAATAGTAACCTCGCCTGAAGCATGGGCGACGTTCCTTGCCGTCAACCGAGATGAGCGGAGAAAGCTTGCACAGATAATGCACATAGATGGCACCCCCGAACTTATCGAGGAGTTCCTGCACACACTCGGAGTACGAGACGAAATAGCACAACTACATTCAAAACATTGAGCCGGGTTTGACCACTTGCCCACTTTGGAACCGTTTCAAGTAAGGAGAGACATAGTAGCAAAAGCAGAGGTGGTGAAATGCAGATTAAGAGTGCTATATCTGAAATCACAATTTGCGGTCGCACTTATGATGAATACATTGAGATGGTTAAAGCCTTCCACGGGCATGTAGCACCGGGAATGGTCCTTGGTGGATTTTTGGTAGACTTAGCCCACCGAAATCTTCCAAAAGGGGAGTTTTTTGACGCCATATGTGAAACCCGTGCCTGTCTTCCGGATGCCATTCAACTTCTTACTCCGTGTACGGTAGGTAATGGCTGGCTTAGGATTATCGACCTTGGCCGGTTTGCCCTATCGTTATTCGAAAAATATACTGGAGACGGTGTACGAGTACATGTGGATAGCACGAAACTTGATGATTGGCCTGCGATTAATACTTTCCTTTTCAAACTGAAACCAAAGAAAGAACAGGATTCTAATGCATTAATTACCGAGATTAATCTTGCCGGGACGTCAATCCTGGCTGTTCAAAAAGTAATGGTTGACCTGGATGCTATCAAGTCCAGTCGTCGACACACTTTTGCCGTTTGCCCATCGTGTGGTGAAGGCTATCCAAAAGCCGATGGGGATATTTGTCTGGGCTGTCAGGGTGAAGCACCGTATTTACATTCTGAGATGACGATTGTATCGAAAGAATAGTCAAAGCCGTAGCTTTAGTCAGGTAATTGCTGAATAGGAGGTAACAGTCCGTGTCATGGCAGAAAACAAATTGCGTATTGTGCGGTAACCAGTGTGGTTTGGAAGTTCAGGTTGAAGCTAACCGGATTATAAAAGTCCGCCCAGACAAGGATAATCCCACCAGCGAAGGATATGTCTGCCGGAAGGGGATGAATATTGCTTTTTTCCAACATAATGCCGACAGATTGCTCTATCCATTGAAGAAGGTGGGAGACAAATTCGAACGGATATCATGGGATCAGGCAATCAGTGAGATTACCGCAAAACTCAAGGACATACTTCAACAACATGGGCCGCGTTCAATAGCTTCGCTGAATAGTAACGGAGGAGGTAGCACCTACGGTATTCCTTTCTTCGTTCGGTTTTTCCGAAGGCTCGACTTGCGATATAACTACTCAGCTGCCAACCAGGAGTTTGCCGGTCGATACTGGGCACACGGATTGACATTGGGAAGTCAGGGTATGGGGTTAGCATCCGATTTTGAGAATGCCGATATGCTACTGGCTGTCGGGTGGAATGGCATGATGAGTCACAATTTCCCGCAGGCACGGAGAAGATTGACGAGAATGTCGAAGAATCCTGAGCAGCTTCTGGTGGTGATTGACCCACGTGTTTCTGAAACTGCGAAAATTGCTGATATTCATCTCGCTCTCCGTCCAGGTACCGATGCGCTATTACTCAAATCCATGATTGCGATTATCCTCAACGAAGGAATGTTGGATAAGAAATATATCGATAAGTATGTAGATGGATTCAATGAGATACTCCCGTGGTTTGCCGGCTTCGATATAAAAGCCGCATTGAAGGTCTGTGAATTGGATTATGACCAGGTTTATAAAGTCTGCCGGGAGTTTGTTACGCGCCGGTCTTGCATACGGGATGACCTGGGAATCCTGATGGGTCGACATAGTGCGCTGTTATCGTATCTACTGGTCATGTTATTGGCTGTCTGCGGTCGCATTTCAGTGCCGGGCGGGAATTTACTGGTGGGCGGGAGAGCCGAGTCAGATACAAACGACCCGAGGATGTGGCGGACGATAGCAACGGGCATACCTGCGATTAATGGAATGTTCCCTCCCAATGTTTTGCAGGAAGAGATCTTGAATAATCATCCGGAGCGTATCCGGGCAGTATTTACATTCGCATCCAATCCATTACGTTCTTACGCCGACACAACATCATATGAACAGGCTTTTCGCCACCTTGACTTACTGGTTGTGACCGACATGGTAATGAGCGAGACGGCTACCCTTGCCCATTACGTTCTTCCGTCCAAGTCAGCTTATGAACAATGGGATGCCGCCCCGGCAGGTGGAAGTCGCACCGAAGTTTATGCCAGGGTACGACGACCAGTTGTTAAGGCAGAAGGAGAACAAAAAGAGGCTGGCGAGATCTTTACACTTCTGGCTGATGCCATAGGACTTATACCCGAGCTCCCTGAATCCCTTTATCAGGCTGCTAGAAGTGGCAACACGAGGGAATACAGGGATGCACTGATGGACTATTTACAAAAAAATCCGGAGAGTGGTAGAGTCTTGCAGTATATCGCTGCAAAAACTCTGGGCAATGAAATCGGTTCGGCTCATTTAGCCAGTCTTTTCACCACGTTTCTGCAAAGACCTCAAGCGATCCAGGAAGAGGCTGCAAGAGCAGGATTCGCTGTAGGCCCTTATCAGGGCATGGACATATATCAGGCTATAATTGAGCATCCTGAAGGTGTGTTGGTGGGCGTGCGTGACCCATCCCGATACAATCCGTATCAGAATATTGAGCGACTGCCGACCAAGAATGGGAAAATCAAGCTTTATAATTCAGAGGTGGACGATTGGATAAAGAAGATTAATCCCGTTGATGAAGAAGAACAGCTCAAGAGCAACGAGAGGTTCCCCCTAGTTCTGATGGCAGGGCGGCACATGGACATGAATGCCAATACGCAAATGCGGGATCCGGCATGGAACGAAGGTAGACGCGCATGTACACTGGCAATGAATCCAGCAGACGCCAAAAAATTTGGCTTTACTGACCGACAAATGGTCAAGGTTATTACCGAAGCTGGTGAGGAGACTGTTGAGGTGGAGGTGACAATGGAAGCTAGAAAAGGGCAGGTTATCATTCCCCACGGGTTCGGTCTGGTCTATGATGGTGTGAAATACGGTGCTAATGTTAACCGGTTAACGAAGAATACGAATCGAGACCATGTTGGGACACCTATACACCGCTATGTTCCATGCCGCGTAGAGGCACTTTGAACTAAATAACGGAGTGTATCGTCTCAAGAAAAAACTAATAAATATTTAGTAACATGAGGAGAAAGATAATGACGGAAAATGCTGAAAACAAGTTTAGTAACTTAACCCGCCTTATCATCGGCGTTCTGGTATTCGGGTCCATCTGGGGATGTCTCGAAGCTACATTAGGTGGCTTACTTAACTTAATCATATTCCCTAACAAGGGTGCCATAATGAGCGGCATCGGCATGGCTATTATGGGCGTGGCGCTTGCCGTTTACCGAAAGCCGGCTATTTTACCGGGTATAGGTATTGTTGCGGCTTCATTCAAATGGCTCAATGCCTGGCTTTTATTCGTGCCCGCCAGTTCTGTCCAGATTATCAACCCGGCTATGTCGATTGCTTTAGAAGCACTGGCATTTACCCTGGTAGTGGCCTTTATGATGGACCGCGTAGAGAAGAATATCTATGTCGGCGTGTGGGTAGCAGTTCTGGCGAGTTTCATAAGTGCTATCGGTTATGTCTATTTTGCGGTCTATGTAACCCACTCTCCCATCTTTGCTCGCCTGGGTATAGAAAGTATCGGAGAATTTATCACAGGGAACGGCGTTGTCCAAGCAGTTTTCTCTGGCGTGTTGGCGCCCCTTGGTTATTTGGCAGGTAAGAAGATGGTGGACACACAACCTCGGATACTAACACGTCAGCCCATTTACTATTTTGTATCGGCGTCCACCGTGTTGTTATGCCTGGGATTTAGTGCCCTGGCTGTTATCGCCGGGCTTTAGCTGGAGCGATGGTCGTTATTATAACTGGCACCATAGGCATTGGTAAAACCACTGTCTGTAAAAAAGTAATTGAGATTGCCCGGAGTCGTGGATATAGCTGTGGCGGCATTGTTACTTATAAAACTCGGAACGAAGATATTATCATTGAAGACATTCAGACCGGCGAAATAAGAGACCTTGCCAGTACCCATAACATATACCAGGGTCTTCGCACTGCAATGTACTTCTTTAATCCTGAAGGCATTGATTTCGGGATTCGGGCAATAGAAAAAGGGGTAACATCAGACGTCCTTGTAGTTGATGAACTCGGGCAATTAGAACTCAGTGGACAGGGGTTCGTAAAAGTCATTGATCAAATTGCCGCCGGTAAGATCAAGAACTGCATTTTGGTCATTCGAAAATCGCTACTATCCTCCTTTATCCCTAAGCTTGGCATAACAACATCAGTCTTCGAAATTACCATCAATAATCGAAATCATCTACCTAATGAAATAAGCATGGTGGCATTTGGCAATCATCCGTAGCGGCTAATACCTCAATTTTAACGATAGCAAATATTTCAGTCGCCCTTGCATATAGGACGGATCGCGGTCCCCTGTTATTTTACCCTGACGGTGGTCTGATGTTTGGTGGTGGTGGGTTGAGCATTCCCAGGCGGAAATTCTCGCCCGTTTGTTTGCGCTTCCAGTTTACCACTACACTTTGATTCAAGGGATGTATCATTGTAATGGCTCCCGGACGGTTGCATTCTTGAACACAACAGCCACAGCGCCAGCATTCATCAGGATACAAAACAATCGGCGTCTTCCCTTTCTCGGGATTTGGCATCAAAACATCCGTCCGACATATCTCCACGCACTGGTTGCATCCATTACATATCTTTGGGTCAAACTCTATTGAGTTGTTTGGAGTGGAAGGGTTAGGCACCATATACACTTTTCGGTCCATCTGAATTATCTCCTGAATATAATCCTCTCAGCTAAAGGCCACAATGTAGCTGGTAGTTCTCCCGGTAGGTTGGTGCATACGGGGACAGCAAATGGTAGTTAAATGGTAATTCGCCAACCTCAACGCGACCATCCATCAGCTTAATGGGAAGGAGTTTTTGCCACTCGGGTGGATCCTTCGTCGGGAAGTCCAATCTGGAGAGGTTCAGAAACATACTGCTCGCCTTCCTGGCTAAGGAAGCTTGCATAACAATCTCACCGACGGTTATGATGGTATGGCATTCCAGCGCGCGACCCAACTCGTGTGGAGTTGCGGCATAAAGCATTGATGTCTCTGATTCTCGAAGTTCTTTGAGCAATCTCAGACCGGCTCTGAGCGTCTCTTCGCTTCGGTACTCACCACAGTAGTCCTGCATAATCCGGCAGATTCCGGCATTCAATTCTTTCCAGCCGATGTTATGTTTGTTCTGTTTCAAGGGAGTATAAACTCGATTTTTCTCTCGGTCAACCTGACCACGGTCGACAATTAACTCAGACGCTGACTTGGCATAGGCGGCAGCTTTTCTACCTGCGTATCTTCCACTGGCAGCGGCACTGGCATGTGCTCCAGAACCGAAGATGGCGCCACCAGCGGCGTATAAACCATCAAGATTACTTTTAAGGTCCCAATTAACCACCAGACCGCCGCCACCCCAGATACGCCAATGTGGCACAACCATCCCCGACCAAAAGTTAGGCGACTCGTAGGCTTCGGGGGACATTACCGGCGCCTGTAGCAGATCTTTATCCGGGTTAAAACCAGCCTTGGTCAAGACATCATAGACAGGGATACGGGTCTTGCCTTCGTTACCAACCATCAGACCGAATATAGCGCGACGCTCATGTTCCGGCAAAAGGGACAGGTCGGCATAAAGAGGTAATATAAACTCGCCTTTTCTTATGCGCTCCGGTAAGTCTGGCGCTAATGAATTGACCTGGTTTTCGTAGTCAGACGGCACTCTTTCACCCAGCCCAAGCATGAATCTCTGCCCGGGAGCCGGCTGGAATCTTTCCGGCACCGTTTTCAACTCTCTGCCGTCCCTATCAAACCAAGGGACTTCTTTACCTCTGGCATCCACAATTGGACATCCATACCAGGTATTGTGGGAATTGCCCATTGCGTACTCAATATAAGAAAATGCGCCGCTCTCACCGAAAGAGGTTTCCATCTTGGCAAATTCTGCACCGGCATTCCAAGCTATGGCACACCCATCCCCAACATTATTGAAGTCGCGAAAGGTACTTCGCAGTTCCGTTGAAAACGTCCATATCCGTCCGGGAAGACCGGTCGCAAGCACTGTGGCATTCGCCCTGATAATGTAGAACTCACCGGTACGCACGTTAACACCAGTCGCCCCGATAACTCTTGTCCCTTGTTTACCACCCTCTGTCAGCAAGCTGGTGACCATAACCCGGTCGTAGATATCTATGCCTAAACGCCTCATTTCGCGGTACAGCAAGGGCTTCACATTATGCCCGTAAACACGCAGAGTTATCTTGTTCTTGTAATCATAGGCGAACATCAATTTAGTTTTGTCATCCCTGAAATCGGCGCCCTTAAATTCATCATTGATGTCCCGGATTTGTAAGCCCATTTGCTCGCAGTCAAGAAGCGCGTCCCAGCTTTCCTGACAGGAAACGTAACGTAAGGGTCCACAATCATAACCTCCGGAACTTTGCATCGCGACCTCAGTATGCTCTTCGGGAGTGATATTAGAACATGGATTAGTACAGGCGGCAATCCAGTGGTCGACTCCAGCCCCTCCGGAGCCACTCCATTTTGTCGCCCCTTTCTCCACTACAAGGACCTTCACGCCCGTTCGTCTGGCATTAATCGCGGCATGACATCCGGAAATTCCACCACCAAGAACCAGGACATCGGTCTTAAGCTCAGTCTCATGCCCGTAGCGTATCGGGTAGGGCCAATCGGGGATTGGCACATCCCTTTGAATATACTCAGTCCAAGCAACCATCTGATGGCCTCCTATGAATCTGGTAGTTCGCTGTCATATCGGCTAAGTATTAGCACGGGAACTGAAAATAGCCGAATATAAACTTGCTCCGAGCTTATCTCTAATTCTGAGTAACAGCTTACTGGAAACACAACAGGGGTTGCAAGGCAGATTTTTCGAAGGGCCACATATTCTCCAGATAATCACTTCCGAAACACTGGCTAAAAGCAAAGTCTATCACTTTTGCCTCCCCACGCTTGACAAACTACAAATAGCGTGATATAGTCAGGTAAAGTTTCGTGTAATATTACTAGAAAGTTTTCGTGTAATGTTGCGTATCACAGAGCTGGCAAGACAGACAGGGGCTTCCATAGACGAAATTCATTATCTCGAAAAAAAGGGGATTGTACATTCGAATAAGGTGAGACTGAAGCAAAGAGCTGTCAGGCAATTTTCAGAGGAGAGTATCCGCCCTATCGCGCTTATTATTAAGTACCGCCGTCAGGGCTTTACCTGGAATGTAGCTAATGAAAAAGCCCATCAGGAGATAAATAAACCGTCTCTTTTCTGAAACGGCACAAGGGAATGAGGTCACAGGAGGTGGCAAATGGCAAAAATTAAACTCCATACCGGTCCGGGGGTCTTTGAGGTACTATCGCACGTCTGCCGCAGTCCGCAGGAAGCTATGAAGCAGTTCGTGGAAAATGCGGCAGATGCCATCGAACTGGTAGGCAACGACGAAAGTCAAATCCTTATCAAGCTGACCTACCAGACAGTCGGGAGTAATGGCTCCACTGGACGGGTGCTGAAAGGCATTGCTATCCAAGATAACGGTGTCGGCATGGCGTCACAGAAGATGCGCCAGGTACTTCAGCAAATCGGGAGCTCGGAGAAGCTGAACTCAGCCCTGAGGGGTGAGCAGGGCATTGGCTTGCTCGCGTTTGCTCTCATCGCTGAAGAACTGCATCTTGCCTCAACAGCCGAAGAGGGTACTCCTTCCAGTTGTCTCGTGCTCAAGCGCAAGTGGTTGAAAAGCGGTCATGCCGAAATCGTAAAGAATTGCCCTGACCATCAGCATAAGGACCGCGGCACTGTTGCTTATCTGGATGGTATCCTACCGGAAATCGCCGGGCAACTATCCAAGGAGCGTATCAAGGAATACTTGGGCCAGCAGTTCGCTAATGATTTACGCTCGAATCTATATTCGATGTCAATCTCGGACGACCATACTTTCGAGCAGATTCATCCCCAACGCTTCCGCGGTGTCAGAGTACTCTCAACTCATCTGCATGTTGAGCGTGCCGGCTCAGCATACGTCGAGTTATACGTTCTCCCCTGGGAAATGCCGGATGCCAGTATCAGCTTATATGGTCGTGGTGGGACACGCGTCTGCGCTCTGACCGATCTGCAGGCTTTTAAAATCCTGCCCTGGCTCGATCAGCGTCTTGAGGGCTATATTCGCTATGACCGACTCAAGCGGACTGCAGACAAAACCGCCCTGGTACAGGACCAGGTTTTTGGTAGCTTCGTGCAGACCGTTCGCCAAGTAGAACCGAAGATTAAATTGCTCATCGATGAAGTCAGTGCCGAATCACAGGAGCGACGGTTCAGTATCATCCTTTCCCGAGCAGGTAAATTGATTGACCGCTTCCTGCGTTATCGTGAAAAGGGCTTACTGGAGAAACTCGGGATGGAGCCCCTGGGTGGAGTCAAAGTGAAAGGTAATGGCAAGGAACACAAAGCCGCCGAACCAGTACCCGTACAGACGCGATTGGTGGAATCAGTGGTGCACGCTGTGCCCCGACCGAGCCGCGCTCCCGGCATTAAAATTGCCGCACCCTCGCAGGAAAAGGCTATCTATCGTAGCTGGTATGACCCGCACGAGGGCGTCATTTGCATCAACCGCGAGCACGCTGAGTTTTTACTATCGCAACGGGAAGACCGCCGCTGTCTACGCTACCTGTTCTACGTGTGGGTAAAGGAAACGCTATTACAAGAATATGGGGAACAAGCGCAAAAGGTCGCCGACGAGATGGTCGGATTCCTGGCAGAGGCAGAGCCGCTACTGAGATAAATATCGCCGAGTCATCCTCTCCTCCTGACCCCCTCCCTGCTTCCACGGGAGGGGGTCTTACTATCTTGACCGACGCAAGACAGAATTAATACACAGGAAATCTGAACTGAAAAAGTGGTATAACTATAAATGGCAGATTGCTAGAAGCATTAGAAAGGCTCCGAATGCTCTCTGTTGAAGTTAATCATATCACCAAAACCTACGGTAATAGAGCCGTGGTCAATGATGTCTCCTTTACTGTCAACCAGGGTGAGATACTGGGCCTCATCGGTCCTAACGGAGCGGGTAAGACCACTACCATCAGAATGATAATGGATATCATCAAGCCTGATTCCGGTGACATTAAAATCCTGGGTGAGAAGCTCACAGAAACCAGTAAAAATAGCATCGGCTACCTGCCGGAAGAGCGCGGGCTCTACCGGAAACTGAATGTTATCGACTCTGTTATCTACTTTGCCTCACTTAAGGGTATGGACAACCAGCTTGCACGGACGAGAGCGGACGACTTGCTCAAACGCGTTGAAATGCTGGCACACAAAAACAAGAAGATTGAAGAACTAAGCAGAGGGATGGGGCAAATCATTCAGGTCATAGTGACGGTTATCCACGACCCGAAGTTGATTATCCTGGATGAACCGACTGCCAGTCTGGACCCGGTTAATGCTCAATTGCTAAAAGATATGATGCTGGAACTCAGGAATCAGGGTAAATCAGTCATTATGAGTACCCACCGCATGAATGAAATTGAGGAGATGTGCGACCGTATCCTGATGATAAACAAAGGACAGGTAGTTCTCTATGGAGGGCTGGCTGATATTAAATCGAGGTTCCGCAATAATTCGGTAATTGTAGAATGTGATGGCGACCTGGGTAAGATAGAGGGCGTAATGCAACGGCATAACCAGAAGAGAGCAATCGAACTGGTGCTTGATACAACGACCACACCACAACAGCTTCTAGAGCGACTAATAAAAAAGGGAATAGTAGTAAACCGTTTTGAATTGTCCACACCCTCGCTGAATGAAATATTCATAAAAGTTGTTGGTGACGAGCATGAACAAGACCCTGCTGTTAGCTAAACATGAACTCTTCACTACTATAAAGAGAAGGGCTTTTATTATACTGACCCTTGCCTTCCCGGTATTAGCTCTTCTGGGGTTATTAGCCGCCCAAGTAATCCCCGGCATGATAAAGCCGACAGCAAAGGTAGAAAACATCGGCTACGTTGATGAAGTCGGGATTTTTAACGAGAACACTGCCCAGGGAAAAATAGACTTTGTCTCTTTTCATACGGAAGAGGAAGCAAAAGGTGCCTTACTGAATGGAGACATCAAGGAATATTTTGTCATTGCTCCGAATTATATCTCGACCGGTTTAATACAGAGGTACACCCTTAAAAATGAAGTGGAGCCGGGGGGAACAACGCAGACAGCAATCAGGAACTTCTTGCTGAGCAATCTGCTTAAAGGCAATGCTGAGGATATTATAGAGCGTGCTAAAACCCCGATGAACATCCTAAGCACGACCTTAACCAGAACCGGTGAAATAGCTTCACGACAGGGCGGTTTTGCGGCTCTAATCCTGCCCTATATCTTCAGTATCCTGCTAATGATGTCTATCTTCTTCTCATCCGGCTATCTATTACAGGGGCTTGGGGAAGAGAAGGAAAACCGCGTGATGGAGATTCTACTATCCTCTGTTTCTCCGAAACAACTACTAGCCGGCAAAGTTATCGGGCTAGGCGCCGCCGGACTGGTGCAGATTATTGCCTGGCTCATCTCTGCAAATTTCCTGATGAGGATGGCTTCTGCAAACTTTGGGAATGTGATTGGGGTATTGAATATATCTCTCGATTTCTGGATATTGGGGATAATATATTTCATCCTGGGTTATTTATTCCTGGCAGTCATCATGGCGGGGGTTGGTTCTATCAGTCCGACATCGCGTGAGGGACAACAGGTGTCAACGCTGTTTACGATTCCGGTGGTCATACCGATTTATTTTATGCCTCTCATTATGGAACACCCCGAGAGTATTGGAGTCAAGATACTTACTTTCATCCCTATTACAGCACCAATTACCGTTATCGTCCGGCTTGGTTTATCTGAAATTCCAATATGGGAACTGGCGGTCAGCATTCTGATACTAATATTATCTATCATCGGATGCTTTATACTGGCAACCAAGCTCTTCAGAACTTATTTGTTGATGTACGGGAAAAGACCGGGATTCAAAGAGATTCTACGCAGTTTCAGAAACGCCTAACTTACCTGAAACCACCAAATATCAACTATCAAGTAACAAACAATTACCTAGTGTTTAGAGATTAGACTTTAGATATTATTTGTTTATTTGGTTGCTTGCACCCGCACGCTGACAACGCTGTGTACCATGTCCGTCAGCTCTTTTCCGGTAATGCCAGCTTCCGTAACCATCTCCTGCAACTCCGGAGAATTCACCAGCATGGTCAGTGGTAGTGCGTTCTCTTCCACTACCTTTACTTCCTTGAATCCGGCTTTCTTGATTGCCTTCAGATAGTCGTCTTTCAGTGCCGCACCAGCAACACAGCTCACATAGGCACTGGCTGATTTTTTGATGGCATCCGGAAGTGCAGTCAGGAGCACCAAATCGGAGACCATGAGCCTGCCGCCGGGTTTAAGTACCCGATGAGCCTCTTTGAATACCTGTGGTTTGTCGGGCGAAAGGTTAATGACGCAGTTAGAAATAATGACATTGGCGGTATTATCGGCGACCGGCAGATTCTCAATCTCGCCGAGACGGAACTCGACATTCGTGTACTTGTCCTTGCGCGCAATCTCACGCGACCGCTCTACCATATCCGGCGTCATATCCACCCCGATGACTTTCCCGGTCTTACCCACCTTGTTCGCCGCAAGGAAGCAATCCAGACCTGCCCCCGCCCCCAGGTCGAGCACTACCTCGCCCGGTTTCAACGAAGCAAGCGCTACCGGGTTGCCACACCCCAGCCCCAGATTGGCGCCTTCGGGAATTGATTGTAGTTCTTCCGGGCTGTAACCGATTGCTTGACTGATTACATCAGCCGTACTGCCATCTCAACATGAAGAGCCGGTAGCGGGACCGCAACCGCAAGCGGCGGCTTCACGGGCGATGGCTCCATAATTTTCGCGCACAATTTTCTTGATTTCAGTTTTCTTTACCATATTGCTTCCTCTATCCGAAAATTTCTTTACTTAACGGTCCTAGCATATTCTTGACCATACCTGCCAGTTCATCCGTCTTCATCAGCAGCAGGCAACAAGTCTTACCCTCTTTGTCCCAACTCACAAGTGCGAGTTTATCACCGGCGTGGATGCCTGCCTTCTCCCGCATTTCTTTGGGGAGAACCATCTGGCCGCGCTCATCCACCGTAACGATTGCTTCCACCTGACAGCACGCCATGTCTGCGGTTGGAGCACAACAAGTCTCCATTTTCGTTTTTGTTCTGGTCGCCATAGTCAGTCCTCCTGTGGTGAGTGTATTACTCTGAATATTCTGATTTATCTGAATAATACAACAGAAAATTCAGGGGTGTCAAATGGTCTAAAGTATTCTTGTGACCTCCACCTCCGTCATCCCCTCCACCACAATCAGTTTCCGGCGGCTTGTCGTGCCCTTCTCAATCGTAATCCTGCTCTTGCTCACACCAAGCACTGCACTGAGGAACTCTACAAGCTCTTTGTTGGCTTTGCCTTCTAAAGGCGGCGCGGCAATTTTTATGTGCCAGACGCCGTTCTCAAGGCGCACTACTGCACTCTGCTTTGCGCCCGGATGTACCTGTACCAGAATCCTAACCAATTTCTCTGTTTTTGCCATTTGAATTGAGCTTTGTTTAGAGATTAGAACTTAGATATTAGAATTTGAATAGTCGTTGTGCATTCTCTGTTGTTTGTCCGGCGAATTTCTCCAGAGGCATTCCCAAAGATATTGCCAGTGTTTCTGCTGTGAGTGCCACATAAGACGGCTCATTACGCTTACCGCGGTATTTCTGCGGTGTCAGAAAGGGGCAATCCGTCTCCACCAGAATTTTATCAATGGGTATGGTCTTAGCTACAGCTGGTGCACGGCTTTGCGGGTAGCTGACAAAGCCAGGGAAAGAGATGTAAAAGCCCAATTCCAGGTACTTCCGCGCCGTCGGCGTGTCTTCGCTGAAGCAGTGAATCACTCCTCGCGGTTTGCCTGAGAGGTCTTTATGATGATTCACCCAATCACTGAGGATTTCTATCATCTCCCGCGCTGACTGCCGGGCGTGGATAATAATGGGCAGACTTAACTCCGCCGCCAGTTCCAATTGCCCGCGCAGTACGCTGAATTGCGCTTCTTTTGGTGAATAATTGCGGTAGAAATCCAGCCCTATTTCCCCGATGGCGACCACCTTCGGGTGCTTTGCCAGTTCCGCAAGACGGGTCAGGTATGAACTCTCGACTCTACCGGCATCGTGTGGATGAATGCCAACGGCGGCATAAATCTGCGGATACTTTTCGGCAAGCGCAATCGCCTGCTCGCTGGAAGCGATATCCGTACCGACTGAGATTATTCTGGTGACGCCCATCGCCAGTGCGCGGGTAACGACCTCATCACGGTCGCCGGCGAACTCTTTCATATCGAGATGGGCATGGGTATCGATTAGTTCTATAGTGGACAGGTTCTTTTCTCCCCAAGCGAGCAGGTTGCAGAGATTGCTTCACTGCGCTCGCAATGGTTATCGTTTTGTTTCTTGTGCGGCGCCAATCAGTTGACGGATATCTTTAATCTTCTCTTTGCGGAGGTATTTTTCTATTCCTTCCAGAATATCCATCGGGGCGCGCGGGTTCCAGAAATTTGCCGTGCCAATTTCAACAGCGGTCGCGCCAGCTATAATGAACTCCAGCGCATCCGTCGCTGTGGCAATACCACCGCACCCAATAATGGGAATATCCACCGCACCTGCCACCTGATAGACCATCGCCAGCGCCACCGGTTTGATGGCAGGACCTGATAACCCTCCGAAGATATTACCGAGTACAGGCTGGCGTGTTTTAATATCAATCGCCATACCCTTAAGCGTATTGATTAGACAAACGGCGTCGGCACCTGCTTCCGCCACCGCTTTCGCAATGCCTATAATGTCATTTGTGGTAGGAGTGAGTTTCAGAATTATCGGCAGGGTGGTGGCTTTCCGCACGACTGCTGTGACCCTACTCGCAGATTTGGCATCAGCACCGAACTCGACGCCGCCGGCTTTGACATTGGGGCAACTGATATTGACCTCGATACCGCTTACCCCTGACACCATATCTAGACGCGCCGCGAGTTGTGCATATTCACCAATGGTTTTACCGGCAATATTGACGATAACCGGCACACGCCACTTCGCCCAGACCGGCGCTTTTTCACGAATGAGTGCTTCCACGCCAATATTCTGCCATCCGATGGAGTTGAGCATGCCACTCGCAGTCTCTACGATGCGTGGCTGGGGATTCCCCTCCCTCGGCTCAAGCGTGGTGCCTTTGCAGACAATCGCACCCAACTTCTGAATATCGAACAGGTGCTCATACTCCATCCCGTAGCCAAACGTACCCGAAGCTGTTATCACCGGGTTGATGAGCGTAAGTCCCCTCTTGTTTTTCGGCGCCAGTTGAACTTTAAGATTCATTGACATCTTCTAATCCAGCGTTAACCTTGTCCCAGCATTATTGAAGAAGAAGCGATCGCCCAGTTCCTGTGCCATGATTGCCGCCGCCGGTAGACCGGTGCAGTGCGATACGCCAATTTTTTGCACATCCATTTCTTTCAATGCGGCAAGTGTTAACCGGATCCGTTCTGTTGACGTTCCGATGAGATGACAACCCCCGACGACCATGCGGATTTCCTGCCGGCGGGTCAGTTTTTGAGCTTGGCGTAAGGTGTTGATAAGCCCGCGATGCCCGCAACCAAGAATCACCACCAATCCGGGCTTCGTATTGATTATGAGCGCCTGGTCATCAGGCAGAGCATCCGGCTTGAGTTCATTATCCTCTTTTACAAAAAACCGATTTGGCTCAATCTGTTCGTATTCGGTGATTTCCGGTACCTCGCCGGTGGTTATGACGTCATCGGTGATTCTCACCGGGCTTCGAGAGAGGTTAAAACTGGCACCCAGTGACTCCAGCACCGGGCGTTGAAAAGGAATTCCGATATAACGATAAGTGGTCTCGTTCTGACGGCTGTATTTCTCTCCCCACATTTCGGGATGGGCAACGATTTCAACCTTCTTTCTCATCAGACGCAAGACGTTCTGCAGGCCGCCAGTGTGGTCGAAGTGCCCATGGCTGAGAATAATATGGTCGACTTTCTTCAAATCGATTCCCAGTATTCCGGCATTATAAGCCGCGGAGGTGCTGGACCCAGCATCCAGCAGGACAGTTAGCGAATCGATTTCAACGAGGATACTGAGTCCCCATTCCGCAAGCAGGTCCGGGGCGGAGGCGGTGTTCTCACTGAGTGTGGTGATTTTGATTGTCATGTCTACTCCAGTCAAGATTATAGGTTATTAATGCTCGTGGGGCAACTGTCTGCCAACTACCACCAACGGCAAAGCAATATCGCTGAGACAGCACGGAATCCAAACGGCAAGGAAGAGAAAGACGAAAATGATAATGAACTGCACGGCGGTCACAGTGGCACCCAGCGCCATAATAACGTGGAATAGTGATGCCCAGGTGCTGATGAGAACATGTGCCGAGTGAGGGAGTTTAGTTGCTGGTCTCACAAAACTGATAAGAATGCCCAGGAGAGCCGCTGGATTGACAAGCCACCACTCTTCAAGGAAACCAATATGCAGCTCACGCTGGGGCAAACTGAGGGCGGCTTCACCGAGGTAAGGAATCAGGGAATCGCTGAGCGTCGCCATACTCACTGAGATAATATAACCAACAACGATGGCTTGCCAGACAGTACCCGGCTTATATTTGCGGTAAAGCGAAGTGATAACAATCGCGCTGAAAGTGACATGGAGCGGGTGCAGGACATAGAAAACGGCCTCCGAGACGCGGTTGACCTCCGGCAGTATGTTTGCCAGGGAAATTACCAGCATGATGATAATGCCGCTCACTGCGCCGAGGGCGGTAAAAGGAGCGTGGTGCTTCAGTTCATCGGAAATTAAATGTAGCATGTTTTTACTATCCCGGAATCCAGATTTCCCTCGCCGTGATGATTTCCACATCACCAGGGAGCATTAATTCCATGGGAGATTTTGTGAAGAACATCAAACCTTTGTAAGCGGTCAGATACCGATAGTTGGGTTTGAAAAAGCCACCTTTCGCGATTACTACCAGCGGCTTGCTGGTACGCGAGAGTATCCTATTGAAATCGCCCGGCTCCACCCGAACAATAGCGCCGGAGGCTTTGATTGCCTGCGCGATTGCTGCGGCCGCTGCTCCACCGGAACTTGCTGCGTAAGCCATATAACACCTCCAGAATAATTATTTAGTTTCCTGGCAAGCGGAACACACACCGATGAACTCAAGGACGTGATTTTGAATCTTAAAACCGCTTTCACGGGCAAGCCTGTTTCCCAGCGACACAAGGTCGTGACCGGTGAAGTCCACCACTTTCCCACAACCCGAGCAGATGAGGTGATGATGGTGTTCTGGATTACTGGCGGTGTAGGAGGGACAATTATTCCCGTGGTGAAGCTCGCAAATTAATCCCAATCGTGATAGAAGCTCCAGTGTGCGATAGACAGTCACCAGCCCGATATCCGGGTGCTCACAGCTCACTTTTTCATAGATACGGGCAGGCGTGAGCAGGTCCTGGCTAGCAACAATCGTGTCAATGACTGCTTGACGTTGAGGGGTTAATTTATAGCCATGCCGGCGGAGCGTGGTGGTAATCTTTCTTTCCGTGAGTTTCATCAGACGTCCAAATGAAAACGATTATCATTTAGCAGTATAGGAGATTGAAGAAAGGAATGTCAAGGCTTCCACGGGATTGTCTTTGCGAGGAGTCCACTACGAAGTCGGGACGACGTGGCAATCTCTGGATTCCCGATCAAAGCTTGCCCCATACTTGATATGGGTTCGGGAATGACAATTTGTTTTTCGGGTGAAAACTGTTGTTGTTACTGGCCAGTTTCAGTCCTGTCCCCTTCTCGTGTTATCATTAGCACAGATGGTTCACCACGATGGTTCACCACGAGTGGAAATCGGCGTACTGGTTGATAAAGAGTTCAAACACGCGCTCACCGCCGTCTGGCTGAGAAAAGTCGCCGGACAGGTGCTTCTTGCCGAGCATGTCAATCCGCTGATTGAAATCGGACTGGTCGTTACCGGACAGGAGAAAATCAGAGAGTTGAATCGTCTCTATCTTGAAGAGGATGCCCCCACCGATGTCCTCTCCTTCCCCATGACGGAGTCGGATAGCGATGAAAGCGGTTTTATCACCCCACCGGATAGCACCCTCCGCCTCGGCGAGGTCATTATCTCATACCCGCAGGCAAAGAAACAGGCAAAAGAACACGGGCATATCGTGAAGAAAGAGATAGCGGTTCTGATTGTCCATGGCGTGCTTCATCTGCTCGGTTACGACCACGACACACCGGGTCGCAAGCGGGTAATGCATAAACGAGAGGCGGCTGTCATCAAAATCATTGGGGAGAAATTGTTGTGAAAGTCCTCGCTATTGCCGGCAGTCCCCGTCGACAGGGGAACACCGACCTCCTGCTTGCCGAGCTACTAAAAGGCGCCGCAAGCAAAGGGGCAGAAGTGGAGACAATCGTCCTGCAGAACCTGAAGTTCAGTACCTGCGTGCACTGCGATTCCTGTCTTAAAGAGGGCAAATGCCTTATCCAGGACGATATGCAGAAGATTTACGATAAACTGGCTGAGGCAGACGTCATCGTACTGGCTTCGCCGGTGCAGTTTGCCGGCATCACCGCACCCCTGAAGGCGATGATAGACCGCTGTCAGTGTCTCTGGGCACGCAAATACGTGTTGAAAATCCCTCCCCTGTCCCCTGTGAAAAAGCGAATGGGATTTTTTCTCTCGGTATCCGGGACACGATTGAAGAATATGTTTGAGCCATCGGTGACTATTGCAAAAACATGGTTCCATGTCATCAACATCGATTATGCCGGGGAACTACTGGTGAGCGGCATTGATGAAAAGGGCGCCATTCTCAAGCACCCTGAAACTTTACAGCAGGCTTTTCAGTGGGGGCAAAAGTTGGTGGAGACTGCCAAGCAAGGAGGGTGAGTGTGAAAATCGAAAACATCCTCTCCGACCTCATCCGTATAGAGTCCGTTAATCCGCCCGGCGGAGAAATTGGGGTTGCCACCTACCTGAAAAAACTTTTTGACCAGCAGAAAATACCCTGCGAAATTATCGAATCCAGCCCGGGGCGCGCCAGTTTCATTGCTACACTCGGAGAAGGTAAACGGAGTCTCCTCTACCTTTCCCATGCGGATGTCGTGCCTGTATCCGATGGCTGGAGCTTCCCTCCCTTTTCCGGCGAGATTAAGGATGGTTTTGTCCACGGACGTGGCGCACTGGACTGCAAAGGGCTGGTTGCCGCCGAGGCATTTGCCATGCTCACCCTGGCACAGACCACCAGATTGAAGGGGAAACTCATCTTCGCCGCCACCGCCGATGAGGAGACTGGTGGCAAAATGGGCGCTCAATATCTTGCCGAGAATTTCCCGGATAAAATCAGGGCGGATTTTGCGGTCAACGAAGGGGCAGAAGCTCCGGTCAGTGTAAATGGGAAACCATGCCATTTCATCAGTGTCGGGGAAAAAGGACCTTCGTGGCTTAGGCTAAAAACGAAAGGTGTTGCCGGGCATGGTTCTATACCCTACCTGCCAAACAATGCCGTCGCGAAAATGGCGAAGGTACTCAACAGCCTGGCGAACTACACGCCGCGCGTAGTCTTGACACCGGAGGTGAAACACCTGATTCAGTCCCTTGCGGAGCTTACCGGCTTTCGCAAGGAGGTTAATGACGGCAACCTTAACGAGCTGTTCTCTCACCTGAAAGACGTCTCTTTATCCGCTTACCTGTCAGCCATCACTCGCATGACCATCTCCCCGAATGTGGTGCATGGCGGTATGAAAACCAATATCGTTCCCGATAGCTGTCAGGCGGAGGTGGATATACGGATTCTACCCGGCCAGAATAAAAAATATGTCCTCAACGAATTGAAATCCATCCTCGGCGATACTGAAATCGAAACTATCCAGTATCATGCCCCGACCCTTTCTTCCGCAGATACAGATGCCTACCGTCTTATTACAGACACACTGAAGGAGTGCCTCGGGGAAGTGTCGGTGCTACCGACCATTTGCGCCGGCGCCACGGACTCACGATACATGCGGAAGATGGGCATCCCCAGTTACGGCATCGGGATGATGACCTTCAAAATCGACCCGGCGATGAAAGCTTCCGTTCATGGTAAGGATGAAAAACTGGACATCGAGAGTCTCCATGTGAAATCGGACTTTCTGGTACGGCTGGCGAAGAAGTACCTGGGCGTTTAGGAGCATTTGATGAGCAGAGTCAAGCTTCTTTGCTGGAATGTGAATGGCATTCGGGCAGTCATGAAGCGCGGTTTTCTGGACTGGCTCGCGCGTGAAGCGCCGGATGTCCTCTGCCTTCAGGAAACAAAAGCCACACCGGAAGACTTGCCTGAAGAACTACTCAAGCCACCGGGCTATCATACTTACTGGAATTACCCGGAGAAAAAGGGGTACGCCGGCGTCGCTACCTTTAGCAGGGGAAAACCTGCGAAAGTACAGAACGGTTTTGGCGTGCCTGAGTTTGATAATGAGGGCAGGGTTATTGTTTCCGAGCACCCCGGTTTCACCCTGTTCAATATCTACTTTCCCAACGGCAAACAAAGTGCGGAGCGCCTCAAGTTCAAACTGGACTTCTACGATGCCTTTCTGGACTACATCGAACCTCTCCGTAAAGATGGTAAAAAGCTCATTATTTGCGGTGATGTAAATACTGCCCACCAGGAAATCGACCTCGCCCGGCCTAAAGAGAATGCAAAGATTTCCGGCTTCCTACCAATAGAAAGGGCATGGCTGGACAAGCTGGTAGTGCGCGGGTATATTGATACCTTCCGCCATTTCAATAAAGAGCCGGGACAGTACACGTGGTGGGATATGAAGTCGCGGGCAAGAGAACGGAATGTCGGCTGGAGAATCGACTATTTCTTTGTCACGGAAAACCTCAGGAGCCAGTTGGTAAAAGTGGCTATTATGCCCGAGGTTACAGGCTCAGATCACTGCCCCATAGCTCTCATAGTGACCATCCCGTAGAATCATATATCTTCCTTATCCACCAGCGTTTTCCAAATACACTAAGGGAACAGGCGTGGATATGCTATAATAAATGACGTCAAGACTAAGAATTGAACAGATTATATATTAGAGTTTAAGGTTTAGAATTTAGATATTTGACATTAGATATTTATTGTGTGGGGCTGTAGCTCAGTAGGGAGAGCGCCTCGTTCGCAACGAGGAGGTAAGGGGTTCGAATCCCCTCAGCTCCATTTAGCTTCAGAAGAACCTACAGAAGTTATCAATCGGTAGAACCCGCACCTTGATTTCCCTAATTTGTTGAATTATCATAGTTTCGAGTTTGGTCTTCACCAAAAAGATTTTCGTCATACGGAGATTGTATGAAAGGTGAGTTCTGGCATGTTCGTAGTGATTTTCTAACCTCAGACCCCCGCCAAGTTGTCAGGGGCATATTTGACGATGATAAAAAGAACTATCAAAAGGCGGAGCTAGAACTAAATAAGGAAGTTGCTTTGCTCGACGATGCTCTCACATTATTTGTTACATCGTTACGAGGAGGCTACCACAATGAAGATAAGTGGAAGAATAACGTTTCTGTGAAAGCTGCTGCTGCAATGGCTAACTCAGCTTTGAATTATCTTTTTCTCGCAAGGCACGCTGTTATGTTTGGATACTTCCCCGAATGTCGCGATTTACTAAGGAGCATTCATGAGCGAATAACCCGCTGTTATCTTTTCTTTGCAGATAAGGATGAAGCTGAGCGATTCTTCTCTGGGAAGCAGATAGAGCAGAAGGATGTACGGAAGAAGCTAAGCGATATCTTAGCATCAGGAAATGATAGTAGAAAAAGTGAAATCTTAGCAATGCTTCAAGACAGTTACAACCATCAATCTCGTGTTGTTCATCCAAACTTAGAATCGCTGTCTGCCAGAACATTTGGTCCCGAAACGGAAAAACTTAGCGAAAGAGTAGTGAAATACCCATTTTTTGGTGGGATGTTGTCCTCCGATTTGGGTAAATCAACAATATTTGTTGTTATCCAAGCCACTCTGTTTGCCTTAAAAGTGATAGGAGTCATGTTTGAGGAGACTTCGGGAACATGGGAAAAGGAGTTTAGCCGTATCCTGCAAAGCTACAACACATTCTTAAATCACGCACGAGAGTTTACCCGCTAAGAGGGTTTCTTGAGTTATACCATCAACAGAAAAGTCAAGTCAAAATCCTTGGCGGTTCTACCTTTTGATACTCAGCTCCAGTTAGTTTCAGAAATCTCATCTACGCATTAATCTTAGCTTCCGATAACTGATATAGACAATACCCCTAGAAGAGACTATACTTACACTAGAGTTTTTATGCTTGCAGAAACTTAAGAAATACCCGATGAGGAGCCTTATTTGAAAGTATTACTCGTTTACCCTGAATACCCCGATACCTTCTGGAGTTTTAAACATGCTCTGAAGGTGGTCTTTAAAAAAGCCACACACCCGCCGCTGGGGCTTCTGACCGTAGCCGCCATGCTACCTGCAGAATGGGATAAAAAGTTCATTGATATGAATGCCCAAAGGCTCAAGGATAAGGACATTAAATGGGCGGACTATGTCTTTATCAGCGCTATGGTAGTCCAGAGGGAATCCGTAACAGCCACTATTGCCCGCTGTAAAGCGTTCGGCAAAAAGGTAGTAGCTGGTGGTCCTCTTTTCACTACGGAATATGAGGAATTCGGCGAGGTCGACTATCTTGTGCTTGACGAAGCTGAAATCACACTCCCAAAATTCCTGACAGATTTCGAAGCGGGAAAGGCACAACATATCTATACCTCTAAAGAGAGACCGGATATCACCAAAACTCCTATCCCATTATGGTCTCTCATTAAAATGAGCAGGTATACTTCTATGAATATCCAGTATAGTCGCGGTTGCCCTTATGACTGTGAATTCTGTGATATCGTCACCCTGAATGGTCATACACCACGGACAAAAACCACGACACAGGTCATCAATGAGCTCGAAGCTATTCAAGGTGCGGGTTGGAAGAGTAGTATCTTCATTGTCGATGACAATTTTATCGGCAATAAAAGAAAGCTTAAGGAAGAGATACTGCCAGCGATGATAGAGTGGCGTAAGACCAGGAAATTCGTTCCATCATTCTTTACGGAAGCTTCCATCAATCTTGCCGATGATGAGGAACTTATGCGATTGATGGTAGAAGCCGGCTTCGACCGCGTGTTTATCGGTATTGAGACGCCAAATGAAGAGAGCCTGATTGAGTGCAACAAGCTCCATAACAAGAACCGCGACCTGGTGGCGGCGGTAAAAAGCATTCAAGCCTATGGTATGGAAGTCCAGGGCGGCTTCATTGTTGGATTTGATAGCGACCCCGCGTCGATTTTCCAGAGACAAATTGAGTTCATTCAAAAGAGCGGTATCGTCACCGCAATGGTGGGTTTGCTCAATGCGCCGCGCGGTAGTCGTCTTTACGAACGACTCAAGAAAGAGAACCGCCTGCTGAAAAAAGGTACCGGTGATAACACGGATTGCTCGATTAACTTTGTCCCGAAGATGCACCTTGACACGCTTCTCAACGGCTATAAACAAATTATGAACACCATCTATGCGCCCAAGTATTTCTACGAGCGCATTAAGACATTCCTCAAGGAATTCAAACCCCGGCATTATGAGGTCAAATTTTACCAGGTACGTTTTTATCATATCGTCGGGCTGGTGAGGTCATTCTGGATTCTCGGTGTGGTGGATAAAGGCAGGAAATATTTCTGGCGGTTTATACTCCCCGTGCTCTTCAAACGGCCAAAATTCTTCCCTCTATCCCTCATTCTCTCTGTCTACGGTCTCCATTTCCGCAAAGTCTGTGAGAAATTGTCCAGAACCACCCCGCAGTTGGTGCCGCAGAAAGTACCGAGCACGAAGAGCCCATAACCGGCAAGTCTACTAGAGGTTAAAATAGAATCAAGTGGGCTTTACAAAAGCCTGCGGTAATAGTTTACACATGTAAGGAGGCAACACAGGTGAAGCTGTCCTTTATCCCGCAAGATAGTAAGTTCTTTACTCTTTTTGAAGAGAGTGCTCACAATACAGTCGAAGTAGCTAAGAAATTAAAGGAATTGTTATATAACTGGACAAACGTAGAAGATAAAATAGCCGTTATTGCCGACTTGGAGCATAAAGGGGATAATGTCACCCATCAGATTGCGGCAGAATCGCACCGGACATTCGTCACGCCATTTGACCGCGAGGATATCGCTATGCTTTCCCACACCCTGGATGACGTGACTGATTTCATTCATTCGGCGGCAGACGCCATGCTTTTATATGGCGTCTCGGAGCCGACCCAGCGGGCAAAAGAACTCTCAGATGTCATTGTGGACATAGCCATTGAAGTAGAGCGAGCAGTGGCAATACTTCATAAAAAACTTGACCAGAGGGAGATGCTCAAGCACTGTGTGGAAATCAACCGTTTAGAGAATGTGGCTGATAGAATCTACCGGGCAGCGCTGGCGGAATTATTTGCCAATTCTACCGACGCGGTTTACATTATGAAGTGGCGTGAGATATATGAACACATGGAAACTTCTACCGACCGATGTGAAGACGTCGCTAACGTTCTTGAGGGTGTGGCAATTAAGTACTCCTAACGCTAAATGATGGTGACAATCAGACTTTTTGTATCTAGAAAGATTTAAATGAGTTTGGAACTCGGCATTGTTCTATTTCTCTGTTTAGCCGCTGAATTCACCAACGGTTTAACCGATGCTCCCAATGCAATTGCTACAGTTGTTGCTACCCGCGTTCTTTCCCCCGGAAAAGCTGTGCTCATGGCAGGTGTACTTAATATTCTGGGTGTACTGATAACCGGCACTGCTGTTGCTACTACAATCGGCACTGGCATTGTTAGACCCGAGGCGATAGGTCTGCACACCATCGCCGCGGCGTTGCTCACCATTGTTGTATGGACAATGACCGCTTGGTATTTTGGTATTCCCACCAGTGAAACGCACGAGATGGTCGCCGGTCTGGCGGGTGCTGGTTTTGCGGCTGCCGGAACTTCTGTTTTGTTGTGGACAGGCTGGCAGAAGGTGCTTTTGGGTCTGGGACTTTCTACTATTGTCGGGTTCGGAATTGCGTATCTACTTATGTTGTCAATTTACTGGATATTCCGTCGGGCTCGTAATGCTACCATCAAGAAAGTGTTCGGAAAACTGCAGATTCTATCGGCGGCTTTTATGGCATTCAGTCATGGCAGTAATGACGGACAGAAATTTATGGGAGTTTTTGCGCTCGCCCTGTATTTATCCGGTATGACAGCCCAGTTCCACATACCGATGTGGGTTGTCCTGGTGTGCGGCGTTACTATGGGAATCGGCACATGTACCGGCGGATGGCGGATTATCAAAACGATGGGTTTTGAGATGACGCGATTGGAACCAGTCCAGGGTTTCGCTGCTGAAACTTCGGCTAGTATAGCGATTCTTCTGGCATCATCAATGGGCATTCCGCTTAGTACAACTCACACTATCGGCACGGCAATAATGGGGGTGGGCGCCACCAAGCGGTTCTCAGCGGTGCGATGGGGTGTGACTGCGCAAATCGTTATGACATGGCTCATCACTTTCCCTGCCTGTGCTATCCTTGGGTATATTTTCGCAATTATTCTAAAACCAATTTTCTAAAATTTGTCATGAAAGAAGTTAATAACCTACTTGTTTTAGCTGATAATTGAGACTATAATAATAGGAAACCTGAAGGATTAAGGAGGATTTTAATGGGTTCTGCAATTGAATATCAGAAGCAGATGACCGAGATTGTGTATATCAATCTACCGGGACCAACCGAGCCATCGCCGGGAATGAGTGGCGGCGAATTGCTTCATGGCTTCCTGGCAGAGCTTTATCTCGGTGCCAAGCCTGAGGTCAAAGAATATATCAATGACCTGTGCATGAAATGGAATGTCCACTATCGCAAACAGAGCGGGGGGTAGTAACGGAGCCGGAAGAATAGATGCGGCTCCGGCTGGTTAATTACTGAAGTTATTTTAAGGTCGGGTATGCCTTCAACCACCGCGCCGAGAGCGGGAGTTCAGGCAAGAAGGTGTGTGATAGCATTCTTCTGCCGTACATGACAGGGTAACCTGACCTTTCCTTTTCCCCTTTCAGGAACGAAAGGATAAAAATATTACCTTTTCTCAGTTATGCTAGCTGTTAAATTCTGTAAATAATTGAGTTGGAATTAAAAGGTGCTTATGAGCGAGGAGTCGGGTCATGCCGCAGAAACAGCCGGTTCAATCTGTGGCAAATACACCAGCAGTTAACCAGGAACCAACGCTCAATATTGAGTCGGTTGCCCTGGGCGACCTGACGTGGCTGAATATCGAAAAACCTACCCTACAGGAGACCGGGTATCTGGCACAGCACTACCCTTTTCATGCCCTCGACCTGGATGATACGCTGAGCCGTATCCAGCGTCCTAAAATCGACGAATATGAGGACTATATTTTTGTAGTTCTTCATTTTCCGGTCTGGCACCGTGAGACACAAATAGCCACCGCCTCTCAGGTTTCACTTTTTATCGGTAGGAATTATGTAGTCACGATGCATGGCGGTGAAATCAGACTCCTTCGTGAATTTTTCCAGAACTGCATGAACAGTGATACCGCACGGCAAGAGAATATGGGGCAAGGGTCAGCCTTTCTTGCTTATAAAATCATTGATATTCTGGTTGACCGTTGTTTTACTATTCTAGACAGAATTCTGGGGTGGACGGATGCGGTAGAAAATACTGTCTTCGATGAAAATGTTGAAGCGGCTGTTGAAATCGCTCGTCTGCGTCGTGACGTCATCGCCCACCGACGTATTATCTGGCCCCTCCGCAGTGTTATCGGTGAATTGGAATCAAAGCTCCGGCGGTTCGCTACAAGAGACCTCGAAGTATATTTCGGCGATGTTATGGACCACCTGAATAAGATATGGGATACGCTTGACGAAGTAAAGGAAACAATTGAGGTCTTTAAGGATACGGATTATGTACTGAGCAATGAGCGACTCGGGCGGATAATGCGCGTGCTGACAGTGCTTGCGACCGTCGTGCTGCCCTTTTTGATAATATCGAGTCTCTATGGTATGAATGTGCACATGCCTGGAAGCATAGAACAAGGAAACCATTTTGCTTTCTGGATATTGATGGCGATAATGACAGCTTTTGCCGGTGGTTTGCTATGGTTTTTCCGCCGCAAGCACTGGATATAACAGGGCAGGGATCAAAGAGCCAGCTATTTATCAACCAAGTTTTATACGGGGGTCACGCTTCTATCAATCCATTTTCTTGGGTATCCAGCCCTTCTTTTTTACCCACCAATAAACCAGCCAGGTTGCTACCAATGTAGAACCAATTATCACTATCCAATACCACCACACGTCTTCAGGGCCCATATTAAAGGCGGAGTTACCCATTACAGTAGCGATAGTATTTGGCACAAGTACGGCGGTGCCGAGGATAGTCAGATAGGTCATCAACAATGCCAGTCTATTATTGAGGCTCTGCAACTGATTGTTATAAATACTCTGTAAGACCTCTAACCCGGAAGCTAGAACCTCGGACATATGCTCTGCGAGACTAATCTGACGGTTGACATCTTCGACCAGATTATCCAGCTTCTGCAGAATTTTATCATCGTTTGTTATTAGGTCGGCATCCCCGTACCGTAAGGTGTGAAGCACATCCACTGTGTCCCAGAGAGCATCCAGGTAAGTGATAACGGCGTGTTTCATTTGATATATTTGCTCTCCCAGTTTGACTCGCGGGGTATATGGGTCTGTCATACTCTCATTAAGTTTATCGCCCTGCTCTTCAATCTGTCGTAAATGTTCGAAGTTACTGTCATTGCTCTCGTGAACAATACGGATAAGAAGTAAAGTCAGTCTGTCCTCATAAGGTATATCGGTAGGTATTTTCTTAAGAACTGTCTCTGCATACCTTCGTAGCCTGGTAAATCTCCGGTCTACATAAATGGGGTGTATGGTTAGAATGAAGTTTTTCTTCATTAGCATCAAGAATGGATAGGGTTCAACCTTGTATTCTCTTACCTGAACAGCAGAAACTTTCATTACAAGCTCAGTATCCATGTCGCGATATTTCACGTAGGATTTATCTGTAAAAGATGCGGTGAGTTCTTCGCTAAAGCCAAGCTGGGTAGCGGCATAATGTGCTTCCCTGTTGAAATCGGATTCGGGAATGACATAGTCGACCCAGCTAATTGATGCGCTATTGAGGATTTCAAAGAAGCCTGATGACGATTCAGTTTCCTGTTTAACAATATCGCCTGAGGGTAACTGGGAAACACAAAACCAGCGATGTCGGGTAACTTCAGACTCGCCGTTTTCTTTTCCTTTTGCGACATCCGGTTGTATAGTTCCCATCTCACTCATCAGCTTTATCCTCTTATTTATTTTCAAGGTATGTAAACTGCTCTATCGACCGGATATAACTACCTTACCCCTCATTATTGTACATGATAGTGTAACCGTCAATATGCTTTTTATATATACGCCGAGTTTTATGAAAAGCATTAAATATTTCTACGCATACAGTTCTGGAGCAGGTAGCGAAATTTATCCAGAAGGGTTACATCGCATACCAAGTTATTGCTACCAGTTTGAAATGTTTTTCAGTTATGTTAAAATATAGTTGGAATAGATGACATAAGCACTTGTGTGGAGGACCGTGGTGAGAGCGGATATTGAAAAATTTCTAACATATGTGAAAGCCGAGAAGGGTCTTGCGGAAAATACCTACTTTGCCTACCAGAACGACCTATCCCAGATGGCGACTTTCTTTGAAACGGACATCAAAGAGAAAGGTATGATACCAGACTGGGCGAACGTGGACCGGCAGGCTATAATGCGTTTTCTCCTCAACCTGCAGGAGAAACGGTACGCGACGACGACACGGGCACGCAAGCTAGCAGCCGCGCGTTCCTTTTTTAAATTCCTGACTTCAGAAGGCATCCTCCGTGAGGACCCAACCCGGAATCTGGAATCGCTCAGTATTGGCAGGACGCTACCCAAACCTATTTCTATTACCCAGGTGCGTACCCTTCTGGCGCAACCTGCCAAACACAGTACCCCGGAGGCGAAACGTGACGAGGCAATGCTGCAACTACTATATGCAAGCGGTATGCGCGTCAGCGAGTTGATGTCTCTAAATGTGGAGGATGTCAATACTGTGGATGGCGATGTCCGGTGCTTCGGCAAGGGACACAAAGAACGCATCATCCCGATTCACCAGATAGCATCAAACGTTGTAGCAGAATACGTCAAGGAAGCACGCCCTCGTCTATTGCGTAGAAAAGACGAGAAGGCGCTCTTTCTGAACCGGCGCGGGGACCGGCTGACACGACAGGGCTTCTGGCAGATATTAAAGCAATATGCTAAAGCGGCGGGTATCACTGTGTCGGTAACACCCCATACCCTGCGGCATAGCTTTGCCACGCACATGCTCAGCGGTGGTGCTGACTTGAGAGCCGTGCAGGAACTGCTAGGCCATGCCAATATCTCCACCACCCAGATTTATACCCATCTTACCAGCGAGCACGTTCGCCGTACTTACCAGAAAGCGCATCCCAGGGCAAAATAGTTCACGAGAGGAAAACTCCACATGCCAAAATCAAAGAAACGTAAGATGAGATATACTCCAAAATCCAGACCGGTGCAACAACCCATTGCCACTAATGCACAACCACTCGAGCGCGTACCTGAACCGGTCCAAACGACGGCTTCACCAACCATAAAAACAAACCGTATGGCAGGGAAAGCGCAAGCGATACCTCAACCCAGCAATATAGGCACCGAACTGAAGGTTATCGGTGTTATCACTTTCATTCTTCTGGCAGCAATCGTCGCGCTTTACTTTGTCTTCCGCTAATAGGCTCATTCTCATGGATTTTGAAATCGCCAGAGCCAAGCTTGTCGACTCCCTTGCCCGGGAGATTACTGATGAGCGGGTGCTCGCGGTCATGGCACAGGTACCCCGCCATGTGTTTGTCCCCCAAGAACTTCAGGCTTATGCCTATGAGGATAGACCTCTCCCCATTGGTAACGACCAGACTATCTCCCAGCCTTTTATTGTGGCGCTGATGACTCAAAACCTTGATTTGACCGGTGCTGAAAAAGTGTTGGAACTGGGTACAGGGAGTGGGTACCAGACAGCCATCCTTGCTCAACTCGCGCAACATGTAGTGAGCACGGAACGTATTCCAGCGCTAGCCGAGAAAGCCAGAAAAACGCTGGACATCCTCGGCTATGGGAATATTGAAGTTCATATAGCTGAGAAGACACTCGGCTGGAAGTCCAATGCCCCCTATAATGCCATTATTGCCACGGCGGGCGCACCGAGTGTTCCGACGGAATTGGTCGCCCAGCTTGCCATTGGCGGACGGATGGTGATTCCGGTGGGGTCGCGGTACAACCAGGAGCTGATGAAGCTCACGCGTCTGAAGACGGGGAATAAAGTAGAGCATTTAGGGGCATGCCGCTTTGTTTCACTGATTGGCAAAGGCGCCTGGGAAGAAGAAAATCACCTACAAGAAAATCCTAATATCTAATACCTAAGCTCTAATTCCCTCCTTCTCCCCCACCTTAGAATAATTGGAAATCAAGTCAGCATCATACTGTGTCCACAGTAAAGGGCATGACTTCGTCAATACTTGACGCATCACAGAAAAGCATCACCAGTCTATCCATCCCCAACGCAATACCCCCACATTCCGGCAAATGCTCCAGCGATTCCAGGAATTTTTGCGGGAGAGGCATGGTACGCCCCTGCTCCCGCCTGATATGCTCTATCTCATTGTGAAATCGCTCAATCTGTTCCTTCGCATCTGTTAATTCACTGTAGGCGTTTGCCAGTTCCAGCCCGCCTATAAATACCTCAGCGCGTTCCGCTACTGACGGTTCATCACGCTTTAACCGTGCGAGTGATGCCATCGGAGCAGGATAATCCAGCATGATGGTAGGGCGATAGGGATTAAGGTGAGGAATGACCCTGACGACCATATCCTCATCAAAACGGGATAAGTCAGGATTCAACACCGGGTCCCAACCTGCCAACCGATGAAAAAGCTCACTTACGGTGATACGAGGCCAGGGAATAGTGAGGTCAATTGTTTTCCCCCGATACTGAAGTAAATTGCCATATCCCAGTTCGCGGGCGATAGTTAGTACCAGACACTCGGCATCTGTCATCATGTCCATATAATTTGCCCCGATGCGGTACCACTCCAGCAGAGTGAATTCGGGATTATGCAGTCTGCCACGTTCACCCTTACGGAAGCAATGACTGAACTGATAAAGGCGAGTATACCCGGCGGCGAGCAGGCGCTTCATATAAAGCTCCGGGGATGTGGTTAAAAACCAGCCATCGCTCTCAAAGGGGAGGATTTCTTTCTCCGGTGCGATTGCCGGACTGCGGACGGGGGTATCGACTTCCAGAAAGCCCTGCTCGTCAAAAAAACAGCGCGTGATTTGATGGATAGAAGCCCTGCGTTTCAGATTGGGCAGAAGCCGCGCCAACCGCTGACGTTCGTCATCCGTCATTGTTTATTTCTTGGTAACAACGCGTTCTACGTAATTGCCAGTGCGGGTGTCTATTTTAAGAGTATCACCCTCTTTGATAAAGACCGGCACATCCAGTTCCAGTCCCGTCGCCAGTGTAGCACGTTTCATCTGTGCCGTAACGGTATCTGTCCTGGTAGCGATATCGCTTTTAGTCACCGTGGTTTCAATGAATATCGGGAGGGTGATATCCAGCGGTCTATCACTTAAAAAAAGTGTGGTGATAATCATACCTTCTTTCAGGTAGAACTGCTTGTTGCCTAACTGCGTTTCATTTATCAGGTATTGCTCAAAAGTGTCAGTGTGCATAAAGACAAAGTGGTCGCCTTCGCGGTAGAGGAATTGTCCTTCGCGGGTAGTGATATTAGCTTCCTGAAGTTTTTCCCCGGAATGATAGGTGCGTTCCAGGCTACTGCCGTCCATGAGATTACGGAAGCGGAAGCGGTATATGGCGCGGCCCTTGCCGGGCTTCATGAACTCGGCATCTTCTATATTGTAGGGATTGTTATCCAGCAAAACTTTGGTGCCCTTGCGGCAATCTTCCACTTCCATCCTGTTTTCTCCTGTTTATGACGGCGATGCAACCCATCTTTACTATTTTATTAGATAGCGGGTGACAAATACAACAAGTTTACAAGAAATAAAATGCCACGGCAATCAGCATGTAGACGGCAATCAATTGCGTGCCTTCCACCCAGTGACAAACGCCGTCCGACCCGATATAGTTGGCAATCATCGCTGTAATGAGCACCGCCGTCAGTTCGAAGGGACCGAAGACAAGGTCAAGCGCACCGCCTGCCATTGTGGAACTGACCAGCACCAGAATCGGCACGACAAAAAGGGCAATTTGCAAAGCCGAACTCATACCGATTTCCAGCGAAAGGGTCATATTATTCCGGCGGGCAAAAGTCATAGCACTGATGTGTTCCGGAATATTAGTCAGCAAAGCCACAAATACCAAGCCTATAAAGGTCTCTGTCAATCCTGTTTTACTGACCAGAGGCGTGATGTTTTCAACGAGAACGTTTGATTCCATGCCAGCCATAATCGTCGAAATCACTAGTACAATGACCGCCGTACGCAACGTCCAGCGTCCGGTTTTCTCATCCGGTGCCTGCCTTTCTACTGTAAAAAGATGACGGTGTGTGCCGAAGGTGTAGACCAGACTAAGCAGATAGATAGCGCCCAGAATGATAGAGACCGCAAAACTCATCTCTTTTTCCGGCATGCCGACTACTAAGCTATAGAGCGAGGGCATTGCCAACCCAACCACCGCGATGATGAGCATGGTTGAGGACAGACCAGCCGAGTCTTTATTGAATTTCTGCTCCTTGTACTTCAAACCGCCGGCAAGCATGGAAAGCCCGATGAGCAACAGGACATTGATAATGATAGAGCCGATGATAGATGCTTTCACCATCTGTATCAGCCCGTTCTGCAGGGCAAAAATAGCAATGAGGAATTCAACCGCATTACCGAATGTAGCATTAATGAGCGCCGATATGGTTGTCGAAACACGTCCGGCAATAATAGCAGTAGACTCGGCGATAAGGTGTGTGATTCCGATAATAGCTGCTGCAGTCACCAAAAAGGTAAAAGTGGGGTCGATTTTCAGGAAGTAAAAAGCCAGAGATACGGGTATGAGAAAGAGAAAGATGTCCAGAATATGGAAATGAAACTTAGGTTTCTTTTTTGGCACAAACCGGGCTCACTTTATTGGGGCAAACAATTAACTATATTAAATCAAGCATATAGAGCGTCCGTACGCTTGTCAAGCAGTCCTGCGGCTATGTGCTCGTTGCAGTATAATGAGTCAGGTACTCCAATGTCTAAGCATGATAAGCCAAAGAACAACTGGAAATCTGTGCTGAAAGCCGACCCTACCGATTGGTTACTGGAGGACGATAATCCATCAGTCCGCTATTTTACTCTTGTTGACCTGCTGGGCAAGTCCCCGACCAATGTTGATGTGGTGAAAACCAGAAAGTCCATTATGAGCAGTGGCACTGCTCCCGCAATTCTTGGAGAACAGGAGGCAAGTGGTTACTGGGGAATACCGCAGGACTTCTATATCCGCTCAAAATATAAAGGTACGGTCTGGAATATCATCACCCTGGCACAACTCGGAGCCGATGGTAGTGATGAGCGTATTCATAAAGCCGGAGAATTTATACTCAATAACTCGCAGGACCTTCAGAGTGGTGGATTTGCCTATTCTTCAGAGGAAGATGGCGGCGGCGACCACGCCAAAGTGGTCCCCTGCCTTACCGGTAACATGGTTTTCAGCCTCATCAGGTTCGGTTTTCTGGAAGACCCCCGCATTCGGAAAGCCATTGACTGGATAGTGAAATACCAGCGGTTCGATGACGGTGTAGGATCTGCTCCGAGAGGCTGGATTTATGACCGTTACAAACAATGCTGGGGAAAGCACACCTGTACAATGGGCGTGGTGAAAACTTTGAAAGCTCTGGCTGAAATCCCGCCGGAAAAACAGAGCGGTGCGGTCTCTAAAACTATCGAGCAAGGTGCTGAATACCTACTGAAACATCATCTCTATAAACAGAGCCATAATCTAGCTCGCGTAGCCAAGGACTACTGGACTCACTTCGGCTTCCCGTTATTTTGGAAGACCAATGCCCTAGAAATGCTGGGTGTTCTTACCCAACTTGGTTATCACGATACCCGCATGCAGGACGCTATAGAATTGGTACTTTCCAAGCAGGATGAGCAGGGACGCTGGTTACTGGAGACAACATTCAATGGTAGAACGCTGGTGCGCATTGAAGCACGGAATAAACCCAGTAAGTGGATTACACTTCATGCGTTACTGGCATTGAAAAGCTAGCTCTTCCAGGGTTTTATCACAATGCGGCTACCGCAAGCGGTACAATACCTGGCATTGCTTTCAAGCGAACTGCCGCAGTTTCCGCATGTGTTCCCCGTTTTCTGCCGGTGCTTGTCTATCTGTCTGCCGCAAGTCGGGCAGAAGTTTGCATAGGCAGGCGTCTTCGCCGCGCAATGAGGACAATTGCTGTAAAGCTCAGCTACTTTAGTTCGAAAAGGAGATATGCGCCGGGAATGCTTGAGCATTATGAATAGAGCCACTGCCAAGCCAGCTAACAGAGGGAGCGCCAATAAGGCATACCAACTCTGTGTGAATAACAGAAAATCGAAGAAACCGTGTGCTATCATCGAACCAATCAAACCGAGCCAGAGATATGTGTTCGCTCTGGGATACCCGATTTTACGCAGGGCAAGCGGATAACTCCAGATTACTGAAAATAGCACATGAGCGAAGGTAGAAATCGGACCACGTGCGAGTATGATTTGCCAGCCGTAAGAAAGCGTGTAACCGACATTCTCCAACGTAGCGAAGCCCAGAGCTACCGCCGAGCCATAGATAATACCGTCAGTGGAATCATCGAAATAAGGTGATTTATATATAGACCATCTAACCACCAGGAACTTGCCGAGTTCTTCTGACATCCCGGCAACAATGAACGCTGTATAAGCAATGTTACTGATTGATACAGTTCCTTGCCCAATCTGTGTAATACTCTCGATACCGGGACCACCCAATATCAGTAAAAACTCAACTACAGCAATGGGAATGATGAGAAACATACCCCAGAGGAAAGTGCGAATGACCAGCCAGCGCGGTTCCGGCTGATGTCGGTCCCACCGATAAATAAGCCACATCCAGAAAAGACCAGGAGCAAAGGCAAGGACGATAGCTGTCAATAATCCCAAAGTAGTTGCCCTACGCTATATCTTGACAACCATTGTGTCACAGATAAAATCATGCAATCCACGCTTTTGTTTGTTCCAAGCAATTGCAAGGAAACCGAAGCCTAAAGTCAAGTTGCAAAGCACATATCCCCAGTATCTTCCAAATGCTCTTAGATAACCAACCCGACTGCCATCCGTTTTTACCACCTTCATCCCCAGCATAAATTTGCCCAACGTCCGCCCCTTCCAGCCGATAGCGACCGTCCAGTAGACAATGTCAATTACTATTCCACCCAGGTATGTAAGCCAGTCTAGCCAGGTCATTGGCGCTTCCGAAGCAGTCAGAATCGCGTTCCATGAGTATTCAGTAATCCGGTACTTATCTGCCAAGTCAGGGAAAATGGAGAAAAGGATAGCGAATACAATTGAAAAAACCATCAGACTGCCTATGGCAATAAAGATATTATCGATGATAAAAGAGGCGAACCTTCGCCAGAAGCCAGCGGGTATTGCCATCGATATCATGCCCGGAAAGGTTACCTGGTCTGGAAGTTTCAATCCGCATTTGAAGCAATATTGTGATTCAGGTTGGTTAGCAGTGTGGCAGCCCGCGCAAATCTTAACTGCCTTACCAAGGTCTTTTTCCTCGGGGAGCGCCAATCCACATTTGTAACAATACTTTGAAGTGGGTAAATTAGAGGTGCGACAACCCGGGCAAATCTTAACTACCAGCCCGAGGTCTCTTTCAATACTGTTGTCCTGGTGTGGAGCAGGTTGTGGATTTACGGGTGCTGGTCCTTCTTTGCTATCCATTGTTTATTATTTCCTTATGGCTCTAAAGCAATATGAGCCGTCTCGTAACAATCCAGATTCCCCGGGGTAGTTGCGTGTTATATTCAGATATTACGGGTAAGCGCTATGCCACCTTGTTCAATAACTGGACTTCCGCTCGTCCTGCAAACATGCCTCGAGTAGCCACATTGAATGCCTTGAAATGCTCCGTCTGCCCGTGAATTCCAAGAGCTTCCCTGTTTTCATATTGTTCAACGACAACGAATTTATTTGGGTCATCACCCGCACGGCAGACCATATAACCCACTGTACCGGGGTCTTTCAATACCTTAGGGACCAGCTTTTTGAATTCCTCCACTACCGCATCACCCTTCCCTTCATTTGCTTTCAGAGTTGCTACAAGAACGATCATCAATTACTCCTTTTCAAACACAGTGTAAACAAGGGTATTTTTAGTAAGAGGATACTACTTCCATTGAGTGAATGCAAACAAGAGGGAGAAAATTCTAATATCTAATATCGAAACTCCAAACAGCAGGATTGAGAAGAAAGAAATATGAGTGAATTCTCTGTCCGATGGCGTGTTTTCTACCTGCGAGTTACTGATGTTTAATCTATTTTTTCCAGTTGTAGAGGACATGTCCGCCAGACGCCGTCTTTATCCGGTAGACCGAGAACCATTCCCCACAATCCACCACTCCCACTCCTCACAAAATGCCACCAGTGAGTGAAAAGACGTGGTATACCCTTGGTGCGGAAGACAATTTCATCCATCGGTCCGAAGGTCTGTGGTACCAGTCCAGGCCAATCTGCGACACCTTCCGCCACACCTTCAATGTGCACACTGACTTCTTTTGTTTTCCAGTCTATCTCTACTTCAATATTACGCTCTTTGTCCGTGCCGGGTAGATGTCCTTTACCGCGAAAAGTCTCCATTCATCTCCTCCTATGTCTGTCCTGCCAGACGCTTATGTTCCTTCATCATGCATTTGTCCATGACGACCTTTAAGCCGGCTGTCAGCGCTCTGGCTTCTGCTTCACCATTGACCACACCTTCCTGCATCCAGACAGCCTTTGCTCCGCTTTTTATGGCTTCTTCTACGATAGACAGACAATCTTCCGACCGCCGGAAAATATCGACAACATCAATCTTTTCGGGGATGGCGCTTAGAGAAGCGTAACACTTCTCGCCGGAAACCTCGGCGGCGGCAGGATTAACAGGAATCACTTTATATCCATGTTTTGTAAGGTAATTGAACACTTGGTTACTAATGCGGTCCGGATTGGGCGATGCGCCCACCATTGCTACGGTATGATACGTCTTAAGAATCTGTTCGATTTCCATATTCTCCCCGTTCATAGATAATCCCGCCGGGCATTTTATTATCTCATTGAATCCGCAGGTTATACTATTTTCACCTGAATATTGCCGTTTTCGATTTTTAACTCGTAAGTTTTTAACCCGCGTGGCGATTTCAGTGTCTTACCGATTGTCGCCACTAATCCGGAACCCTTCAGCCAACGGATAACCCTCCCATCTGTCAGAGCAAACTGTGACCTGTGTCTGGGGCAGGTGACCACCGCCCCTTCCAGTGTGCCATTTGCCAGAATTCCGCCCATGTGGGGACACCTTCCCTGTGTGGCATAAAACTTATCTCCGATTCTAGCCAACAGAATGGGTATCCCCTCCACAGTGACTTCCTTCATTGTGCCTGGAGTAAGGTCATTTGCCGTGCCGATAGTAACAAAATCTGCCATAGCTACCCCTCCCTTCAATTACGGTGATAATCTACGTGGAAAGAGATTATTTAATTCGTTTCTCTACGGTATCCCAGTTGATGTTTTTAAAGAAGGTGGCAATGTAATCGGCGCGTCTCAGTCCGTAGTCGATCATAAAGGCATGCTCAAAGACGTCCATCACCAGTACGGGGACACACCCGGCGAAATGCCCGGTCTCGTGTTCGTTAATCCACTGGTTGAAAAGTCCGCCGGTGACATTGTCCTGATAGAGAACCACCCAACCGATGCCCCGCATCGCGCCTGTGGCTCGGAAGTCCTGCTCCCAGGCTTCATAACTACCGAATGCTTCTGCCACTTTTTTTGTGAATTTACCGGCTTTGTCCAGCGGCACTTTTCCCCCGAGATTTTCGAAGTAGTACTCGTGAAGACGCATACCGTTGAACTCGAAACCCATCCGTCGCTTCAATTCCGCATATTCCGGTGTGGCGGTTTTGCCTTCCTTGAGCATTGCGGCGAGGATATCGGCGACTTTATTCGTGTTGGTGACATAGCCCTGATAAAGAGTGAAATGGTTTTTCAGCAGAGTTTCGCTGAGCCCGGGCGTGCCGATAAGTGAATTATAGTCCCTTGCCTGATAAGCCATTGGTTCTCCTCCTTATGCAATAATTTCCCCTAGTTTACCTTCTGACGGGACAGGCAGGCTGTAACTTTTATCTCTTTAAAATCGGGTGAGATAGTAATTCTGTGGGTTCGTTAATGGAAAATGGAAAAAAGAGGAGGCGCAAATACACTACGATACTATTGGATAAATACCAAATTGTCAATGCCCGTAAAAACCAGCTTCGTTTGTGCGTGCGGGTTGAAATAATCAGCCAGTTCTGAGAAAATGGTACAGGTTTGCGTTGAATACAGGAGGAAGATATGGACACTCTGGAAGCCATTAAAACAAGGAGAAGTATCCGCAGATACAAGACGACCCCGGTTGATGATAATATACTGGCGCAGGTGCTGGAGGCGGCGCGCTGGTCGCCCTCGTGGGCAAACACACAATGCTGGCGGTTTATTATCGTGCGTAGCGACAGTATCAAGGCAGAACTTGCCGGTGCTTTGAGTACAAATAATCCCTCCACCAATGCCATCAAGACAGCTCCTATCGTTATCGTGATTTGTGCTGAATTGAGAAAGTCGGGTTTTTACCACGGGGAACCAGTAACCATCAAAGGCGATTGGTATATGTTTGACACCGCACTGGCGATGGAGAATCTGGTTCTGGCGGCACAATCCCTTGGGCTGGGGACAGTGCATGTTGGCAATTTTGACGCGAAGAAGGTAGAAGGTATTCTTGCCGTGCCTGAAGGATTTGCCGTGGTTGAAATGACACCGCTGGGATATCCGGATGGGGAAGCTAGAGTAATACCGCGCAAAGAACTGTCTGAGATTGTTTTCAACGAAAAATTCGGCGCAAAGTAAGAGATAACCTGATACATCACTGACCGATACGCTCACTTTAAAGTGACGAGCACCGGTTTTATATTGCCCTTAGCCTCGCAGAATAACTTTTGCTTGCTGTATCTCTGTGTGCGATTTATAATGATTAAGGTTCACCCTGAATAAGAATTCACCCTGAAGGGTTTCACAATGAACTTGGTAGAGGACAGGTGATTCTATGGCGCAATACGGACTCGAAAACATCCGGAATCTTGCCCTCTTAGCGCACAATGGGGCTGGGAAGACATCCTTATCCGAGGCGATTCTTTTCACTGCTAAGGTCATTAACCGGCTGGGCAAGGTGGGTGAAGGGGCGACCACATCCGATTATGACCCCGCCGAGCAGAAGCGCGGTATGAGTATCAGTCTCAGCTTACTGCCGTATATCTGGCAGGGAAATAAAATTAATCTGATGGACACCCCCGGTTATCCCGATTTCGTCGGGGAGGTCAAGTCGGCTATCAGGGTCAGCGAAGGCGCCGTAGTTGTCATCTGCGCCGTATCCGGCGTCGAAGTTGGCACAGAACAGGTGTGGAAATACTGCGAGGATGCCAATCTATCACGACTTATCTATGTGAACCGGATGGACCGCGAAAACGCCGATTTCATAAAGGTCGTTGGACAAATTCAAACGTCATTGGGCCGTAAATGTATTCCATTACAGTTACCCATCGGCGCGCACACCGGTTTTCAGGGAATTATCGACTTGCTGAAGATGAAGGCATACACGGGCACAACTTCTCAGGAAGGCGAAGTCCCCGCGCCTTTGAAAGCGCAAGCGGATGAACTCCGTCACCAACTCATCGAAGCTATCGCCGAGGCTGATGACGCTCTACTGGAGAAATATCTCGGTGGAGAGGAACTGACCTCAGAGGAATTGACCGGCGGATTGCGTCAGGGGGTACTCACCGGTAAGCTGGTGCCGATTCTGGCGGGTTCCGGGCTTCAGAATGTTGCGGTATCACCTCTGATGGATGCTATTGTTAACTACCTGCCGCCACCAAAGAAACGGGATGTTCTCGTGATTGGCGAAGGAAATAAACCGGCACAAACGCCGCCGGATACCGTCGCACCTCTTGCCGCACTGGTCTTCAAAACAAGCGCCGACCCCTACGTGGGCAGACTTACTTATTTCCGTGTTTATAATGGTACCATCACCAGCAACTCCCAGGTCTGGAACGTCACACGTGGTGAGCAAGAACGAATCGGCCAGCTTTTCCTCCTCAGAGGCAAGAGCCAGGAGCCTGTGCCAGAAGTCGCTGCGGGTGATATTGGCGCGGTCGCCAAGTTAAATGTCACGGGAACGGGGGACACGCTGGGCGCGAGGGACAAACCGGTAAAACTGGTGCCGGTTGTCTTCCCCGAACCGAGATTCAGCGAAGCGGTCTATCCCAAGACCAAGACCGACCTGGATAAACTGGGGTCATCACTGGCGAAGATTGCAGAAGAAGACCCAACTCTCAAAGTGCATCGTGAACCATCCACGAATGAAACCATAATTTCCGGGCTGGGCGAAATTCAGCTCGATGTTGCCGCGGAGAAGATGGCGCGCAAGTTCGGGGTTAATGTCGACCTGACAACGCCTAAAGTACCGTTCCGGGAAACTATTACGGTTACCGCTAACGCCGAGTATAAACATAAAAAGCAGACCGGCGGACACGGGCAGTACGGACACGTCCTGCTGGAACTGGAACCGTTACCGCGTGGCTCCGGTGTCCAATTCGAAGAGCACATCGTCGGGGGTACTATTCCCAAGAACTATATCCCTGCCGTGGAGAAGGGCGTCAATGAAGCCGTGCAGGAAGGTGTCCTGGCGGGGTATCCTGTCGCGGATGTCAAAGTGACGGTTTATGACGGTAGTTTCCACCCGGTGGATTCATCGGAAATCTGTTTCAAAATTGCCGGTGCCGGCGCCGTGAAGAAAGGATTACAACAGGGTAATCCGGTATTGCTGGAACCGATTGTGAAGATAAAAGTTACTGCCCCCGACACATATACCGGAGATATTATCGGCGACCTCAATACCAAACGCGGACAGGTGCTGGGCATGAATCCATCCAGCGGTACAAATGAGATTGAAGCGCAGGTGCCACTCGTTGAAGTGCAACGTTATGCCATCAGTCTGAAATCAATCACCCAAGGCAAAGGGACATATTCGATTGAATTCAGTCACTATCAGGAAGTCCCGCCGATGGTCACCCAGAAAATAATTCAAGCGCGACAGGCGGAAAGAGAAAAGGAGAAAGAAAAAGCCTAACCGCCTTTCCACTGGTTTTTAACCTTTTGTCCCCTCCCAACCAAAAAGTGGGAGGGGATTTTGTTTCTCGAATCACCTTTTACATTAAGTAAAACCAGTTTGAAAACCTAGGAGAAGTAGTTTAATAATATACAACGTCGTAGCTTTAATACGTGTGGGTGATCTCAATGGCGATACTGACAAGTCTGAGAAGTTAATGCCGGCACAACACAAAAAGATTTCACGAAAAGCCTCTATGAAACGTTGGGGGAATAAAAAATAAATATTCCTGACCTATAACTTGACAAAAATAACCAATTAGTGCATAATACTTAATTAGCATACCTAACCTAATAATTTTGCCAGGAGAGTATTATGAAAGAACCGCGAAAACAATTTAATCAGGATTTTAGTAATGAACTTCAAGCAGAATTATTAAGGTTGCCTTATTTATGTTATAAAGACTCAAAGAATGAAGTGGATACTGGTGGTTATGAAAACGAGTTAATACCTGAACTATTCCGTTCTGTTCGCAGAACTAAAATGGACAACCTCTTATTCCGATTACAATTTAGATTTCCAAATATAACAACACGGTTACAGTATAATATTTCGCATAATTGTCATCATGCGGTTGTGATTTCAGGGAACACTATCTTAACTAGCTCTTATGTCCAAAATCCTGATGACCTGCCAAGAGATGCGTTGTTCAGAGAGTTTTATGCTGGAAATGATGAAGCCATTCAATGTCAGATAACATTTGATTATAAACCAGAAGAAAATATTTTAAAGGTTTTAGATTATCTCCCGCTACCTGATGAACGAAATTATGCTGTTCTAATACATGGTGTTGTTGAGAAGGGTAAAAATTATAATCCAGGTTTTGTTAAAATAATATTCCCAAATCCCAGTCTGACTAGAATCATTGATGAAGGCATTGACCTTCGGATAAAGTATGCCTCGATAGTTAATGACTTACTTGCGGAGACTAAAGATATTAAAGATAACATTACGGATAATATTTCTATCAAATTAAATAAGGAGCAGAAGGGGTTATTATGAAATCTGGAACTCCTAATTTTGTTGGAGCAAGACTTAAAGAGGCCAGAGAAGCTCGTGGGATTAATGCAACTTCATTAGCCGAAATACTGGGCATCACTCGGTCAGCCGTATCATTGTATGAAAATGGTAATGCCTCACCACAACCAGAAATGATGGAGAAAATAGCGGAAAAATTAAATTTACCTATTTCATTTTTCCTTAAACCAACGCAAGAAATCCAAATGGATAACCCTATCTTTTATCGCTCAATGAGTTCGGCAACGAAAATGGCAAGAATTAGAGCAGAACGTTGGTTTTATTGGTTGCACTATAAAGTTGTTCCCTATGTTCGAGAGTACGTTACTTTGCCCAAAGTTACAATTCCGCAAGTTCGAGTGCCGGATTTTCACACATTGTCAGGTGAAGATATTGAAATTATCGCTAATAATATCAGACATCAATGGGGATTAGGAGATAGTCCGGTAAGCAATATGACATTACTTCTCGAAAATAACGGGGTCATTATTTCTAGAATTGAACTTTGTGCTGATACATTAGATGCCTTCAGTGTTTGGTGTCCAGATGATGGTACACCGTATATTATTTTGAACTCGGATAAGCATTCTGCGGCGAGATCCCGATTAGATATTGCTCATGAATTTGCACATCTGGTGTTACATTCAAAACTTAATAGAAAACAAATTAATAATTCCAATGATTTTAAATTGATAGAAGAACAGGCTTTTCGTTTTGCATCTGCGTTTTTAGTTCCAGGAGCGACATTTAGCAGAGACTTATATTCGCCATCTTTGGATGCGATAAGAACTCTTAAAGCTAAATGGTTGGTCTCTATTGGAATGATGATTAAACGTGCTAGTGACTTAAATCTTATCAGTGAAGAGCAGACTCAACGCATGTGGATTAATTATAATCGTCGGGGCTGGAGAAGAGAAGAACCGATGGATAGGACTATGCAAATTGAAACTCCTAGACTAATAAAAAAGGCTCTCCAATTAATTAACAGCGAAAAAGTGCAAATGCCAGAACAGATATTGACGACAATAGGTTTATCACCAAACGATATTGAAATGATTGCTAATCTTAATCCGGGATATTTTAACGAACCAGTCGAAAGTATTAACTTGAAAGATGATTACCTTTTTAACGCGCCAGATAAGTCGTTGATTCATGATGAAGTTGATGCCATTTTAAATAATTACAATAAAATACACGGACAATAGAACACTATTTAAAATGACTATATAAATCTCCTGCGGTTTAAACATAAATATATTCGCTAGAGCCTCTATCACTCACTATTGACAAATGCTTGAATTTAACTATCACCTCACCTTGACATGTTTCGCATGCGCCAATTAATATGACATTAGAGGGAGTTGTAAACTGCAAGGAGGGGGAGTCGTGGCTGAAGAGAAAAAGATAACCATCTATACCACCCAGACCTGACCCTGGTGTCACAGAGCGAAAGAGTATCTTTCGAAAAAAGGCATCGCTTTCACTGAACATGATGTCGGCAAGGACCAGGGAAAAGCCAGGGAGATGATTACCAAATCGGGTCAAATGGGTGTGCCGGTCATCGTGGTTGATGAACAAATCATCATCGGTTTCAATCAGAAACTGCTAGACGAAGCTCTGGCAAAGTAGTTCTACCGTGACTCCGCATCCGGAGCCTGCGACTCCACCTGTCAGCATCCGGGCTCGCCATGATGTCCGCAACAGCCCTGCTTCTTGGTTACCCTAATCCAGTTATTGCGGAATACCAGGTGAAGCTTCCGGTGCAAAGGCATCGGCGCGGACATATTGGTGAGGAAATCTCTCAGGCGCGGCATATCAGCCCTCTGCTACTATTTCTTTACCAGATATTTTTCTGGATTCTTGTCGAATGCCTTCTTACAGCCGACGGCGCAGAAATAATACTTCTGCCCTTTGTATTCCGATGTTGCTGGTGCCTTCTTTTCATCCACTGTCATGTGGCAGACCGGGTCAATTGCCATAGCTAACCTCCTTATGAGTAAATTTTTATAGCTAATAGCTGATAGCTGTCAGCCTATAGCTTCTACATCTTTGCGGGTTTGAATCCCCGCAAACGTAATGAGTTGCTGATGACCGTAATGGAGCTTAACGCCATTGCCGCCGCCGCTAAAATCGGGTTCAGAAAACCGCGCTCACCGAAGGCAAATTGCAGACCTGACGGCACACCATTATTTCTAAAAACAAGATACAGCACGCCGGCGGCAACCGGGATAAGAATCACATTGTAGGCGAATGCCCAGAAGAGATTTTGCTTGATGGTCCGCATGGTGCGTTTGCTCAAAGAAATGGCGGTGACGATTCCCTTCAATTCCCCGCGAATGAGTGTAATATCACCGGTTTCCATCGCCACATCGGTACCTGTCCCGATGGCTATGCCCACATCTGCCTGCGCTAGCGCCGGTGCGTCATTAATTCCGTCGCCGACCATTGCCACCACTTTACCTTCGCTTTGCAGTTTTTTCACTTCCTGTGCTTTATGTTCCGGCAAGACCTCGGCAAAAACGCGGTTGATTCCCGCCTCTTTAGCGATTGCTTCCGCCGCCCGGCGGTTATCACCGGTTACCATGACCACTTCAATCCCCAACCTGTGTAACTGACGGACAGCATCCGGCGCATCCGGTTTGAGCGTATCGGCAAGGGCTATCAAGCCAACTGCCTGTCCCTCTATCCCCAGGAACATAACAGTCTTCCCCTGTTCCCAGAGCGTATTCGCCTGCTCCTCAAGTCCGTTTAGCTTCAGTCCGCGCTTTTGCATCATTCGCAAATTTCCTAACAGGATTTTCTTTCCATTTACTACTCCGTCAATGCCGTGCCCGGGGTCAGCCGTGAAGTCCGTCACCGGGACCAGTTCCAATCGCTTTTCACCCGCCGCCCGAACGATTGCCTCACCGAGCGGATGTTCCGAGGGTTTTTCCGCTGATGCCGCCAGTCGCAAGACCTCATTCTCTGTAAGCGGTGGCACGACGATGATATTGGTCACATTCGGTTCACCTATGGTCAGAGTACCGGTCTTGTCCAGAAGAACAGTATTGATTTTATGCGCACGTTCCAGCGTTTCGGCGCTACGGATAAGAATACCGTGTTCGGCACCTCTGCCGGTACCAACGATAATTGCAGTCGGGGTTGCCAGACCAAGTGCACAGGGGCAGGCGATAATCAGCACTGCTACAAAGTTGAGGAATGCATAGGTCAAAGATGGCTCCGGTCCCATGAAGAACCAGACCAGAAATGTAATAATAGCGACACCGATAACTGTCGGCACAAAGTAGCTGGCGATAATATCGGCAAGACGCTGGATAGGGGCTTTGCTGCCCTGCGCCTCTTCCACCAACCGCACAATGCGTGCAAGCGTGGTATCCTTGCCAACTTTCGTGGCTTCAAAACGGAAAGCACCGGTCTTGTTAATGGTCGCTCCGATAACTTCATCGCCGGCATTCTTTTCTACAGGGATACTTTCACCGGTAATCATCGATTCATCCAGGCTGGAATGCCCCTCACGAATAATCCCATCCACCGGTACACGCTCCCCGGGCTTCACCAGGATAAGGTCGCCTACCTGCAGGTCTTCAATGGGGATTTCTTTCTCCTCTCCAACACGGATAACCGTGGCGGTCTTAGGTTGCATACCGATGAGCTTCTTGATGGCTTCGGAGGTTTGCCCTTTGGCTCTTGCTTCCAGGAACCGCCCAAGCAATATCAGCGTGATAATCGCCGATGATGTATCAAAATAGGTATGCGCTTCCATTCCGCCGGAGGTAAATAAGCCGGGGAAGAAGACCGCCAGCACGCTATATATGTAAGCGGCGGATGTGCCGACAGCGATGAGGGTATTCATATCCGATGTGCGGTGCTTGAGAGCACCCCACATCCCCTTATAGAAGCGCCAGCCTGCCCAGAACTGCACCGGAGTTGCCAGCGCCAGGAGTACGTAGTTCATGAAATGAAACTCGGGGGTGAACATCATCACCATGATGGGCACGGTGAGAACCGCAGCAAAAATAAAGCGGTTTCTAATATTACGGATTTCCCGTTGGGATGTCTCACTGACATCTTCCAGTGCTTCGATTTCTGGACCAAGTTCATAGCCGGCTTCTTCCACTGCCTTCTTCAGGTCGGTGTAAGGAGTACCTTCTAGATATTCCACGGTAGCCTTCTCCGAAGCCAGATTAACATTCACGGAAACGACGCCGGGAACGTCTTTGAGCGCCTCTTCAACCCGGGCGACACACGCGGCGCAGGTCATCCCGCCTACGGGGAAGATTGATTTCTTTGTAGCGATGCCGTAACCCAGCTCGGAGATAGTATCTTTGATTTTGGTCAGGTCGACTTTACCGGGGTCGTACTCAATAGTGGCTTTTTCGGAGGCGAAATTGACACTGGCATTTTCCACACCTTCGGTTTCCGCCAGACCTTTCTCAATGGTAGCTGCGCAGTTGGTACAGGTCATGCCGGTGATGGGCAGACTCACCTTTGATTTACCCGTTCTCTGCTCAGCAGTAGTTTTTTTACTCATCTGTCTCTTCGCCCACATATATTTGAATAGTAAATCAGGCACTTTAGACCGTATGTGATTTATATCATATACCGATATAAATTACCAGACTACAATTATCACTGAAATGGTAATAAAAGGAGGAACACAATGAATACCACTAGAACCATAGGAATTATAGTTTTACTTCTAGGACTTGTGGGGCTTGGGGTCGGTGGGGCTTTCGTCGGCACGGGTATTGCCAAAAATAATCAGATAGCCACATCATTGCACGCGGAAAAGGTCACTTTGGGAATATCTACTGAAGATGTGGCCAACGGGCAGGTAGTAGATACCCTATCAGAAGCACAGAAGGCAGCGGAAACACTAACAGAGCATCGAAAGGGTATTGCTCCAAGTTATAGTGAGTTGCTGGCAGGAGGCAAGTTCGACCCATCTAATCTTAAACAACTATCGTACGCGCAGGCTATGAACCTTCAAACTAATATGTACACGGCTGTCGTCGCCTTTGGGCTGGCTCAATCAATTATTGCTAATGGGGCGTTTATGATTGCCACCGGGCTTGCCCTAGTAGTGACGGGATTTGCAGTTTTCAAACTAAGCAAGAAAGCTAGCTAATACACTGAGTATCGCGTCGAACCTCTCACTGCTGTCTACCGAGATGTGGTGAGGGGTCTGGTTTAACTAACTGATTGCTGTTATACTTTTTCTGCATGTAGGAAGTATAGCGGGGAGGTGTATCGATGAAGAAGGTATATCTGGATAACAATTCTACCACCCCCATCCTGCCGGAAGTGCGTGATGCGATGTTACCCTATCTCGGTGAGTTCTTCGGCAACCCATCCTGTCTTCATGAGTGGGGCGACCCGCCTCGGGAAGCCATAGAAACAGCCCGTACTCAGGTTGCAGATTTGATTGGCGGAGCGCCGGAGGAAATCATTTTTACTGGAAGTGGCACGGAGAGTAACAACTTTGCCGTAAAGGGACTAGCGATGGCGAATCAGAAGAAAGGCAAACACGTGGTCGTCTCTGCCATCGAACATTTCTCTGTATTGAATTCGGCGAAAACACTGGAGAAAATGGGCCTCACCTACAGCACCGTCCCTGTTGATAAGTACGGCGTGGTCGACCCTGAAAACGTGCGCAAGGCTATCCGCGACGACACCATCCTGGTTTCGATTATGCACGCTAATAGCGAGGTCGGCACGCTGGAGCCAATTAAGGAAATCGGCAAGATTACCAAAGAAAAAGGCATTATTTTTCACACGGATGCGGTGGCAACTGCCGGTACCATTCCCGTGAATGTGAAAGAGCTTGGAGTGGATGCTCTGAGCCTAGCAGGCAACATGTTCTATGGACCCAAAGGCGTTGGAGCATTGTGGTTACGGAAGGGGACGCGTATCACACCTCTTCTGGATGGCGGAATCCAGGAGGGAGGGCGGCGTGCCGGCACGGAAAATGTGGCGGGGATTGTGGGACTGGGCAAAGCAGCAGAACTGGCAAAGGCACACATGGCTGTGCGTATTGACCACTTGACTAGGCTACGTGACCATCTCCTGAAGGAATTACCCGCCCGCATCAGTCGTGTAATGATAACAGGTCATCCGCAGAATCGTTTACCGGGACATGCCAGCTTCTGCGTAGAGTTCATCGAAGGCGAGTCCATGCTGATGTTACTCAATAGTCAGGGGGTAGCGGTCACCAGCGGCTCGGCATGCACATCGCGAGCGTTACTGGCATCGCACGTCCTGCTGGCAATGGGACTGCCTCATGAAATTGCCCAGGGTTCATTGCTTTTCGGACTAGGTATGAGCAATACCATGGAAGACGTCGACTACGTTCTGGATGTTCTACCGCCCATTGTAGATAGGTTGCGACAGATGTCACCGTTATATTCAAAATTTATGAAGCAGAGCAAAGGAGGTTAAGATGCCGATATACAGCGAAAAAGTTATGGAGCACTTCATGCACCCGCGCAATGTCGGGGAAATCGAAAACGCCGATGGTATCGGCGAGGAAGGTAACCCGGTCTGCGGCGATATGATGACCTTCTATATCAAAGTTAAAGACAACCGGCTTGAGGATGTGAAATTCAAAACCTTCGGGTGCGGCGCCGCCATTGCTGTTTCCAGTATGGTGAGTGAGATGGCAAAAGGCAAAACTATCGATGAAGCCCTGAAAATCACCCCCAGGTCGGTGGCAGATATGCTCGAGGGGCTACCCAAGAATAAGTTCCATTGCTCTAATCTCGGGGCACAGGCTCTGCATAAAGCCATTGAAGACTATCGAAATAAGCAGAAGACGGGAGGGAAGGCATAATGGCAAAAACAGCGAACCAGGCTCAGAAAAAAGCAACTCCGCACTGTCCATTTTGTGATGCAGAATTGATGGCTCAAAACCTGCCCGTCTGCCAGGTGTGTCAGGTGATGATTGTTTACTGTGCTGAATGCGGCAAACCCATCCCCAAGAACCGGAAGACCTGTCCCGCCTGCGGTGGTAAAGCCAGAAAATAGCTTTCAACGACATAAGGAGAGACCGAATATGAAAGCCGACCAGACGCTTGATTGTATTGGTCTTTATTGCCCGATGCCGATATATAAAACCGCCCAGAAGATAAAAGAGCTAAAGTCCGGCGAGGTTCTTGAAATCGTAGCAGACGACAAGGGTATCAAGCAGGACATGCCGGCATGGTGCAGGACTACCGGCAACGAATGCCTTAGCCTTGAAGAAAAAGACGGCGAATTCCATGTGTTTGTGAAGAAGAAGTAATCGATAGCCTCAGAGTTACTCTAACGCTCTCCCTTTACCAAATCTTGACTCACCTACCGACTCTATACTACATTTATTATTGGTAGGTATCGTCAAGGGGTATGTCTGATGAAAAAAACCAAAATCACTTTCAATATTTCAGAAGAAGTCGCTCAAATGCTGGAAACGCGCGTCCCGAAACGCAAACGTAATGCTTTTATCGAGGAAGCAATCAACCTACGGTTTGGAATGATAGAGCAAGAAAAGTTTCTGCGGGAACTAGTTGTGACTAATAAAGCCCGCAATGAAGAACTGGATAAAATCGAAGAGGAACTGGAGCCAGAGGACGCCATTCTACAAAGCGATGAACCCCTGGATGAAGATGAGATTCTGGAACTCGACGACTTAATTTAAACCGCCCAATATCTCAACACCCAGCAAGTTTTATCTATTAACCCTTCCTTAAAACCGACTGTCTCTTTATCTTAACGGTATCTTTTACTTTCGCTTCAGGATTTTGGGTTTGAAGTTTAACGTGGCAAATAGATCGTCGATTGTTTCTGCGCGTCTTATCAACTCCACGGTTCCGTCTGTATGTAAGAGTAATTGTTGCGGTCGCAACCAGCCGTTATAATTGCCACCCATCGCCGGACTATGCGCGCCGGTATCATGTTGCACGACGATATCGCCTACCTCCACTTTTGGTAGAAGTCGCTCTCGCGCAAACTTATCATTGTTTTCACACAACGGTCCCACGATATCTACAACCTCTTCACCGCCCTCCTTTGGCTCCCCATCGCGGTCGAGAATAGTAACGTGGTGATAAGCAGTCTCGTAAATCGCTGGCCTCCAATTTGCCGACGTCGTTGCGACATCAATACCGACATATTCGCGGTACTTGCTCATCCGGTTGATAACTGTGGCAACCAACACGCCGTGGGGACCTGTCATATAACGTCCGCATTCCATAAATAACCTGGGAGCATATCTATTTTTTTGCTCGAATCCCTTCAATAATACCTTGGCTTCTTTAGCCAGAGCGGGCATATCGAAAGGTTTATCTTCCGGTCTGTAAGGAATTCCGATGCCTCCCCCGATATTAAAAAACTCAAACCTGATATCCAGCGCTTTCGAGACCATTTCTATGACTTCCGTCAGCATACGAACTGTCTCCACCATATAACGATAGTCCAGTTGATTAGAGACAATCATCGTGTGTATACCGAATTGTGTAGCGCCACAGCTTATCGCCCGTTTATAGGCTTCAATAATCTTGCCGTGCCGGATACCGAATTTCGCTTCCAGAGGATTCCCGATGAACTGAGTCCCGGTGCGTCTTTCGCCGGGATTGTACCGGAAGCAAATGAGCAACGGGAATTGAGCAACTTTATCAATCATGGAGATATCATCAAGATTTAGAATACAACCGCCGTTCTCTTGCGCAAGTTTGAATAGCTCGGTGGAAGTATTATTTGAGGTGAGCATAATATCAATACCAGAGAATCCATTTTGACGCCCCAGCATTAATTCTGATGGAGAACTGCAATCAAGACCGAAGCCCAGTTTATGAATAATTTTTAAGATGGCCGGGGTGGGTAATGCTTTCACCGCAAAAAATTCCTGAAATCCCGGAAACTCACGGAAAGTATGCTTTAATTCTTCTCCCGTATCCAGTATTCCCTGCTCATCGAAGATGTGAAAAGGCGTGCCGAAATACTTAATAATCCCAGGCAGGAGCGGGAACAATCGCTCTGCGAAAGCTGGTGACATCGGCATGGTTATATCCTCCTTTCCCTCCGGTTTCTCAATTGCGAGTTATCGGAGGAGGTATCGATAGAAAAGAGGGGCATGTCCCCCGCTCAGGGTATTACGTTTAATATTCTGAATGGATGAATCCCGCTCTACACTTTTTCAACGCGGAACCATCCGGTTATGCTAATGACTCTGACCTGACCTCTGCCGCGGGTCGCGAGTCTGCCCCACCATTTCAAAAATTCCCAAAGTCCACCCGTAACCCTCTCTCATCACTGTATCGATGTCCTGAGGCGTGGCGATTCCGGCTTCCACCATCTGCCGAGCTTCTCTCATCACCACCATGAAGAGTCGATTACCGATAAAACCCGTATCTCCGGGCACATCTTTCACTCTGATGGGTATCTTGCCCAGACGCTTACAGAATCCCTCCATTATCTGGATTATTTCCTCGGTGTTGTCGGCGGTATAGGTCAATTCAACTGCCTTTAAGATATTGGCGGGTCGGAACCAGTGCATGCCGATAAACCGGTCTTTGCGCTGGACTGCTACTGCCAGGTCGGCTATTGTGAAGGTCGAGGTATTGGTAGTGAAGATTGCTTCTTTCTTGACCAACTTGTCCATCTCGGCAAATACTCGGAGCTTCAAGCCCTTGTCTTCCAACTGTCTGGGGTCGCCGCCTCCTATTGTCTCGATGATAATATCGCAGTTCTTCAGGTCCTCAACTTTCGTCGTCAGTGTGAGATTGGAGAGAGCCTTTTCCATTTGCTCTTTAGTCAGCTTGCCTCGTTCGACGCCGATTCTCATACCGAATCGACTATCAACAATAATGGAGCGCGTGTTCTTGAGGATATCTTCGGTAAGGTCGCGGCAAATAGCCTTGTACCCGGAAACGATAATATTCTGAGTGATGGCACTACCCATAAGACCGCCACCCAGTACGCCGATAGATTTGATGTCATCCAGTTTCATTGCCTACTCCCTTCGTCTCAATACCAGCATTATTGGTATTTTCGCATTTATCGTATCGTTCTAGTATCGAATTTTCAAGTGCTACTTTAGTCTCGTAAGACGGGTTACTTTGTACTATTTTACAAATCCCTTTGCTTTTAGAAGCTCGGCGGTTAGAATGGAACCACCCGCCGCCCCCCTGACAGTGTTATGATGCAATCCTACGAAACGGTAATCGAACACATTACACTTTCTCAGCCTGCCTAAAGTTATTGCCTGTCCGTTCCCAGCATCCCTGTCTTTTTGAGGCTGAGGTCGGTCTATTTCATCACGGTATATCATCACCGGCACCGGCGCCGATGGCAGTTTCAATTCCTGCGGGAGCGCGCTGAAATTCCGCCATATCTTGATAATCTCGTCCGCGCTCGGTTTTTTACCCGCAAACTGGATGCTGCAACAGGCGATATGTCCGTCAGTCACAGCGACGCGGTTACAGTGCGCTGAAATCTTCATGCTATCATCGGGCACAATTTTGCCACCCTGTATCTTGCCGAAAATCTTGCGCGGCTCTACCTCCGATTTTTCTTCTTCGCCGGAGATATAGGGCAGGACGTTATCTACTAAATCAATGGCGGCGGGTCCGGGATAGCCTGCTCCGGAAAGCGCCTGCAGGGTGGTGACAATCATCTTATCGATGACATAGCCCGCTTTCATCAACGCATAGAGCGGTATCATGTAGCTCTGGATACTACAATTCGGCTTCACGACAAGCAGACCCTTATCCCAACCGCGCTTTTTCTGCTGTTTAGGAATGATATTCAGGTGTTCGGGGTTTATTTCCGGAATCATGACCGGCACATCTTCCGTATTGCGGTGGGCGCTGTTATTGGAAACAACGGCAAAGCCCTTGCTGGCATATTCCATTTCAAGTGCGAGAATTGCCTGCTTGTCCATCTCGACAGCGGAGAACATCAACTTGCATTTGCCGATGGCTTTAGTGACAAGGCTGGCATCTTCAACCATAATGTTTTTGAACTGCTCCGGGATATTCTCTTTCATATGCCAGCGGCCTGCGACGGCATCCGCATACTTTTTACCCGCCGAGTTCGGCGAAGCCGCCAGATAAACGACCTCGAACCACGGGTGATTGGCGAGGAGCCGCAGGTAATTCTGCCCGACCATACCGGTCGCCCCCAAAACCCCTACTTTCAGTTTCTTTTCCATTTTTGTCCCTCTGGATAGCAATTTATTTTGAGTACTTATATGTAAGAATTATAGCAGGTTTTAACTTTCTTGCAGCACTTACCATTTGAAGTAAAATAAGGAAAAATGGGCTAGTTGTAAGTTTTTAAATCGATAGAAATGTGGTACCCCAGGGGCGACTCGAACGCCCGACACGCGGTTTAGGAAAGTATTGGACTTTGCTCTTTTAGCCTCACTTTGTCACTTTTTGCTACCATGCTAAAATGCTATTTTACGCTCGATGATGACCAATAGTGATTAACAAAGATTGCAAATTGGATTGCAACTTTTTGGTTAAATCCGCCAGTAGAAGAACGTGACCATTTTGGTGACCATTATCAAACCTTTAACGGTATTGCTAGTGAACGTTTTTCGGGGTATAATTCCTTCACGAAAAAGGTTTGGTTTTAGCAATGACAATTTACAACTTTCGATTACGATTCAATTTTCCAAGTGCGTACCACATCGACGCTGACGAAGATAAACTTGAACTATTGACCTTACCATCCGGAGAAGTGATTACACTGTGTAGTGGTATCCATGACTCACCAATCAAAGACCACAACCAAGCCGCAGTTGTGGGTGGCCCATTCTCGTCAACAGAGCAAGCAATGGCTGCTGCAGAAAAATCCAAGCGTGCTCTTCTTTATTGGGTTGTTGAGGATCGTGCGGGAATCGATTTTGGCAATGGGAAACAACGGGGTGGTGTTACAGATATTGGCTTGAAGTATTTTGAGCAGCGATTCAAAGTTCCTTGTAGGAATGACATACACGGAATCGATGTATACGAAAGTGTTGAAAATCTGCGATTCGTAGGCGTCCATGCAGATGCTAAAGTAGGTAAAAATCCACTACGTTTGAAAACGACATTTCAACGCGAGTATATTACGGGACGGCGATTCACAGAAAAACAAGTACTAGCTAGCGAAATTTATGCGAGTTCTTTTTTTGACGTTACGCCGCGTGCACGCTTTATCACACTTGTAACAGCAATAGAAGCTCTACTCGACCAACCTTTACGATCCGAAGAGACACAAAAGTTGGTGACAATACTTATATCTAACGCAGAGCGTTCAATAATAGATGCAGATACGAAGAGATCGTTGATTCAAGGTATCGGAAACTTAAGACGGCAATCGATCGGACAGGCTGGTCGTTCACTTGTCAAACATCTTCTCCCTGACGAAAAAATTGATGGACTTTCTTCTGTGCAATTCTTCGATCGCTGCTATGACTATAGAAGCCAGATACTACATCTAGGCACGGTTAGAGATAAGTCAGTGGATATAGCGGATCTTGCAAATATGGCAGAACCTTTTGTAAATCGCATTTTGATTGCGTCGCTTAATGACCAACCACAACAAACCTAGGATATTTTAGCTTCATGGTACCCCAGGGGCGACTCGAACGCCCGTCACGCGATTTAACAACATACTATATTGGATAAGTAAATAGCTCCAGCACGGTATTCTCTTTTATTTGACACCGGCGGGCAGACCCCAGCCTGCTTTTCACCTGGTTCCCAACTTAGCTGTTAGATTCGGGTTCACC